>Ga0315910_10004902_pt1 | contig 11079 bp, 10 predicted proteins | sample EdamamesoilMG_FD_204470 | JGI IMG/M metagenome (GOLD analysis project Ga0315910, IMG submission 204470) | Garden soil microbial communities collected in Santa Monica, California, United States - Edamame soil | ecosystem: Environmental > Terrestrial > Soil > Garden | place: USA: California...
TCCCTCAATAACCCCACTTTCCTCACCCGGCACCATGAGTTTTCCCATGTCTGAAGTTGCGAGTCTGCCGAGCTTCTCCGAGCTCGGCCTGAGTGATGCCGTGGTCGCTGCCCTTTCGGCAGTCGGTTACGAAACTCCCACGCCCATCCAGGCGCAAACCATCCCGGCGCTGCTCGGCGGCGCGGATCTGCTGGGCCAGGCACAGACCGGCACCGGCAAGACGGCGGCGTTCGCGCTGCCCATTCTCTCGAAGATCGACGTCGAGCTTCGCGCCACGCAGGCGCTGATCCTCGCGCCGACGCGCGAACTCGCCATCCAGGTCGCGGAAGCGTTTCAGAAATACGCGGCCAAGATGCCGGGCTTCAACGTACTGCCTATCTACGGCGGCCAGAGCTACACCCCGCAGCTCAAGGGCCTCAAGCGCGGCGCGCATGTCGTCGTCGGTACGCCGGGACGGTTGTTAGACCACGTGAAGAGCGGTGCGCTCTCGCTCGAGCACCTCAAGTTCCTCGTGCTCGACGAAGGCGACGAGATGCTGCAGATGGGTTTCGTCGATGACATCGAGTTCCTGTTCCAGCAGGCGCCCGAGGAAAAACAGGTGGCCCTGTTCACGGCGACGCTTCCCCACTCCATCCGCCGCATCGCGCAGGAGCACATGCGCGATCCGCGCGAAATCAGCGTTCAGTCGCGCGGCGAAGCTGCGCCGAAGATTCGCCAGCGTTACTGGATGGTCAGCGGGCTTCACAAGCTCGACGCGCTCACGCGCGTGCTCGAGTCCGAGCGCTTCGACGCCATGCTGGTTTTCGTTCGCACCAAGATCGAAACCGTCGAGCTGGCCTCGCGCCTCGAAGCGCGTGGCTTCGCGGCTTCGGCGCTCAACGGTGACATGGAACAGCGCCAGCGAGAGCAGATGGTCGCGCAGCTCAAGAACGGCCGCATCGACATCCTGATCGCCACGGACGTGGCCGCCCGCGGCCTCGACGTCGAGCGCATCTCGCACGTGCTCAACTACGACATCCCCTACGACTCTGAAACCTACGTCCATCGCATCGGCCGCACCGGCCGCGCGGGCCGCGAAGGCGACGCCATCCTGTTCGTCAGCCCGCGCGAGCGGAACATGCTGCGTGTCATCGAGCGCGTGACGCGGCAGAAGCTCGAAGAGATGAAGATGCCGAGCGTGGCCGACGTCAACGAACTGCGCGTGGTCAAGTTCAAGGAGAAGATACAGGCGGCCGTGCTCTCGGGTGCGGGCAAGGAATACCAGCCGCTGCTCGAACAGCTCGAAACCGAGAACAACGTGCCGGCCATCGAGATCGCCGCCGCGCTCGCGAGCATGGTGCAGGGCACGACGCCGCTGTTCCTCACGCAGAAGCCGGAATCCGACGCACCGAAGGCGCCGCCTCGCATCGATGGCAGCGTGCCGACGCAGACCTATCGAATCGAGGTCGGCCACGCGCATGGCGTGTTGCCCGGGAACATCGTCGGCGCCATCGCCAACGAAGCGGGCATCGAAGGCAAGAACATCGGGCACATCGACATCCGCGAAGACCACAGCTACGTCGATCTGCCCGGGCTTCCCGAGGAAATGCTGGCGAGCCTGCAGGACGTGCGCATTCGCGGCGAAGCCATCCGCATCCAGCGCGTGGATTCGAAACCCGAGAAGCCCAAGTTCTCGGGCAAGTCGATGCGCCCCGATCGGCTGGCGGAAGAAGAGCGCGGCGAACGCCGGCCCTACTCCGGTGGCGGCAAGCCTTTCGAGAAGAAGACGGGCGAGAAACGGCCCTACATCGGTGGTGGAAATCGCTTCGACAAGGCTGGCGAGCCGCGGCCGTACGAGAGCCGACGTTCCGAGTCGCGCAACTACAAGGGCTCACCGCGTTTCAAGCGTGACGACCGCGCGCCCGCGGACTCGGGTGACCGCCCGACGTTCGAAGGCAGCAAGCCGCCGCGTTTCTCATCGTTTGAGTCCAAGCCCCGCTTCGATTCCGGTGACAAGCCACGCTTCGCGGGGAAGCCGGCCTTCGGTGACCGGAAGTTTGGCGACAAGAAGCCGGGCGGCTTCAAAAAGAAGTACGTCGGAAAGGCCGCGGGCGCCAAGGGCGCTTACAAGGGCGGCAAGGCGGAACGCGCGAAGCGTTCCTTCAGCGGCAACAAGGAATGAACAAACGCCCCCGCAGCACCACTGCGGGGGCGTTTGCGTTTGCTCACCTATTTAGCGGGCACCACTGAGATTGCGAGCGCCTCGGTGTACTCGACATCCACCTTGTCGCCCTTCTTCAGCGTCTTGATGAACTTCTTCCCCTCGGGACTCGCCGGCGCGATCGTGCGAACGTAGCCGTCAGGCCGCTTGAACGTCACCGTCTCGAATGACGTGTCGACGGACTCGATCTCCACGGTGGTCTTGATGGTCGCGCCCACCGCACCGGCCGGCTTCGAACCTGTCGGAGCCGTATAGCTCGCGGTATCAACCGTCGTCGACGCCGGATCCTTGCTCTTGGTGATCTTCGCAGCCAGCGCCGCGGTGTAAGTCACCTTGACTTCATCACCGACGTGGATCTGGTCGAAGTTCTTGATCTCCGGGCCGGCCAGGATGGTGGCCATGCCACCGGGTCCGCGCAGCGACAGCAGACGGTTCTCGGTATCGATCGCTTCGATCGTCGCCGAAGCCTCCACGACATCCTGTTTGACGAAGGGCTCCTTGGCGGCGCAACCCATGGTGGTCACGAGGCCGATGATGGCGAGAGAAAGCGCACGTTTCATAGTCAGTTTCCTTCTGTTGACCAAGTTGTTCGGATGATCAGGGTGCGGGTGGCGCGTTGCGTTGGCCATCGAGCGCACCGCGCAACAGCCCTGCCCACAATTCAAGCGCGCGTCGCGCCTCGGCCGAATTCGATACCGCATCCACCACCTGGAGATCGCCGACCGCGCGGCCCTTCTCCTTGTCGATGGCGCGAACGAGTAGCGCGCCCGTGGTCGAATCGCGGAGTTCCATGCTCAGCGTGAGCGCGCTGGGATCGACGACGTACATGCGCTTTTGGCCGACGCTATCCAGCGTCGAGCCCACGTCGAGCTCCGTAATCGATGCTGTCACACGCAGCACATCCGGACCCGGCTGGGCCACGAGGGGATAACCGTTGTTCTGCGTGAGCGCGGACGAAAAGATCTCGTAGAAAACCGCCGCGCCCTGCGAGCGGATGCGAGTCACATCGCTCTCGCTGACCTCGGGATGCCGCTTCTGCCAATCGAGCTTGAAAGCGAGCTCGACCGAATCGAGCATCACTTGCTTGTACCGCGCCAGCGAGACGCCGGGCACCGCATACACCGTATCCACCTGCCTGCTCTGCACGCGGACGAGACCATCGGGGGTGCGTTCCGCCACTGGCGGAGCATTGACCACGCAACCGGTAAGTGCGGTGAGCAGACACAGACTGAAGATCGTAGTTCGCATTGGGAATCTCATGTCGCGGGAGGAGTCGCCACCGCGTCGACAGGTTTATCCGCAATCCACACACCGAGTGAGGAGTAAGTGACGGCAAGGATCACCGGGCCGATGAACAGCCCGATGACGCCGAATGCAATGAGTCCCCCGATGACGCCCGCGATGATGAGGATCAGCGGCAGTTCGACGCCGCGGCTGATCAGGATCGGACGCAGGATGTTGTCGAGCAGGATCATGGGAATGCTGTAGATCAGGAACAGGGTCGCCGCCATGCCGCTCGCATGCGAGAACATCCAGATGCACGCGGGGATCAGCACGAGGATCGGCCCAAGCTGTGCGATGCAGAGCACGAACACGATGGCCGTCAGAAGTCCCGGATGCGGCACTCCGGCGACGAAGAATGAAATGCCCACGAGCGCGGTCTGCACCAACGCGGTCACGACCACGCCGAGCGCCACGCTCTGCACGGATTGCCCCGCCAGGATGACTGCCGCGTCGCCGCGCTGACCGGCAAGTCGCATCGCGAAGGCGCGCACTCCACTCGCCGCCGTTTCGCCCGTGGCGTAGAGGATGCCCGCGATGATCACCGTCAACAGGAAATGCCCGAGTAATCCGCCGAAGCCACCGGTCACTGCTACGAGATACGCAGCGACTGATTTGACGTAGGGCCGGATGGTTTCCGCGAACTGCTCGGGTCCCATCGCCGCGAGGGCCTGCCATTCGTTGGTCAGGCGCTCACCCGCGAACGGAACACTCGAGAGCCAGGACGGGGGCGGCCCCAGGCCGGTCTTGAGATAGGAGCGTACGACCGCGACGCCATCTGCCGAGGCATCGAGCATTGCGCCCATCGCCGCCCAGAACGGCACGATGAAGATGAGCAGCATGACCACGACCATCACGGTCGTCGCCCAGCCCCGACTGTTACCGAGCTTGCGTTGCACCCAGAGCAACAGGGGCCAGGTCGCCACCACGATGGCCGTAGCCCACACCAGCGGCCCGATGAAGGCTTGCATGGTCCAGAGGCTGGCGACGATCAGCACGCCGATGATGAGCACGCCCAGCGTCGTCCGCGTCAGGTCGTGCGATGTGCCTGTATGCATTGCGAGCCCCCGAATTTATAAAGGGATTGGATACCGGATGGCTCTCTCCCGATCATGGGACCAAGGTCTCATTCCCGGCCCCCTCCCCCGGGTTCGATATTGCTGCAGCAGCGACGTAGGCGAGCACGCGCTCCTTTCGCGGCCACCTATCTATGCGCGCGACACTGGAATGCCCTTTCGGTGATGGGCCACGACGCCAGAACGCCTGAATCAACGATGCCGTGACGGCGGGGGAACTGTGGCCAAGAAAGAACGCCTGGTAAATCAGAACTGGTGGATCACCACGCTGCTGGTGAATGAACACAAGCGCTGTCCGCCCCTGACCAGCGATATCAAGGCCGACGTCTGCATTGTCGGTGGCGGTTTCGCCGGCGTCGCAGCCGCCGTCGAATTCCTGAAGTCGGGGCACAAGGTCGTTCTGATCGAGAAGAACATTCTCGGCGGCAGCTCTTCGGGCCGAAGTGCCGGCTTCCTCACGCCCGACAGCGAACTCGAATTGCACCAGCTCGTTCGCCGGTACGGCGTCAAGGCCGCCGGCGAAATCTGGAACGCGCCCCTGCGCGGCATCGAGCGACTGGTGGCCAACATCCAGAAATTCGACATCCAGTGCGGCCTCATCAAGCAGGATTCGCTGTTCCTCGGCCTTGGCAAGGGCGGCAAGGAAGCGGTGGATTCGGAAAGGCACTGCCGCGAGGAAGTCGGCTTCACCGACCAGAAGATCTACGACGAAGCGCAGCTCAAGTCCGTCCTGGGGTCCACGGGTTACACCGCGGGCATCCGCTACGGAGGCACCTACGGCGTCAACCCGCTCGCCTGCCTGCAGGGCTTCAAGAACCTGCTCGTCGACCATGGCATGCAGATCTACGAGAGCACGGCCATGAAGCGCCTCGAAGATCACACCGTGTACACGCATGCCGGCAGCGTGACCGCGGACAAGATCATCATCGCGGTCGACAAGCTCGATGAATCCATCAGCCCGCTGTCCGACGAGGTCTTCCACGCGCAGACTTTCCTGAGCGTGACCGAGCCGCTGACCGACCGGGAGCTGCGAATCCTGTTCCCGAGCGGCGAGCAGATGCAGTGCTGGGACTCGAAGCTCGTCTACACCTACTTCCGGCTCACGGCCGACAACCGGCTGCTGCTGGGCGGCGGAACACCCATCACCACCTACCTGAAAGACGCATTCAACAATCCGCGCATCATCCGCAAGATCATCGCGGACTTCCATGAACACTTCCCGCAACTCGACAAGCTTTCATTCATGCAGTTCTGGCCCGGACAGATCGATGCGACACGAGATCTGCTCCCGACCATCGCGGCGCCGCCCGGCCAGCCGCACATCCGGTTCGTGTTCGGCGCCGTCGGCATTCCCTGGGCCGTGTTCACGGGCAGCTTCACCGCGCGAAATATCCTCGGCGTGGCAGACGAGGACTACCAGATGTACTTCAACTACTTCTCGAACGAGCGGAACTTCTTTCTGCCGAGTTCGCTGGGCAAAATCATCGGCAAGCCGCTGCTCTTCTCGCTGAACAACAGCTGGGCGAAGTTCTTCCAGGTCGACAAGCTGCGCGCGGTCACGGCGGAGAAAGAATTCTGACGACGGGAATATTCAAACGTCGCGGCCAAACGGCGGCGGCAGTGCTCACCGGAATCCTGGCGGCGAGCTGCACCGTCGGGCCCGATTACGCGCGCCCGGAGGTCGACGCGCCCGGGAAGTACCGTTTCGCCGGAGCAGAAGCGAACGATCTCGCGAACACCCCGTGGTGGCAGCAGTTCGGAGATCCCACGCTCGACGAACTCATCCGCGTCGCGCTATCGGACAACTTCGACGTGCGCATCGCGGCGGCTCGCGTGGAAGAGCTCTACGGCAACTACGGCGTCACGCGCTCGGGAAAATTCCCGCAGGTGGGCGCGGAAGCGGCGGTCGGCAGCGCTCGCACTCCGCCCGACCCTTCCATCGACACCATTCGCATCGACGCATTCGCATCGTGGGAAATCGATCTCTTCGGACGGCTGCGCCGCCTGACGGAAGCCAGTCGCGCGGATCTCCTGTCGAGCGAGGAAGGCCGGCGGTTCGCAGTGTTGACGCTGGTCTCGGCCGTGGCGTCGACTTACATCACGCTGCTCGGCGTGGATTCGCAACTCGACATCGCGCGGCGAACGCTGGTCAGCCGCGAAAAGGCCATGAAGATATTCGAAGCGCGCAACCGGCGCGGCGCCACGTCGGATTTCGAGCTGTCGCAGTCACGCTCCGAGTACGCGGTGACCAAGGCGACGATTCCTCCGCTCGAGCAGGCGCAGGCGCAGATCGAGAACGCACTCGCCCTGCTGTTGGGCCGGAACCCGGGATCGCTTGCACGCACGATGAAGCTCGAGGGACTCGGGCTGCCACAAGTGCCGTCGGGACTTCCGTCGGAAATTCTCGAGCGCCGGCCGGACATCCGGCAGGCCGAGTACAACCTCATCGCCGCCAATGCGCGCATCGGCGCCGCGAAGGCGCAGTACTACCCCAGCATTTCGCTGACGGGCCTTTACGGCACACTGAGCACCTCGTTGGATGGCCTGTTCAAGAAGCCCTCGGAGCTTTACAGCTATGGCGCCGGGGCGGTCGCACCCATCTTCACCGGTGGCGCCATCGCCGGACAGGTGCGCGCCTCCGAGGCGCGCCAGCAGCAGACGTTGCTCGCCTATCAACGCGCCATCCGCTCGGCATTCGGCGACGTCGAGAACGCGTTGATCGCCAGTCACAAGACCCGGGAAGCGTTGGCAGCGCAGGCAGAGCGTGTCGAGGCGATGCGCGAGTACGCGCGCCTCGCGAACCTGCGTTACGACAACGGCTACTCGGGCTACATCGAAGTGCTCGACGCGGAGCGTGGCCTGTTCGCCGCGGAACTCGACTACACGGCCGCCAAGGGGGATACCTACTTCGCCATGGTGGATCTGTACAAGTCGATGGGAGGCGGCTGGGTCATCGATGCCGCGGCCCTTTCGGCGCAACCTCGCGTCGATGTGACGCAGGAACCGAAAGTCTTTCCCTGAAGACCCCTTCTTCTAAGGCATGAGCATGGATAACAAGGTGGATACCCCGAAGCCCGACAGCCCGCCACCCGAGGCGAGCGAAGTTCCGCCCGCGCCCGTGGACGCCGCAAAGAAGAAGGACCCGGTGAAAACCATCACCAAGGCCGTGCTCATCACGCTGCTCGTGCTTTTCGTCTATCACGTGGTTTCCGATCGCATCACGCCCTACACCTCGCAGTCGAACATCGAGGTGCTGCTGGTGCAGATCGCGCCGCAGGTCAGTGGTCAGGTGATCGAGGTCGGCACACGCGACAACGAACGCGTGAAGAAAGGCCAACTGCTGTATCGCATCGATCCGGAACCGTTCGCGATCGCGCTGAGGGCGGCGGAAGCCAATCTCGCGATGGTTCAGCAAAACCTCAAGGTGTCGAGCGAGCAAGTTCGCTCGTCGAAGGCCACCTTGGCCAAGCAGCGGACCGAACTCGCGACGAGCAAGAAACTCGGCGGCATCGTTTTCGACCTGACCAAAGAGAAGGCGCTGTCGGAAACCGATTCGATCCGGGCGCGTTCCGAGATCGATCGCGCCACCTCGGATCTGGCGCGCGCCGAGGCCGAACTCGAGAGCGCCAAGCAGAAGCTCGGGCCCGAGGGCGACGCCAATCCCCAGCTGCAGCAGGCGCGCGCGGCCCTGGCCCAGGCCCAGCTCGATTTCTCCAACACCACGGTGACCGCGCCCGCCGACGGCATGATCACCAACCTACGTCTCTCGAAAGGCCAGTATGCCAATCGCGGCCAGGCGGTGATGAGCTTCATCGAAGGCAACAGCGTCTGGCTGACCGCCTATCTACGCGAGAACCAGCTCGGCAGGGTGGCGCCGGGCAACGCCGTGCGCGTGACCTTCGATCTGCTGCCCGGCACCGTGTTCGAGGGCCAGGTGGACAGCGTCGGCTGGGGCGTGACCAACGGCAGCAACAGCGAGACGCCGGCCGGCAATCTGCCCGACGTCCAGTCACAACAGGGCTGGCTACGCGATCCGCAACGCTTTCCGGTGCGCATCGCGCTCAAGCAGGAAGCCAGCAATGCGCTCGGCGACCTGCCGCTGCGCAATGGCGCACAGGCCAACGTGCTGATCATGACGAATCCGGATTCGTGGTTTCTGAATCCGATCGGCCGCCTGTGGCTGCGAATCGTGTCCTGGCTGAGTTATCTCTACTGAGAGCATGGACACCCCGCACAGCCATGCGGTGTTGCGCTTCGCGTTCGGCGTCACGCTGGCGTTCGTCGTCGCCGAGCTCATGAAGTGGAATCCGCCCTATCTCGCGCCAGTGTTGACCTGCGTGGTGCTCGCCAACATTCCCGTGCGCCCACCGATCAAGTTGGCGCTGGGATTCTGCCTCGTGATCGGAGTCTCCGCCCTGCTCGGCGTGATCCTCGCCTATGCGTTCCGTGGAGCACCCCACATCCTGTTCGGCATGTGCACGCTCATCGTGTTCCGTGCTCTGCATGCGCTCGCGCGCGGCGCTTCGAAAATCGGACCGCTGTTCATCATCATCTGCACGGCGGCGGTTCCGGTCGTCGGTATGCAATCACTGCCCGCCGCGGAACACTTCGCCTATGTCTTCGCGAGTGGCGCCGTGATCGCGATCTTCATGTCCTGGGTCGCGTGGCTGGTGTTCCCGAAGGCGCTTCCACCGCGCGCGGAGGACAAGCCCGTGCCGCTGCCGGCCGAAGCGGCGCTCCAGAGCGCCCTGCTGGGCACGGCCATTCTCGCGCCGCTCATGCTGGCGTATCTGTTGTTTGGGCTGTACACCGCCATGCCGGTCCTCGTCGGCACCGTGATGATCGTCGCCACGCTCGATTTTCAGCTCGGCCAAAAGCAGGCCATCCTCCGGGTCGTCGCCAATTTCTGCGGCGGAGTCTCCAGTGTCATCGTGCTGGTGCTGCTCGCCATCCATCCATCGATCGCTGCGTTCACCTTGCTCATCCTCGCGTCCGCGCTTTTGTTCGGCATGAGGATTTCGCGCGGCGACCCGATGGCACAACTCCTGGTCGTGGCCTGCAACGGGTATCTCATCGTCTTCGGCAGCACCCTTCATTCGGACTCGGGCGCGTTCGACGTGTGGCTGACCCGCCTCACCTACTTCTTCCTGGCGGGCCTCTTCACGGTGGGGATGATGATCCTGATCTGGCCCCGGCAATTGCCGAAGGACTTGCCGGAAGGACCAGCGCCGGCCGCGAACGTGGAGGTTAGCCCATGAGTGCCGCGAATCAGGATGGTCCGATCGAAGCGGTTGCACCGCCGACTACGCGGTCGTGGCTGGGCGTGGGTATTTTTGCGTTCGGCTGGATCCTCGCGCTGACGCTGGTGCCGTTCGTGACGAACTCGGACCTCGCGACTTCGATCAAGGCCACGCTCACGACGCTGCTCGTCGTCGTCCTGCCCAAGGTGTTCTTGCTCGCTTCGATCGCCATCCTCGGCAAACCCGGTTTTGCCTATCTGAAAGGCGTCGTCTGGCAATTCTTCCGCCGGATCGCCCCACCACCGCAAGTGGGCAAGTGGCGCTATCGCATCGGCCTCGTCATGTTTTTCCTGCCCGTGGTCACGAGCATGTTCTTCCAGTATTTCCAGCCGGTCTTCGAGGGTGGCGCCGAGGCGCGGCCGTACTACGAAAGGGCCGGCGATATCGTCCAGATCATCGCGCTGTTCGTTCTCGGCGGAGATTTCTGGGACAAGCTGCGCTCGCTGTTCGTGCGCGAAGCCCACGCGGTCTTTCCGCAGAAGGCGGGCGGAAACTAGCTTCGAATCAGGATTTCTTCGCAGGCCGCGCGTCCGCGTCGAGAATCCACTTGCCATCATCGCCCGCGCAAACGATCTGCTTCGTGGAACCCTTGAGCGATTTCGCGTAATTGTCGACAAGAAGCCGGCGGCAATCCCGCCCCGTGGTACTGGTGAACACGCTCAGTAGTTTGATGGTGCCGCCGCTGCCGGTCGCCTCGTTCTTCCAGCTTTTCGTCGCCCCCTTCTGCCGGGTCCGGCTCACTTCATCGACCGTGGCCCAAAGCATCTCGAAATCCTGCTGCGTGAACTTGCCGCTCGGCGCGTCCCGCAGATCTCCAAGATTCGACTGCGCCTGCGAAACGCTGCCGAAGAGCGTGGCCAGAACAGTGACGACGACAAGACGTGTTGCGCTCATGGTGGCGGCCTACTTCGACGCCGCCCTGCCGGGATATTGATCGAAGATCTCGGAAACGATGGACGCGATCGCCGGGCCGGGATTCTGCAGCATCTCCTCGGTGAGGCGGCCTTCGGCGATGCCTTCCCAGGCCAGCATCTTCTTCTTCGCATCGACTACATCGATGTTGGCGGTGCCCACGCGGTAGTTGATGGTTTCCTCGTCTTCGGCCACGAGAACCGGCAGGCCATAGAGCTCGGCACGATAGGCGTAGTAGCCCGTCGAATATCCGTAGGCCGGCGCGATGCTCGTCTTGGAATCGCTGCCCGCCACCGGGTTGGCGTTGAAA
>Ga0315910_10004903_pt1 | contig 11079 bp, 7 predicted proteins | sample EdamamesoilMG_FD_204470 | JGI IMG/M metagenome (GOLD analysis project Ga0315910, IMG submission 204470) | Garden soil microbial communities collected in Santa Monica, California, United States - Edamame soil | ecosystem: Environmental > Terrestrial > Soil > Garden | place: USA: California...
TCGTCGTCGGCTACGGAGCGATCATCCCAAGGCAACCACGCTCGATCGCGATAATAACGCTCCTCGCCGTTGCCCGCGATATCGAGCCCTTGCTCGCCCCCGAGCCGCAACGCCTGCAAAACAGTATCAAACTGATAGGCGAGCCCCGAATCGATGGGGTCCGCCACCGTCGCGACGATCACCTGTGAAGCTTTGAGCCGATGCGGGTCATTGGCAGGTCGGAGTTTCTCGACGATCGTCGACCAACGGACGCGTCCTTCGGACGCCTTCAGCAACCCCACCTGTTCCAGCGGCTCGCGAAACCTCCGCGCACAATACTCCTCCGGCGCCACATCAGGCTTCGCCGGCGAGACAACGACCCCGTTCGCCTCAAACCTGCCCTGCGCAGCCCCCACCTCGTGCGCGGACGCCGCCTCCTGCGCGGCCGCGTGTGGACGCGGCGAGCCGAACAGCATCGACGAGCCGAACGCGAGGCTCCCGCAAGCGACGCCCAAACCGCCCAGAATGCTGGTGCTTTCCCCCCTGCTCATGCTCCTCCTACGCAGCTTCGCGGGACCGCGAGCACACGACACTCGAAGCAAACGCCACGCGCAGCCGCGCCTGCGACCATATGGAAGAAGACGCAGCATTCGTGCCGACGTCGCGACACTAGCCCGGGGTGGCATCTCGGCGTCGCGACCGCGCCGCGCTCCCCTCGTCAATCACACGTGACGCTGAGACGCGGCGTGACGCCCACGAAACCAAGGAGCCTCTAGCAATGTCCGTCGAGCTCGATCAAGCCATCCGCGCCACCGGCACGCGGTTCAAGGTGTTTGCGCAGCCACGTTTCTTGAACGGCTTCGCGACCCCAGAGACGATCTTCGTCTCGACGCCGCCGGGCGGAATTCTGGCGGGCCCCGCCGATGCACGCATGTTCGTCGTAGACGCGATCGACAAGCAGCCCTACGTCAATGGCCAGATCCCCCCATACGTCGGTCCGGCGCATCCCCCCGTTGTCGCGCTGGACGCGCACTTTGACCACCTGGAGCCGCAGACGCGCGAGTTCTCCTGCGCTCACATGTACGCCGTCGTCCGGCGCACGCTCGACATCTGGGAAGACTATCTGGGTCAGCCGATCCGCTGGCACTTCGAGACGGACTTCGAGCGCTTGATGCTGATCCCGCTCGTACAGTGGGGCAACGCCCAGTCGGGGTACGGGTTCCTCGAGTTCGGCTTCGGCGGCGGCGAGGGCCCCGGCGGGCTCGACCTGGAGAACCCGTACTGCGAGAACTTCGACGTGCTGGCACACGAGCTCGGACACAGCATCATCTACTCCGTCGTCGGCTTCCCGGACTCCGACGCCAGCTGGACCGACGCGTACGGCGGCTTCCACGAGTCGGCGGGCGACCTCACGTCGCTGGTCGCCGCTCTGCACTTCGAGAGCGTCATCGGCGCGCTGCTCGAGGCCACGCGCGGCAACCTCTTCACCCGCAACGAGCTCGAGCGCGTCGGCGAGCTGCGGGGCAGCCGCGAGATCCGGCGAGCGTTCAACAGCCTCCGCATGGAGGACGTCAGCCCGGAGCCGCACGCCCTGTCGCAGCCGCTCACGGGTGCCCTCTTCGACGTGTTCGTCGAGGTGTTCCAGAAGCGGCTCGTCGAGCGCGGCCTCATCACGCAGGAGCTCGCGGACCGCTCGTTCAACGAGGGCAACTCCACGCACGACGACGGCGCCGTGCAAGCGGGCTTTGACGCCGCCTACGCCGGCCAGGCCAGCGCCTTCGCCGACGCGCTGCGAGAGGCGCGCGACTACTGGGGCCGCCTGCTCGCTGCCGTCTGGTCGAGTCTCGACGCCAACTTCCTCTCCTACGGGAAGATCGCCGCGGCCACCCTCGAAGCCGATCGCCGGCTCAGCTCTGGCGCGAACCTCGACACCATCCGCAGGAGCTTCGCCTGGCGCCACATCTCGACCCGAAACACGAAGGTCGCGACGCACGTCCACCGCTGCACCGGCGACAAACACCCCCTCGCCGCGCCCACCTCCCACTCCGCGCACAACGGCAAACCCGCCGCCAGCCCCCCGCCGCCGGCTTGACCCGGGCGCCGCTCGCGTCGCGACCGACCCAGGCCCGATCAAGCAATCCACGGCACGGCCGTTTCCATCCCAGTGGGTTTGGGGGCGGCGATGACACCCAGGGCGAAGGGGCAGGGTCCAGCGCGGACGCTGCGGCGCAGAGCCGCCGGCGTGGGCCTGGTGATCCTCGGCGCCATGCTCGGGCTGATCGGCGGCGGCCTCTGGCTCAACGCCCGCCGAAAGGCTCCCAGCCGCGCCGCCTCCCCGTTCACGCTCGGCGCCGACGCCCGGCCGGAAGACATGGCCGAGCACGCGGCTCCCGTCGATGCCCGCCGCTCGACCCTCCACTGAGCGCGGTCCGGGCTTCGAGCGTTCGATCTCTGGGGCTCACCCGGGCCAGGCCCCCGCGCTCGTGGTGGCCCCCCGACGTCCAGCCTACCCGCCCGCCAGGGCGCACGATTCTCCCTCCTGGAGTCGCCGTGGTAGAGCGTCCTCGTGACGTCCTTCGACGAGGAGCGGCTGCTCGAGAAACTGCGCGCGATCGAGGCGCTGTTTGCCGGCGCGACCACGGCAGGCGAGCGGGTGGCGGCGGAAGAAGCCAAGAAGCGGATCCAGCTCCGGCTCGAGACGCTCGAGCTGGCCGATCCACCGATCGAGTATCGCTTCACGGTCGCCGATGGTTGGTCGGCGAAGCTGCTGCTGGCGCTGTGTCGCCGCTACGATCTGAAGCCGTACCGCTATCGCGGCCAGCGTCGGACGACGGTCATGGTGCGCGTCTCGCGGCGCTTCGTGGCCGAGACGCTGTGGCCCGAGTTCGAGCAGCTGTCGGCGGTGCTGCAGAGCCACATCGCGGAGTTGACGGATCGGGTCATCGCCAGCGCCATCCATCGAGACACGTCGGACGTGACAGAGAGCGACGCGCCCGCGGCGCTCGGTGGGGGAGGCGGCGCTTGAAACACGTCCGATCCGCGTCGAGCGCCCTGTTCGAAGACCTCACGTCCCGCTGAAACCTCACCCGCACGCCAGCCCGGCCAGCGCATGCGGCACGTGATTTCGCGATCTCTCGACGAACAGGCTCGCGATCGGCCGCGTCACCACCTCGATCACCCGGGCGTCGAGGCTGCCGATGACGTCGGCGAACGAGCAGATCACGACCAGACGGCACTCCCGCGCAGAGCCGCGTTGCGGCTGAGCCCGCTCGCTGCTGCACAGTGCGAGGCTGCGGTTATCCGAGGCGGGTCGCGATGGCGTGCGGAGGTGCGAGAGAAAGCATCATGGCACCGCGTCAGTAAGCGGAGATTCTGACGCCCACACCGTCCAACCAGCGTGTAGGTAGAGCTTGGAATGCGAGGTGTGCGAATGCATCGGTTGCCGGCTCACTGTCGGTGGTGTCGTAGAGCACATCGAACAACGGCGTAGCGCCGATGGCAATGCGGGCCACTCCAATGTGTAAGCTCATAGGTCGCACACAATTGGCGAGTGCCAACCTCGCCTTCGCGAGGGGCCGCTCCGCCAGGCGCGAGGGCAGTTCCTCGCGCAAATAGGTGCTCAATCGGAAGAAGCCAGAGGAAAACGTGACGCCGGGTAGCGTAGTGTCGACCGCTGCCAAATACTTCGCTGTCTCGGCGGCAAGCGTCAGGGCTCGCTCGTTCAGGTAGTCGCTCGTCATGCGGATCTCTGACGGGAGCGCCGCCAGAATGAAGTTCGGCACGAGCGTCCAATAGTCCACGGTCGGATTCGTCAGGTCTGCAGGCCGCAGCAGGGGATGCCGTGGATCCGTTTCCAGGGCCGCCACAGCATCCGTAACCCCGGCGATCGCCAACCCCTGCAAGGAGAAGCGCACTCCTGGACCGAGATTGTCATCATGAACGTACAAGGAGCGAAGCGTCGCATCTTCCTCGAAAGCATTCCCAGAAGGGACGTCTGGAGAACCGCCGGGTCGGAAGCCCACTGCGCAAATCGCGTGACCTCCATGCGGGACACCATGTGTTGAGAGAACTTGTGCACCGATGACGACCGGATAACCAGAGCGCAAGAACGCTGCGCAGGAGGCGGCAAACCGGGTCGGGGAAAAGTACCGACGCTCCCGCTCCCCACGGACATCACCGTCGAGAACGGCGGGAAGGAGGCCCTGCGCGCGAATCGATTCGCACATTTGATGAATGGAAAGGCCGTCACTGGCGGGGAACACGCGCCGCCCAAGGGGTAGGCGCGCGTTGGCGCTACGTGTAATTTCTACCGTGGTCGGGATCGCGTGATGCTCGTCGAGCGAAGAAGCATGAAACAGCGTCCATAGCGCAACCGTCGCACAAGCGCTCACCCCCGAGTCTTGCTGCTGCCAAGCCAGGCCGACAATACGAAGAGGCAAGCCGCACACATGCGCCGTATATGGGCGGGCGGGCTTGGTGACACGCGGTGCATGCGGATTCGTTTCGGGGTACCAGCGCAGAACGGTGCGCCCAAATGGCGTCGCCGCAATCGGCCGCACCACCATGAATCCGAGATAGCTTTCGTTCAGCGCGGTCAGCGCTACGCCGTCACCGCCGAGTGCCCCGAAGAATGAGTCGCGCATCTCCTGCAGCGGCAATGCAAACGCGTGTACGCGCCGGCAGGCATTGGAGTACCCGCGCGAGCTGATGGAGTAGAACGCTGCAAACTCAGCGAGATAGTCCCGATCGAAGTAATGCGGCTCTTCCAGGACGCTCGCAGCACCGAGGTCAGCCAGATAGCATCTGAGATACTGCACGTGTTTGGAGACACGCACACCTGCTGGAAACGAGTCGGCATCAAACGCCGAAAACTCCAGCGCTGCCCGGTCATGCCTGCCGGACCAATTTCCCATCGCCGCTCACCTGACGTTGCGGCGTAACGTTTCTTCGGTCACGGAAGTCCGATAAGCCTCGGCGCGCGACGCTGTTTCCTTTTTCACAGCTTCCCGCAGCACAGAGACCTCATTCATGGTTGGTGGCTTTAACGCCAACGCCCCCAACGCCTCGAAGCGAGCATTGGGCGGCGCATGCCATACAGAGCGGCCCGGCGCGACGGACGAGCCCTTCGGTGTTGGCGCCTTGCGGGTCATTTCCTCTCCTGGATACGACGTCGTCTAGGAACTGCATAGTCCCGCCGCATGCTATCCAATAGTTCAGTAGCGTGCCGGGGGCGCTGCCGCAAGGCCAATCCAATGGGCTGGGTTTCCGACCGCAGCGTATCCTGCTTCATCAATGGGCTGGAATCGTAGGTCGCTTTGCCTAAAGCGCGTCGAATCTGGCCTGGGTGAGACCCCGGGGCGAACGAGCCTGCTCCAATGCGAACGCGGAGGTCGCGCCGCAAGGCAGCCAGCGTGGTGTCGTGATCCTCGGCGGCCCTCAGCCTGATCTCCGGGGAGTACGTCACGCCAAAAGAGCGCTTGGTTAGCCTTGAACAGACACTGAGTTGCCCACGGCACGCGCGACACGGCGTCGACTTCATCTGATACCTGGTCCGCAAATGCCGCAGCTGCCAAGTCCGTTCTCGCTGGAGGTCAAGGATCGAGCGTCCTACATTCGCTCGACGTCATGAGTGGCCTGTTTCTCGGCGAGCTGGCGCTGACGGCGGTCGATGTCGACGCCTACTGCGCGCGCGTCGGCTTTGGCGGCCCGCGCACGCCGACGCTGTCGACGTTGCGCGAGCTGTGCTGGCGGCAGGCGGCGGCCATTCCGTTCGAGGCGCTCGACGTGCGCCTCGGCCGCGCCGTCTCGCTCGCGCCCGAGGCGGTGGACGAGAAGCTGATCGCGCGGCGGCGCGGCGGCTACTGCTTCGAGCAGAACACGCTGCTGTTGCGGGCGCTGCGCACGCTGGGGTTCGAGGCCGAGCCGTTGATCGCGCGCTCGCGCTGGCGGCGGCCGCTCGAGGAACGCGTCGCCCGCACGCACATGGCCGTGCGCGTTCGCCTGGCCGAGGGGGACTGGCTGGCAGACACAGGGTTCGGCGCCTGCACGTTGACGGCGCCGCTCGAGCTCTCGCAGCGGGGTCCACAAGCGACACGCCACGAGCCGGCGCGCCTGGTCCCGGTCGGCGACGCGGGCAACGGCGATGAACATGCCGAGCTGCGCCTCGAACGCCTGCTGGGCTCGGAGTGGGCGCCGCTCTACGACCTGGTGCTCGCTCCGCAAGCCCCAGTGGATCTGCTCGCCGCCAACTGGCTCATCTCCACGCACCCGGCGTCGTCGTTCCGTCACCGGCTGGTGGTCAGCCGCGCGCGCGACGAGGTGCGCCACGTGCTCGTCGACACACGCTTGACGATCCGGCGCGATGGCGGCGTCGAGCACCGAGAGCTCGACGCCGCCGGCCTCGAGCGAAGCCTCCGCGAAGACTTCGGGCTCTCGGTCGAGCCGGGCTGGCGCGCCTTGTTCGAAGAGCTCGCGGCCCGCTGAAGCCTCACCCGCGCGCCAGCTCGGCCAGCGCGCTCGGTACGTGATCGGCGATCTCCCGGGCGAACAGCCCGCGATCGGCGCCGCCGTGCGCGTCCACCCACAGCCGCGCGGCGCGCCCGTGCAGGAAGGCCGCGAACGCGCCGGCGCGCAGCGGCCCGAGGCGCGCGATGCTGGCCGCGCACAAGCCCGAGAGCACGTCGCCCGAACCGGCGACGGCGAGCACCGGGTGGCCTTCGGAGACGACGATGGGCGGCGCACCCGGCTCGCCGACGAGCGTGTGCGGCCCCTTCAGCAGCACGGCGCGCCCCGTCAGCTGGAGCGCGCGCTCGAGGGCGGCGTAGCGGTCGGCTTCGACCTCGGCGGCGGAGATCTCGATCAGCCGCCCGAGCTCGGCCGGGTGCGGCGTGAGCAGGCAGGTGCCCCGGGCCCGCCCGAGCTCGGCGGCGCGACCCGCGAAGTGTGTGAGCGCGTCGGCGTCGAGGACGACGGGGCCTGCGTGACCGAACACCACGTGATCGACCACGCGGCGAGCGTCGGTGTCGAGCCCGAGCCCCGGCCCGAGCACGACCGCGTCGGCGTTCTCCAGCGCCACGTCGAGCGAGCGCTCGAGCGCGTCCCGATCGATCGGGCGCGTCATCACCTCGATCACCCGGGCGTCGAGGCTGCCGATGGCGTCCGCGAACGAGCAGATCGTGACCAGCCCCGCGCCGCCGCGCAGCGCCGCGCTGGCGGCGAGCACGGCCGCGCCCGTCTTGCCCGGCGCGCCGCCGATCACCAGCACTCGCCCCGAGCGGCCCTTGTGCGTCGAGCGCGCGCGCGGCTCGAGCCAGCCGCGTACGTCGCTGGCTTCGAGCCAGCGCGCGCGCGGTGTGAGGGCGGGGCCGAGGCGCTCGGGCACGCCGAGATCCGCGACGTTCAGCGCGCCCGTGTGGTCGAGGGCGCCGCTGGTCAACAGCCCCGTCTTCGGGTGCCCGAACGTGATCGTCTCCAGCGCCACGACGGCGACGCCCATCACGGCGCCGGTGTCCGCGTTCAAGCCCGAGGGCACGTCCAGCGCCACCACGTCCAGGCCCGAGCCGTTGATGCTCTCCACGATGGCGCGCTCGCGCCCGGCGAGCGGGCGGCGCAGGCCGGTGCCGAACAGCGCGTCCACGATCAGCCCGCCCTGGGCCCACTCGGACGCGAGCGCGAGGCGCAGCTCGCTCTCGCTTTCGGGCAACGGCAGCAGCTCCCCGCCCAGCCGTTGCCAGATGCCGGCGTTGACCCGCGCGTCCGGCGCGAGCGCCTCGCGTGGCCCGGTGGCGAGCACCCGCACGGCGTGACCGCGCCGCGCCAGCTGGCGGGCGACGACATAGCCGTCGCCGCCGTTGTTACCCAGCCCGCACACGATCGAGACGCGCCGCGCGCTCGACCCCCCTGCCGCCGCGCGGCGCACCAGCCGCTCGTGCAGCAGCTCGGCCGCCGCGCGCCCGGCGTTCTCCATGAGCAGCAGGCTCGGCACCGAGCCGCTCTCGCCCATGAATGCGTCGAACGCGCGGGCCTGCGCCGAGCTGAGGACCGGTATCAATCCTCCTCGAACTCCCAGTCGGCGGCGAAGTTGTCGCGCTTCGGCGTCGGCAGCGCCTCGCCGCCCGGTCCGTCGCGCCGCACCACCAGCGTCTGCGCGGCGGCCACGTCCTCGTTCTCGCGCGCGACCACGGTGATGATGTTCACGCCCGGCTGCAGCTCGGCGTCGAAGGCGAACGGCAGCTTCTTCTGCTCGCTGGCTTTGCGGTTCGACATGTAGAACACCTTGCGCGCGCCGACGAACACGTACGCGTCGCGCACTTGATCGCCGTCGCTGGCCAGGCCCGAGATGCGCACGCTGGAGGCGCGCGTCGCGAGCGCGGACGGGGCCACCTCGAGCAGCGGCGGCGAGCGCGTCAGCGCCGGCTCGAAGCTCACCGCCTCGGCGTCGCTGGTGCTGCCCAGCGCGTCGCTGTCGACATAACCCACCCGGCCGTCACCCAGGCTGACCCGGCTGAAGGACTTGTACTGGCCGGTCCGCGCCAGCTTGCTGCCCGACTTGATGGTCCCGAAGACCGGCGCCGAGCCGAGCGGCTGGATGCGCACCGGTGCGTCCGACTCCGCCACGACGCGGTCGCTCTTCGCGTCGATGACCAGGTCGGCGCTGGCGATCGGGATGCTGACCTTCTCGCTGGAGACCACGCGCAGATCCTGATCGACGACCGAGATCTCCACCTTGGCCAGGTTGTCCTTCAGCACGTCGAGCACGTCGAACGTGAACGTCACCTGGCGGCGCTCACCCGGCTTCAAGTTGGAGACGTCGAAGCGGCCAGCGCGCAGCAAGAGGCCGTCGCCGGTCAGGTTGCGCAGCAGCGCCTGCGTCTCGCGCGAGGCGCCCTTGCCGACGTTCTTCACGTCCAGGTAAATGGAGCCACCCTCGCCGCGCGTCAGCTGCCCGTCCCCGTTGCCGGGGCGGTTGTCGAGCACCTGGAAGCTGTAAGCGAAGTTGGGCTGCTCGAGCTGGGCGATGGTCGGGCGAATCTCGGCGTCCATCGGCGGCTCGCCGCCGTCGGCGCTGAAGCGCACCTTGACCACGTCCTGGCGCGTGACCGAGTCGTCCGGGATCTTGCACTTGCGCTCGCCGTCGGGCCGCGGCTGCTCCGAGCCGCGCTGCTCCACGGCGCACAACCCGAGCGGCACCTTGGCGCTGCGCGTCTGGCCGGGGTCGATGCGACCGAACACCAGCTCGCGCTCGTCGAAGTTGCCGTTGTCGCTCTTGGTGATGGCGCGCATGCGATAGATGGGCAGCGCACCTCGGTTGGTAATGTCCACCGACAGCGAGAGCGGGTCGCCGGCGCTCACGCGATCGCCCTCGCGATCGGTGCGCACCTTCACCAGGTAGTCCTCCGGCTCCGGGCCCTTGCTCGTGCCCTCGGGCGCCGGGGTCCAGTCGACCCCGAGCTGGCGCAGATCGGCGGTGATCTTCTCGATCTCCGTCTGCTGCGTCTTCTCGATGAAGGCGCTGGCGCTCGTCAGCTGATCTTGCCGGCGCGCGCGCGGCAGCTGCGCCACCAGGTCGCGCGCGAAACGCACCGGGAAGTCGAGCCGGAAGTCGTCGACCTCGGTGCCGAGGTCGCGCAGCTCCAGGCGCTCGCTGTTGGGCAGGTTGAAGCGCAACGTCACGAACGGGCGCTCGTCGTGGCGGACGGCGCCGTTCGACAGGCTCTTGGACAGGTCGCGCTCCGACAGGCGCGTCTCGGTCCGGTAGAGGTCCATCTCCAGCGGGTCGATCGTCATCGGATCGAGCTCGATGTCGGGGGTCACGCCCACGCCCTGGATCGAGATCCCGCCCGGCGTGAGGTACTGCGCGATCGTCAGCTTGAGCGCAGCCCCGCCCGCGATGCGCGAGAAGACCAGCTGCACGGAGCCCTTGCCGAACGTCGTCTGCCCGACGAGCACGGCGCGGTCGTGGTTCTTGAGCGCGCCCGCGACGATCTCGCTGGCGCTCGCGCTCGAGCCGTTCACCAGGATCACGACCGGGTAGTTCGGCTGCGTGCCGATGTTCTTGGCGCGCTTCTCCTCGCGCCCCTCGCTGCCGCCGACCGTGGTGACGATGGCGCCGCGCGTGAGGAAATGATCGGCCACTTGAGCCGCCTGGTCGAGCAAGCCGCCGGGGTTGCCGCGCAGGTCGAGCACGATGCCCTTGATGGGGGCCTCTTTGGTCAGCTCGTTGAGCGCGTCGTCCAGCTCGTCGCTGGTGCTCGACTGGAACTGCTTGAGCTGGATGTAGCCGATGCCGGGCGACAGCGCGCGGAAGTCCACCGAGTGGATGTTGATCTCCTCGCGCTCGAGCTCGAACGGGCGCGCGCCTTTCCAGCCCTCCTTGCCCTCGCGGTGCACCCAGATGGTGACCTTCGAGCCGGGCTTGCCGCGCAGCCGCTTGACCGCGTCATCCAGCGGCATGTTCAGCGTCGACTCGTTGTTGATCTTGGTGATCTGATCCAGCCGCTTCAGGCCGCTGCGGCCCGCCGGTGTGTCCGGCATGGGGCGCATGATGGTCAGCTGCTGATCGCGGATCGAGATCACGATGCCGAGGCCGCCGAAATGGCCCGACGTCGACATGTTCATCTCGGCGTAGGCGTCCGGGCTCAGGAACACGCTGTGAGGATCCAGCGTGTGCAGCATGCCGTTGCAGGCAGCGTATTCGACGCTGCGCAGATCTACGTCGGTGTCGCGCAAGTTCTCCTGCAGGAACGCGAACACCTCGCGCAGCCGCGCGGAGACGTCCCAGGGCCCCACCACCGTGTCGACCCGGAACTCCTTCTCCTCGGTGTCGACGCGCACCTTCACGCGCGGCGACTTCTCCTCGTGCAGCACGATGACCGGCGCCACCTCGCGCTGCACTTGGTTGAGCGCGGACAGGAACATCTGGCGCGGATCGACGCGCGACGGATCGACGTATTTGCTGCGGATCTTCTTCAGCGTCTCGTTGACGGCGACGAGCTGCGTGAGATCGTAGTCACCCTTGGGTGACGACGCGACGGCGTGCGCCGCCCCGAGCCCTTGCCACAAGCCGCCAGTTCCGAAACGCGCCGCGAAGTACTGTGCCAG
>Ga0315910_10004904_pt1 | contig 11077 bp, 11 predicted proteins | sample EdamamesoilMG_FD_204470 | JGI IMG/M metagenome (GOLD analysis project Ga0315910, IMG submission 204470) | Garden soil microbial communities collected in Santa Monica, California, United States - Edamame soil | ecosystem: Environmental > Terrestrial > Soil > Garden | place: USA: California...
GCGCGGCGGCAGCCTGAGATGTCGTTGAGGAGCTACTACATGCAAGAAGATAAGAAGAGAACGAAGGGTAGCAGCGTGATGCGCGGTCTCGGCGCAGCGCTGTTGATGATGTTGCCGGCCATCGTATTCGCGCAGGACGCGCCACCGCCGCCCAACAAGGGCGACATTTCCTGGCTCATGACGAGCACGGTGATCGTCATCCTCATGACCATCCCGGGCCTGGCGCTGTTCTACGGCGGCATGGTCCGCAGCAAGAACGTGCTGTCACTGCTCATGCAGGTGATGATCATCTTCTGCGTCGGCGTCCTGATGTTCGCCATATTCGGGTACAGCGTGGCGTTCACCGAAGGCAACGCGTTCTTCGGCGGGTTCAGCAAGATGTTCCTTGCGGGAATGACCGGCGATTCGCTCACCGGCACTTTCAGCAAGGCCACCAACATCCCCGAGCTCGGGTTCTTCTGCTTCCAGGCAACCTTCGCGGCGATCACGCCTGCACTCATCGTCGGCGCCCTCGCCGAACGCGTGAAGTTCAGCGCGATCCTCGTGTTCGTGATCCTGTGGCTGACCTTCAGTTACTACCCGATCGCGCACATGGTCTGGTTCTGGTCCGGTCCGGACGCGTTCACGTCGGCTGAAGCCGGCGCTGCCGCCAACGTCAACGCGGGCTTCCTCTTCAACAAGGGCGCCCTCGACTTCGCGGGCGGAACCGTGGTGCACATCAACGCCGGCATCGCGGGCCTCATCGGCGCGTTACTGCTCGGCAAGCGCATCGGATACGGCACTTCGGCCCTGCCGCCGCACAACCTGCCCATGGTCATGATCGGCGCCTCCCTGCTGTGGGTGGGCTGGTTTGGCTTCAACGTCGGTTCGAACCTCGAAGCGAATGGCTTTGCGACGCTGGTGTTCACGAACACGCTGCTCGCAACCGCCGCCGCAACCCTCGCCTGGATCGGCGCGGAGTGGATCGTGAAGGGGTCACCCACGATGCTGGGTGCCGCATCGGGCGCGGTCGCCGGTCTCGTCGCCATTACGCCGGCCTGCGGCTGGGTGGGAACGATGGGTTCGATCGCCATCGGCGCCATCGCTGCACTGGTCTGCGTGTGGGCCTGCTCGGGCCTCAAGAAGATGCTCGGCTACGACGACTCGCTCGACGTGTTCGGCGTGCACTGCATCGGCGGCATCATCGGCGCCATCCTGACGGGCGTGTTCAACGCGCCCTCGCTCGGTGGCACCGACGTGTACGACTACGTCGCCAACGCGTACCCGGATCCGGCGGCCTACGACATGGGCGCTCACGTCATCGCGCAGCTCTGGGGCGTCGGCGTGACGCTGCTCTGGTCGGGCATCGTCTCCCTCGTCGCGTACAAGCTGGTCGATCTGACGATCGGCCTGCGAGTGAACGAAGAGCAGGAGCGCGAAGGCCTCGACACCGTGTCGCACGGCGAACGCGCCTACAACGGCTGATACGTCCCCGGCGGACCGGGTTTCCCCGGTCCGCCCCGGGATTGCCTCGAAAGCAGGGCCTCCCTCGGGAGGCCCTCTCTTTTGTGTGTTTCACCCCCGTAAGGGGGCTTGTCTGTGATGGAGATCAAGGGTTCTCATAGGCCTGCCCTGCCATAATCCGCTCACCGGAGGAAGGCCATGAGTCATTCGAAAATCCTTGCCATCACTGCAGGCGTCCTGACCTTTGCGCTGTCGCATTTCGCGCAGGCAGGCGACGTCTACAAATACGTGGATGAACGCGGCACCACCCTCTACACCGACAAGCCGATTCCCGGCGCCGTGCTGATCAGCACGGGGGCCCAGCGTCCGCCGGAAGTTGCCCAGCGCAACGCCGCCGCCGCGCAGTCCGTCACCAACAGCCAGCTCAATGCCAGCAACCAGCGCATCGCGTCGGCGCAGGAAAACCAGCGCCTCTCCTCGACGGTTGCCAAGGACCTCGAAGCCACCCGCGCCGAGCGTTGCAAGAAAGCGCGGGAGTCTTACCAGACATCGATCTCCATGGTGCGCATGTATCGCACCGGTCCGAACGGCGAGCGTGAATACCTCTCCGATGCCGAACTCGCGCAGCAACGCATGGACTCCGCGAAAGCGGTCGACGCCATCTGCGGGCCCCAGGGCTGATTTCTTTCCAGATGCTTCATGAAGCGCCGTCCGCTGGGCGGCGTTTTCATTTGTGGCGCTTGCCCCTGATAATTCACGGCCTATGAAGCGCGTGGGTTTTGCAGGTCTCGGTGCCATGGGTGTTCCCATGGCGAAAAATCTCCATCGTGCGGGGCTGCTCCACGCAGTCTGGAATCGCAGCACCGACAAGGCGGCTGCCCTCGCCGCCGAACTCGGCTGCCAGGCTCCCTCGTCCCTGGCCGAATTCGCGTCGATGCTCGACGCGGTCGTCGTGTGTGTATCCGCCGATGCCGACGTCCGCGCCGTCATCGAAGGCCTGGGCCCGGGTCTCAAGCCCGGCACTCTCGTCATCGACTGCTCCACGGTGAGTGCAGAGACCGCGCGCTGGGCCGAACAATTCCTCGCCGCACGTTCGGTGAAGTTTATCGACGCGCCCGTCAGCGGCGGCGTCGAGGGCGCGCAGAAAGGCACGCTCGCCATCATGACCGGCGGCGATCCTGCGGCGTTCGAACGCGCCAGGCCCATCCTCTCGGCCATGGGCAAGACCATCGAACATTTCGGGGCCGCGGGCGCCGGCCAGGCGACCAAGGCCACGAACCAGATCATGTGCGCCGGCATCATTCGCGCCTGTGCCGAGGCCATGGCATTCGCCGGCGCGCACGAGTTGCCGCTCGAGCGAGTGGTATCCACGCTCGGCGCCGGCGCCGGTTCGAGCTGGTACTTCGTGCATCGTGCGCCGAACATGGTTCGCGGGACCTATCCCGCCGGCTTCCGCATCAAGCTTCACGCCAAGGACCTCCGCATCTGCCGCGACATGGCGGCGCGGCTCGGCGTTTCGCTGCCGGTGGTCGATTCGATGCTGGCCGAATACGCTCAGCTCATGGAGCAGGGTTACGGCGACGAAGACATCTCGGCAACCCATCGGCTCAAGCAGGCGCTGTTCGAGGAAGGCGCGAAGCACAAGGCATGAGCCGTCCGCCGCAGCCACCGGCCGTTGCTGGCGAAGAAACCCGCCGGCACTATCTACCCAACTTCTGCGCGGCTTCGACCGTGCTGACCATCGTCATCATCTGCGAGGTCACCGCCCTGCTGCTCGCGCTGGCGCGGAACGAGGCGGCGCTCGGTTTCTGGAGCGACCTCGGCATGACTTCCATCTTCCTGCTGTGGATCGCGCTGTGTGGCGCGGGGTTGCTGTGCCTGATGCGTGACTACCTGAGCCGCCAGAGCGTCGCGGTGAGTGCCGCCATGGTGCTCACGATGACAGTGACGCTCGTGATGGTGGTTTCCACGATCACCCACTACCTCGCGTCCGGGTTCCTGATCGAGAACGCGCACTGGTCGTTCCTGGGCCGCAACGCCGGCATCACGTTCGTCGTCACGGCCCTCGCGCTGCGCTACTTCTACGTCACGCATGAATGGCGTCATAACGTGGGCCTGCAGGCCAAGGCGCGCGTGCACGCACTGCAGGCGCGCATCCGTCCGCACTTCCTCTTCAACAGCATGAACACCATCGCTGCGCTCACGCGCAGCAACCCCGCGCGCGCCGAGGAAGCGGTGCTCGACCTGGCCGAGCTGTTCCGCGCCAACCTCAACGAGAAGCGCAACCAGATCGCGCTCTCCGAGGAGATCAGTGTCGCGCGCACCTACCAGCGAATGGAGCAGTTGCGGCTCGGCGATCGCCTGCGCGTCGACTGGAAGGTGGACTCGTTGCCCAGCGATGCGCTGGTTCCCGGTCTCACGCTGCAGCCATTGCTCGAGAACGCCATCTATCACGGTGTCGAGCCGCGCCAGGACGGCGGCGTCGTGACGGTCACCGGCGAATTCAACAAGGGAATGATCACGATTGTCGTGCGCAATCCCCTGCCTGCCGCCAATCTCACGATGCGCGACGGAAACCGCCTGGCCCTTGCCAACATCAAGGAACGGCTCGATCTCATGTACGGCGAGCGCGCCACGGTGAAAGCCGGCAGGTTCGACGAGGAATACATCGTCACGCTGCGATTTCCGTTCACCGCGGTTGCCGCGGGCACATGAGCCTTCGCGTACTCATCGTCGACGACGAACCGCCAGCGCGGGAGCGCCTGCGCTCCATGGTCGCGGAGGCCGGGGAATTCGAGGTCGCGGGTGAAGCCGGCAACGGGGAGCAGGCCATCGACATGGTCGACCGGCTTGCGCCCGACATCGTTCTGCTCGACGTGCGCATGCCCGGCATCGATGGACTCGAGGTGGCGCGGCACCTGGCTGCGCTCGCTGCTCCACCGGCTGTCATCTTCACCACGGCCTTCGACGAATACGCCCTGCAGGCCTTCGATTCGGAAGCCGTGGCGTACCTGCTGAAGCCGATACGCGCCGAAAAACTGCGGGCCGCGCTGGCAAAGGCCGAGCGCCTGTCGCGCCTGCAGCTTCAGGAGGTGGCGACCGCCACGAAAACCGCTGCTCATCGCCTGCACATCGGTGTTCGTGGGCGCGATGGACTCAAGCTGATACCCATCGAAGACGTCTACTGCTTTCAGGCCGACCAGAAATACACGACGGTCAGGCATCAGAAGGGCGAGGACCTCATCGAGGATTCGCTGAAGACGCTGGAAGAAGAATTCGCCGCCCACTTCGTGCGCATTCACCGCAACGCGCTGGTGAACACGAAGTACCTCGAGCGTATTGCGCGCGACGCGAGCGGCCAGCACTTCGTGCATCTGCGCGGCATGTCCGACGCGCTCGAAGTCAGCCGCCGCATGGCGGGCGACCTCAAGGACCGTTTCCGGATCTAGCTACCCACGCGGGCGGTCGAACGGCCCGGAAACGCGCAACGTGGATCCCGTCACCGCATCCGCATCCAGCCACGCGCGCAGGTGGCTGCCGTCGTCACCACACTCCACTTCGATGACGCCCGTGCCTACCCCGATCACCGCGAGGCGCTCGGAGTCGCCGGCATGATTGCGCACGTCGACGAACTGCCCCGGTCGGGCTTCGATCTTTCCGTCGACGAACCGCAGCCGCAGACGCAGCGCACGCAGGGGCAGCGGCTCGATCGCCACGATCTCGCCGCTGGCGGCATTCGAGGCGCGCACCGGAACGCGCCGTGATTCGATGGACAGGTCGCTGCGCGGACGCGCCTGGCACAACAGCACTTCACCGCGATCCGCTTCGGACGCCGTGAGGCCGGGCGGCAAGCCTTCGGGATATTCGATGGTGCCCGCCAGCAGTTTCGCCTTGCATGAGGCACACCGGCCCGCGCGACAGCTGTAGGGAAGCGGAATGCCGGCGGCGAGCGCGACCGTCAGCACATTCTCGCCGGGCGGCACGTGGATGTCGTGGCCGCCCGGCTCGATGTGAACGTGAAATGTCGAAGGGGCCTGGCTCAGGCCGCCTCTTCCTTCTTCTTGCCGAACAGTTTGGCGATCCAGCCGCCGACCGCGATGAGGCCGACGAGAATGATCTTCTTGAATGCCACCAGGAGCGCGAACAGCTTGCCGAAGAAACCGAGCTTCGCGGCCACTCCACCGGCGATCAACGCGCCGAGGCCGTATTCCGCCATGCGGTCGGTCTTCGCGTCGAACTCCGCGTATCGATAACCCTCGTTGAACTCGGCCAGTTCGAGCAACGGTCGCATGTCGGTGCGGACCTGCTGAAGCTGATCCATGGGTGCCACGGCCTCCATCGACAGGACCCCCTCACGACCCAGCACGCGCACGTCGTAGTTCAGGTAGTGCGTGGTGCTGTCTTCCGAACTGATTTCCTTGGCCCAGAAGAGCTTTTTCGTCGCGGCGTCGTAACGCGGCGGTTCGGCCCAGCTGATCAGGTGCATGGCCGGGTAACCCTCGGCCTCGCGCGCCTCGTTGTTGGCTTCGGTCCCTTCCTTCATGTCCTTGAGCAGATCGTCGTAGTCGATCTCGTTCGCATCGGAATCGTCGATGTGGCCATCGTCGACATAGGTCAGGAAGACCGCCCAACCGCCTTCGCCCAGCGGGTGGACGTCAGCCGGGTGGATCGCTCCCTGCGTGTTGAGGTCGGGTGGGTTGCCCCACATCTGGAGCAACTGGCTGGCGACTTCGGGAGAGAGGTAGTGATACTTCTCGCCGAGATGCAGCGTCGCCACCTTGTTAGGCAGCACGATGTCACCGGTGGAGTACTTGAGTTCCGGCAGCGCCTCTTCTTCGCCCCCGGCGACCTGTTGCTCGCTCCCGGTGGCTTCCGGCTGGGCGTCGGCCGCGTCCTGCGAATCCTGTGAATAGACCGGGGCACCGAAAGCCGCGCAGAGCACGAGGGCGCCCGTAATATTGGCAAATCTCATCACTAACCCTCCCAGGTAGTTGCGGGGGGACGCTAGCACAACCCGAGGCCTGTCCATGTTCGACAACCCCACGAAAGCGGAAATCGATGCCTTCCTGCGCCGCGTCCGCACGGTCGCCGTGCTCGGCCTGTCCGAGACCCCCGGCCGCCCCAGCCATAACGTCGCCAAGGCGCTACAGAAGTTTGGCTATCGGATCGTGCCGGTGAACCCCACGGCGACGGAAATACTGGGAGAACGCGCCTGGCCGGACCTGGACGCCGCCCTCGCGGGCGCCGGTCCCGTGGACGTAGTCGACGTATTCCGCCGGCCGGAACACGTGGCCGCCATCGTGGACGACTGCATTCGACTCCAGGTGCCGGCGCTCTGGCTTCAGGATGGCGTCATCGACGAGGCCGCTGCCCGGAAGGCGCGCGACGCGGGCATCTTCACGGTCATGAACCGCTGCATGTTCCGCGACCGCTCGACGATGGAGTGATCAGGGGCTAACTACGGCGAGCGGCACCAGCGTCACGGGCCCGAGCAGGCCGGCGGGCTCCACGTCCCAGGTCGATGCGTCGAAGGGTTTGTACTTCACGGTGACCAGGTTGATCTCGCGCATGCTCTTCCACGGCACTTTGCGCACGTCGAGATCGCGGATGCGATTCGCCGGCAGGTTCGTCACCTCGATCTCGAGCACGTTGCCGCGAGGCTTCAGCGTATCGATGTGCACTTTGAACGGCAGGCTCCACGCGGTGGCGAGTCGCTGGCCATTCAGCGTGACGCGCGCGGTTTCGCGCACGTCACCCAGGTCGAGTTCCCACGCATCCGAAGACTTCCCAGGCGCGTCGAACTCGATTCGATAACGTGCGGTGCCGGCAAAGCGCCGGACTTCTTCGCCGGCGAGCGACGTCCAGCTGGAGAGCTCCTCGAGTTGGGCAGGTCCGGGAAGCACCGGGCCACCCTTCATGAATTCGATACGCCATGGCCCCGCGAGCGGAATGCCTTCGAACGCGGGCCTGGTGTACGCCCAGGCTTGCAGAGCGGGTCGTGGCGTTTTCGCAAGCAGGGTGCGAAGGATCGCCGACTGGCCCGAGGCGAGATGCAGGTAGACAGAGGTCTTGCCATCACCGCGCTTGACGGCCGCCGCGCCCGCGCGTCCCGTCAGCGGATCGAGCAGCGTCGCGGACTCGGCCGCAACTCCGAGCTCGAGCCAGCCATCGAAAGCCGTGGTGCCCAGGTTCGCGAAGAAGTAGTCGTGCCCGTGAGTCTGCGCGCGACGGATCCAGGAAAGCCCGGCGTCCGCGGCCGGCTCGCGACGCGCGACCGTTGCCAGCTCACTCTCCAGTTTTTCTCCCACCACTCTCTCGCGCAATGCCGGGTCGGCGACCCACGCCTGGAACTTCGCGCGTCTTGCTTCGAGGTTTCCAAACCCGGGCACATCCCGCGGCAGCGTCTCGAACATCACGCGCGCGCCCTTGCGGGCCAGCCAGCGCAGGCGTTCGAGGGTTTCGACCGGCATGCGCCGCGTCGCAGGTACTACGACCACGCGGTAGCGGCCACCCGGCGCCACCAGCTCCCCGTTGCGTGTCTTCACTCGCTGCAACTGCGCATCGGACACGAGATCGAACGAATACCCCGCGCGGATGAGACTGGCGCTCAGTCGACCCACCGCGGCTTCGGTGAGCCATCGGTTCTCGTGCACGCCGTATTGCTCCATCACGCCCGTGCCGTGTTCGACGACGTCGTCGAAAGGGAAGTAGAGAAGAATGTCGTTGTCCGGCGTGCCGGACTGAAGCACCGACTGCACACGCGATACGTACGCATGCATCGCGCCGAAGTCATCCCAGAGTGGATTGCTCGGCGTGAGCTGCGTCGACGCGTAGAAGAACCAGCCGGGCCACTCGGCATCGGCCGGCGAGTAGACAGTGCCGTGATAGAAGATGTGATTGATGCCGGCTGCGAACAACCGGTCGAGTTGCGGCTTCGCGGCCGCCGGCGCTTCGCGAAAGTTCTCGCGCAGCCAGGTGAGCGTCTCACTCGAGACCAGCGGCCTTCCCATGACGTGCGCAGCCGACGAGGCCATCCGGCCGATCGTCACCTCCGGCGGATCCGGATCGATACTCACACCCACGGCGTCGCTGCGAAGTCCCACGATGGGCAACCGGGTGAAACCGAAGGACTCGGTCTCGGGGATGTCTGCCGCGCCGTAGAGATCAAGCAGGTTGCCGGGCGCACCGTGGGCCTGGTTGCGCGCCTTGAACCCGTGCTCGTGCGACCACCGCACCCACGCATTCACGTAGTCGAGATGCAGCTTCGCGAGCGTGCGCCGATAGTCGCCTTTGACTCTCGACAGCAGGTCGTCATCGAGCGCCTGTGTGCCGGCCAGTGGCGCGGCGTACGACTGGATGTCGTAGCCGTGCATCTTTCGGAACACCGCCGGCAGCGAAGCGGTCCAGCTCGAGTCGTAGTATTCGAACGAGTCGTGGAACTGCGCTCGCACGCCCGGCCAGGAGCGTCGCGGGAACGAATCAAGAGCCTTCGAGAACGGCTGCAGGTAGCGGCCAAGTGCCGCCGTGGAATAAGGATCCAGCACGAGGCCCTCGCCGCCTGGCGCCGCGCGTTTCACTCTCATCACGGTCGGCTTGCCGGTGAGCTTTCCATCCTCGAGGGCGAGCGTGCTCGACCCATCCGCGGCGCTGACCGTCGGGCCGCCAAAAGGCCAGCCCGTCCCCGTCGCCATGTCCACGACCAATCCCAGCCGCGCGGCTTCGCGCGTCGTGTGATCGAGCATCTCCATCCACTTCGGCGAGAGGAAATCCAGGTAGCGGGCCTCGGCGCCCTGCGCGCCGTAGATAGGCGCGATCTCAACTCCACCAATCCCCGCAGCGGCGAAGGCTTCGAGCTGCTTCGTGAGGTTCGCCTTGTCGACGGCGCTGCCGGGCCACCACCAACGCGTCCAGGGCTTTGCGGTGACGGTCAACGCCGGCCATGCCTGTGCCTCGGACTTGCCCTGGGACTGCTCCTGCGCAATGACCGGCGCCGCCACCAGCGAAGCCAGGAGCGCCGCGCACCACCATCCCTGTGTTCTCATTTTTCCGCCGTGATCTCGACGCGATTGCCTTCGGGATCCCGCACCACGCATTCGTAGTAGCCATCGCCCGTACGGCGCGGCCCGCTGTCCGGCGCCACCCCATCGGCCAGCAGGCGCGCGGCCAGCGCATCGACCGCGGCTTCGTCTCCGATGCAGAGCGCGACGTGCGCCAGGCCCAGCTGCTCGGTTCGCTGAGGCTGCGTGACGTCGTGCCGCGTCATCACTTCGAGGCGGGCGCCGCCCCCGAAAGTCAGGAACCGGGATTCGAATCGTTTGCGCTCATTGCGATAGATGTCACCCACCTGCGCGCCGAAATATTTTTCATAGAACGCCGCCACGCGATCGAGATCGGCGACCCAGAGACCCACGTGTTCGAGACGCACGCTCATTCGAACTCCCTGAGCATCACGTCATCCGTCTGCGGATCGGTGCCGACGACGAAGATCTGCTTGCCCACCTTCCGGAAGCCGCACTTGCGATAGAACGCCTGGGCGCGCTCGTTGCGCTCCCAGACACCGAGCCAGAACTCGCGCGCGCCGCGCGCGCGTGCGGCCCGCTCGGCCGCCTCCATGAGCAAACGCGCCACGCCCTGACCGTGCCAGGGCTTGTCGACATAGAAGCGTTTGAGCTCCACGGGTGCACGCACGACGATTCCCTCGGGCGGATGGTTGACGCGCAGCTGGGCAAACCCGGCGATCGCGCCGGAGGCGTCGCAGGCCAGCAGCGTGTCCAGCCCTTCATCCAGGATCTCGGCGCGCTGTAGTTCCGGACTCCACGTCGACTCCAGGAAAAGCTTCATGTCCTCGGGCGTGTTGTCCGCGGCGAAGGTTTCGAAGAACGTGCGCGCCCCGATCTCCGACAAAGCATCGGCGTCGGCGGCTGTCGCACGCCGGATGCGCAACGACCCCTGGCTAACTACATCGGCAGTCATCGGTTCTCCTCGAGGATTCTCGCGGACTCGGCCAGCAGTATCTCGCAGGCGCCCGCGCCCGTGTCAGTACGCGTCATCGACGTGCGCAGGCCACTGTCCCCGCCCTCGATATCCACCAGGCGCCCGCGAAACTCCACCACGCTGCCTGTGCGCAGGCGGCCAAGGACGGCGCTGACCGCGGAATTCCCGGGGATCACGTGCCAGTTGGCCGAGTGCGACTCGATCCCGGCGCGGTCGAGGGGCCAGTTGTCCGTGCGCCAGAAGTAGAAACGGTTTCCCTGGCTGATCTCGATGTCGGCGAGTACGGCGCTGTCCGACATCGGCCCCCAGCCCACCGCGAAATCCGTGGGCACGAGCTTCGCCAGCGGGCCCATGGAGTAATCCTCGCGATGCAGAATGCGCACCGTGGCGTCGAACTCGGCGCGAGGCCGCAGGCGAAACTCGCCCCGCTCGATGATGTCGTCGGAGTCGATGACGCGTTGCTCCGGGTCCGCGGCCGCCAGCACACCCGGCGCGTGCGCGATCTCCCGGCGTGAATAGAGCTTGTAGCCCGCGAAAATCGCGAGCGCGGCCACGACCAGGGGAGCTGCACGCATGCCGCCGGATCGTAAGGTATTCTTCGCGCCATGCAGCTCGAGTTCACCAAGATGCACGGCCTCGG
>Ga0315910_10004905_pt1 | contig 11076 bp, 10 predicted proteins | sample EdamamesoilMG_FD_204470 | JGI IMG/M metagenome (GOLD analysis project Ga0315910, IMG submission 204470) | Garden soil microbial communities collected in Santa Monica, California, United States - Edamame soil | ecosystem: Environmental > Terrestrial > Soil > Garden | place: USA: California...
ACGAGCAGGGCCTCGTGCGCCGCCCAGCGCTCGGCCTCCTTGCGCGTGCGGCCCCAGGCGCTCGGGAAGCGCCGGCCGGCGATCTCGGCCGCCACCAGGAAGGCCTTGGCGTGGGCGTGGCCGCGCTCGGAGAGCAGCGCGTACTCTGGGGGAACGCCGGTGGCGGTCTGGCTGTGGCGCTGGAGCACCTGCTTCTCGTTGGGCGCGCTCTTCAGGCGCTGCACGCGCTCCAGCGGCCCGCGCAGGGTCTCGCGCGTGAAGGTGCGCGCGGCCTCGATGCCTCCGTCCAGGTACACGGCCCCGAGCGTGGCCTCGTAGAGGTTCGCCAGCATCGAGGAGGTCGGCGTGCGGTCGCGCAGGCCGCCGCCGACGCGCGCCTCCTCCGCCAGCCCCAGCGCGCGCGCCACGCCCGCCAGGACGCGCCGCGAGACGACCCAGGCCTTGAGCTCGGTCATGGCGCCCTCGTCCAGGGCCGGGGTGACCTTGTAGAGCTCCTCGGCCACCAGGAGGTCGAGCACGGCGTCGCCCAGGAACTCCAGGCGCTCGTTGTCCTCGCTCGCCCCGGTCGAGGCGTGGGTCAGCGCCAGGGCCAGCAGGCGCTCGTCGCGGAAGGCGTGGGGGAGGGGGCTCACCGGAAAAAGCGGATTCCGCGCGGGAGGAGCGCGTCGTGGAGCACGGAATGATATCGGCGCGGCCCGCCGCCGCGCCCGACCTCCGTCCCTCCCGAGCCTCGCCTTCCATGACCCCCCGCGAACCGGGCGCCCCCGTGATCGAGGCGCGCGCCCTCGTGCGTCGCTACGGCGCGCGCCTGGCCGTCGACGACCTCGACCTCGAGCTCCGCGCCGGCGAGTGCCTCGGGCTGCTCGGCCCGAACGGCGCGGGCAAGTCGACGACCGTGCGCATCCTGTCGACCTTGCTGGCGCCCTCGGGCGGGCACGTGCGCGTGCTCGGGCTCGACCCGCAGGCGGAGGGCGAGCGCCTGCGCGCGCGCCTGGGCGTCGTGCCGCAGGAGCTGGCGCTGTACGACGTGCTCTCGGCGCGCCAGAACCTCGAGTTCTTCGGGCGGCTCCAGGGCCTGACCGGGACGCTGCTCGCCGACGCCGTGCAGCAGGGCCTGGCGCTGGCGGGCCTGGCCGAGCGCGCGCGCGAGCCGGTCAAGACCTTCAGCGGCGGCATGAAGCGGCGGCTCAACGTCGCGATCGCCCTCGTGCACGGCCCCGAGCTCGTGTTCCTCGACGAGCCCACGGTCGGGATCGACCCGCAGTCGCGCGAGCGCATCTTCGAGATGGTCGAGGCCCTGCGCGCGCGCGGCGTGGCCGTGGTCTACACCAGCCACCAGCTCGGTGAGGTCGAGCGCCTGTGCGACCGCATCGTGATCCTCGACCGCGGCCGCAAGGTGGCCGAGGGCACGCTGGAGGAGCTGCGCCGCCATCCGCGCGTCGCCCGCAGGGGCGGCGCCAGCCTGCGCTTCGCGGCCGGGGCCGAGGCCGCGCGCGCGCGCGACCTCCTGGCGGAGCGCGGCCTGACGGTGACGCTCGAGGAGGACGCACCCGATCTCGAGCGCATCTTCCTCGACCTGACCGGACGCGAGCTGCGCGACACGGAGGACGCGTGAAGGCCTGGCTGATGGCGCAGAAGGACCTGCGCGTCTACTTCCTCGATCGCGTGGCCGTGCTGCTCGGCTTCGGCCTGCCGATCGCGCTGTGCACGGTCTTCGGTTTCGCGATGGGGGCCTTCAGCGGAGGCGGCTCGGTCGGGCGCATCGAGCTCGTGGTCGAGGACGCCGACCGGAGCGCGGGCTCGCGCGCGCTGATCGAGCGCCTGCGCGAGTCCGACGGCCTGCGCCTCGACCTGCTCTCGGAGGAGGACCTGGCCGGCGGCGCGAGCGCGCGCGGGCGCGTGGCCGAGGGCGACGCGCCGGCGGCGCTGCGCATCGCGCCCGGCTTCGGCGCGGGGCTCGACGGCGACGGCGCGAACGAGCTCCCGCTCGTGCTCTACCGCGATCCCTCCAAGACGATCGAGCAGCAGATCCTGGCCGGCAACCTGATCCCGGTCTTCTTCGAGGTCCTGGGCGAGGGCGCGGGCAAGCGCCTGACCGCCAAGGTCCTCGGCGCGCTCGACTTCCCGGAGGCCGGCCGCGCGCGGGCCCAGACGATCCTCGACGCCTCGTGGGAGCGCATGAGGACGCTGGTGGAGGAGCTGGAGGCCTCGGGGGTGCTCGACGACGAGCCGGAGGAAGAGGACGGCTCGGCGCAGGACGCGCCCGGGGACTCCGCAGCCGACGACGAGGGCTTCGACTTCGGCGCCAAGGTCGCCGAGCTGATGGGGCTCCAGCTCGAGGACGTCACCGGCGGCGACCAGGCTCGCAAGACCCAGAAGCAGGCCCAGCAGGCCCAGGCCGTGGCCGGGATGGCCGTGATGATGCTGCTCTTCGGCCTGATCCACTGCGGCGGGACGCTGCTCGACGAGCGCGAGTCCGGCACCCTCGATCGCCTGCGCCTCGTGCCCGGCGCGACGGGCGCGATCCTGGGCGGCAAGTTCCTGTTCACCTGGCTGGTCGGGCTGATCCAGCTCGCGGTCCTGTTCGCCTACGGGAAGCTCGTCTTCGACGTGCCGATCTTCCGCGCGCCGCTGGCCCTGGTGGTGCTCTCGGCCGCGGTGGCCGCGGCCGTGACGGGCTTCGGCGTGCTCTTCGCCGTCGTCTCGCGCTCGCGCAAGCAGCTCGAGGGCCTCGCGACGATCGTCGTGCTCACCATGAGCGCCCTGGGCGGGAGCTGGTGGCCGCTCGCGATCACGCCCGAGTGGTACCAGAAGCTCGGGCACCTGACGCTCAACGCCTGGGCCATGGACGGCTTCCAGGGCATCTTCTGGTACGGGCAGGGCCTGGGCGGGATCCTGCCGGAGATCGGAGTGCTGCTGGGCGTCGCGCTGGTGCTGTCGCTGCTCGCCTGGCGCCTGTGGGAGCGGAGCGTGCGCGCGTGACCGGACACGGCCGATGAGCGACGAGTACCGCCCGCGCGAGCACGATCACCTGGTCGAGCCGGTCTTCGGAGGGCTCGGCGTGAAGGAGCGCCGGCCGCGTCGCGGGCTCCTGGCGACGCTGCGCCGCTGGCTGGACGCGCTCCTCGCCCGCCTGCGCCGGCGCTGAGGCCGCAAGAAGCGCGAGGGCGGGCCTCCTGAACGACCCGCCCTCGGTCAGGAGTAGCTCGGGAACCCTGGGAACCTTCGCGCCGTCGGCCGGCCAGCGTCGGGGGGCGACGTGGTGGACGGACGGTCCTTCGCGGTGGCGAACGTGACTTTCGGCGGCCCTTGCTGTCCTGACGCGTGCGAGGATCGCCGGCGCGCATCAAGGCAGGCTGAACGGTGCCGAAAGCTCCGGTAGCTCCGCGGGCCGGGCGCGGCTCACTCGGATCCGTCGCGGTGCGCGAGCCGGTCCGCCGCGGGCTCGACGCTCGCTCCGGCCGGGCCGGCGAGCACCAGCGCGAGCGCGTCGCGGTGTTCCCGTGCGCTGGCGAGCCCCGCCTCGGCCCCGAGCGTGGTCCAGGCGTAGGCCCCGGCCTCGTCGCGGGCCAGGCCGATCCCGAGCTCCTGCATCCGCCCGAGCCGGAGCTGCGCCTGCGGCAGGCCCTGCTCGGCGGCGCGCCGGATCCACTCCGCGGCCCGCGCCGGATCGCGCGCGACGCCCTGGCCCTTGAGGTAGGCGAGCCCGAGGTCGTGCTGGGCGAGCGCGAAGCCCTGCTCGGCGGCGCGCGCGAGCCAGCGCACGCCGGCCTCGTCGTCGCGCGCGATGCCGCGGCCCTCGAGTCGCATCAGCCCGAGCTGCGTCGCCGCCACGGCCGAGCCGGCCTCGGCCGCACGCTCGTACCAGCCCGCGGCCGCGGCCTCGTCGGCGGCCACGCCCTCGCCGTGCTGCAGCATCCAGCCCCAGGCGAACTGCGCGTCCGTGAGCCCGCCCTCGGCCGCCAGGCGCATCCAGCGCGCCGCCGTGCGCGCGTCGGCCGCGACGCCCAGGCCCTGGCGGTGCATCGCGCCGAGCAGCGCCTGGGACCGCGGCTCGCCCTGGCGCGCGGCCCGCTCGAGCCAGCGCGCGGCGCGCTCGGGATCGCGCGGCACGCCCCGCCCCAGCAGGTGGAGCAGCCCGAGGTTGCTCTGGGCCTGGGCGAAGCCCTGCTCGGCGGCTGCGCGGTACCAGTGCGCGGCCTCGGCGTCGTCCTGCGCCACGCCGCGGCCCTCGAAGCACAGGAGGCCGAGGTTGTTCTGGGCCGGCGCGAAGCCCTGTTCGGCCGCGTACCCGTACCAGCGCGCCGCGCGCTCGGGATCGGCCGGCTCGCCGCGGCCCTGCTCGAGCCGCAGGGCGAGCAGGAACTGAGCCGCCGGATCGCCGGCCTCGGCGCGCTCGTTCCAGTCGGCCACCTCCTGGACCGTGGGCTCGGGCGCGACCGTCAGGGCGCGCGTGGTGGGGGCGACGCAGCCGGCGGCGAGGGCGAGGAGGAGCGGGAGCGCGATCGGGAGCGGAGGAGGGCGATGCCGGCTGCAGCTCATGGCCGCGCCCTTCGGATGAAGCGGAGCGCGGAATTGAGCAGGGAAACGGTAAAGACGGGGTGGGGAGGAGCGGGAGGAGCGCGCGAGGTGGGGCGGATGAAGAGCGTGAGGGAGCGGAGGCGGAGGCGGAGAAAGGGAAGAGGCCAGGCTGGAGCCTGGCGGTCCCAGGGTCAGGCGCGCAGGCCCTTCCAGGCGGGGCGGCGACCGGTCAGGCGCTCGAACTCCTGCTCGGCGAAGCGGTCGGTCATGCCGGCCAGGTAGTCGCACACGGCGCGCTCGCGGCCGACCTCGTCGATCCAGGCGCGGTACCAGGGCGGCATCTCCTCCGGGCGCGCGCACAGCTCCTGGAAGAGGCGCGCCAGGACCTCGGCGGCGTGCTGGGAGAGCTCGAGCAGCTTCGGGTGGCGGTAGACGCGCTCGTAGAGGAAGCGCGACAGCTCGCCGACCTGCCGCCCGAGCTCCTCGCCGTGCTCGATCAGCATCGCCTTGCGCGCCTTGACCTCGGCCGCGGAGGCGGGGCGCAGCTCGGCGAGGCGCGCGTGCGAGGTGCGGATCAGGTCGTTGATGCACAGCTTCAGGAGCTCGTTGGCGACGCGCTTGACGCGCAGGTTCGGGTCGTTCGTGCGCGCCAGGAAGCCCGGGTGGCGCTGCTCGACCGCCTCGCGCGCGCGCTGCCACAGCGGCACGGCGGCCAGGTCCTCCTCGCGGAAGACGCGCGAGCGCAGACCGTCCTCGACGTCGTGCACGTCGTAGGCGGTCGAGTCGGCCAGGTCGACGACCTGGGCCTCGAGGCACGGGCGCACCGGGCGCGGGCGGAACTCGGCGGGCCAGTCGGCGTCGCTCTCGTGCTTGAGCAGCGACTCGCGCACGACGCGCGTCAGGTTGAGGCCCGGGTAGTCGGGCGAGCGGCGCTCGAGCTGGTCGACCACGCGCAGGACCTGGGCGTTGTGGCGGAAGCCGCCGTGGGGCTCCATCAGGGCGTCGAGGGCCTGCTCGCCGCGGTGGCCGAAGGGCGGGTGGCCGATGTCGTGCGCCAGGGCGACCGCCTCGCACAGGGTCTCGTTCAGGAACAGCGCGCTGCCGACGCTGCGCGCGACCTGCGCCACCTCGAGGCTGTGGGAGAGGCGCGTCCGGTAGTGGTCGCCCTCCCAGTTGACGAAGACCTGGGTCTTGTACATCAGGCGCCGGAAGGCGACCGAGTGCACGATGCGGTCGCGGTCGCGCTCGAAGGCGGTGCGCAGCTCGTCCTCCTCCTCCGGGTGGTGGCGGCCGAGGCTGGCGGTGCTGGGCGTGGCCCAGGGGGCGAGGAGCGCGCGCTCGCGCGCCTCCTTCGCCTGCCGGTCGAAGAAGTGGGGGGCCGGCGGGGCAGTCGGGGAGCTCATGGTGCGCGTCGACCGCGCAGCGGGGCGCGCGGTTTCCGATAGTCTCCCGTCCTGCGATGGCGGATCAACGTCCCTGGTACGACGAGGCCTTCGACGCGGGCTACCTCGAGCTCTACCCGCACCGCGACGGCACCGCGGCGCGCGCGGAGGTCGCCGCGCTGCTGGCGCGCGGGCTGCTCCCCGGCGGCGGGCGAGTGCTCGACCTCGGCTGCGGCTTCGGGCGCCACCTGGCTGCGCTGGTCGAGGCGGGGGCCGACGCCTGGGGGCTCGACCGCTCGCGCGCCCTGCTCGCGCGCGTGCCGCCCGGGCTGCGCGGGCGCGTGGTGCGCGGCGATTTCCGGGCGCTGCCCTTCCGGTCCGGGGCCTTCGCGGCGGTGGCGATGCTGTTCTCCTCCTTCGGCTACTTCGAGGACGAGGAGAACGGGCGCGTGCTGGCCGAGGTGGCGCGCGTGCTCGCGCCGGGCGGGCTGGTCGTGCTCGACCTGATGAACCCGCCGCGCCTGCGCGCGACGCTCGTGGCCGAGTCGCGCACGACGCGCGCGGGCGTCGAGCTGCGCGAGCGCCGCCGGCTGGAGGGCGCGCGCGTGGTCAAGGAGGTCGAGGCGCGCGCGGCGGACGGCAGCGTGCGGCGCTGGCGCGAGGACGTGCGCCTGTACGAGCCGGCCGAGCTCGCGCCGCTCCTGGGGCGCGCCGGCCTGGAGCTGCGGCGCGTCGAGGGCGACTTCGACGGGCGCGCCCACGGACCCGAGGCCCCGCGCCAGATCCTGTGGGCTGCGCGTCCGCGATGAGGCGCGGCGCTATCGTGCCGGCCCGCGCTCCATGACCTCGCGCAGCTTCGCCGACGACCTCGCCTTCCTGCGCCAGCACCGCGGGACCCTGCTGCTCGTCGCGCCCGACGGCCAGGGACGCCTGGCGGTCGTGCCGGAGTTCCAGGGGCGCGCCATGACCTCCGCCACGCACGCGATGGGGCGCTCGCTCGGCTTCGTCAAGCACGCGCTCGTCGCCACGCGCGCCCTGCAGCGCGGGATCAACCCCTACGGCGGCGAGGATCGCCTGTGGCTGGGGCCCGAGGGCGGGCCGTTCTCGGTGTTCTTCGCGCCGGGCGTTGAGCAGACGATCGAGCACTGGCAGACGCCCGCGCCGATCGACAGCGAGCCCTGGGCGCTGGTGGCCCACGAGCGCTCCTCGGCGCGCTTCGAGCACCGCGCGCGCCTGGTGAATGCCTCGGGCACGGTCTTCGACGTGCGCCTCGAGCGCACCCTGGAGGTCCTGGAGCCGCGCGCGGCCCTGGCGGAGCTCGGGGTGGAGCCCGGCGCGCTGCGCTGCGTCGCCTTCGAGTCGCGCAACGTGCTCGCCAACGCCGGAACGGCGCCCTGGCGGCGCGCGACGGGCCTGCTCTCGATCTGGACGATCGGCATGTTCCCGCCCTCGCCGCGCACGACGGTCGTCCTGCCGCTCGCCGTCGGACCGGAGCGCGCGCTCGCGGGGCTCGTGGACGAGGCCTACTTCGGACCCATCCCGCCGGAGCGCCTGGTGCGCGTGCCGAGCGCGGGCGGCTCGGCGCTGCTCTTCCTGGCCGACGGACGCCTGCGCAAGAAGATCGGCGTCGCGCCGGCCGCCGCGCGCCCGCTCGCCGGGAGCTGGGACGCGGAGCACGCCGCGCTGACGCTGGTCACCTTCCCGATCCCGCCCGGCGCGCACGAGTACGTGAACTCGCGCTGGGGCCTGCCCCAGGCCGAGCCCTACCGCGGCGACGTGCTGCACGCCTACAACGACGGCCCGAGCGCACCCGGGGCCGAGCCCTTCGGTCCGTTCCACGAGCTCGAGTCCTCCTCGCCGGCCGCGGCCCTGGCCCCGGGCGAGTCGCTCGCGCACCGCCACCGCACGCTGCACCTCGAGGGACCGCGCGCCGACCTCGAGCGCGTCGCGCGCGCGACGCTGGGACTCGCGCTGGCGACGATCGAGTCCGGGCCGGGTCGCTCGGAACGCTGACCGGTTCGAGATCCGTTGGGAGGATGCGCGGCCGCGCGCGGCATCGCGCGCCTCCCTATCCTGGGTGCACGGCTCGACTGCCCCCGAGCTCTCCACCCCGAGCCCCGCCGACCCTCCATGGGCAATCGCTCGCCGTTCCGCGTCGCCGCGACGCTCCTCTTCCTCCTCTCCCTTGCCGTCCCGGCCGCCGCGCAGGCGGAGGCGCAGCGCCTGCAGGCGCTCGAGCAGCGCTTCGCCGAGGAGCGCGCCCAGTTCCTCGAGTTCGCCAGGCAAGCCCGCACTCCGGAGGAGCGCGCCGAGCTGGCCGCCGCCTTCCCGCGCGAGGAGTTCGTGCCGGCGCTCGAGGCCATCGCGACCGCGGCCCGGGGCACGGACGTCGCCGCGCGCGCCTGGCTCGGCGTGCTGCGCGTCGGGGCTCTCTTGGATGAGCGCGAGCTCTTCGCGCGTGCCCTCGAGCGGCTCGTCGGCGAGCATGCGGACTCGACCCTCATGGGGAACCTCGCGCTCGAGCTCGTCTACGGCGCCCCGGCCTGGAGCGCGCGTCCCGCGGCCGAGGCCCTGCGCACGATCCTCGCGAAGACGCCCCACGCCGACATCCGCGCCGGAGCGCTGGCCGAGCTGGCCCTGCTCGTCGGGCTCGACGACGCCTTCGGCGCCGAGGGCCGGGCCGAGGCCGAGCAGCTCCTCGCGCGCATCGAGCGCGAGCACGGCACGGCCGACTTCATCGGCATGACCGGCGCCGAGTTCGCCGCCGGCGCGCGCCACGAGATCACGCAGCTCCGCGTCGGGCAGGTCGCGCCCGACTTCGAGGCCAGCGACGAGACGGGCACGCGCTTCCAGCTCTCCGACTACCGCGGCCAGGTCGTGCTGCTCGACTTCTGGGGCTTCGTCTGACGGACCTGCATGGGGCTCCTGCCCCAGAAGAAGGCGCTCGTGGAGCGCCTCGAGGACGAGCCCTTCCGCTTCCTCGGCGTCCTCGGCCGCGAGGGCGACCCCGCGGACTTCCGCGCCCGCCTGAAGCAGCACGGGATCACCTGGCGCAATGCCCTGGACCTCGGCGAGCCCGCCGATGGGGTCCTCTGGGCCCGCTGGGCCGTGCGCGGCTTCCCGCAGTTCTACCTGCTGGACGCGAGCGGCGTGATCCGCCAGCGCTGGTTCGGCGACCCGGGCGCGGAGCTGGAGCCGGCGATCGAGGCGCTGCTGGCCGAGGCGCGGGCGGCCGCGAAGTAGTCGGGTTCCGGCGCTAGGCCGGGCCCCGGGGAGGTCGGTATTCTGCGGCTCTCCCGCTTCCTCCGCTCGCGCCCGATCCTCCTCCCATGCCGCAGAACATCGTCTTCAGCGAGCTCGCCCTCGAGCTCCAGGCCAAGGCACGCGCGATCGCCGACAAGCACGTCCGGCCGCACGCGGCCAAGTTCGACCGGGCCCAGGAGTACAACCGCGACGCGGCCCGGGCCTGCGCCGAGGCGGGGCTGTTCAAGGTGTTCATCCCGAAGGAGTACGGGGGCTTCGGGGCCGGCTCGCTGGCGCTGTGCCTGGTGACCGAGGAGCTGGCCAAGGCCGACTCGGGCTTCGGGGTCGCCTACGCGGTCAACGCGCTGGGCTCGACGCCGATCGTGGTGGGCGGGACCGAGGAGCAGAAGCAGAGGTGGCTGCCGGCCGTGGCCCGCGGCGACAAGATGTGCGCCTTCTGCCTGTCGGAGAAGAACGCCGGCTCGGACGCGGGGGGCCTCTCGGTCACGGCCGAGAAGCAGGGCGAGCACTACCTGATCTGCGGCGAGAAGAAGTGGACCACGAACGGCGGGGTGGCCGACCTCTACACGGTCTTCTGCGTCACCGATCCGAGCTCGCGCTCGCGCCGCATCAGCGCGATCGTGGTCGAGAAGGGGACGCCCGGGTTCTCGGTCGAGAAGATCGAGGACAAGATGGGCATCCGCACGGTGCCGGTGGTCGAGACGCACTACGACAACGTCAGGGTGCCGCTCGGGAACCTGATCGGTGCGCGCGAGGGGCTCGGCTTCACGCACGCGATGCAGACCCTCGACCGCGCGCGGCCCTGCGTCGCGGCCCAGGCCGTGGGCGCGGCCCAGGGCGCGCTCGACCTGGCGGTCGTCTACTCGAACCGCCGGCGCCAGTTCGACGCGCCGATCTCGAGCTTCCAGATGGTGCAGAAGATGCTGGCCGACATGGCGATCCAGACCGAGGCCGCGCGCTGGCTGGTCTACGCCTCGGCCGCGGCGATCGACACGGGCATGCAGAACGTCACGAAGATCGCGGCCATGGGCAAGTGCTTCGCCACCGACACCGCCATGGCGGTCGCCACCGAGGCGGTGCAGGTCTTCGGCGGCTACGGCTTCATGGAGGACTACCCGATCGCGAAGTACTTCCGCGACGCGAAGATCCTCCAGATCTACGAGGGCACGAACCAGGTCCAGCGCATGGTCGTGGCGCGCAACCTGATCAAGGAAGCCGAGGCCCTGCGGCACCTGGACGAGTTCATCCCGCGCGAGGAGCAGAAGAGCTACAAGCCGGCCGCGGCGCCGGCCAAGTAGGCCAGGGCCCAGGCCCGCACCGGGACTCGGCCGAACCCGCACGGCTGCGAAACCCGCTGAAGCTCTGCCCAGCAGCCCGTTGAGACAGTCCCGTCGCGAGGCAGGGCGCGCTTCGTCCCCTCTGGCCGCTCAGCACGGCCCGACGAGCGTGACGACGCGAAGGCGAAGCGCGCGAAGCCAACTTGGCTCCGCCTCCGCGTTCCTCCGTGCTCTCCGCGTCTCCGCGGTCGGCTTTCTGCGCGGATCGTGCGCTCAGCCGAGAAGCTGAGTCAGGCGCGCACGCGCGTAGGCCCACTCGCGCGCGACGGTGCGCTCGGAGGCCTCCACGGCGTGCGCCACGTCGGCCACCTCGAGCCCGGCGTAGAGGCGCAGGCGCGCGACCTCGGCGGCGCGCGGATCCTCGCGCTCGAGCTTCTCCAGCGCGTCGCAGAGCTCCAGCGCGCGCGCCGGATCCTCGCTGGCCGCGAGGTCGAGGCCCGTCAGCGTCAGGCGCGCCCCGCCGGCGCCGCGCTTGTCCGCCAGCACGCGCCGCGCGTGGTCGGTCAGGACGCGCTGCATCGCGCGTGCGGCGGCGCCGAAGAAGTGGCGGCGCGACTCGAAGCCGTGCTGCG
>Ga0315910_10004906_pt1 | contig 11076 bp, 10 predicted proteins | sample EdamamesoilMG_FD_204470 | JGI IMG/M metagenome (GOLD analysis project Ga0315910, IMG submission 204470) | Garden soil microbial communities collected in Santa Monica, California, United States - Edamame soil | ecosystem: Environmental > Terrestrial > Soil > Garden | place: USA: California...
GTTGCCGCCACCGGCGGGCAGGCCGCCCCGGCCGCCCGGGCCGATTCCTGGACGTCCGCCCGGCACGAAGTCGCCGCCACCACCACCGCTGTCGTAGCCACCATGCACGCCGCCGGTGGAGTGGAACTCTTCCTTCGGCAGGCTCGAGTACCCCGAGTTGCCGCTGCCCGGCAGATGGAACCCCGGGCCGTCGCCCGCGCGCACCGCGAGGCTGAGCGGCTTGGCGCCGCGGGCCTGCAGGTCTTTCAGGATCTCGGCGTAGCAGCCCTTCATCGCCTTGGCCATCGCCTGGCCGAGTTCGCGCGCGAGCAGCTTGCGCGACTCGGCGTCCTTGGTGACGGACTCGATCGCCTTGTAGGTCGCGGCGCCGATCACGTTCGGGCGGAACGGGCTGCGCTCCTCGTCGATCCGCATGCTCGAGAACAGGCCGCCGACGTGCGCCGCGACCTCGCGCTGCTCCCACTCGGCCTCGTTGAGGATCAGCTGGCCGATGCGCTCCGAGTGCATGCGCTGCTCGACCTCGTTGTCGTCGACCAGGCTGAGCGACTGCCAGTCGGTCGCCTCGAGGCGGCGGCGCCCGTCGTCGCGCGGCGCGATGTCCTTGGCGATGCTGTCGCGCAGCGCGTCGCGAAAGGTCAGGTGGAACGACGCCATGTTGCGCCGCATCTCGAACTGGCTCGACAGCATCAGATCCCGTTCGCTGATGCGCGTGGCCGACAGCGACATCGTGCCGAGCAGGTCGGACACGCGGTCGGCGACCGACGACGCGGTCGTCTTGATCTGGTTGATGGCCGCGTCGAGCGCGGCCTGCAAGCGGGGTTCGGTCGGGTTCATCTCGGGCGGAACGGCGCCGGGCACACGTGCATCCCGCCCGCTCGCGCGCGCGGGATGCATGCGCAGTATGAGCCCAAAAAACCCCGCCCTGCTGTGCGATCCGTCACGCCGGCGGATGAGCGGCCGCCCGCCGGCCCACCAGCGGTCACTTCCTCAGCGCGTCGCGGATCTCGCGCAGCAGCACCACGTCCTCGGGTGTCGCCGCGGGCGGCGGCGGCGGCGCGTCCTTCTTCAGCCGGTTGATCTGCTTGACCATGATGAAGATGATGAACGCGAGGATGACGAAGTTGATCGCGACGGTGATGAAGTTGCCGTACGCGAACAGCGGCACGCCGGCCTTCGTGAGCGCCTCGTAGGTCATCGGCCCGCTGTAGCCGGCCGGCGGATCGGCCAGCTTGACGAAGTAGTTCGAGAAGTCGAGGCCGCCGATGACGCGGCCGACGATCGGCATGATCAGGTCCTTGACGACCGAGTCGACGATCTTGCCGAAGGCAGCGCCGATGATGACGCCGACCGCGAGGTCGACGACGTTGCCCTTCATGGCGAATTCCTTGAACTCGCTGGTGAAACTCATGATGCGGCTCTCCTCTGTGGTTGGTTCGGATCGACGCGGCTTGCGCCCGGGTCCGGGCCAGTATTCCCGCGGTCCGGGAGAAGTCAAGGCCGGGCGCGCACGCCCTGTGACGCCCCGCCGGCGGCCCGTCGGGGGCGCTTGACAGGTCCGCTAGAATTCCGGGTTGACCCTGACCTGACGTCTCCGCCGAGGATTCTCATGAGTGACAGCCCCGCCGACAGTGGCAAACGTACCTGGCTCATCGCATCCGGCTGCGCCGGCGCGGTCGGTGCCGGATTCACCGCCGTTCCCTTCGTCGGCAGCTTCCTGCCTTCCGAACGTGCCCGCGCGGCCGGCGCGGCGGTCGAAGCCGACATCTCGGCGCTCAAGCCGGGCGAGAAGATGACGGTCGAGTGGCGCGGCAAGCCGGTCTGGATCATCCGGCGCACGCCCGAGCAGCTCGCGACGCTGCCCAAGGTCGACGCACAACTTGCCGATCCGAAGTCGGCGCGCAACCCGGCCGAGCTGACACCCGAGTACGCCCGCAACGAAGCGCGGTCGATCAAGCCCGAGGTGCTGGTCGTCGTCGGCATCTGCTCGCACCTGGGCTGCTCGCCGACCGACAAGTTCCAGACCGGCGCGCAGCCCTCCCTGCCGGACGACTGGGCGGGCGGCTTCCTGTGCCCCTGCCACGGCTCGACCTTCGACATGGCCGGCCGCGTCTACAAGAACAAGCCAGCACCCGACAACCTCGAGGTGCCGCCGCACATGTACCTGTCCGACACCCGTCTGCTGATCGGTGAAGACAAGAAGGCCTAACCCGGACAGGACAGGAACAACACCATGGCTGAATTCAAGGAAGCACCCGCCGGCGCGTCGCTGACCACGCAGGTCACGACCTGGTTCGAGAACCGGTTCCCGACCGCGTTCGACGCCTACCGCGTCCACATGTCGGAGTACTACGCGCCGAAGAACTTCAACTTCTGGTACTTCTTCGGCTCGCTCGCGATGCTGGTGCTCGTGATCCAGATCGTCACCGGCATCTTCCTCGTGATGCACTACAAGCCCGACGCGGCGCTCGCCTTCGCGTCGGTCGAGTACATCATGCGCGACGTGCCCGGCGGCTGGATCATCCGCTACCTGCACTCGACCGGCGCGAGCGCGTTTTTCGTCGTCGTCTATCTGCACATGTTCCGCGGCCTGCTCTACGGCAGCTACCGCAAGCCGCGCGAGCTGGTCTGGATCTTCGGCTGCGCGATCTTCCTGTGCCTGATGGCCGAGGCCTTCATGGGCTACCTGCTGCCGTGGGGCCAGATGAGCTACTGGGGCGCGCAGGTGATCGTCAACCTGTTCGCCGCGGTGCCCTTCGTCGGCCCGGACCTGGCGCTGCTGATTCGCGGCGACTACGTCGTCAGCGACGCGACGCTGAACCGCTTCTTCAGCTTCCACGTGATCGCGGTGCCGCTGGTGCTGCTCGGCCTGGTGGTCGCGCACATCTTCGCGCTGCACGACGTCGGCTCGAACAACCCGGACGGCATCGAGATCAAGGCCAAGAAGGATGCCCAGGGCCGCCCGCTCGACGGTATCCCGTTCCATCCGTACTACACGGTGCACGACATCTTCGGCGTGTGCGTGTTCCTGATGGCGTTCACCGCGATCGTCTTCCTCGCGCCCGAGTTCGGCGGCTACTTCCTCGAGTACAACAACTTCATCCCGGCCGACCCGCTGAAGACGCCGCCGCACATCGCGCCGGTCTGGTACTTCACGCCGTTCTACTCGATGCTGCGTGCGATCACCGCCGAGATGATGTACGTGCTGATCGCCTGCGTGATCGCCGGTGCCGCGTTCGGCGTGCTGAAGGCCAAGGTCGGCGCGCTGCTCAAGGGTGCGATCGTCGTCGGCGCGGTCGTGCTGGTCGCGGCGATGCTGTCGATCGACGCCAAGTTCTGGGGCGTCGTCGTGATGGGCGGCGCGGTGATCATCCTGTTCTTCCTGCCCTGGCTCGACCACAGCCCGGTCAAGTCGATCCGCTACCGGCCCGACTGGCACAAGTACGTCTACGCCGTGTTCGTGATCGTCTTCCTGATCCTCGGCTACCTCGGCACGCAGGCGCCGTCGCCGATCGGCGAGCGCATGTCGCAGGTCGGCACGCTGTTCTACTTCGGCTTCTTCCTGCTGATGCCGTGGTGGAGCCGGCTCGGCGAGCCCAAGCCGGTGCCCGAGCGCGTGACCTTCGCCGCCCACTGACGCCGAGCACGGGACCATGCACACCATGAAGAAGATCATCCTCACGCTGCTCGTTGCCTTCGGCCTGCACGGCGCCGCCTCGGCCGCCGAAGGCGGCATCCCGTGGGACAAGTTCCCGCAGGAGAAGGTCACCGACATGGCGGCGCTGCAGAACGGCGCCAAGCTGTTCACCAACTACTGCCTGAACTGCCACGCCGCGGCGTACATGCGCTACAACCGCCTGCGCGACATCGGCCTGACCGAAGACCAGATCCGCAAGAACCTGATGTTCGCGACCGAGAAGGTCGGCGACACGATGACGGTCGCGATGGATGCCCGGCAGGCCAAGGACTGGTTCGGCGCCACGCCGCCCGACCTGACCGTGGTCGCGCGGTCGCGCGCGGCGGTGGGCAAGGGCAGCGGGGCCGACTACCTCTACACCTACCTGCGCACCTACTACCGCGACGAGACCAAGGCGACCGGCTGGAACAACCTGGCGTTCCCGAGCGTCGGCATGCCGCATGCGCTGTGGGAACTGCAGGGCCAGCGTGCCGCGAAGTTCGTCGAGGTCAAGGACCCGCACGACCCGAAGAAGACGATCCACCGCTTCGACGGCTACGAACAGATCACCCCGGGTCAGCTGACGCCGCTGCAGTACGACGAGGCGGTCGGCGACCTGGTCGCCTACCTGCAGTGGATGGGCGAGCCGGCGCAGGGCCAGCGCGTGCGCATCGGCGTCTGGGTGCTGATCTTCCTCGGCTTCTTCACCGTGATCGCCTGGCGCCTGAACGCCGCGTACTGGAAAGACGTGAAGTGACCGTCTTCGCGCCCGCCGACCGACCGGGTCGGCAGGCACCGCACGCAGCCGACCGCACGCACCGTGTGCCGGCTGCGCTCTGATTTCCACGATTCCCCAGGGAGCCCGCCGCCATGATGGTGCTTTATTCCGGAACCACCGACCCGTACTCGCACCGCTGCCGCTTCGTGCTGTTCGAAAAGGGCATGGACTTCGAGATCCGCGACGTCGACCTGTTCGCGAAGCCCGAAGACATCGCGCTGATGAACCCGTACAACGAGGTGCCGATCCTGGTCGAGCGCGACCTGATCCTGTACGAGTCGCACATCATCAACGAGTACATCGACGAGCGCTTCCCGCACCCGCAGCTGATGCCGGGCGATCCGGTCGCGCGTGCACGCGTGCGCCTGTTCCTCTTCAACTTCGAGAAGGAACTGTTCGCCAACGTCAACATCCTCGAGTCGCGCGGCATCAAGCCGACCGACAAGCAGATGGAGAAGGCGCGCGCCCAGATCCGCGACCGCCTGACGATGCTCGCGCCGATCTTCCTGAAGAACAAGTTCATGCTCGGCGACGACTTCTCGATGCTCGACGTCGCGATCGCGCCGCTGCTGTGGCGCCTGGACTACTACGGCATCGACATGTCGAAGAACGCCGTGCCGCTGCTGAAGTACGCCGAGCGCATCTTCTCGCGCCCGGCCTACATCGAGGCGCTGACGCCGTCCGAGAAGGTGATGCGCAAGTAGGGCCGCACCTGGCATGAGCAACCCGCCGATCGCGCCGACGAGTTCCGGCACGTCCACCCGGCCGTACCTGATCCGGGCGCTGCACGACTGGTGCACCGACAACGGCTACACGCCCTACATCGCGGTGTTCGTCGACGGCTCGGTGCAGGTGCCGAACGAGTACGTCAAGAACAACGAGATCGTGCTCAACGTCGGCTTCGAGGCGACCAGCGCGTTGAAGCTCGGCAACGAACTCATCGAGTTCAAGGCGCGTTTCGGCGGCAGCTCGCGCGAGATCGTCGTGCCGGTCGACCACGTGATCGCGATCTACGCGCGCGAGAACGGCCAGGGCATGGCGTTCCCGGTGCCGAGCGATGCGCCGGCCGGCACCCAGGCGGTCGCCGACGCGGTCGTGCCGACGGCGCCGCGCCCGCCGCGCCTGGCACTCACCGAGACCGCCGGCAAGGACGAGGGCGACGCAGGCTCCGACGAACCGGCGCCCGAGCCGCCCAGCGGCGGGCGGCCGTCGCTGAAGCGCGTCAAGTAGGCGCGAACCTATACTGCGGGCGCTCGACGCCCCACGCCGGCTTAGCTCAGTTGGTAGAGCACCCGCCTTGTAAGCGGAAGGTCGTCCGTTCGATTCGGACAGCCGGCACCACCCGGAATCCGGCGCCGGCCTCAGGCAGGCGCCGGCCCCAGGAAGAACTCGATCGCCCGAGCGACCACCCACGGCACGATGACGTGGTCGCCGTCGAAGGGCTGCAGGGTCAGGTCGTGGCCGCTCTCGAGCAACCGTCGCGCGTGCGCATGGGCACTCGTCTCGATCGGCAGCTGAGCGTCGGAGCGCCCGTGCGCGAGGAACACGCGCGGCGTGCCGGTCGACGTGAACGTGTTCATGAAGCCGGCGGACAGCCCGATCACGTGGCTGGCCACGTCGCCGTTGGTCAGCCCGAGCGAGAGCGCGTAGCTGCCGCCGTCGGAGAACCCGGCGAACGCGAGGTGCTGGGCATCGAGCCGGAAGCGCGAGGCGACCATCGACAGTGCGCCGTCGAGCCGCTGCAGGTCGGGGCCGTGGCCGCCGATGACGATGTCCCAGGTCGGGAACATCGACTGCGGTGCGAGCAGCAGGAAGCGGCGCGCGCGTGCCCACGGGACGAGGTGCGGGAGGATCCGGTTCGCTTCGCCGCCTGCGCCGTGGAACATCACCAGCAGCGGGACCGGCGCGTCGTCCGGCAGCCCCTCGGGCACGACCAGCACGGCCTCGCGGCCGGCGTCGAAGCTCAGGCCGTGGCGCCCCGGCGGCAGCGCCGGCGCGACCGGGGCCGCGCCGGGCCGGAACGTCATGCGGCCGCTCAGTGCGCCGTCGAGCAGGCTGGGATCGATCATGCGTCCGTCCGGGGCGCCGTCGCACGCGTGATGCCGCGGAACACCGCGCACTGCGAGAACGCGTCCGTGGACAGCGCGATGCCCTTGCGGCGGCAGTACTTGCCCGTCAGCTTGAGCAGTTCCTTGATGTCGCGCCCGCTCGCGCCGGCGTAGTCGCGCACGAGTTCGTCGACCAGCGCCGCCGGCAGCTCGACGCCGAGCTGCGCCGCGAGGGTGTCCCAGAGCCGCCGTGCATCCTCCGCGGCGGGCGGCTGGTAGTCGATCACCGCGATGCAGCGCGACAGGATCGCCTCGTCGATGTCGCCGACCCGGTTCGTGGTCATGAACAGCAGGCCGGCGAAGTACTCGAGCGTGCGCAGGAACTCGGCAACGATGGCGTTGTGCTGCAGGTCGTTGTCGCGCCGGCGGATGTAGACGTCGGCCTCGTCGAGCAGCAGCACGCAGTCCCAGCGCGCGGCACGCTGCAGGATCGCGGTCAGGCTCGCCTCGACCGAGCCGGCCGTCACGCCGAGCTGGCCCGAGTGCACCCGGTAGAGCGGCTTGCCGACCACCTCGGCATAGACCTCCGCGGTCAGCGTCTTGCCCAGGCCGGGTGCGCCCCGGCACAGGATCGTCGTGCCGCCCGACTTGCCCGGCACCACGTCCTCGACGAGGAAGTTGCGGTCGGCGGTCAGGATGTCGATCAGGTCGCGGTGCGCCTGCGGCAGCACGAGGCGCTCGCGCAGCCCGGGCTGGTACACGTGTTCCTGCACGTGCTGGGCGTGGACCCAGACGTTGCGGTGCCAGTCGAGGTGGAACAGGTGCAGGTAGCAGTGCTGCGGGATGCGGTCGAAGCCGCTCGGGATGCCGCACTCGCGCCAGTAGTGCGGGTCCGCGGCGAGGTCGAACCGGCGTTGCAGCAACTCCTCGTCGTTGACGCAGCGGGCGCTCGTGCCGTCGGGCAGGTGCAGGCAGGCCAGACCGTCGCGCGGGCCCGCGCCGGCCGTCCAGGCACAGCCGGTGACGCTGAACTGCGCGCCGAAGCGCGGCTGCAGTGCCGTGAAGCGTTCGACCTGCGCGTCGTACTCGCGCTTGAACTCGGCGCACTCCTTGTAGAAGCCCTGGTCGGCGAACAGGCCGGCGAGCGTGCGTCCGGGCAGGTCCTCGGCGTAGAAGCTCAGCCCCCAGGTCATGCCGGCGAAGCGCAGGCGCGGGTCCGACGGCGGCTCCCGACCGGCGGCCTGCAGCGTGTTCGCGAGCAGGCCGACGACGACGTACGAGAGTCCGTCGGCCGGCTTGACCAGCCGTACCGAGTGGACCAGCCAGGCGAGCAGCGCGCCGTCCTTGCCGCGCTGGTAGAGCCAGCCGTCGATCAGGTCGCAGCCGAGCCACTCGATCAGCGCCGGCACGAGCAGCTCGAGGCTCGGTATCGGGCGCAGCTGCGTCTCGCCGTTCAGGTTGTCGAGTGCGAGCAGCTGGAACACCAGGTCGCGTGCGCCGGTCGCCTCGCCGAGGCGGTAGAGCAGCGTGAGCGCCTGGCCGTCGAAGTGGTGACTGGACACGATGCGCGTACCGCTGCCGGCGCCCGGGCCGCCGAGTTGCAGTCCGAGCGAGGATTGCGCGTCGACCAGCCCCTGCAGGGCCACGGCCAGCGATTCCGGTATCTCGAGTTCCACGTTGTCTCCGCGTGTGGAGGCAATGCTAGCGGGCCGGTCGCGCCGGGCGCTTGACCGCGGGCAAGCCGGCCCGGACGGCCTCGTCTGCGCAGGAAGTCACGCGCGCGGCGCCTGCCATGGTTGCGCGCGCCTGCCGGGTGCAACCGCGTGTCAGTTCGATTGAACCCGGATGCGGATTGAGCTAACCTGCCATCCCCGCTCTCGCAGGACCACTTCGAGGCGGGGCTTGAGCTGGCGCAGCTTGGCCGCCACCGAGGCGTTGGCGGCGAACAAGCACCAGCCTTCATCGTCCACCGGCCCGGGGGCGACCGATGCGGCCAGCGCGTCGGGCAGTTGGGGGCGGATGGCGACGTAGCGGTCCTTCGAGTCCTGCAGTCGCGCGCGCAGTTGCGCGAGCGGGGTGGAACGCCGCAAGGCTTCGGCAACCGGCAGCGAATCGGGGACCAGCGGTGGCGGCTTGGGGCTCACCGCAAGGAGTGTAGCGATGCAGATACTGATCACGCACGGCAGTCTGGCGCGCACGCGCGTGCTGCGCCTGAACCGCTGGCAGCTTGCCGGCGCGCTGGGCGCGCTGGTGCTGGTGCTGGCTGCGCTCTCGGGCACCGTCTACCACTTCATCTTCCTGAAGGCGGCACGCGAAGGCTGGCCGGTTGTCAGCCAGATCGTGCGCCTCGTCGTGCGCGACGAGTTCGCGCAACGCGACCGCTACCTGCGCGAGAACCTCGACGCGATGGCGCAGAAGGTCGGCGAGATGCAGGCCAAGCTGGTCCGCCTGGAGTCGATGAGCGAGCGGGTTTCCGGGCTGGCCGGGGTCAAGCCCGAAGAGGTCAAGCCGCTCCTCAAGCCGGTGCCGGGGGCGACGGCCGGCGCGCAGGGCGGCCCGTTCGTGCCGGCGAGCGCGGTCACGCTCGAGCAGCTCAACCAGCTGATCGAGTCGCTCGACGTCGCCGCCGACCAGCGCGCCGACCTGTACACGCTGATCGAGTCGCGCCTGCTGGAGTCGCGCCTGAAGGCCTTGATGATCCCGAACAGCGCGCCGGTGCAGGGCCCGGTCGGCTCGGGCTTCGGGTTCCGCTCCGACCCGTTCACCGGCCGCAACGCCCTGCACACCGGTCTGGACTTCCCGGTCGACGTCGGCACCCCGGTGCTGGCTGCCGCCGGCGGCATGGTGCTGCTGACCGAGTCGCATCCCGCCTACGGCAGGATGGTCGAGATCGATCACGGCAACGGCCTGGTGACGCGCTACGCCCACAACTCCAAGCTGCTGGTCAAGACGGGCGACATCGTGCGGCGTGGCCAGCAGGTCGCCGAGGTCGGCACGACCGGCCGCTCGACCGGTCCGCACCTGCACTTCGAGGTGCTGGTCGAGGGTGTGCCGCAGGACCCGGCGAAGTTCCTCGCCGGCGGCGAGGCGGCGCTGACCGCGGCCGCCAAGGCGCGCGGCCGCCGCTGAACCCGCTGGCCTGACCCTGACCGTCCCGGCGTGGCCGGGTGTTAAAGTTCACGGCTTTGCGGCCGCTCCCAGGCTTGCAGTCCCGGCGCCCGACCGCATCTTCGGATCCAGCGCGCCCGCGCGGCCGGAGCGCTGCCACCGCCACACACCCCGTCGCCGCATGTTGCCCAAGCTCCTCACCTCCATCTTCGGCAGTCGCAACGAACGCCTGCTCAAGCAGTACCGGCGTGTCGTCGTCCAGATCAACGCGCTCGAGCCGGGCTTCGAGGCCTTGTCCGACGACGCGCTGAAGGCCAAGACCGCCGAGTTCCGCGACCGCCACGCGAAGGGCGAGACGCTCGACCAGCTGCTGCCCGAAGCGTTCGCGACGGTGCGCGAGGCCGGCAAGCGCACGCTGAAGATGCGCCACTTCGACGTCCAGCTGATGGGCGGCATGGCGCTGCACAACGGCAAGATCGCCGAGATGCGCACCGGCGAAGGCAAGACGCTGATGGCGACGCTGCCGGTCTACCTGAACGCGATTCCGCAAAAGGGCGTGCACGTCGTCACCGTGAACGACTACCTCGCGCGCCGCGACGCCGAGTGGATGGGGCGCCTGTACACCTTCCTCGGCCTGACGGTCGGCGTGAACGGCCCGCAGATGCCGCGCGACGAGAAGCAGGCCGCGTTCGCCGCCGACGTCACCTACGGCACCAACAACGAGTTCGGCTTCGACTACCTGCGCGACAACATGGTCCAGGACGTCGCCGACCGGGTCGCGCGCGGGCTGAACTACGCGATCGTCGACGAGGTCGACTCGATCCTGATCGACGAGGCGCGCACGCCGCTGATCATCAGCGGCCAGGCCGAGGACCACACCGAGCTGTACGTGCGCATCAACGCGGTCGTGCCGCAGCTGAAGAAGCAGATCGGCGAGGCCGACCCGCGCACCGGCGAGGGCGTGATCGAGCCGGGCGACTTCACCGTCGACGAGAAGAGCCACCAGGTCTTCCTGACCGAGGTCGGCCACGAGAACGCCGAGCGCATCCTCGGCGAGGCGGGCCTGCTGGCCGAAGGCGCGAGCCTGTACGACCCGGCCAACATCACGCTGATGCACCACGTCTACGCGGCGCTGCGGGCCAAGCACCTGTACAACCGCGACCAGCACTACGTCGTGCAGAACGGCGAGGTCATCATCGTCGACGAGTTCACCGGCCGGCTGATGACCGGGCGGCGCTGGAGCGATGGCCTGCACCAGGCGGTCGAGGCCAAGGAAGGCGTGCAGATCCAGAGCGAGAACCAGACGCTCGCGTCGATCACCTTCCAGAACTACTTCCGCATGTACGGCAAGCTCGCCGGCATGACCGGCACGGCCGACACCGAGGCCTACGAGTTCCAGGAGATCTACGGACTCGAGACGGTCGTGATCCCGCCGAACAAGCCGACCATCCGCAAGGACGAGCTCGACC
>Ga0315910_10004907_pt1 | contig 11075 bp, 6 predicted proteins | sample EdamamesoilMG_FD_204470 | JGI IMG/M metagenome (GOLD analysis project Ga0315910, IMG submission 204470) | Garden soil microbial communities collected in Santa Monica, California, United States - Edamame soil | ecosystem: Environmental > Terrestrial > Soil > Garden | place: USA: California...
CAGGATTTCTATTTTCCGGATTCCGGCGTGAAGCTCTGGACGCCGTTTGCGTTCCGGCCGGAGCAGCGCACCGACGCGGAGCGTGGAAACGAGCACTCGTGGATGCTCGCGCGCTTGAAGCCCGGCGCGACACCGGAGCAGGTGCGTGAGGAGTGCGACCGGATCATCGCGCAGAATCTCGAGCGCATGCCCGAGGAGCGCGGGTTCGTGGAGGCCACGGGCTTCACGGTCGCGGTCCAGTCGATGCTGGACGTCTGGGTGGCCGACGCCCGCCCGATGCTCCTGCTCATCCAGGCCGGCGTGATCGCCGCGCTGCTGATCGGCTGTGCCAACGTCGCCAATCTCCTGCTCACGCGCGCCATCGGGCGGGAACGCGAACTCGCCATCCGCACCGCGCTCGGGGCGCCGCGCTGGCATGTCGTGCGCCACCTCGCGATCGAGAGCATGGTGCTCTTCGCGGCCGGAGGCGGACTGGGAATCCTCGTGGCCGGATGGTGCCTGGACGCGGTGCAGGCCGCGGAACTGGCCGACCTGCCTCGCGGCGAGAACATCCGCATCGATCGCGCGGTGTTGCTCTTCACAGTTGTCTCGGTCGGCGTGACCGGATTGGTGTTCGGCCTCCTCCCGGCCTGGAACGGATCCCTCGTCCGCGCGGCCGGATCGATCCACGAAGCCGGCACGCGCACTACGGCCGGTCGTCGCTCACTCAACCTGCGCCACGGTCTGGTCATGCTCGAAGTCGCGCTCTCGGTCATGCTGCTTACCACGGCCGGACTGCTTTTCCGGAGCTTTCAAAACGTGCAGGAACAAAGTCCCGGCTTCGATGCGACATCGGTGCTCACCGCGCGACTCACGATGCCGGAACAGAAATATCCCGACGATCCGCGACGGATCGAGTTCGCGCGGCGCGTGGTCGAGGCGGCCCGCGCGCTGCCCGGTGTCGAGTCCGCCGGTTTCACCGACATCATACCCTTCGGTTATCACAACGCCCAGGTCGGCTACGGTATCGCCGGTCGTGCGCCGATCGCGGGCCAGCCGTCCCCGCATGGCCAGATCCGCTCGGTGTCCCCGGGCTATTTCGAGGCCATGCGCATCCCGCTGCTGCGCGGCCGGGAGTTCACCGGGGAGGATGGGGCCGACGGCGAGCAGGTCGTGGTGATCGACCGCGTCCTGGCGGACCGCCATTGGCCCGGCCAGGATCCGATCGGGCAATTCATCTACCGCGGCGAGGAGCGCCCGGGAAACCTTCGCCGCATCGTCGGTGTGGTCGCCACCGTGAAGCACACGGGCCTCGATGATCCGGCGACCAAGGAGACGCTCTACTTTCCCTATGCGCAGCGCCCGGTTGAGGGCTTGACGCTCGTCCTTCGCACCTCGACTCCGCCGGGCCAGATGATCCGCGCCGTGCGCCAGGCCGTGCTCGGGATCGATCCCGAGCAGCCGATCTTCGACATCCAGACGCTCGACGGCCGCATCGACGGAAAACTGCGCCGGCAGCGGATGCCGATGCAGTTGATCAGCGCCTTCGGCCTCATGGCGCTGGTGCTCGCCGCGCTCGGTGTCTACGGCGTGCTCGCCTTCAACGTCGGCCAGCGCACACAGGAGTTCGGCATCCGCTCGGCCCTCGGAGCGACCGCGCGCGACGTAGTCGGCCTTGTGATACGGCAGGGACTCGTCGTGGTCCTAGCCGGCGTCGTCATCGGCATCGGTGGCTACCTCGGCGTGAGCCGGCTGCTCGAGCATCTGGTCTTCGGCATCACGCCACTCGATCCGATCGCCCTCACGCTCGGACCGGTCCTGCTTCTGGTCGTCGCCACTCTCGCCTGCTGGATCCCGGCCCGCCGCGCCACGAAGGTCGATCCGCTCACCGCGCTGCGCAGCGAGTGAGACGCATGCGTGCCTCACTCGAGTTGAAGTGGAAAGTTGGAAGTTGAAGCCAGGGTTCAGACCAGACGCCGTATTCCAAGACCCTCACCTGCACTTCGCCTGCCACCTCAAGCTCCCCCGCTGCCCGTTCTCCTCTCTTCAACTTCAACTCCCACCTTCAACTCTGCCTTCCGCATGCTCCGCCTCCACTCCGTCAATCGTGTCTACCCGCTCAAGGGCGGGCCGTTCTTCGCGCTGCGCAACATCTCGCTCGAGATCAAGCAGGGTGAATTTGTCTCCATCATGGGCCCGTCGGGCTCGGGCAAATCCACGCTCCTGCACATCCTGGGCATGCACGACTCGGGCTGGGACGGCGAGTACTGGTGCGGTGAGGACGCCGTGCACAAACTGAACGTCAAGCAGCGCTTCGAGCTGCACAAGCGCTCCTTCGGCTTCGTCTTTCAGAGCTACCACCTGCTCGACGACCTCACGGTCTACGAAAACCTCGAGGTGCCGCTCACCTACCGCAACGTGCCCAAGAAGGATCGCGAGAGCATCGTGTGCGACACGCTCGACCGCTTCCACATCGTGGGCAAGCGCGACCTCTATCCGAACCAACTCTCCGGCGGCCAGCAGCAGCTCGTGGGCGTGGCCCGCGCGCTCGTGGCCAAGCCGCCCGTCATCCTCGCCGACGAACCCACCGGCAACCTGCACAGCGATCAGGGCCGCGAGATCATGGAGTTGTTCCGGAAGTTGAATACGGAGGACGGCGTGACGATCGTACAGGTCACACACTCCGACAGCAACGCCGCCTTCGGCTCGCGCGTCATCCGGCTGGCGGACGGCATGCTGGTGGGCTGAATCAGTCCGCGTTTTCCCGATGGAAGGAGCGAGCCTGCTCGCGATCTCCGTCACGAATCGCCTGCCCGCAGGCTCCTACAGCAGGCACCTAGAGCTGGCTCCTGAGCGCGCGCACCTCGGTCAACACCTCGCGCGCGGCCTGCACGGCGTCGGCCGGATCGTCCGGCGAGGGCGCAGCGACGGACGCTGCGGCGGGCGCGGCCGGCGACTGCACGTCGTCCGGATCGCCGAGCCCGGCCTCGCGGAAGTGCCGCAGACGCGCGAGGATGATGTCGCGGATCTCGGCGCCGTTTTCCACGCCGTGGAAGACGGCGCGATGCATCGAGTCCTTCTCGTCCTCGTCGGGCTTTCCCCCGCCGCCGCCCGCGGACTCGACCTCGACATCCCACAGGCCGAGCACGCGTTCGAGCGGACCCTGGTGCACCGCGACCTGCTGAAGGTTGGCGAAACTCATCGTGGCCTCGTGGACGTTGAACACGCCCCAGCGCAGACGCAGGCTGCGGTCGGTCACCATGTACCAGCGCTGCCGGTAATCGAGCAGCACGACGGCGAGTGATCCCGGCAGCTGCACGGCGAAGCCGATGATGCCGAGCGTCTCGGCGAGCTTGATCCAGAAGAGAGCGCCGGCCGGGATGCGCCGCGGCAACTCGCGCAGCCAGCCTGGCGCGATCGCGTAGAGCGCACGATGCAGTGGCCCGCGATGTATGGCCGGCTCGGATGCGGCATCCGGTGCCGATACGGATGCAGGCGCGGGCGTCGATGCGGGCTCGGCCGCCGCGGCCGGCGCCGACGAGGACGACACGACCGGATCAGCCGGAGCGGACTCGCCCGCAGCCGCGGCCGCATCCGGCCCCGGTGCCGCCGGTGCGCTGGCCGCGGCACGCTCGGCGCGCACGCGCTCGAGTTCGATCTGGATTTCCATCTCGCGGATGAAGACCAGCGAGGCGAGGACGCCGAAGACCGCGCCGGCCTGCGTCGCGACCCAGACCACGAGGCGCAGGCGCATGTAGTTGCGCCCGGCGCGAAACACCTGGAGCGATCCCGGCGAGCCGGCCGGCGGATGCGGCTCGGGCGGCACGCGCAGCCAGTGCAGCACCCGCGCCTCCCACGCGCGGATCACGGCTGCTCCTTTCGCGCCGCGAGGTCGGCACGCAGTCCGCGCAGTTCCGTCGCGATCTCGGCGAGCACGCCCGCGAGTTCGCCGCGACCGACGCTGCTGTTCGTCGTCGCCACGGGCGCGACCGCGCCGGGTCGCGGATGCTCGCGCACGCCCCGCATGCGGTGGTAGAGAAAATCGCGCACGGCCTCGAATTCCTTGAGGCCTTCGAGCGTCATCTCGGCCCCGGCACGACCGCTCGCCGTCTGGATGAGGACGCGGGCGAGACCGAGCCAGCGCTCGACGACATTGGACCGCAGATGGATGTCCTGGATGCGCGCATACTGGATGATGATCTCGCGGCGGAAGAGCACACCCCAGCTCATCGAGATGCCCTCGGCCGTGAACCGATAGCGCATGGTGCGGTAGCGGATCAGGCAGTACGCGAGCACGATCGGGAAGAACGGACCGGCGGCGAACGAGGCGACCACGTAGTAGGTGAGCAGGTCCGAATGCGGCCGCTCGATCGCCAGGATGCGGGCATCGTCCTCGGGAGGATTCATCACGGGACCAGCCAAGCAGCCGCGCCGGGGAAATACAAACCGCGAGCGGCACCGATCAATCGAGTCGGCGGCGGCGAGCGGCCGCCCCGTGCTGACACCGTCCCGCGCTCCGGGCGGTCCAATCGCATTGATTGCACCAGATCGGACCGGCAGAACGCTGGCCATGCACGAACCCCAGGAGATGTCCGGATCGACCCTCCGGCCCGCCTCGCGTGCGAGTTGGGATCCCGGCGTCCGCGCTTGCAGCCTCGTCGCCCTGGTCCTGCTCGTGGCCGGGCTGAGCCTGCACTGGCTCCACCGCGCGAATACCGACCTGCCCCACGCAGACGCGATGGCTGCGGCATGGGCGGCCGCCGTCGAGGCGACCGGCGGCGGGACGACCGGCTTTCTCGCGCCCGATGCCTTCACCCGCGCCTGGACCGGGCGGCTGATTGTACTCAACGGCCAGTATGACGCCCGGTTGCTCGGCGCGGCGGCCGCGGGGATCCTGGCCGCGAGCGCCGGCGTGGTGCTGCTCATCCTCGCGCGCCTCCTGCCCGCGGCAGCGTTTCTGGCGCTGGCCATCATCACCGGGTTGATGATGGCGGCGTGCGGCTCCTCGGGACTCCGTCCAGATCCGCAGGTCACCGCGCTCGCCGTGTTGATCAGTCTCGGGACGGCGCAGGTGGCCCTGATGGGCGGATCAGCGCCGCGCGCCTGGCAGATACTGGCGGGCGCGGTCCTCGCGCTCGCCGGGTGTGTGGTCGCACCGCAGGGCGTCGCGGCGACCGCGACCATCGTGGCCTGGCACGGCCTGATGGCCGCGCGCGACCGCGCGAGCCGGCCGGCCCGGCGCGGCGTCCTCGTCGTCGGGATACCACTCCTGCTGATCGGTCTCGCGCGCGTGGCCTTCGGGCCGCCGGCGGATCAGGCGCCCGGCGCGTGGTTCGCAGATCTCGCGGCGGCATTCGGTTGGCCGCTGGGCACGGCTCTGGCGGCCCCGGTGCTGTGGGCGCCGGCCATCCTCTGCGTGATGCGTGCGCTCGGCGGAAACACGCGCCGGGCGGCGATGGCCCCGCTCGCCCTGTTCGCCCTGGCGCTGACCATGGCCGGCGCGGGACGTCCGGCCTCACCCGATGCCGCGCACGCGATGATCGGCTTCTTCGGCCTCGTGGTGAACTGCGCGTGCCTCGTGCTGTGGTGGTGCACGAGCCGGCGTTCGGCCGAGGGGCGGCTCGTCCTCGCCTTCGTCTGGTTCGCCACGACATTTCTCGGCCTGATGCACGGCGGGAGCGCAAAGGCATCCGCGCCCGTCGGCCCGTCGCTGCACGACAGCGCTACGCTCGCGCTGCGGCGCGAAGTCGCGTCGCCGGAGATTCGATACACGGGGGCCTGGCGCGACCCGCGCGTCCGGGCCGTCCTGCCGCCGTCGATCCGGGCTCCGCTCGACCCCGGCCGCTCCGACGACGCGTCGTGGACGGCCCGCACACCGCCATCAGCCGGGGACCTGGCCTATCCGGTGATCGGTTCGTGGTCCGAGGGCGGGGGCGGGACGACCGGAGAGTTCGTCAGCGGCCCGATGACGAGCCGGCTGCCCATGCTGGAGCTCTGGTTCTGCGGCTTCCTCGATCCGCCGACCACGGCGGTCGTGCTGCGCACCGAGGATGGTCGCGAGACCGCCCCGTTGACCGGGCGGGCCGCGTCCCCGGAGCGCTGGAAGCGTATCACCTTCGAGACCCCCGACGGGCCGTTCCGCCTGGTCCTGCGCGACGCGAGTGCGGAGACGTGGATCGCCGTGACCGCCCCGGTCGAACTGGGTCGCGCCAGCTGGCTCGCGCGCAAAGCCACGTCACTGGCTCCGTGGATCTCCTGGTCGGGTGCGCTCGCCGGCCTCGCCGCACTCGCGTGCGCGATCCCCATCGCGGCCCGGACCCACGATGCATGGCTGGCGCGCGGCGCGCCGGTGTTTCCCTGGCATTTCATCCCACGCCTGGCGTTGGTCGGTCTGACGATCTACTTCGCGCTCAACCTCGACACCACCGCCGGGCCGAACGATTCCGGCGGCTATCTCAACAGCGCGAAGCTGCTCGCGAGCGGGCGCGTGGCGCTCGAGCCGAGCCTCCAGATCGCCCCGGGTCTGCCCGAGCTGGAGCCGGGCATCGTCCTGCCCGGCACCTTCCGCGTCGCCCCGGATGGCCGGCTGGCGCCCGAGTACCCGGTCGGGTTCCCCATGATCGTCGCCGTATTCGCCCAGGCGCTACCGCAGGACCGCGCGGTCGCGGCGGCGATGCTGCTGCATCTCGTCATGGCGATCCTCGGGACGCGTGCGCTCGCGCGGATCGCCGGGTTCCCCGAAGGCTGGGCGTGGCTGGCGGCCACGCTGGTCGGGCTCTGTCCCGTCTTCTGGTTCGAAGGCCTGCAACCGCTCAGCGACGTGCCGGCTCTGGCGTGGGTCGTCGTCGCGGTCGTGTGCGCGTGGCGCAGCCGCGAGCGCCCGGGCTACGCCATCGCCGCGGGCGTGGCGACGGCGATGGCCGTGCTCATCCGGCCGTCCAACCTGCTCTGCGTCGCGCCGATCCTCGTGTGCCTGTACGGGCACTGGAGACAACTCGCGTGGTGGATCCTGGCGGGGCTGCCCGGCGCGGCCTGGCTCGCCTGGTACCAGGCCACGCTCTATGGCAATCCGCTGGTCACCGGCTACGGCGACATGAGCGCGGGATTCGGGTGGCGGTTTCTCCTGCCGACCCTCCGGTCCTACGCCCGCTGGCTGCCGGAGTTCTTCACCCCGCTCATCGTCCTCGCGGTGGCGGGGCCGTTCGTGCGGGGCGTGGCGGCGAGGCTGCGCGTCGTCCTCGCGACGTGGGCCGCGCTGTTCATCGCGTTCTATGCCGTGTATTGGTGCACCTGGGACACGTGGTTCAACATGCGCTTCATCCTGCCGGCGGCCCCGGCGATGGCGGTGCTGGCGTTGTCCGTCCTGCGGGTGATCGGAGAGAAGGCGCGTGTCGAGCTCTTCACCACCCGGTCCTTCACGCGGGGCCTCCTCCCGACGGCGACCCTGCTGCTTTTTGTCGTCGCGGTGCTGGCGAGCTCGGGATTCGCGCGGCGGGTGCTCTTCTGGGTGCACTGCAACCACGAGCACGCGGTCGCGGCCCAGTGGGCCCGCGATCACCTGCCGGCCGATGCGGTCGTCTTCGCCCGACACGCGACCGGGCCGCTCACCTACTACACCGATCTCACCGTCTTGCGCCGCGACCACCCGCAGGCGCAGAGCGCCGCGTTCCTCGAGTCGATCGTGCGCGCCGGGCGGCCGGTCTTCGCCGTCACGTACCACTGGGAGACCCGCGGGTTCGAGTATCGCGGCGGGGACCTGGGGAGCGGCTACCCCGATCTCCCCGGGTCATGGCGCCGGCTTGCGGCCCTCTGGGAGGACCATGTCTTCGTGTGGGCGTGGGAACCCCCGGGCGACGCCGGCGCCGCCACGCCGCCGGGCCCGGGCTGAGCGGCCTCACTCCCGACGCCGCAGCCAGATCTGCCCGCCGCCGCCGCGCGCGCAGAGCGGGAAGTGTTCGTGCACCCAGGGCAGGTGGAGATTCACGATCCACGGCGCGAAGAACACGACCTCGAACGCGCGGTTGAACATGAGGAACGCGCGCAGGAGGAAAACCTCGTTCCACGCCCGGCCCTCGTCGTACCACTGGCGCGGGTAGTCAAAGTGGTCGGGTATGTCGTGGATGTGAACATACACGCCTTTGCGGAGGCGGGGGATCACATCGAAATAGAGGCGATTCACATCGCTGCCGGTCTTGGCCACGTGCGACGAGTCGATGAAGAGGATGTCGCCGTCCTCGAGCCGTTCGAACTCCTCCAGCGGGATCTCCTGCACCCGCTTCTCGAGCAGGCGGACCCGGCCGCGATCATCCTTGCGCAGCAGGCGCTTGAGCCGGTCCATCTCCGGATCGATGAACGTGATCTCGATCGACCCGCCGTGGACGCGCTCGTTCAGGTCGAGCATGGCCGCCGAGCTGAAGCCGGAGCCGACCTCGATGATCCGGCGCGGCCTGATGTGCCGGAGCATTGAATACAACACCACGCCGTCGAAGGCCGGGTAGGAGTCGTTGGCCAGGTGGTAGCGCCAGCCCGGGGTGCGCTGCTCGGGGAGCGGCATGTCGGCCTGCCAGGTGGCGAACATCTCCAGCAGCCGGAGCTGGGCAGCCTCGTCCAGCGCGACCCCGGGATACTCCTCGCGATCGAAGCACCGGCGCCGGAAGGAGTCCTCGACCTCGGCGGCCGAGGGGATGGGCGAGTAAAAGTGCCCCGGCGGGTGGAAATGCCGCCACTCGATCGTGTCCTGCCGGAGTTGCGCGTTTTCGGCCTCGAGGCGCTCGACATTGCGCTCCAGCCGCCGGACGTGCCGAAACCAGCGCAGGAAGGCGCGCGTCAACGGACCTGAATTCCGGTTCGGTTTTTTTTCTTCTATGTAGCCGTTCACTCGCCGATCCTTCGGTTCATCTCGGCGCCTCGACCTCCCGCATGTCAAATCCCAAGACCCTCCCGTTCCGCATCGACGCCTTTGCCGCGGCATGCATCGGGGCGCTCGTGATCTACGCAGCCGTCCTCTTCGCGCGCTCGACCGACGTGGCCGGCGGCGCGGACTCGGCGGGGTACATGATGAGCGCGCGGCTGCTCACCGAAGGGCGCTTCACGCTGCCGGCCCGGACGATCCCGGAGCTGCCGATGGACGACTGGCACTACACGCCGCTCGGCATGATCATCGGCGGCCCGGACAAGACCCTGCGCCCCACCTACCCGATCGGGTTGCCGATCCACTTCGCCGCGGCCTCGACGGTGCTCGGCTGGAACTGGGGCCCGAGGCTGGTGAACGTCCTGGGCGCGGTCGCCGCCGTCATGCTGACCTACGCGTGTGCCCGGCAACTGGGTGCACGCCGGATCTTCGCCGCCGCCGCGGGCGCGTGCATGGGAGCGTCGCCGATCCTGGTGTTTTCCGCGCTCCAGCCGCTCAGCGACATGCTCTCGACGACGTGGAACCTCGCCGCGTTCGCGTGCGCGCTGCGCGCCCGCAGCACCGGCCGGCTGGCGTGGAGCTGGGCCTGCGGCGCGGCCGTGGCCGTGGCCGTGCTGGTGCGCCCGACCGACGCGCTCATCATCCCCGCGCTCAGCCTCGTGCTCTGGCACTGGAAACGCCTGCTCGCCGCGGCCGTCGGCGGGATCCCGGGAGCTGTATTCCTCCTTTGGTACAACAAGACCCTCTACGGCTCGCCCTTCCTCACCGGCTACGGCTCGATCTTCGGGCTGATCGGGCCCGAGTGGATCTCGCTCACTCTTCCGATGTACGGCACCTGGATCCCTCGGCTGCTGCCGATCGGCATCCTCGGCCTTCTCCTGATCCCGTGGCTGCCGTGGCGCGCACGATGGATCGAACTGACCGCGCTCTTCCTGTGGTTCTTCGCCTTCGTCGGGTTTTTCGCGCTCTACTCCTGCACGCACGAGACCTGGTGGTACATGCGGTTCGTCCTGCCGGCGTTTCCCGCGCTGGCCATCGTGGCGGCGGTCGGAAGCGAACATCTGACGCAGCGCGAGCCGCTTGAGCGCCGCGCCTGGCTGCGCGCCGCCCTCGCGATCGTGCCGGTGGTCGTGTCGCTCTGGCTGGCCGACGCGCACCTGAAGCGCCACCACGTCTGGCTCATGGCCGAGGGTCAGCGTCCGTACAAGGAACTCTCGCTCTGGGCCCGCGACCATCTCCCCGCCGACTCGGTCGTCGCCTCGCTGCACGCGAGCTGCTCGCTGTATTTCTACACGGACTTCCCGATGATCCGCAGCGACAACTTCGGCGCCGAAAAATTCGTCGCCCTGCGCGAGCGGCTGCGTGCGAGCGGACGACCCACCTACGCGTTTCTCCTCAAGCACGACGACGAGCCGCGCCGGCAGGAACTCATCCCCGGCGACTGGGTCGAGGTGAAGCGCGTCGGAGATTTCTCGCTCTGGCGCCTGGAGCATTCCCGTTAGGGCGCGCTCGCCGAGCGCGTCGCGAATGTCGAGCGGCGCCCGCGGCAGGTTCGGAGAACCCGCTCCACCCCATGCCGCGCCCGTTCATCCCCCATTTCCCCGTGGACAATTCCGCGGAACGACTGCTCGTTGTTTCCTTTCGATAAACCCGCATGGCCCGCCGAAAAAAGCCCGACGACCACCAAGGTACCTTCGACCTCCAGCCCAATCCCGGCCAGGCCGCGAAGCGCGCGCTCGAGCGCGCCGAGCCGTCAGAAAAGTCCGCCGCCGATTCCACGCCGGCCGCCACGCCGGCCTCCCCAGCATCCATGCCCGCCGACACGCCCGCGCCTGCACCCGATTCTTCCAGCGAAAAGCCGCAGAACCCGCCCGAAAATCCCCACGATGCGCCGCTCGCCCAGGCCTACCGCGGCTGGTTCCTCGAGTATGCGAGCTATGTCATCCTCGACCGCGCCGTGCCGCACCTCGACGACGGCCTCAAGCCCGTGCAGCGCCGCATCCTGCACACGCTTTGGGAGATGGACGACGGTCGCTTCCACAAGGTCGCCAACGTCGTCGGCGCGACGATGCGTTTCCACCCGCACGGCGACGCCTCGATCGGCGCCGCGCTCGTCGGCATCGCGCAGCGCGGCTGGCTGATCGAGCCGCAGGGCAACTTCGGCAACCCGCTCACCGGCGACGAC
>Ga0315910_10004908_pt1 | contig 11073 bp, 6 predicted proteins | sample EdamamesoilMG_FD_204470 | JGI IMG/M metagenome (GOLD analysis project Ga0315910, IMG submission 204470) | Garden soil microbial communities collected in Santa Monica, California, United States - Edamame soil | ecosystem: Environmental > Terrestrial > Soil > Garden | place: USA: California...
CGCACGCGTGGGCCTGGGGCTCCTCTCCGTGCTGAGCGACGAGCGCGGCGACTTCGAGCTCGAGCTCCGGCGCGCCGTCACGGCCGACGCGCTCACGGCCGTCAAGGCCGGCTTCCGCCCCGCGCGCCTGGAGCGCCCGGGCCCGCCCAAGGAAGGCGACAGCGGCTGGCCCGAGCGCGTCACGCTCACCCTGGGCGCGCCCGCACTCTCGATCCGCGGCGTCGTGCTCGACCACGAGGGCAACCCCGTGTCGGGCGCGCGCGTGTGGCTGCACGACCCCACGCCCGGCTCGCCGGTCGGCTTCATGCCCTCGGACCTGGAGGCGCTCATGGCCGGCGCACCCGTGCCGCCCCAGGCGATCGAGTCCGAGGCGCGCCTGCCGCAGGACGACGGCGACAACTTCTGGGACTCGGTCTCGCACGACGACGGCCCGGCCTCGGCCTTCTGGCACTTCGTGACGACGGCCGGCGACGGCAGCTTCGAGCTCGCCGGCCTCGACGACCGGCGCTACAAGCTCGACGTCATGGCCAAGGACGCGCTGCTCCTGACCACGAGCCCGGCCCTCTCCGCGGGCACGCACGACGCCGAGGTCCGTCTGGACCCGCCGGACGAGTACGCCGAGCTGAACGGGCGCGTGCTGGGCGACGACGGCCGGCCGATCGAAGGCGTGGTCGTGCAGCTCATGCGCCCCGTCGTCGACCGCAGCGCGCGCGTCTACGGCGGCACCTCGCAGGTGATCAAGGTGCGCCCGGGCAAGAGCCTGGTCACCGACGCCGAAGGGCGCTTCCACTTCACGAACGTGCCGAGGAAGGGCGCCTCCCTCGGTCTGGGTGCGGACGCGATCGTGCCCACCAAGGCCGAGGTCACGGGCGCCGACATGGAGGTCGTGGTCGAGCAGCGCTGCCACCTCGAGGTCGAGGTGCGCGACCCGGTCACGCGCTACGACCGCATGAGCCTCGCCGACGGGAACGGCCAGGGCCTCGACGTCCTGCGCATCACCGACGGCAGCGTGCAGGCCAACACGCACGTGCCCCTGGTCGACGGCCGCTCGGGCGTCGTCTCGGTCTCCTCGCGCGCGCGCATGCTGCTGCTCTACAAGGAAGGCGTCGTGATCGACACGCTGCCGCTGAGCCTGATCCCGGGCGAGGTCAACCGCGTCGAGCCGTAGGCCAGGGAGCGCGGTCGCTTCTTGACAGTTCCGGGGGGGGGGGAGGTACCTTCACCTTCCCCCAGCGAGCAACCTCAAGAAACCTAGGAGGAGGCACACGTGCGTGAGGTGACTTGCGTATTGGTATTCATGGCTGCCATCACCCTTTCCCCTGGACATGGCCCCGGGTGCGGTGGCTGTCAGGGAAACGTGGGAGCAACCGTGGCTTCAGGAGGTGGCTGCTCCGGCACTTTGAGTATCGCCGTGGGCATCGATAGCGGCACATGCCGCTACCTCGCAACGATTGACCCCCCGTCGGTCGAGTGCAAGCAGACAGAACAGTGTCAGCCAACGGTCACTGTCTCTTGGAGCGGAATGCCGGCGCACACTCCGATTCGAATCTGCATGACCGTTCAGGGTGTCACCTGGTGCCAAACCCATGACAGCGGCAGCGGCACAGGCTCCATCCCGGCGACCAACAGCCCGCCCATGAATTGCAAAGGGGACAGCAACCCCGTTACATTCACCGCGTCCGCACCCGAGTGTGGGACCATCTCGGTGAGCACGACTGTGACCTGTTCGGAATGCGAGGGATGAGAGTCTCGATCGCACTGGCGATCCTGGTGCTCGCTTGCGCCCTTGGTGCCATGGTCTGGTTGCGCCCGAGGACGGTCGAAGTCCCCGCATCCTCGGTTGTGGCCGATCTAGGAGAGGCAGCGCCTTCCGACCGGGGGGCCGCGCTTCCAGAGGGAATTCTCGAACCTGTTCCGGCGTCGCCGGTCATGGAGGCAAGAGGAACGAACGTCCGATCGTTTCTCAGGGACTACTGGGGGCCGAGGTGGGAGAAGCTCGAGCCCGTCTTGGCTGGAGCCGGGCTCGACCTCGAGCAGTCCATCGTGATCCTGCCCTGGGAAGAGGCCGCACCATTGTTCCACGAGTTCGAGCGCACCGACGTGGATCGCCAGGCGAGTGCGGACATGCTGCTCAAGTGGCCCTCGGAGCTCAGCACCAAGGAGGGGCAAGCCGCCTTGCGATTGGCGGTCGACATTCCGAGTCGGATCGCACTGAGCGAGTCGGACCTCGTTGCGATCGAAGTGGAGGCCGCAAGCTACAACGACTCACTCCGCGCGTTGGCTGCCGAATACAACAGCCGCCTTGACTCCTACATGAAGAACGCTTGGCGCACGGGTGCCTATGTCAAGGCGCCTTTCACGACGATGGGATTGGATACAGGCGGAGGGTTCTACGGCTCAGCGACGAGCGCGGGTGGATGGGCCGTTTCTGTGACCCTGCGGGAGGAGGACTGCCCGGACTTGCTCACTTTGCGAGATGAGGCTCATGGCATCCGAGCCCAACGCAACCAGGTCGTATTGAAGTACTTGAAGGATCGGGGCTATTGAGTTCCGATCGCGCTTCTAGGCGTCAATCGTCACCGGCGTAGCCGAGCTCCTTCAGGCCCTCGAGCATCTTGGCGTCGGGTGTCGCGCCCTCCTCCTCGAGCAGGGCCGGGCGGCGTGCGAGCAGGGCGCGGGTCTCGGCGCGCAGACGCGCGCCGACCTCGGGCTCGCGCGCGAGCACGTCGACGAACTCGCCGGCGCCGTTCATGTCGTAGAGCTCGTCCCGGCCCTGCGGGCGGTGGATGTACTTCCAGCGACCGCTGACCAGGCCGTACTGCGGGCCCGTCTCGCCGTCCTTGATCGGGTCGGCCGTGCGCGTGACCAGCGCGGCGTCGCGCGTGAAAGTGCCCGAGAGCACGTCCTCACCCTCGAACTGGCCGCGCAGGAGCTCGCTGCCGGGGAGCTCGAAGCGCCCGAGGATCGTGGGCAGGAGATCGGCCAGCGACACCAGCGCCGCCACGCGCCCGCGCGCCGCGAGCGGCGGCGGCAGGCGCAGGACGAGCGGCACGTAGGTGTTGAGGTCGCTGATCGTGCCGTGCCCGAACCACACGTTCTCGCCCAGGGATTGGCCGTGGTCGGCGCACAGGGCCACGATGGCGCCGTCCCAGAGACCGTGCTGCTCGAGCTCGCGGCGCAGCGCGCCCACGGCGTCGTCCACCTGGCGCACCTCCTCGTCGTAGCGGTTGACGAGGTCGGCCACCTCTTGGATCGTGACCTCCGGGCCCGTGCCGCCCAGGAAGTGCTCGCGGATGCGCGGGCTCGCGCCGAAGCGCGCGGTCAGCGCGGCCGGGTCGAGGCGGCGCGCGCGCAGCCAGTCGAGCTGGCGTGCGTCGGTCGTGAACATGCCGGCCCAGGGCGCGGGCGGATCGCAGGGCTCGTGCGGCTCGAAGTAGTGCACGAACAGGAACAGCGGCTTCTCCGAGCGGCGCCGGCGCAGGAAGCGCGCGACGTGCTCGTTCGTCTCGGCCGCCGTGAACAGCGAGTCCTCGTCCTCGGGCGGGCGGGGGGCCACGAAGGGGTCGAAGCCCGTGGCGATGCCCGTGCCGGCGTTCAGGGGGATGGCGCTGACGAAGGCCGCGCTCTCGTAGCCGCAGTCGCGCAGCACGGCCGCGGCCGAGAGGCGCCCGAGCTCGCTGCGGTAGGGGACGCTCGCGCCGCGCATGTTGGAGGTCATGCCGTGCTGGTGCGGGTACAGCCCGGTCAACATGGTGAGGTGCGAGGGCAGCGTGGAGGCCATGCCCGCGAGCGCGCGCTCGAACACGAGCGACTCCTGCGCCAGCGCGTCGATGTGGGGCGAGGTCGGCCGGAAGTAGCCGTAGCAGGCGAGATGCTCGCGCCGCAGCGTGTCGATCGTGACGAGCACGATCGTGGGCGGGCGCTCGAGCTGGCCTACCGCCGGCGGCGGAGCCGCAGGCGTCTCCGCCCGTGTCCCGGCTGCCTCCTCCCCCGCGCCACCGCCGCAGCCGGCCGCGAGGAGCACGAGCAGCAGGATGGCGCGCACGCCGCTACTCCTCGCGCCGGTCGATCTTCTTGCGCTGGTCGGCGTTGAGCACGCGCTTCCGCAGGCGCAGGTTCTTGGGCGTGACCTCGAGCAGCTCGTCGTCGTCGATGAACTCGAGGCACTCCTCGAGGCTGAACACGCGCGGCGGCGCCAGGATGACGTTCTCGTCCTTCCCGGCCGCGCGCATGTTGCTCATCTTCTTGGTGCGGCACACGTTGAGCGGCAGGTCGCCTTCCTTGTTGTTGGCGCCCACGATCATGCCCTCGTACACCTCGACGCCCGGGGGGACGAAGAAGGTGCCGCGGTCCTGCAGGCCGTTCAGCGCGTAGGGCACGACCGGCCCGGCGCGGTCGGCGACCAGCACGCCGCTCGTGCGGCGCGGGATCTTGCCGGCGTCGGGGCGCCACGAGTCGAACACGTGCGCGAGGATCGCGTTGCCCTGGCTGAGCGTCAGCAGCGCCGTGCGCGCGCCGATCAGGCCGCGCGCGGGGATGCGGAACTCGAGCTTGGTCTGCTCGCCCAGGGGCTCCATCGAGAGCATCTCACCGCGCCGGCGCCCGAGGTACTCGATCACGCGTCCGGCGGCCTCGGGCGGGGTTTCGACCGAGGCGATCTCGAACGGCTCGAGCTCGACCCCGTTCTCCACGCGCACGATGACGGTGGGCTTGCCGACCGCGAACTCGTAGCCCTCGCGGCGCATCTCCTCGACCAGCACGCCGAGGTGCATCACGCCGCGGCCCTTGACCTCGATGGCCTCGGCCGCGCTGGTGTTCGCGAGCTGCAGCGCCACGTCGCGCAGCGCGGCGCGCTCCAGGCGCGAGCGCAGGTGCCGGCTGGTGACGTACGTGCCCTCCAGGCCGGCGAAGGGCGAATCGTTGACCTGGAACACCATCGAGATGGTGGGCTCGTCCACCTTGATCGCGGGCAGCGGCTCCTTGTGCTCGGGGTGACACAGCGTGTCGCCGATGGAGAGCTCCTCGATCCCGGCCACGACGGCGATGTCGCCGGCGTACACGGACTCGACCGGCTTGCGCTCCAGGCCCTCGTAGCGGAACAGCGACTTGACCAGCACGAGCGGCTCGTCCTTGCGCTCCGGATGGCACACGGCCAGGCGCGCGCCCTGCGTCAGCACCCCGCGCACGACGCGCCCGATGCCGATGCGCCCGAGGTAGTCGCCGTGGTCGAGCGTCGCGGCCTGGAACAGGACCGGCGCGTCCTGCACCTGGGGCGGCGTGGGCACCTTCTCGAGGATCATCTCGAGCAGCGGCAGGAGGCCGCGGTCCTTGGCGTCCGTGGTCGTGTAGTCGAGTGCCGCCCAGCCGTCGCGGCCCGAGCCGTAGATGACGGGGAACTCGAGCTGGTCATCGCTGGCGCCGAGCTCCACGAAGAGGTCGAACACCTCGTCCAGCACCTGGGGCGAGCGCTGCCCCGGCCGGTCGACCTTGTTGATCATCACCAGCGCCTTGAGGCCGCGCTCGAAGGCCTTGCGCAGCACGAAGCGCGTCTGCGGCATGGGCCCCTCGAAGGCGTCCACCAGCAGGAGCACGGCGTCGGCCATGGCCAGCGTGCGCTCGACCTGCCCGCCGAAGTCGGCGTGCCCGGGCGTGTCGACGATGTTGATGCGCGTGCCGTGGAAGTCGATGGCCGTGTTCTTGGCCAGGATCGTGATGCCGCGCTCGCGCTCCTGGGCGTTGGAGTCCATCACGCGCTCGGGCATGGCCTGGTTGGCGCGGAAGGTGCCCGCCGTGCGGAACAGGGCATCGACCAGGGTGGTCTTGCCGTGGTCGACGTGGGCCACGATGGCGATGTTGCGGATGGGCTTCATCGAGCTCTTGCGAGCCGAGCATGATAGGGACGGGGCGAGCGCGCGGGAAGGTGCGAGGCGCCTCACCTGGGCCGTAGCCCGCCTGATGCGCCCTTCATGCGCCGCGCGGGCCTCGGCGCGGGGGCTCAGGCCAGGAGCGCCGCGAACTCGCGCCGGCCGCGCAGGATCTCGAGATCCGCGTTCCGCGCCAGCTCGGGGCGCAGGTAGAAGCCCCGCTCCTGGGCCTCGCGCAGGAGCTCGATGGCGGAATCGATCTCCCCGAGGAGCGCGTGGATGCAGGCGCTGTGGAAGCTCGTGTAGGCGTCGCGCGGGGCGCGCCGGCGGGCCTGGCTCACGACCGCGCGCGCGTCGTCGGAGAGCCCCATGCGGGCCAGCAGCATGCCCATGTGCAGGCGCGCCTCCTGGTCGTCCTCGGCCCCGGCCAGGTGCTTCTTGGCGGCGGCGATGCCGCGGTCGGCGATCTCGATCGCCTCGGTGTAGCGGTCGAGCCGGCACAGGACGCCGTACAGGTGGTCGTAGGAGCCGATGTGCGTCGGGCGCAGCACGATCGCGCGCTGCAGGAGCGGCGAGGCGGCCTCGTGGTTGCCGATGCGCCCGAGCAGCGCGCCTAACAGACGGTGCGCCAGCCACTCCTCGTGGTCGATCTGGATCGCCAGGCGGTACTCGCGCTGGGCCTCCTCGGTGTCGCCCGCCATCTGGTTGGCGAAGCCGAGCGAGGTGTGCGCCTCGGCCGAGAACGGGTCGAAGGCCAGCGCGCGCTGCGCGCTCTCGCGCCCCTCCTGCAGGAAGTTCACCTCGCCGTCCCAGTACAGGAACTTGCGCACCAGCGCCTCGCCCAGACCGGCGTGGGCCAGCACGCAGTTGGGGTCCTCCTGCAGGGCGTTGCGGAAGGTGGCCACGGCCGCCATCAGGTGCTTCGAGGTGCCGCGGTGCAGGATCTCGTGCGCGCGCCGGGCGAGCTGCTCGGCCTTGGCCGGGTCGCGGCGCTCCTCGGGCGGCGGCGAGCTCGCGTACTCGCTCAGGCGCTTCTTGACCGAGCGCACGAGCTGGCCCACCAGCGAAGCCTGCAGCGACCACTCGTCGGCGTCGGTGCGCTCGATGTGGTCCTGGCCGATGCGCGTGGCGTCGGAGCGGCCATTGGGGTGCGTGCGCTCGAGCACGTAGTCGATGGCCGCGCGCGCGCCGGCGAGGTCGAGCGAGCCACGCAGGACGAAGGAGGTGCCCGGCTGCGGCGAGCCGTCGGCCAGGCTGACGTCGAGCTGGGTCGAGCGCGCGAGCTCGCTGCGCAGGTCCTTCCTCAGGCTGGAGGCGAAGTTGCGCGAGTCGGCCTCCTCGCCGCGCACCTGGAAGGGCGGGATGAGGATCTTGCCCTGCACCGCCGTCGGGCGCTCGGCGCTGGAGGAGAGCTTCAGGTTGTCGGCGATGGCCGCCACGACGCCGTGGGCCACGCCCGCGTTGGCGTAGCGCTGGCCCTGCTCGCGCGAGAGGCAGCGCAGCAGGAACTCCTCCAGGCGCGGTGGGAAGCCCGGTCGCACCTGGGCCGGCGAGCGCGGCCTGGCCTCCAGGATGGACATGCACACCTCGGGGAAGGACTTGCCCGGGAAGGGCAGCTCGCCCGTGAAGGCGTGATAGAAGACCGAGCCCAGGCTGAAGACGTCCGAGCGCGTGTCGAGGTCGTCGCCCAGCACTTGCTCGGGCGACATGTACAGCACCGTCCCGACCAGCATCCCTTCCTGGGTGATGCTCTGCTCGCCGGTCGAGCGGCAGATGCCGAAGTCGAGCAGCTTCACGCTGCCGCCGTCGAGCACCATGATGTTGGCCGGCTTGAGGTCGCGGTGGATCAGGCCGCGCTCGTGCACCAGCTTGAGCGCCCCGGCCACCTGCAGGGCGATGCGCAGTCCCTCCTCGTAGTCCAGACGGCTGACCTTGAGCACCTTGTCGAGGGTGCGCCCCTCGAGGAACTCCATGGCGATGAACGAGGTGCCGCGGTCCTGGCCGTACTCGAAGACCGTGGCGATGTTGGGGTGCGCCAGGTTGCTGGTGTGCTTGGCCTCGCGCTCGAAGCGGTGCTTGGCCTGGGGATCGAATTCGACGTGGGGACGGAGGATCTTCAACGCCACGGTGCGTCCGAGGCGCAGATCGACCGCGCGGAAGACCTCGCTGGAAGGCCCCTCGCCCAGTCGGTCCTTCTCGGGGTCGAACTGGAAGTGGGCGAACCGCATCGCCAGGGAAGCGCGCATCGGGGGAGGACGGCGCGCTTGTCGACCTTCTATCCTAGCGGCCTTGATCCCGATGCTCATCTCCGGCTTCGCAAGCTCCGTGCCGTGACCGCCTCCCCCGAGAAGTCCCCGAACGCCCTCCAGGAGCCCCAGCCGATCGAGGGCGCGATCCTCTTCGAGGAGTCCGACTTCGGTGCCCTGGCGCCGCCCCTGGACCGCAACCCCGACTACAACGCGCACCGCCTGGCCGCGCGCCGGCGCCTGCTCGCCCTGGGGAAGCGCGTGGCCGCGGCCGCCCCGGCCTTCGAGTGCCGGACGAGCCTGCACCACCCGCACCAGTTCAACGCCAACCGGGTGAGCCGCCTGTGGGCCTACGTGACGCGCGGGAAGAAGGAGAAGGCCGCGCTCAAGAAGACCCTCGGCCCCGAGCTCGGCAAGGACCTCGACGCCTCCTACCGCAACGCCTACCTGTGCCTCGCCATCGAGGCCGAGGCGCTCGAGGTGTCCCTGCGCATCCACCCCGATGCCTGGTACGACGGCCAGAACCTCGTCAACCGCGTGAAGCGCGAGGGCGTCAAGCCCTGGCTGGCCCAGCTCAACGCGCTCTCGGGCTTCCGCCTGCGCCTGGCGGACTGGAAGGGCGAGTGGCGCTGTGGGACGCTCCAGCCCGAGCAGCTCGAGGAGTACCTGAAGTACTACACGCCCGGCAACCACACCCTGTCGGTCGAGAAGCGCTACCCCGCCCCGCGAGGCGCGCGCGGCGGGGCGCTCGAGGCCGGCTGCGCGGCCGAGCTCGAGCGCGAGTGCCTGCGCCTCCTGCCGCTCTTCGCCTTCAGCGCCTGGTCGAAGGACAGCGACTTCCTCCTGTCCGGCTGAGAGCCCGACGAAGAAGGCCTCCGGCATTCTTCGTCAGGCTCGAAGGATCGTCCGGGTGCGCGATCCTCGCGCGCCGAAAACGCGGCGGCCCCGCCGAGCGCTGCGCTCGGCGGGGCCGCCGGTGAGTCGCGAGCGGCGTCTACAGGTCCTTCTGCGGGAGCAGGTAGACGTACGCGTTGATCAGGCTGGCCGAGAGCGGACCCTGCGTCACGGTCACGGGCACCTTGAGCTGCGTGCTGCCGAGCTTGCCGTTGCGCGGGCCGTTGGCGCGCGGGACGACGCACTGCAGCGTGTTCGCGTCCTGCACGGTCACGTTGCCGGACACGTACGGGCCGAACTGGACCCCGGTGACCCCGGCCACGAAGCCGTCGCCGGTGATCGTCACCAGCTCGCCACCCTCGAATCCGCCGAAGGGGGGCGTGACCGAGGAGATGGCGAGGTCGGGCGTGCAGTCGAGGTCGATCACGCGGAAGTCGTCCACGCCGGCCTCGACGATCGAGCCGTTGATGAGGTCCGAGGCGCGGAAGCGCAGGCGCATGTTGGCCGAGGGCAGCACGTAGTTGTTGATGCGGGCGCGGTGCTCGATCCAGCCGCCGAGCACGTCCAGCCCGGTCGGGCCGACGGTCTCGAGGTTGACCCACGAGGCGCCGTTGTTGTTGGAGATGTCGACCGTCATCACGTCCTCGCCCGGCGCCGAGCCGGCGCTGTTCGAGAACCAGCGCCAGTAGACGACATAGGGGTCGCTCATGCCCGTCGCGTTGAAGACCGGCGAGCGCAGGGAGGTCGCGCCTCCGTCGATGTCGGCGTCGCCCACGCCCCCGCCCACCGAGCCCTGACCCGTGACCCAGGCGAAGGTGCCCGGGTTGCTGTGGTCGTCCTCGGGCGCGGCCGAGGTCCCCACGGGATTGACGCGCACCCAGTTGCCGGTCGAGGCCGTGGTGAAGCCGGTCAGGTCACCCGACTGGTTCACGAGCCAGGCCGTGGCGCTCTCCATGGTGTCCGTCACGGTCGTCACGTCGCCGAAGGCGGCCGTGGCGAAGTACACCTGGGTCGAGCCCGCGGGGGGATCGGACCAGGTCACCTCGTCGGTGTCCTGGGCGGAGACCCAGTACCCGATGCGGGCGCCGCAGGTGAGCGCCGGGAGCTGGGCCGAATAGAGGCCACCGCCGAGGGGCGAGGCCACCACGGCCGAGGGACCGCTGCCCGTGTCGAAATGGAGCTTGACCGTGCCGGCCAAGAGGTCGCCGGGGGTGTTCTCCTCGACGCTGAACTGGAGCGTTCCGCCGAGGGGCGGGATGTACTCGGGGTGCCCCGAGGGGTAGTCGAAGGTGAGCTTGGCGGGGCCCGTGCGCCACACGAACAGCCCCTTCTCGAGGTCGCCGCCGACGATCGTGCCCGAGGCGAAGAAGGGGTAGTTGCTCCACAGACCGTTGAACTCGGTCGCCTCGCCCTCGGGGTAGGTGTCGAACCATCCGATGCGCGTGGGCGCGAGGGGATTCGTCTTGTCGAAGACCTGCAGGCCGCTCTGGTAGTTGCCCTCGTAGATGCGGTTCCCGACGACGTACAGGTTGTGGTCGATCGTGGGCGCACCGGAGCTGAAGAAGCCGAGGTCGGTCGGCGCCGTCAGGCTGGTGAGGCCGATGATGCGCGTGCGCGAGGCGCCGAAGCTGTCGTCGTCGAGCTCGTCGTTCAGGTACAGGTGCTGCTTGTTGGCCGAGAGCCAGCCCTGGTGCGAGAACTGCCCGCCGTTGTAGGTGATCGAGGCCATCTGCGTGATGGCCGCCTTGTTGGTCACGTCCAGGATGGTCAGGCGCGGGTCGCCGCCGCCCCCACCCAGCTCCGAGCAGCAGAAGGCGATCTGCTTCCCGAGGTGCGGGCCCGGGAGGTCCCAGGTGACGACCTGGCACTCGTGCACGTAGCGCGTGTTCCAGGAGCCGACGAGAGCCGGCGCTGCCGGGTTGGCCAGGCTGTAGATCGAGATCCCTGCGGGCCCCGAACCGCAGGCGGAATTGTTGCCGCCGCCGGCCCGGTACAGGAAGCCCGAGGTCGTGTCGACCGCAAGCGTGTGCGTGGCCGTCGAGCAGGGGCCGGCCGTGACCGGGGTCCCC
>Ga0315910_10004909_pt1 | contig 11068 bp, 8 predicted proteins | sample EdamamesoilMG_FD_204470 | JGI IMG/M metagenome (GOLD analysis project Ga0315910, IMG submission 204470) | Garden soil microbial communities collected in Santa Monica, California, United States - Edamame soil | ecosystem: Environmental > Terrestrial > Soil > Garden | place: USA: California...
GCACCGCCGATGTCACCACGCCAAGGGTACCTTCGCTGCCGATCCAGAGGTCGCGCAGGTTGTAGCCGCAGGCGAACTTCTTGAAGCGCCCGCCCCACTTCACGCGCTCGCCCGTCGGCAGGAAGCCGGTGAGCGCGAGGACGAAGTCGCGCGTCACGCCGTACTTCGCGCCGTGCATGCCGCCGGCGTTGCAGGCGATATTGCCGCCGATCGTGCTGTGATCCTTCGACGACGGATCGGGCGGATAATACCAGCCGGCGTCCTCCGCCGCCTTCTGGATGGCGGAGATCTTCGCGCCGACGCCGACCTCGGCCATCCCTTCGCGCTCGTGGATCACGATCGAATCGAGCGCGCTCACGTCGAGCACCCAGCCGCCGCGTATCGGAGAACCGGATCCGGTGAGCGAAGTGCCGCCGCCACGCACGGTCACGGGCACGCGGTGCGTGTTGGCGAGCGCGAGCACGACGCCGATGTCGCGCTCGGCGCGCACCTTAATCACCGCGTCGGGGAAATAGCAGAGCTTGCTGCCGTCGAACGAGGCGCGAAAGAGCGACTCCTCGTCCGTGCGCACGCGCGCCCCGAGCGCGCGACGCAGCGCGGCCGTGGCCGAGTCGTACGACGCCTTCGGCAGGGCGCGCTCTCCGAGCGCGCCGCGATTGCGAACCGGCTTACGATTGGTGGCTCCCATCCGACCTCCGATTCCACGCATTCACCAGCAGGCCGCAAGCGATGAGCTGTAACGGATGGTAGATCATGATCGGCAGCAGGATCATCCCGAGGCCGGGCGACGCCCCAAAGATCAACTTCGCCATCGGCACCCCCGAGGCCAGGGTCTTTTTCGACCCGCAGAACATGGCGGCGATCGTGTCCTCGCGCGGGAATCCCAGCGCCCGCGAGATCCGCCCGGTGAACAGCATCACCACGGCGAAGAGCGCACCGGAGGCGAGGATGACGAGAACGACCGTCCACACGCCGTAGCCGGACCAGACGGCGTTCTTGAACGAGTCGCAGAACGACGTGTAGACGAGCAGCAGGATCGTGCCGCGGTCGGCGAGATGCACGCCGGACTTGTGGCGTTTGATCCAGTCGCCGATCCACGGCCGACAGACCTGCCCGAGTACGAGCGGCAGGATAAGCCAGCGCACGAGATCGAGGATGACCGGCCCGAGCGCGAGGCCCTGCCCGCTCACCTTCAGCACCGCGCCGATCCACAACGGCGTGAGAAACACGCCGATCACGCTCGAGAGCGTGGCGTTGAAGACCGCGACCGCGACATTGCCGCGCGCCGCCGCGGTCATCGCGACCGAGGACGAGACCGTCGACGGCAGCGCGCAGAGAAAAAAGATCCCCAGGCGCAAATCCGCGGCGACGCGCCCTTCGAGCCCGAGATACGCCGCGAGTCCGATGAGCGGAAAGACGAGAAACGTCGTGACCTGCACGACGGTGTGAACCGGCCAGCGCAGTGCGCCGGACTTGAGCGCGGCGAACGAAAGTCCGGCGCCGTGCAAGAAGAAGATCAGGGCCACGCCGGCCTTTGTCAGTATTTCCGGATACAGCCATCCGCCTGCAGCACCAGGCGAAGGAAACAGCCATGCCAGCACGACCGCCGCGACCATGCCGACCATGAACCCGTCGATGGGGAGGCGTTTCATCGGTTCGAGATCGGGATTGAAGGTAGAGCGGTCTCTCCGAGACCGCCGCGGACGCGGTTGAATTTTCGCGGCGCGTTCGGAGAACGCGCCCTACCTTGCATCGCCGCCTCCCGACTTCCGCCGCAGTTTCCGCAGCACGAGTTCCCGCACATCCTCGCGGCCCTCGATCTTCAGCCCCCAGAGCAGCGCCGCATAGACGCCGCACGCCGCCGGGATGAGCAGGATCAACTGCGCGAGATCGCGCGCCTTGCCGGCATCCATCACGGCGCCGATCCCACGCGCTCCGGCCCACACGCAGGCCCCCATCAGCACCGACGCGACCGCGATCTTCACCAGACTGCCGACGAGCGGCGCGAAACCGAGTGCCGCGGACTTTTTCGAGAGATGGACTTGCAGGAAAACCGCCTGCACCACGACCGCGATGTTCGACGCCGCGGCGAGCATGGCCGTGGACTCGAGTCGCACGGCGAGGATGCTCAGCGCGAGGTTGGTCACAAAACTCAGCACCGCCGCGCGCACCGGCGTGGCTGTGTCCTTGAGCGCGTAGAAACCGCGCAAGGCCAGGCTCGTGAACGACAGGAACGGCAGTCCCGCCGCATAGATCGCGAGGATCGGCGTCATCAACGCCGTATCCGAAGCATGGAACGCGCCGCGCTGGAAGAGCACGCGCGTGATCGGCTCGCTCAGCAGCGCGAGCCCGACCGCCGCCGGGATGTTGAGCAGCAACACCAGCCGCATGCCCTTCTGGTAGTCGGCACCGAGCGCCGCGAAGTCGCCGCGCGCCGCATGCCGCGCGATGAGCGGAAACACCACGGTGGCGATGGCCGCGGCGAACACGCCGATCGGCAGCTCCATCACGCGATTGGAGAGGTTGAGCACCGAGGCGGCGCTGTCGTTGAGCGAGAGCCCGACGAGGCGTTGCACCACGATGTTGATCAGGTAGATCGCCGAGCCCACGACCATCGGGCCCATCAGTCGCGCGATCTCGCTCACCTTCTCGTCGCCGCGCAGGTCGAAACGCGGCCGCCACCCCAGCCGCACGAGCACGCCCGCGGGCACGATCATCTGCAGAAAACCGCCGACGAGCACGCCCGCGCAGAGCAGGTGCATGTGCGCGAGCGGGGCGTAGCCGAGCGCGCCGCCGAGCAGGAGCGCGCCGATGATCGCGAGGTTGAGCCAGATCGGCGAAAGCGCCGGCTCGGTGAAGCGCCCGAGGATCTGGCACGCTGCGGAAAACGCCGCCGCCAGGCAGACGAAGACCATGTAGGGAAACAGGATCACCGCGAGATCGGCGCCGAGCAGCAGGCGCCGCCCGGTGTCCTCGCTCATGCCGGCGCGCTGAAGCAGCGCGAGCACGAGTTCGGCGTTGGCGAAGAGCAGCATGCCGAGCGCGACAATCGCCGACGTGAGCACGGCCAGCCGGGTCGAGACCTTGCTGAGTAGCGCGAACGCACCGTCACGTTGTTTACTCTCCAGCTCGTCCGACATCGTCGGCACAAACGCCGCGGTCAACGCGCCCTCGCCCAGCAGACGTCGGAAAAGATTCGGCAGCGTAAACGCCGAGACGAAGGCCGAGTTCAGCGCCGCCGTGCCGAAGTACGCCGCGACCACGATCTCCCTCACCAGCCCGAGCACGCGCGAGACCACGGTCGCGAACGCGACGATGCTGATATTCTTGAGGCTCTTCGACACCGCCGGCAGTCTCCGAGGCGCGCCCCGCATCGCACAAGACCTTTGCTGCCGCCCCGCGCCATTGTCATCTATTGGATGACATTGGCCGCGGCGGGCTTTCGAACTCTCCCCTGCCATGCCCTGGACCAGAACGAAGAATATTCTTATTGGCGTTCCCGTTGCACTTGTCTGCGCGATGCTGCTGTCCCTGCTTGCGGGACGCTCCTATTGCTATCGGTCACTGGACCGTGCCTCGTCGAAGTTTCGCGATCGCGGCTATCCGACGCGGATCGCCGAGATCATCCCCGACTCGGTCCCGGAAGCCGACGATGCCGCGCCGCTGCTCGAGCAGGCCACAAGCCTCCTGGCTGCATTGGACCACGACTCGACCGAGATTCACCCCATCGATGCCTTGATCGATCGGGCTTTTGCAAAAAAGGAGGTGACCCTCACCGAAGCGGCCGAAGTCCTCGACCAGTTTGATCACCCCCCGGTTCAGGAGCTCGTCGGCCTTGCGCGTGCGGCCGCGCAGCGGCCGTTCAATGTGCCAAATTTGGACTACTCCGCCGGACCGGCCCTCGAAATCCCGGGAATCTCGACCACGCGCACGCTCTCGCGACTCGTCGGCACGCGTGTCCGGGTGAGCCTGACGCTTGGGACCTCCCTCGACGAAGTGTGGTCCGACATCTCCGTCCAGTTCGGCCTGGCCGAACTCGCTTCGCACCCGCCGACGCTGATCAATTCTCTCACCAGTGTAGCGTGCCGCAGGATAACCTTTGAATCACTTCAGGCCACGGTGGATACCGGGCGATTTGTGGGAGCACCCGACTCGCTCCTGGAGACGTTTCTGCAATCGGACGCCAAATGGGGCGACAACATGGTCAACATGCTTCATGGCGAGCGCCTCATATTCTTCGATTGGATGGTGGCTCACTTCCTGAATCGCGGAGACTGGATCAACGAAATCGCATCGCTCGCTGCTGTCGGTGACAGCCGGCCGACGCGCCGTGTGCCGCAATTCGTAAGCTCGATGCTGCGTCCGCTTGCTGCCCTGGACCTATCCCACGCGTACCGCTACCAGTTCGAGATCGTTGATGCTGTCGCCAGACTTCCTTCCCATGAGGTGCATGCCGTGGTTGCCGAAGCGGAACAGCGCGTGATTTCGACTCGATGGCCCCTCACTGCGATCTGCGCGCCGACGTTGAGCAGGGTTCTCAAAACGCACATGGCCTGCTGGGCTGAACAACGCGTATGGACCATCGCACTCGCTACGGCCAGTGTGCGCTCGAGTTCGGGCCATTGGCCGCAAACGATCAGCGAGCTTCGCCTGCCTCCTGAGCTTCTGGTCGACCCTTGCTCTGGAAATCCGATACACTTCGTCGCGACCCCAGAAAAGATCGTGATCTACGCCGACGGACTCGATCGGAAAGACGACGGTGGCACACCGTGGCAGTCGCTTGAAGACGCGTCCGTCGAGCGGGGCGACATCGTGGTCGAGCTCAAGCTGTCGCGTTGACGCTCTCCGGAGCCCGACGCAAGCTGCGGCGCGATGTCACTGATCCAGAATCTCATTGGGAAACTCCAGCGCCACCCCAAGCGCTTCGTGTTTCCCGAGGGCGCGGATCCGCGCATCCTCCAGGCGGCCCGCCAGATCGCCACCCGCCGCATGGGCGTGCCCGTCCTGCTCGGCGACCGCGCGCAGATCAAATCCATGGCGCGTCGTCTCGACATCGCGCTCGACGGCCTGCGCCTGGTCGAGCCTGAGCGCAGCGACGAACTCGAGCAGTTCACGGCCGATTTCATGCACCTGCGCCAGGGCAGGGTCGACCGCGAGGAGGCGCGCCGGCTCGTCTCCACGCCCGGCTACTTCGCGACCATGATGCTCGCGAACAGCCAGGTCGACGCGATCGTCTCCGGCGCGACGGCCACCGCCTCGAGCGCGCTGCGCCCGCTCTTCCAGATCATCCCGCGCCAGACCGGCGTGAAGACCGCCTCCTCGCTGCTCGTGCTCGACATGGAGGCGCGCAACGTCGGCATCGACGGTGTGCTCTTCCTCGCCGATTGCGGCGTGCTGCCGGAGCCCACGCTCGAGCAGCTGGCCGACATCGCCGTGACCACGGCCACGCTCGCGCACCATCTCACGAATACGCTGCCGCGCGTCGCGATGCTCAGCTTTTCCACGAAGAGCTCGTCCGCCCATCCGTCGGTCGTGCGCATGCGCGAGGCCACGGTGCTCGCGCGCGAGAAGGCGCGCCAGATGAGCGTGCCGATGGAGATCGACGGCGAGATGCAGCTCGACGCCGCCCTCGACCCGGCCACGGCCATCGCGAAAAACGTCAGTGGCCCCGTCGCCGGCCAGGCCAACGTGCTCGTCTTTCCCGACCTCAACAGCGCCAACATCGGTTCCAAACTCGTGACCCTCCTCGCCGGCGCCAACGGCTACGGCCAGATCATCACCGGCCTCTCGAAGCCGGCGGCCGAGATCAGCCGCGGCGCCAGCGCCCACGACATCCTCGGTGCCGCCGCCATCGTCGGCTGCCAGGCCACCGACCGCCGCCTTCTCTACGGCACGGCGTGAGCGGACGAGCCAAAGCCAGGTTGAACCACAGAGGACACAGAGGGCACGGAGAAAGTCAGGAGGAATACCTGGCCACACAGTGCACAAGAGCCACAAGACTCAGTATCCGAATTCTTGAGCCTTCTGTGCCTTGTGTAGCCATGACCTTGAATTTCATCTCCGTGTCCTCTGTGTCCTCTGTGGTTCAAATCAGTCTTCCGAAATGATCCCGCAAATGCCCGCCGCCGGCCAGCCGCACCTGACGCGGCCGGTCAATACCGAGACCCGACGCATCTTCGTCGCCGCCACGCGCATGAACGACGGCAAGACGACGACCTGTCTCGGTCTCTTCGAGGCGCTGCGCTCGCTGTATCCACGCATCGGGTTCATCAAGCCGGTGGGCCAGCGCTACGTCACGGTCGAGGGCCATCTCGTCGACGAGGATTCGTTCCTCTTCGACCAGATCTACCACGTGCAGGTGCCGATCGAAAGCATGAGCCCGGTGACGATCGACTCGACCTTCACGCGCCGCTACCTCGAGGATCCGGACAAGCATCGCGCCGTCATCGTCGACCGCATCTGCCGCGCCTTTGACCGCGTGTCCTGGGAGAAGGACTTCACGCTCATCGAGGGCACAGGCCATGCCGGCGTCGGCGCGGTCTTCGAGCACTCGAACGCGCGCGTGGCGCAGCTGCTCGACGCCAAGGTGATCATCGTCGCGCAGGGCGGCATCGGCCGGCCCGTCGACGAGATCGCGCTGAACAAGGCGCTCTTCGACCAGCAGGGCGTGGAGGTGATCGGCGCCGTGCTCAACAAGGTGCAGCCTGAGAAAATCCCGCTCGTGACCGAGTACGCCGGCCGCGGACTCAAGCAGCTCGGGGTGCCGCTGCTCGGCGTGCTGCCGATCCAGAACATGCTCTCAGCGCCGAACCTCTCGCAGATCGCCGCGGCGACCGAGGGTCGCTGGATCAACGCCGAGTCGCACGGCCGGCACCAGCGCATCCTGCGCGTGGTCATCGGCGCGATGACGGCGAAGGGCATCGTCGACTTCCTGCTGCCCGGTTCGCTCGTCATCACGCCCGGTGACCGCGACGACGTCATCCTCGCCGCCATCGCCTCCGCCGGCCTCTCCGGCCAGCAGGGCATCTCGGGTATCGTGCTCACGCAGGACATCCTGCCGCATCCGAAGATCCTCGAGCTGCTCGCGCAGACGGACATCCCGGTCATCGCCGCGCGCTCCGACAGCTACACCGTGGCCTCGGAGATCCACAACATGACGGTGAAGACGCAGCCGGAGGACCAGGACAAGATCCCGGTCATCAAGAAGCTGATACAGGATCACGTGGACCTGAAGCAGCTGCTCAAGGCGTTCTGAGCCGGGCGCGCCTCATCCGGGCGCCCGCGAGCGGGCAGCCTACGTTTCAGTTGCGAAACCCGCTCTGAACATCGGCAGGTCGTCTCCGAGGTAGGGCGGGCTCTCCGAGCCCGCCGCGCACGCGGTTTGACATCCGCGGTGCGGAACGAAGTCCGCGCACTACCTGGGTATGCCCTGTCGGAGGTTCGAGCGCGCGCCTCAGAAATCGATCGACGCCGGCTGGCTGGCGCGCGATTGCGGCTTCGCGGCCTTGCGTGCAGCGGCGGCCGGACGCGTGGCCTGCGGCGCCGCGGTCCGGATCGACGTGACCTGCGGCGTGACCAAGGGCTGCGCCGCCTGTCGGCCCGTGGTGCTGCCGACACAGGCGTTGAGCGCGCCGACGGAGTCGGCGAGCAGCGCGGCGTGCGACGTGAGGTCGCGCGCACCGCTGGCGCCGTGCTCGGCGCTGACCGCAGTCGCCTGGGTGACGTTGTTGATCTCGTGCATCGCGCGCTTGAGCTCGTTGATGCCGGAGGCCTGCTCCTGCGCGGTGCCGGCGATGTTGGTCACGAGCGTGTCGACCTCGCGGGCCTTGGCCACGACGTCGGCCAGGCCGGCGGCGACCTTCAAGCTGAGCTCGGCGCCGCGCTGGCTCTTCGCCACGGCGTCCTCGATACGACCGGTCGTCTCGCGCGCGGCGTTGGCGCTGCGCTGGGCGAGGTTGCGCACCTCCTCGGCGACGACGGCGAAACCCATGCCGGCCTCACCGGCACGCGCGGCCTCGACCGCGGCGTTGAGCGCGAGGATGTTCGTCTGAAATGCGATCTCGTCGATCGTCTTGATGATGGCGGAGATGCCGGTGGCGGAGGTGCGGATGTCCTCCATCGCGCGCGTCATGTGCTCCATGTCGGCGGAACCGGCATCGGCGGCCTCGCGCGCACGGGCGGCGAGATCGCGGGCCTTGGCGGCGGAGTCGGCGTTGTTCGCCGTCATGCCGGCCATCTCCTCGAGCGAGGCGCTGGTCTCCTCGATCGACGCGGCCTGGCGGCTGGCGCCGGTGGCGAGTTCCGTGCTCGAGGTGTCGAGCCCGGCCGCCTCGGTGGCGATGCGGCTGGAGACGGACGAGAGTTCCTCCGCGGTGCGGTTGAAGCGGATCGTCACGCGACGGCCGACGAAGAACACGAGCCCGACGGCGGTGACGGAAAGACCCACGATGATCGAGCCGAGCGTCACAGAGATCTTCACGCTCTGCTCGAGCGCCTCCTGCGTCGCGCGACCGTTGCCCACGCTGAGCTCGGCGACATGGGTGTTGACCGCGGCGAGCCGCTTCTCGACGTCCTGATAGGCCTTCGCCAGGTCGCCATCGAGCACCTTCATCGCGCCGTCGAAATCACTGTCGCGCAGGAGCGCCTGGAGTTTTGCGGCCGTGCCGGCGTATCCACGCAGTGAAGCCAGGAGGGCCTCGAGCAGGGCCTCGGCGGAGGCGCCGGGCACCTGCGTCTCGAGTCGCTTGATCAGCTCCTCCGCGAACCGGACCTGCTGCGCGGCCTCGGCGGCGCGCGCCTTCATGCCGTCCTCGTCGCGGGCGAGGACGAACTGGAGGCTGGCGGTATGGCTTTTGAGCGTCGACTCGCCGAGCTGGCCGAGCGTGCCGAGCGCGGGCAACAGGTGCCCGGTGAGATCGGCGGTGCGCGCCGCGCTGGAGCGGGAGAGGCGATACCCCCCTGCGGCCAGCACGAACGTGAGCACGGCGAAGAAGGCGAAACCAAGCGCCGAGCCGAAGACGGCGCGGCGCAGGTTCCAGAAGTGCACGTGTGGGTGGGACATCGACGTCAGGGAAGGTTGGCGCGATCGCTCAGGTGCGGGACGGACTAGCTGCCGGGTTTGACCACGACGACCGAGGCATCGGCCGTCGCGCTGTCGACGAAGCCGATCGCACCGGGCGTCTCGGCCACGAACTTGAGCACCTCGGCCTCGCTGTCGAAGGACTTGGGCGCGATGCCGCCACCGGTCATGGCGAGGCGGCGCCAGTGGTTGAGGAACTGACTGGCGGTCTGGTCGACCGCGGCCTTGAGCGCGCCGTCGGCGACCGGGCCGCTCTTGAGCGCACCGATCGTCACGCGTGTCCCGTTGTCCCAGGCGACCTTCTTGCCGAGAAGGGCGGACTTGACCGTGGCGGCGTCGAGAGCCTGGCCCTCGAGGCCCTTGTGAACAATGAGCACAGGCTCGGCGCGGAGCGCGAGCGGAGCGAGCGCGAGCAGGGAAAGCATTCCCCAGCGAAGGAAGGTGGTCTTCATGGCTTGATCTCCTCGTGACCCCGGGGTCAGAAGCTGAGCGTCATCTTGGCGGCGAGGAGCGTGAAGCTCTCGTCGGCCGCGCGATTCGGGTTCGGCGCCGAGGGCGTGTCGAACACGTGGGCCTGGCCGTCGATGTAGTGCCCTTCCAACTTCACAAGCACGTGCTCGTTGACGTCGAAGCGCACGCTCAGGGCGATGTCTCCCTGCGAGTCGGGCTCGCCGGCCGAGGCGGTCTCGGCGGAGAACTGTGAGTAATAGGCGCCGACTTCGAAGCGCTCGTTGAGCCGGCGCGCGGCGGAGATATACCAGGTGACCGACTCCGTTTCGCCGAGGTTGTCGAGCCCGATGCCGGGCGCCTGGATACGGGCGTCACCCCAGTCGCGACCGTACTCGGCCGCGAAGGTCCAGTCGTCCTTCAGGTACTCGACCGAGAAAATCATGTTCTTGTACTCGGGAAGCTCGATCGATCCCTCGAGAACCGGCATCGGCATGAACGGTCCGGACGAGACGACCGAATCGAGAACCGAGTAGGACAATCCGACGCGCAGGCCCGCGACGGGCGTGTTCCAGAATCCCCAGGCGCCATAGGTGGCCTCGAGGTCGGCGTCGGTCGGTTCGAAGATCCCGGCATTGCGCAGGTAGTCGGCCACGCCGCTGCCCTCTTTCGTGCTGATGTCGGCGGTGCCATAGAAGGCCTTGTAGTCGAACGAACCCGCCTTGCCGGCTTCGAGTGAGCCGTAGACCATGCCGCCGTCGAACGAGGCGTTGAAGTCGCGCAGGCGCGGGTCATACATGCCCATGGGCAGGAAGATGAACGGGCGGACCAGATCGAGATCGAGCGCTTCGTTGTGCAGGCCGCGGGGTTTCTTCACGCGGCCGGCGCGCAGGCCGAACTCGGGCGCGACGTTGTAGTCGATCGAGGCCCAGTCGAGGACGATGCGGTCGTCGCCGTAGTCGCCGAGGCGATACTCGAAGACCTGGGCGCCGATGCGCAGCTTCGAGCCGATGGGCATCGAGGCGTTGATCGCCGCCTCGCGGAAATCCCACGTGCCGTCGGCCGTCTCGGCCGGGTAGTTCACGTCGTTCGACGTGGTCAGGTAGCCCTGACTGAAGAATCCACCGATCTGCACATCGCCGACCGAGACGGCCGCGAAGACAGGAGCGCCGGCGAGAGCGGCGGCAATGGAGACAAGCGCGAGACGTGCGGCCCGACGGCCGCCCTGTGTATGGGAGCGAGTATTCATAGAGAGCAGACGCCACGGTCGTTCGTCCGATTCACTCCCTGGCTTTAGAGCCACCCCTTCTGATTAAAGAGAATGCCGTATGCCCCGGCCTCTACAGGTTGCCCCCGGCGTGCCCGCGCATCGACGGGCATTCGCCCGGCGTGCGATCGTGCTCAAGCCACCTCACCGACGAGCGTGAATTCCTCGCGATCGTGAAACAAGTGCCGCACGGTCAACACCGTGCAGCGCGGCCCGAGCCGCCGGCGCACGTCGTCGAGCACGGCCACGGCATCGGCGCGCCCGAACTTGAGGTT
>Ga0315910_10004910_pt1 | contig 11067 bp, 6 predicted proteins | sample EdamamesoilMG_FD_204470 | JGI IMG/M metagenome (GOLD analysis project Ga0315910, IMG submission 204470) | Garden soil microbial communities collected in Santa Monica, California, United States - Edamame soil | ecosystem: Environmental > Terrestrial > Soil > Garden | place: USA: California...
CTCGCGAGACTCGCTCGCCGGCCATCTTCGCTTCCCGCGTTCGGCGCTCGGGTCGCAGCCGAGCGAGCCTCGCGCTCGAGCGAGCGAAAGTGCCCGCGCGTCACTCCGCAGCGTCCAAGACGTTCGCCGCCGAGCCGCTGCGAGCTTGGGAACCCAGCGTCGGCTCGGGCTGCACCGTCACGGTATTCAGCCATTTTTCCAGGGCATCGTTTCCAGGCTCGCGTGCGGTGTCTCGCTGGAAGCGAGTCCTGCAAGAGCTAGCTGGTGGCTGGGGAAGCTCGTGAAGAGCGCGGGGGGCGAGAGCCTCGGTTTGACCCGAGCCGCTACTGCTAGCGCTCTTTCGGACGTTGCCGATGCGCTGGTCAAAGGGCCAAAGGCGCGCGTGTGCGTGCTTTTTGAAACTGCCGCTTGACGGCGCCGGCCCGATGGCTATCGTTCGGTCTGACTCGCGCTAGGCGTTGGCGCACGAACGACCCATCACTTTAACCCCCCACGCCTAGAGACATGACCGATCCTGATACTCGCAAGCTCTTTGTTGCGGGCCTGTCCGAAGGCGTCGGCGAGATCGAGCTGCGGAGGATCTTCGAAGCCGCGGGAGCGAGCGTCGAAGAAGTCGCCGTGCCGCGCGATCGCCAGACTGGCAAAGCTCGTGGTTTTGGCTTCATCACCTTGGCGTCGGAGGATCAAGCCGAGCAGGTGAGGGATGCGCTCGACGGCTCGTTGCACGACGGTCGGCCCATCTCCGTGCGGCCTTTCCGCGGCAATCGCACGCAGGATCGCCCGTACGGCGGCGATCGTCCTTCTTATGGCGCAGGGCCCGGTGGTTATCCGTCGCGTCCCCCGCGCGGCCCGTCGGAGTCGGGCACCAGCGGCGAACGGCACGCGGAGGATCGCGAGAACACCCTGTTCCTCGCCAACTTGCCGGGAGATTGCCGGGACGAGGAGCTGCACGAGATCTTCCGTGATGCGGGCGTCGGCCCCATCCTCAAGCTGCACCTTCCGGTGGATCCGGACGGGCGGCGTCGTGGCTTCGGCTTCGTCACCTTGCGTGACAGCGCTGCGGCGCGTGACGCGGTTCCAAAGTTGCGCGAGCGCATGCTCCGCGGCAGGCCGCTGACGGTCGACGTCGCGCGTCCGCGGGGTGAACGCCCCGCCCCCGGTGGTGGCGGCGATCGAGCCGCTCCCGGTGGTGGTGGTGCGTGGCGCAGCCGTCCGCCGCCTCCTCGCGGCGTGGGTGGCGAGGGCGGGATGTCGGGTGGCCCGCCCATGCGTTCCTTCCAGAGCGATGCTGGCGGTCCTCCGCCGGTCGAGCGCCAGACATGGGACGAGCGCCGCGACCCGAGCAAGCGCAAGAAGGAAGCTTCGCCCAAGAAGAAGAAGGTTCGCGCAGCCGATCGCGGTCATGCCCGGCGCGAGCACGAAGGCTTCCGCGCTCCGCGCGCCCGTGGCCTGATGGACGACTGGGACGAGGAATAGTCGGCGCGGCGTCCGCGCGCGCTCTGCTCTCGCGAGCGGGTGCGCGCGAGTGTGCTTTTGTCGGCACGCTGGCGGCCGCGCGGCGGTTGGTGCCTCGGTGTCGTCGCTGGCTGCGCGCTGCGGACCGGCGCGTCGCCGAGGTCGTCGCGGCGGGTGCCTTCCTGTCCGAAGTTGCGCTGCGGACGACACCTTCCGGACAGCACCTCCGGACGACGAGACCTCCGGGCGAACGAGCAGCGCCACGGGGCATGACAGCGCTGGGCAGGGGAGAATCGGCGTCCGGCGGAAAACGCGAGGATCGGTTAGTTGGCCTGCACGGCGATCTGTCGTGTATGGATCCAATTCGCACCGCGGTGGACCAGCCCCATGGTATCAAGCGAGTGAGCGGCGTCGCGTGCATTGCTCGCCGTGTCGACTGTCCTCGCCACGTAATTCGGTGGCCGATTCGCTCGATACCACTCATCTCGAAGCCTCTTCTGGCCGCCTCTCTACGCATCAACCCCTATCGGCTGGCGCCGGGCGTCGCTCTCTGCGCGGTCATGTCGCCCCGGGCAGCATTTAGAGCGGTCGTATCTTCCGAGGCGTTGTCTTCGGCGGCTCCCGTCCCTTTCGGCAGTGTCGTTCGCCCTGCGATGGCGTGCGCCTCTACCTCGGCTTGAAGCTCAATGATTTTCGATTGGCTCTACGGGCTGTTTTCGAATGATCTCGCCATCGATCTCGGCACGGCGAACACCCTGATCTACGTCAAAGGGAAGGGCATCGTCAGTTGTGAGCCCTCCGTCGTCGCCGTGACGAAAGACGCCCGAGGCGACAATCGAGTGCTCGCCGTCGGTCGCGAGGCGAAGGAAATGCTCGGCCGTACCCCGGGGAATATCCGGGCGATCCGGCCGTTGCGTGACGGCGTGATCGCCGACTTCGAGATCACGGAGGCGATGCTCCGCTACTTCATCGCGCGCGCGCACAATCGAAAGACGCTGGTCAAGCCGCGCATCATCATCTGTGTCCCTTTCGGCATCACCGAGGTCGAAAAGCGCGCGGTGAAGGAGAGCGCCGAGAGCGCGGGGGCACGCGAGGTCTATTTGATCGAGGAGCCGATGGCGGCGGCCATTGGCGCGGGGTTGCCGATCACGGAGGCGAGCGGCAACATGATCGTGGATATCGGGGGTGGCACGACCGAGGTCGCCGTGATCTCGCTCGCCGGCATCGTCTACTCGCAGAGCGTGCGGGTCGGCGGCGACAAGATGGACGAAGCCATCGTTGCCTACATGAAGCGCAAGTACAACATGGCCATCGGCGAACAGACGGCCGAGCGGATCAAGATCACCATCGGGCATGCCTACGCGCCCGATCAGTCGATCTCCATGGAAGTCAAAGGGCGCGACATGGTCGCGGGCATCCCCAAGACCGTGGTTGTCAACGCGGAGGAGATCCGCGAGGCCGTGACCGAGCCGGTCAACGCCATCGTCGAGGCGGCGCTGCTCGCTCTCGAGCGAACGCCGCCGGAGCTCGCCGCGGACATCGTGGACAAGGGCATCGTGTTGACCGGGGGCGGGGCGCTCCTCAAAAACCTCGATCTGCTCCTGCGCGAGGAGACGGGGTTGCCAGTGATGGTCAGCGACGATCCAATCAGCGCCGTGGTGCTCGGCAGCGGCAAAGCGCTCGACCATATCGAGCTGCTCAGAGAAGTAGCGATCAGCTGAGCCGCGCGGGCGCGCGGCGCCCCCCCCCAGTGGGGCTGATGTCGGTGAATGGTGCCGGTCGGGGCACGCGGGGTGAGCAAGTGCTCTCGATGTGGGTGGGTGAGCTCCACCTCGAGTAGGTGACACGTTTGATTAGGTGACATTTTGGGTCCGCTGAAACGTTATCGAGATATCGCGCTCGTCATCCTGCTGCTCGCGGTACCGTTCTTCTTCCTGCGCGCCAATATCCGGCGGCCCGAGGACACGAGCTTCATCGACCGGACGCTGCTCACCCTCTCGGCGCCCATCGAGTACACGTTCTCGGCCCTCGCGCGGGGCATCTCCAGCTTGATCGCCGAGTATGTTTACTTGGTCGACGTCAAGCGCGACAACAACCGCCTCGTCTACCAGACCGCGCGTCTCGATGCGAAGGTCAACCAGCTCTCGGCGATCGAGGCGGAGAACCGCCGTTTGCGGCGCTTGCTCGGCCTGCGCGATCGGGTCGGGAGCGAGACCGTCAGCGCGCTCGTCGTTTCCAAGGACACGACGGACTACTTTCGGGTCTCGCGCGTCACGCTCGACGCCGCGGCGACGGGTATCAAGCCAAACATGCCCGTCGTTTCGCTGGAAGGCGTGGTCGGGACGGTGCGTCGCGTTGCCGGCGAGAGCGTCCAGGTCCAGCTCGCGGTCGACAGCGGCTTCGGGGTCGACGTGGTCGTGGAGCGCACCGGGGCCCGCGGGTTCGTGCGTGGCGCCGGAGACAACGCCCGCTACCTCGTGCGCGTCGAATACGTTCAGAGCAGCGACAGCATCGACGTGGGGGACGTGCTCGTCACGAGCGGCTTCGGCTGCCGCTTTCCAAAGGGGCTGCCCGTGGCGCGGGTGACGAAAGTCATCAAGCGCGATTTCGGCATCTACCAGAGCGTCGAGGCCGAGCCGGTCGTCGATTTCTCCCGGCTGGAGGAGGTGCTGATCGTGATGAGCGGCGACGAGAACTGCAAGCCGCAGGCGGCGGGGGAGCGTTAGCCGTGCGCAGCGGCGTGTTCCTCGCGCTCGGCGTGCTGCTACTCGTCATCCAGGGCAACCTGTACCCGCTGTTCGGCTACCTGGGGTTGCACGGCGCCACCCCGAGCTTCGTGCTGCCGCTGGTCATCTTCCTCGGAGTTCACGAGACTTCGATGGCGCGGGGCGCCCTGCTCGCGTTCGGCCTGGGCTACGCGACAGACCTGCTGGCATCGGCGCCGATCGGGTTGTTCGCGTTGATCAGCGTGGCCACCTGGTGGTTGGCGCGGGTCGCCGGCGTGCGGCTCGCGGCGCAGACCTGGTGGACCAAGGCCGCCCTGTCGTTCGGCTTCTCACTGGTCGAGAGTGTCCTGGTCCTGGTGCTGCTCGCCATCTTCGGGTCGGACCCCCAGCGCCCGCTCGAGATCGCCAGCATCGCGCTGCCGCACGCGACCTCCACCGCGCTCGGGTCGCTCGTGATCTTCCCGCTCGCCCAGCGCATCCACCAGGGCGCCGCGCTGTCACGCGCGTTGGAGGGGTCGACGCGATGAAGCTGTTCGTTCAGCGCTCCGACGTCGGCGAGTTCCGCCGGCGCTATCACCTGATGGTGCTCGCCATCCTGGTCGCGTTCGCGATCCTGACGGCGCGCCTGGCCGATCTGCAGATCGTCGAAGCGCCCACGCACCGCGCCCAGGCGCGGCGCAACATCGTCGGCAGGGTCACCCTGGCGACGACCCGGGGGGTGATCCGGGACACGCAGGGGCGGGTCCTCGCGGCCAACCGTCCTTCGTACGACATCTACGTCGTTCCCGACGTGATCGACATGAAGGAGACCTGGCCCCGCGCCGTGCAGCTGATGGGGCTGGATGCGGCCGAAGCCAAGACCTACAAGGAGCGCATCCTCGACATCCGCGCCAGAGACGGCAAGCGGAAGCTGCAGCAGACGTTGCTCAAGGTGGACGTCAGCCGCGACGTGGTCGCGGCGCTCGAGACGCACGCCGCGGAGTTGCCCGGCATCGACGTGGTGCCGACCCCCGTGCGCTACTACCCCTACGGACAGGTCGGGGCGCATTTGCTGGGTTACATGCGCGAGATCGATGCCGAGGGACTCGCCCGCTACGACGCGGAGAACTATCGCGCCGGAGACCGCATGGGCGCCGTCGGTGTCGAGCGGCGCTGGGAGAGCTACCTGCGCGGGCAGCGCGGCTGGCAGAAGGTGGTCCGCGGTCAGAACCGTCGCGCGCAGCGCACGGGCCTCGGCGAGCAGTACCTGGAAGAGCCGCGTCGGCTCGAGCCGATCCCGGGCCGCGACATCTCGCTCACCATCGACGTCGAGCTGGAGAAGGCCATCCTGCGGGAGCTGCGCGGGCAGCTGGCAGGCGCCGTGGTCGTGGTCGATGTCCGAACCGGACGTTTGCTGGCCGCCGTCAGCAAGCCGGGGTTCGACCCCAACGTGCTCTCGGGCGAGCAGGGCAAGGAGGCGATCCGGGACGCATTCCGGCGCTTGAGCCGCGACCCGCTCAAGCCTTTGCTCGACAAGACCACCTCGGCGGTATACCCGCCAGGCTCGACATACAAGCCGTTCAGCGCCCTCGCTGCGCTCGCGGACGGCCTGATCGACCCCGGCGTCGAGATCGATTGCCGGGGTGGTTACGAGTTCGGTCGCCGCTTCTTCCGCTGCACCGGGGTGCATCGCAAGGTGAACCTGCGGAGCGCGATCGTCCAGTCCTGCAACACGTACTTCTACGCGCTGGGCGAGATGATTCACATCGACCAGCTCGCCAAGGTCGGCATGGACTTTGGTTTCGGAGCGAAGACGGGCATCGGCATCAACCCCGAGGCGCGCGGCCGCATGCCGACGCGCGCCTGGTACGCCCGGCGCTACAAGGGGGACGGCTTCCGCGGCGGGTTCACGTTGCTGGCGGCGATCGGGCAGGGAGCCACCACCGTGACGGTGCTGCAGCTCGCGCTCGCCTATGCGGCGCTGGCCAACGACGGCACGTTGTATCAGCCGCAGGTGGTGCGCAGCATCGAGACGAGCGCCGGCACCACCGTGCAGGAGTTCCCTCCGCGCGTCCGCAGCATCATCGAGTCCGATCCAACACAGCTGGCCTTGCTCCGGAGCGCGCTGCGCGGGGTCGTCGCCGAGCCCAAAGGCACGGCCTACAACGACTCGATCGCTGACGTTGGCCTGGCCGGAAAAACGGGCACCGCTCAGGTCAGCCACGTCACGCCGCGGGGCGTGGACCCCAAGCGGGTCTGGTACTTCAACCGCGACCACGCCTGGTTTGCCGGATATGCGCCGGCGAGCGCGCCGGAGATCGCCATCGTGGTGTTGATCGAGCACGGCGGCGGCGGTGGCAAGAACGCCGCGCCGGTCGCCATGAAGGTGGTCGACGCCTGGCAGAAGCTGAGCAAACGACGGCTGACGGCGCGGGTCGGTGAGCCTGCGCGGGGTGAGCCGGCGCGCAACGCAGGAGCCAGCCTCTGATGGTCTTCGCGCGCACTGCCAGAGCTCGCGAGCAGTTTGACTGGCCGCTGTTCCTGGCCGTCGTCTGCATCGCCATCATCGGCGTGGTCAACCTGTACAGCGCCACGAGCCCGTACATCGACGATCCGCGCCGCTCCGGCTTGGCCGACATGTACGTGCAGCAAGTCTACTGGCTCGTGATCGGGGGCCTGTTCGGGACGCTGGCGGCCGTCATCGATTATCGCACCATCGAGCGCTTCGCGTACGTCCTGTATGGCATCGGCATCGCCACGCTCGTGCTCGTGCTCGTGCTCGGACCCGACGTGCGCGGCTCGGCGCGCTGGATCAACGTCGGACCCTTGGCGTTTCAGCCGAGCGAGTTCATGAAGCTGTTCATCGTGATCGCGACCGCGCGCAAGCTCGCGGACGATCCGCGGACGGAGCCCCGCACGTTGCTGGAGATGCTGCCGGCAGCGATGCTGTTCGCGCTACCGGCCGTGCTGGTGATGGCCCAGCCCGATTTCGGGACGTCGATGATCTACACGTCGTGCGCCCTGAGCATGCTGGCGCTGGCGCGCGTGCGCCGCAGCAGCCTGGCGCTGGGCCTCGCCGGGCTGATCCCGACGGCGTGGGGGATGTGGCATTTCGGGCTGCGCGACTACCAGAAGAGCCGCATCCTGAGCTTCCTCAACCCGGAGGCGGACCGGACCGGCACGGGCTGGCACGCCCTGCAGTCGCGCACCGCGATCGGCAATGGCGGCCTGTGGGGTGAGGGGTTCCGCGAGGGCACGCAGAACCAGTTCGGCTTCTTGCCGGATCAGTTCTCGGACTTCCCGTTCAGCGTATTCGCCGAGGACTGGGGTTTCGTCGGCTGCATCGCGCTGCTCGCCCTCTACGCGTTCGTCTGCGCCTGGGCGATCAACATCGCATCTCTGGCCAAGGATCGCTTCGGGGCAGCCGTGGCCGTCGGCATCGGGGCCACGTTCTTCTGGCACACCGTCTTCAACGTGGGCATGACCATCGGTGTGTTGCCGGTCGTCGGTATCACGCTGCCGCTGTTTTCCTACGGCGGCTCCAGCACGTTGACGACGCTGGTGGGCTTCGGCTTGCTGATGAACGTGTCGCTGCGACGCTGACGACTGGGCCGGGACGCGCAGGCGGCGTGCATCGTCGCGTCAGCGGGCGGTCCCAGCGCGCCCGCGGCCCCGCGTGAGCAGGGCCCGGGGGCTCGGTCGAAGCGGCCTCAGTCGATCTTGAACAGCTCGTCCAGATCGGAGCGGCTCAGCTTCTTGGCGCCGCCGCTGTCCTCGGTGAGCACCGCGGCCACGAGCTCCTTCTTCTTCTCCTTGAGCTCGAGGATCTTCTCTTCGATCGTCCCGGCGGCGACCAGCCGGTAGACGGTGACGACCTTCTTCTGGCCGATGCGATGCGCGCGGTCGGACGCTTGATCCTCGACCGCGGGGTTCCACCACGGGTCGAAGTGGATGACGGTGTCGGCGGCGGTCAGGTTGAGCCCGGAGCCGCCCGCCTTGAGGCTGATCAGGAACACGGCGATGGTCGGGTCTTGCTGGAAGCGATCGATGCGCTCCGCGCGATCTTGCGTCGAGCCGTCCAGGTATTCGTAGCGCACCCGGTCCTCGTCCAGGGCGTTCTTCAGGATCTTGAGCATCGAGACGAACTGGCTGAACACCAGCACGCGATGCCCGCCTGCCTGGGCCTCCTCGATGAGCTCGCGGAAGGCCATGACCTTGCCGCTGTCCTCGTGCGAAAACTCCTTCGGCAACCCGAGCAGGCGCGGGTCGCACGCCGCCTGGCGCAGCTTGGTGAGCCCGGCCAGGATGTGCAGCTGGCTCTTGGCCATGCCCACCCGATCCAGCTCGCCCATGACCTGAGCGCGGACCTCGCGCAGCACCTGCGTGTAGATCGCGCGCTGATCCGGCCCCAGATCGATGACCTTGTCGCTCTCGATCTTCGGCGGCAGGTCCTTGGCGACCTCCATCTTCGTGCGGCGCAGGATGAACGGATGAATGATCGCCTTGAGGCGAGCGGCCGCCTTCGAGTCGCCCTGGTCGATCGGGCGCGAATAGCGCTCATCGAACTTGGCGAGCGGCGGCAAGATGCCCGGGGAGACGAAATCGAAGATCGACCAGATCTCCGTCAAGCGGTTCTCGATGGGGGTACCGGTGAGCGCCAGGCGACGGTTCGGTGAGAGCTCCTTCGCCGCCTGCGCCGTCGCGCTCTGCGGGTTCTTGATGGCCTGGGCCTCGTCCAGGATCACATAGTCCAGCTTGAGCTTGGTCAGCAGATCGATGTCCCGGCGCAGCAAAGCGTAGCTGGTAATGATCACGTTGACCGCGTTGAGGTCCTTCTGCTGCTCCTTGCGGCCCGAGCCGTGCCAGAGCGCCGTGGTCAGCGTCGGCCCGAAGCGATCGATCTCGCGCACCCAGTTGCTGACCACGCTGGTGGGAGCGACGATCAGCGCTCGCAGCGACTTCTGCTCTTGCTTGACCAGCAGCAGCAGCGCGATGGTCTCGATGGTCTTGCCGAGACCCATGTCGTCCGCCAGGATCCCGCCCGTGCCGAGGTCATGCACGAACTTGAGCCACGAGAGGCCCTGCTCCTGGTAGGGACGCAGCGTCGCCTTGAGGGCGCGCGGCTTCTTGATTGGCTTGATCTCGTCGATCGACGACAGCTTCTTGAACAGCTGCTTGGTCTGCGCCGTGATCTTGGCGTCCGGTAGCTGATTGAGCAGCTCCTGCACGCGGCCGGCCTGCGACAGCGGGAGCTTGCCGTTCTTTCCGGCGCTCGCGATGAGCTCGACCTCGCGAGCCATGAGCGTCTCGACGCGCTCCGCGTCGAGCGGGGCGTACGAGTCGTCCGAAAGACGAACGAATTTCTTGCCCTCGCGCAAGCACTGCTCGATCTCCTTGCGATCGATCGTGACTCCGTCGCTCTCCCAGGTGATCTGGACATTGAGCCAGTCGACACCGCTGGAGACCCGGGCCTGCATCTGGATCGGCTTCGAGCGGACCTGAACGCCCACGAGCTCCTCTGGCACGTACAGATCCCAGCTCTCGGGCAAGCTGCCGATGCCATCCGACCAGAAACGCAAGGCATCCGCGCCCTCGGCCACGAACGACTCACCGCTCTCGTCTGCCTTCAGACCGAGGTTCGTGAGCAGCTCCACGGCCTCCTGCTGCGCGACGATGTCGGCACGCACGCAGGTCGCGCGGCGGTTCGACTCGGTCGGCGGCTTGACGATGATCGGAGGCGAAATGCCGTCCGCGCGCACCTCGACCTCCAGGTCGCCGTACGCCGTCCGCAGCGAGACCTGGGCCGCGAGCAACGAGCCGCTCGCGCGCAACCGGAACTGCGGCGGGAGATCCACGACATCCGCGACCTGCGAGAGATCGGGCAGTGTGGCGCCGAGCTCGAGCGAGAGCCGCGGCAACGAGTTGGTGATCAGGTAGAGCAACTCGCTCGACGGTTCGGCGATCGTCGGCGCGCGCAGCAAGCGCCGCAGCGCGCCCGGAGACACGCGCGGATCGAGCGGACGAGCGATGCCCTCCGTGGTGTCGATGTGCCAGCCCGGGGTGCCCTCGAACCAGCCGCCGCTGCTCAGTGAAAACTTGCGGCCGTTGCCGTCCCGCTCGAAGCTGGCCTTGGCCACGATCGTGTCGTTGCCGACCATCTCCAGATCGAAATGAGGGCGCAGCACCTCGCTGGAGAAGCGGAGCTGCATCAGCGCGGGCTCGAGCAGCACGCGCCGTCCCTCGAGCCTCGGCAGCAGATCCGCGGCGTCCTCGCCGCGTACGTCCACCGCTGGATGGCGAGCGTTGCCGCTCTCGAAGCGGGCGAGCATGCGCAGCGCGTCGCGATCGGCCGTGGGCGAGATCGCTTGCCACGTCAGCGCGGAGCTGGGCAACAGGGGCACCCGCGCGTTGAGATCGAGGACCGTGATGGTCAAGCCGCCGGAGCGCACGTGAACTCGGTACTCGAGCTCCATGCGCTTCAAGCTGCCCTCGGCCGCCAACCAGGCGGCGAGCCCCGTTGCTTTGCCGCTGCCATCCACCGGCGGCAGATCGCCGCGCACGGTGATCTGAGCGGGTTGCGCCTGCGCTCGGCGCCTGCGCTCGCGGCGGCGGCTCGGCTTGCCGTCTCGCGCGGGCGGCGTCGGGGTCGCGCCCGGTGCGGCGGGGACGCCGACAGCGGGGGCTTGCGCCAAGGCCAGCGGCGGGGCGCCAGGGGAGGGCGAGGCAAGCGTTGGCCCGTTGGGCGCGGGCGAGTCGCGCCGCGGTACGGGCTGCTGCGCGCGAGCTTGGTTGCGCACCGTGATCAACAACGCGGCGACGTGTTTGCAGTGGTGCCCGGTCTTCTGGAACGCGGGACAGCTGCATTGCGACGAGATGCCTTCGCCGCCGAGCTGGATCGTGGTCAGGT
>Ga0315910_10004911_pt1 | contig 11062 bp, 10 predicted proteins | sample EdamamesoilMG_FD_204470 | JGI IMG/M metagenome (GOLD analysis project Ga0315910, IMG submission 204470) | Garden soil microbial communities collected in Santa Monica, California, United States - Edamame soil | ecosystem: Environmental > Terrestrial > Soil > Garden | place: USA: California...
CCAGTGTCGGAAAATTTCTCGGAGGTATTTTTGCGATAGCAGGTGTCGGTTTGTTAGCCCTTCCCGCCGGTATTCTATCATCCGGATTCTTTGAGTTACTGCACGTGGATAAGGAAAAGAAAACCTCCATAAAATGCCCCCACTGCGGAAAAGAAATTCATGATTAGGGGTTAGTGAATGGTTAATTTAATCTTTATCGGAATTCGTTGATTGAAGTTAATTGTTTCTCCCTATTTCTTCTGCACCATTCCCCTATTCCCTATTCCCCTATTCCTTATTCCCCTATTCCCTATCCCTCAACAAGTTGCATTTTTTACTTTTTTTGCGCAGAACATAGGCGAACGACAGCAATTCCTGCCAAAAGTAAATTTTGGTTGGCGATCATCGCATAGCACGGGTGTTGGGGAACCTCTAATTTTGGTATCACAATCAAAAAAAAATCTCCACCATGGAACCACCACCCGGAAAATTCGCGTTTTTAACTTTTGTAGGTGGTACTACCTCAGAAACTGCTCATTGCTGTTTTCGGGAACTTCATCGTGAAGAACAAAAAAGTTATGTACCAAAGAAAAACCTAACTGGATGTAATCTCGTTTTCTGAAATATCAAACGTGTCATCCTCAAAATTTGAGCTGTTATGGAATTTGAAAAAACTTCGATTGACTTGTTTGGTCTCCTTATTCAGGAGCCGGTAACCGCCCTGACTGACCTCTTGGTTTCAGGAGTTTGTCTGTATGCATTTCTGAAGTTGAAAAGCTCAAAGGCAAGCACATCACTCCTGCGATACTATTTTCTTACTATGGCACTTGCCACAGCTTATGGCGGAATCGCCGGACATGCATTTATGAACTACCTGGAGTTTGGGTGGAAAGTACCTGGATGGCTGATGAGTATGTTTTCAGTGGCGTTGCTTGAGCGCTCCGCCATCACCCACGCCAGGCCACTGCTTACTGAAAAACAAGGAAACTTTTTCACGTGGCTAAACAGCATAGAACTGGTCGTTCTTACCATTATTGTACTCGTTACGTTGAATTTCAAGTTCGTTGAAGGCCATGCGGCATATGGATTGTTAGTGATTGTATTTTCTTTTGAAGCGTACATTTTCAAAATGAACAGAGCCGAAGGTAGTGCTCTCTTTCTGGCGGCAACTGGAATTGCGGCCCTGGCTGCAACGGTGCACCTCTCGCAGTTCACTATCCATACCTGGTTCAACCACCTGGATTTGAGCCACGTACTTATGGCAGCTTCAGCATATGTGTTCTTCCTTGCTGGACAAAAAGTTGAACAGGATCCGTTGCCTTCCAACATGAGGATTTCCACCCGAATGGGTGAAGGGCGGCCTACTGCACAGGCAATAAAAAGCTAACGTTTAGTTAAAACATTCTATCCACTTCAAAAGAAGTCCTGAGATTTCTTTCTGTTCCTGTCATGTTCTCTTTTCCCAGGCGCCTGGCATCAGATGTACTCAGACCTTTAAAACCTTTGTATTATGAAAACTTATTTAGGTATTGTGTTTCTCTTCCTCGTTACGCTTGGCTACAGCCAGCCCGGCAGTATCTCCAATACAAAATATTTCGATATTAAATGGGCTGGTGTTAAGATCGGCGAACTAAAGGCGACACGGATTAGAAAGGATAGCATCACCTGGTATGGGCTGGAAAGTAAGGTGAAAGCATGGCTGGTCGTTTCCATTGAAATGTTACATCGTATTGAAACCGTGTACCATGGAAAGAGACTATTTTCTTCAAACTCGGTCTCTACAACGAACAGCGGAACCTATTCATCATCTGTTGTGTGGAAAAACGGATACTACCAAACCGATGTCGATTCGTATAAATACAAAAACACAAGCCCCATTCATGAGATGTTGGAGTGTAGCATCGCCCGTTTTTACTTTGATGAACCTCTCAACATTACTAAAACTCTTGCAGACGCTCACGGTACGTTGGCCTCAGTCAAGAGAGTAAATGCGGGTAATTATGAGGTGGATTCTCAGGGTAGTATCAGCAAATACCTGTACAAGGATGGTAACTTTGTTCGGGCCAGTATATCCAATGTAGTAAGGTATGATGTAGTGGCACAGAATGAATGACCACGATTGCTCCAGATGACAATCCTTGCGTTTGGTTGATTTCCGTTCAGACTCAGTATCTTATCCTTAGAGAATTTCTACCTTGAACGCTTAGTGATTATTAACCAGTTCAAAGTCAACTTCTTAAAGTAGGTTTATCAAAAAGAGAAAATTAATCCACAATTATCCGGCAGAAGTCATCCGTTTTCTTCCGATCTTCGTATAGGCTTTAAACTATAGTTGGTTATGAAAACACTTGCAAAAATTCACATTAACCCAATCCATCGTGATCTGTTTATTGCGCTGGTTGCGGGCTTCGCTATGGCCGTACTTATTGTATCGGCGATAGTCTTTGTTATTGGACAGTAACAAAAAAAAGAAAAGGCCCTGCCTCGAATTATCGGGGCGGGGCCTTTTTCTTAATAGTTCTTTTGCAACTTACCTAGGCCTTTGCCGCTAATTCCGGACGCGCAGAAACCCATTCTTCACCATTTTCAAAAACTTCCTTTTTCCAGATTGGTGCTTTTTCTTTCAGGGTATCAATGATAAACTGACAAGCTTCGAACGAATCTTTTCGATGCGGGGTAGAAACCGCCACCACAACCGACACTTCTCCAGGTTTTAAAGTGCCAATACGATGGCTTACCGCCCAACCTAACAATGGCCATCGATGAGAAGCCTCATCAATAATTTTCCGAATTTCGGCCACTGCCATAGTTTCGTAGGCCTCATATTCGAGCCAAACCACATTTTTTCCTTTTGCATTGTTGCGGACAGTCCCGATAAAAACATTCACCGCTCCTGCAGCAAGGCTGGAAACTGTATCAACGACCTTCTGAACATCGATGTGTTTTTCAGTTATTTTAATCATGATCTTATGGGGTTGATTGAACGATCTGATGAAGTGTAAATGAAGGTAATTAAATGGTATTCAAATCACAAAGGAAATTGTGATTTAACCCCCGCTAACCGGTGGTATCAAGGCTATTTCATCGGTTATTTCCAGTACCCTGTTCTCGTCAGCGTAGTCGCGATTCACTGCGATATACAAAGACCGCAACCCTAGAAGCTGAGGATACCGTTCATTTAATTCGGCCCGCAGGTCGCCCACTGTCCGGCCTTCCATCTCAATCACTGCCTCCTTTCCTCCCAGGTAGTCTTTTGTGACCCCAAATGCCTTAACTTTCAATTTCATGAATCGTTCTTCGTTACTTGTTATACAGTTGAAGCACCTGCTGGATCGCCAATAGATACCCAGGCAGAGCCTCAATGCCCTTATTTATTTTCGTAACGGGCAATTTGAACGTAAAGTTATTCTTTAATCGTTCCCGTAGCAGCCCAAATGTGCCAAAAAACCTTTTATGGTTAACGGCCGTCGATCGTTATCTTTGCGTTAACTTTATCATCCTTGGAAACACTGTTTGACAATCATGGGCGACCTATCAACTACCTGCGACTAGCCGTCACAGATCGTTGTAACCTGCGTTGTTTCTACTGTATGCCGGAGGAAGGAATACGGTACATGCCCAAGAAGGAGCTGCTGACATTTGAAGAGATCCACAGGCTGATTTCCTTGCTCGCATCTATGGGGATCTCAAAGGTACGGCTTACGGGTGGCGAGCCATTTGTGAGAAATGATTTGATGAAACTCATCCGGAAAATTGTTGAAATACCAGGTATCCGTGACCTGCACCTGACCACAAACGGTGTCCTGACGGCTGCCCATATTCCAGAATTAAAACGATTACAAATCGCTTCCGTCAATCTCAGCCTGGACACACTCGACAAAAAAAGGTTTCACACCATTACACGACGGGATGAGTTTGAACCCGTTATGAACACACTCAACCTTCTCCTGGAAAACGAGATTCCCGTGAAGATTAATGCAGTAGTGATGGACGGGAAAAATATAGAAGACATTGTTCCGTTAATTGAATTGTCAAAAAATAATAAAATAGACGTACGGTTTATTGAAGAGATGCCCTTTAATGGTGAAGGCAATCACTATACGACCTTGAACTGGACACATAAAAAAATACTTGGATACATTCAAGAGCGATATCCGGATTTAAACAAGATTCCCGACCCAAGCTTTTCCACTTCAAATAATTATCACATTCCGGGTCACCTGGGAAATCTGGGGATCATTGCAGCCTTTAGCAGGACATTCTGCGGAACATGCAACCGGATCCGGGTAACCGCGCAGGGAACTCTGAAGACCTGCCTCTATGATGATGGCGTGCTCGACATCAGACAAATTCTCCGAACGAATCCTGATGATGAATTGCTCAGGGAAAAATTACTGGCCTCATTGAACGCACGTGCCAAGGATGGCTTTGAAGCTGAAGCGAAAAGAAAAAATCATTCGCCGGTATCGGAATCCATGTCAACCATCGGCGGTTAGTATGTACATAGAGAACCCTTGTTTAGTGTAGTCACAAAAAATGGAGTGGAATACCAGCCTGCTGGCGATTTGTTTTTTTGTCATCGCCTTCATCTATTCTTCAGTCGGATTCGGAGGAGGCTCAAGTTACCTTGCCCTGCTGGCTTTACCGGTTTTTTTACTGTTGCCGGAAGAAATCAGACCTATCGCGTTGATCTGCAATATCATCGTGGTCACGAGCGGTTCAATTATTTTTTACCGTGAAGGAAAAATTGTCGTTTCTGAAGTATGGCCCTTTCTTATTTCAAGCGTTCCTCTGGCGTATCTGGGAGGATTCTGGAAACTCGGACATCATACATTTTTTATAATTCTCGGGATCACGTTGATAATCGCTTCCTTGTTTCTTTGGATACAGCCCGAAGCATTGAACGCGAAACAAACACAAAAAAATTCTCTCCCCCTCAACGTCCTTCTCGGAGGGAGCATCGGGTTCCTCTCCGGATTGGTAAGCATTGGCGGAGGTATATTTCTTTCTCCGGTTCTTCACCTGATCCGATGGTCTGATGCAAAGAAAATATCGGCTCTCGCAAGCCTGTTTATTCTGGTGAATTCCATTAGCGGTTTAGCCGGCCAATTCGCCCATGGCATACCCCCTATTGATCCGTACTTTACGGGAACCTTAGTGGTAGCCGTATTTTTCGGAGGACAAATAGGATCACGCCTTGGGGCCAAAAAATTCAACGCACTTTATATTAAACGGATCACCGCCGTCCTCATTCTGGTCGCAGGAGTGTTTATCCTGAAAGAACACCTCTGAGAAGTTCACCCATAAAAAGGCGCCTTAATTACCTAATCCTTCCTATTTTGCGGACTATTAATTGACCTTCATGAAAAAAATAAATTTCGCGAAACATATACTACCTCACGCAATTGCAGTAGGCGTGTTTCTGATTGTGACGTTTTTCTTTTTTAATCCCGTATTTTTTGAAAATAAGGCACTGAATCAGGGGGACATACAACAATGGGAAGGATCCTCCAAATCGATGCGCGATTTTCGCGATCAAACAGGAGAAGAACCCCTGTGGACAGAGTCCATGTTCAGCGGCATGCCCGGTTATCTTGTCAATGTGGAATGGGGAAACGTAGTAGTGGGATACCTCAAAAGCGTGCTAGCCTTCAAACTTCCTCATCCCATTTGTAATATTTACCTTAGCTTCTTATCCTACTATATTCTGCTGCTTGCCTTTGGCGTACGACCTTATCTCGCCATTGGTGGAGCACTTGCCTTCGGACTCTCCAACTACATGATTGTCGGTTTAAGCGTCGGTCATAGCGGACGTATTGGAGCTATTGCATTTATGCCGCTGATTATGGCAGGCATCCATCTTGCGTTTACGAGTAGACGAGTGTTGGGTTTTGGCGTAACCGCTGCCGGCCTCTCTCTTCATTTCAGGGAGAACCATTTACAAATGACATACTACCTCATGATTATTGTAGGTATCTATGGCCTGGTTCAATTGACCTTATTTATAAAAGAAAAGAAGCTTGCCGATTTTCTTAAATCACTCACCGTTCTAATTCCGGCTGTTGTTATTGCCGTGGGTACTTTTTTCGGTCCGATGTGGGCCATAAAGGAATATCGCGAATATTCACGCGGTAAGTCTGAATTGATTTCACCCGGCGCCAAGGAAGTATCTACCGGGCTAGACAAAAGTTATGCCTTTCAGTATAATTACGACATACCAGAACCGATTACACTCCTGATTCCTAATTTCTATGGTGGAAGTGGCAGCAACTACCTGGTACAGGACCCTGAGAGTAATGTCTACAAGGCACTGGCCCGCTCCGGAAATGAACAGACTGCGAACCAGCTGGCCTATTATTCTTCTGCCTATTGGGGGCCTCAGACTCCATTACCCTACTATGCCGGTGCGATCATTGTATTTCTGTTTGCCGTTGGCATAGGCTTCGGGGAAAAGAAATATGTATGGTGGCTTCTTCCGGTTTGTATTCTCGCCGTAATGATGAGTTGGGGAAGTAACTTTTCAGCATTCAACTATTTTATCTTTGATTACCTGCCCGGATACAACCAATTCAGGTCAGTCACCTTCACCGTTGTGATGATCATTTTTTCCATGCCCCTGCTGGGCCTTCTCGGACTGGAGAAAATAATGGGTGAAGGACTCAACAAATCAGGAAAGAAAAAATTACTGATTGCGCTGGGTTCGACCGGAGGACTATGCCTGATTTTTCTTCTCTTCCCGGGAATGCTCAGTTTTATGAAGGAAGGTGAGGCGCAACTGCCGCCCTGGTTCATTTCCGCATTGACCGATGATCGAAAGAGCCTGCTAAGAAGTGATGCCTTTCGATCGCTTAGTTTTATACTTGGCGCCTTTATTGTCGTTTATCTTGAGCTCTGGAAAAAGGTTCCTGCCATTGCTTTCTACTTCTTTTTAATCCTGATGATTACGCTGGATATTGCTGTTGTAGACCGTCGCTATCTTACGGAAGATAATTACAAGAGGAAACGCGACAATGCCGCCTTTGTGGCAACCGAGGCTGATCTGGAAATTCTCAAAGACAAATCCTACTATCGCGTTTATAATCTTCAGAATGCCTTCCTGGAAGCGCGTACCTCCTACTTTCATCATTCTGCAGGAGGATATCATGGTGTAAAGTTACGGCGTTATCAGGACCTGTATGATTCCTGTTTATTTAAGGAGACCAACGAACTCATTCAGAATATACAAGCCGGTAAAATGGGCTTCAATGATTACGGCATAATCAATATGCTCAATATCAAGTACATGGTATTCGGTCCTCAGCGTGAGAACATCATTCCTAATTCCAGTGCCAATGGTAATGCCTGGTTTGTTCGGGAAGTACTTTCAGCTGATTCTCCGTCAGAAGAGTTGAAAAGAGTATGTGATCTGAACACCCGCCAGTCAGCCGTAGTGAATCAGTCTGAATTTAAAGTGGGCAGTTTTACCTTCGATAGTACGGCGACGATCAGCCTGGTTGAGCACAATCCGAATTACCTGAAATACGAAAGTTCATCCCGGAGCGATGGATTCATTGTTTTCTCGGAAATCTATTACCCGGAAGGATGGTATGCATCAATTGATGGAACGGATGTAAGTTTACTACGTGCCAATTATGTGTTACGCGCTTTAAACGTACCGGCGGGAACACATACTATTGAATTCAGATTTCAGCCAAAAGCCTATACGGTTGGAAACAAGATCACAACCGCTTCCTCCTGGCTTATGTTGCTGTTACTTCTTGGAAGCATTGCATGGACCATAAAGCAAGAGAAGTAGTTAAAACGGAAAATGCCTGCTATGGATGTGGTATTTGAATCTTCAGACCATCCTATTGAAGCTCACTGAGCTTCACTTTACCTTTTTTACGAGTAAGTAAATGTATGATCGTCAGGGCAACCAGATAGGTAAACCCACAGAGGGTGAACAACAGATTATATCCACCAACCAGATTGCCTGCTGCCTTGTACGTATCTAACAGGTTACCTACAAGTATTGGAAACAAAATACCGCCAACAGCACCTGCCATTCCTCCTATGCCAACAACAGAACTAACAGCCTCTTTGGGAAACAAATCGGAAGCCATCGTAAATACATTAGTCGCCCAGGCCTGGTGTACGGCAACAGCCAGGCTGATAAGTCCTACCGCAACCCATGCACTGGTGGCAAATTGGGCGAGAATAATAGATACTTCCAGAAATGCAAATAACAACAACGCCGACTTCCGGGCAGTCAGGGTCGTCCACCCTCGTTTTATCAGCCACGAAGAAAAGTATCCACCGCCGATACTTCCCACGGTTGTTGCCGCGTAGATAGTCATGAGTTGAAAACTTGGCTTTTTGAGATCAAGACTAAACGTAGTCGAAAAGTATGAGGGAAGCCAGAAGAGGAAGAACCAATAGATCGGATCAATCAGACCCTTTCCAGTTATAAACGCCCAGGTTTGCGGAAAAGTAAAAAGGCGTTGCCACTTCACTGAGACCTTGGCTCCATCATTGTTTTCCTCACCTTCCTGTCCGCTTTTTATCAATGCATACTCGTCGGCTGACAAACGTTTTTGTTTTGACGGGATCTCATAAAAAATCAGCCAGAAAATTAACCATATAAAACCCAAAGCGCCTGTAATCCAGAAGACTTCCTGCCAGCCGTAGTAAGTAAGGATCACGGGTACAAGCAGAAGTGCAACTACAACACCGATGCTTGCGCCGGCATTGAAGATTCCGGTTGCCAGTGCCCTCTCTCTCGTCGGAAACCATTCGGCTACGGTTTTCATGGCTGCCGGAAAATTGCCCGCCTCTCCTAACCCAAGTCCTATCCTGGCAATTCCAAAACCCGTGGCACTCCTTGCAAGTGCATGAAACATTCCGGCAATGCTCCATATGACAACGGTTACGGCATATCCGACCTTGGTTCCAACCTTATCGATCACACGACCGGAGACCAGAAGTCCAATAGCATATGCTGCTGTGAAAGCCATCACTATTCTGGCAAAGTCCGTTTCCGTCCATTCAAATTCTTTTTCCAATATAGGTTTCAACAACCCTATTATTTGGCGGTCCAGGTAATTTATGGTCGTGGCGACAAACAACAAAACAACAATCAGCCAACGGTAATTTTTAATAGTTGCCATAGATGAATTAAAAAGCTTTTGGCCAGCGATCAGAAGGCCTGGTTAATGGATGAAATCGTTGCCAATCTAACAATTAAAATTTTATATAAAAGCCGTCACCCGATTACAAGCAAAATTCTACCACCTGACCTATTCTACGGGTGGTTATCGTTGCAGGCGTTAAAGACGCCAGAGTTTTTCAAACATTCGACTTATTTCTACGACGCGAGGCAGAATTGATCGGCCAATTACCAGAAGAGAAACGGTGAAGAAGTCCATTTGTCGTCATATCCGACTTAATAAGTCAATTTTCGACATACCATCCCTCATAGTTCCGTGCAGATAACATTGCTGGCGACCATTAAAGGTATTGAGATATAGTCAAATTCATGTTAGACTAAGCGTTGTAAGAAGAGTATGATTAAATGCTTTGCTATTGTGAAAGAAATGGCTCATTCATTTCATTCCACCTGTCAAAAGCATATTCATCTGAAAATAGGTTGATCCACCGATCAGGGTATTCATTAATTTGATCCCGTCCTGTTATTTGCAACGTCGCTGAGTAAGCTGGCTTGTTTACCAGAAGATTGAAATGATTCCACCAGGGATATTTCTGATAAGTACTCTCTCTCTATAGTTGGTTTGCGTGTGTTGTGAGTTTGAAATTATTGTTTCACAAAAATTCGAGAGATGAGATACATTGCATCACTACTAGTGTCTATAGTTGTTGCTCATGGAGCTTTCGCGCAGTCCACCGGAAAAATCAGTTATACCATATCCAATGGACTGCAGATCGCAGGCGTCGATGGAACCAATCCTGTTGTTTATGATAATGATTGGCTAGCGGATACCCCGGAAGATGCCTTTATCTGGCTGAAAGCACATAACGGTGAAGTCAATTTAGTCGGTAACATCAATACCCGTGACATGTACGGATGCTCAGCCGGCAACTGTACATACACAATAGATGACACGTTTCGCGAATGGGTAGATACCTATAAAGCAGTGACTGAAATGGGACTCAGAAATGTTCCGGCTCCGATTAAGGGCTCGAATGAAGCCCTAACGAAACCCGCAAGTGGCCGGATTGAAGACACTCAGTATTATGTTAGCGACGGAAGTGAACTGATTCTTCGGGAAGCCCGCAACGCATCCGTAGCGAGGCCCCTTGTTGTTCTCATTGGCGGAAATCCGACCAGTGTTGCAAATGCCTATCTGAAAGACCCAAGCATCGCAGATAAAATTGTTGTTTTTCACGTTGGCGGCTGGGACACCAATGAAAGATACAACATGACTGATAGTTGGGGAACCTACGTTGTTTTGAAAAAACTAAAGTATGTCAATTATGGCGGTGATCTTGCCGCCTGGTATAATGGAAATAACATCAACGTTACACCTGAAATGATTGCAAGTCTCCCTAGTAATCCGTTAACCAATTCGATGTCAAATTACTGGACCAGTACGTTTGCTCAATTTAAAGATTTGTGCGATGCTCCTGTAGTGTTATACCTATTCGACCATTCCTTGTGGAAAAATGTACAACGGCGGACAGAAGACAAGCAGCCGACTACAAGTAACGATTATGACTATCTGCTCATAAGTGAGAATGATTGGATGAATTATGGGCCTACCCTTATGAATTATCTAACCAATCCAGACAATTACCTTGTATCAACGTCAACGAATACAGCACCCCTCGTGAGCATGACCAGTCCGGCAAACAACGCCAGCTACAACCAGGGATCTTCCATCACTATTTCCGCAAATGCTTCCGACGCAAACGGCACCGTTGCGAAAGTGGAGTTTTACACCGGCTCAACCAAACTGGGAGAAGATCTGACCAGCCCGTATAGCTTTGTTTGGAATGGCTCTGCTACCGGAAATCATTCCATCACAGCCAAAGCAACCGATAATGAAGGAGCCTCAACCACGTCGGGAGCCGTGTCGATTTCAGTAAT
>Ga0315910_10004912_pt1 | contig 11058 bp, 9 predicted proteins | sample EdamamesoilMG_FD_204470 | JGI IMG/M metagenome (GOLD analysis project Ga0315910, IMG submission 204470) | Garden soil microbial communities collected in Santa Monica, California, United States - Edamame soil | ecosystem: Environmental > Terrestrial > Soil > Garden | place: USA: California...
GGATTTAGCAAAAGTAAAACCTGGGGGAAATTTCAAGTATGATTAAAGTCAATTAATACTAATTTAGAATCAGTATAAATAAAGAACTTAAAATCACCTGCCCTTTTTACGGGACTTGGCGATTTTAAGTTCGAGTCCAGGCCAGATTATTTTCCAACAATGTCGGATTGCATCGGGCCGAGGACCGCCAGAAGGTCATTTTTTTCCGCTTCTGGCACATCATAGAAATCCAACGCAGCTACCAAATCACCCACTAGCGCATTAAATTCTGCAGGACTAATGTTCATGCCTGTATGTGCTTCCAGCATAGTTTTGCCTTTGTACTGGCAGGGACCGCCAGCGCCGGCGCAAATCTGGTCAATAAGGTTGTTGCGTAACAATTGCAGGCGCGAAGGGTCAGCCACAGTGGCCTCAAAACGTGCATTAATTACATTGTCAGATGCCACGTTGGTGAGGAACTTATCGGTTACCGCCGCGATGGCGTCGATACCACCCAGTCTTGTATATAACGTCGGATCCGCGGCCTGTTCGTCGTCATCATCACAACTCACATTAACGGCAAGTGCGGCAATCATAAGCCACATAAAAGAGGTTCTCTTAAGTTTGTTCATAGTAGTTATTGTTTGGGTTAATTTCGGAAATCAAGTGTCGTAAGGAATTTTTGAAAGCTTGTGCCTATCTGATGAACCGGACATCCCCCGACGGGAGAAATTTCTTTCGGAGAAACCAGCAACTTCCCACCGGCAGTTAACAGACCGGCAAGACTCTCACCGGTAATACGATCAGGGTAAAACGCAACGGATGCTACATTTCCTTCTTTGTTAAGTGAGCAGGCAGTGATACCTGGAACTGCACTTATTTTTTTTTCAAGCAGTAACCTTTCTTCGGTATTCAGATTTCCGCGCATCTGAAAGGAAATCAGGTTTACAGGTTTCAGTTTTTCGGTGACGGATCGTTGCCTGACGTTTGCGTAGCCAAACAAAACCACCACACCCACTGCGACGGCAAGGAAAATGAGTTTTATCGTTTTCATAGGGTTGTTTTCTTACACATACGAAGTGGCATGCCCTATTGGATTTCAAAAAAAAGAACGATTTTTAAGTACCGTTAGCAGTTATGATTTGGATTAAACGTTGGGTTAAGGATTTCTTTTTCCTTTCACATTCCCAGGTTAATGGGTTTGTTGTATTGGTCCCTCTGCTGGTGCTTATACTCTTCTCGGCACCGGTATGGCAGTGGTTTGTAAGTCTACGGCCAACGGATTTTTCAAAAGACCAGGCTAAGTTGGACAGTCTGATTACCCTTTGGGAAGAACTTCCGTCTGAAAAAGTTGATGGTCGTGAAAAACTTGAAGTGGTCAAACGAAAATTAACAAGGTTTGATCCGAATAAGGCTTCGATTGATGAACTTGTCTTGATAGGGTTCTCGCCATCCTTGTCCAGGAGAATTGTCAATTACCGCGAGAAGGGTGGTAGGTTCAGAACAAAGTCAGATTTACTAAAAATTTATGGGATGGATTCAACGTTCTACCAGCAGCTGGTTGCTTTTATAAATATTCCGGCTGAGAAAAAGGAATCGCGTAAATTTGATTTTCCGACAAAAAGCCCCATACCAACAAAAGCCAGTTTGTCGTTTGATTTGAATCGCGCCGATACGACACAGTTGAAGAAAGTATACGGTATTGGCGAAAAACTTTCGTTGCGAATTATCAAATACCGGGATGCATTAGGGGGATTTATTCGGATGGATCAGGTGGTGGAAGTTTATGGACTGGATTCGGCTGTCGTACATCAACTGGTGAAGGCCTCGTTTGTTGATACCGGTTTTCAGCCCAGAAAGCTGAATATCAATAGGGCAGAGGAGCACGTACTTGCTGCTCATCCTTATTTAAGGAAGGCCAACGCCAGGTCAATCGTCGCTTATCGATTTCAGCATGGTGAATTTAAGACATTGCATGATCTTGCTAAGATACATACCCTGGATTCGAAGACGATTGAGAAAATCGCGCCATATTTGACAACAGAGGACTGACTGCTTTGCTCTCCCTCAGTTTGCGAACTGAGGTTGATGATTCATAAGCTTACATCATAATGCCTGATACGACCAAAAATATTCTTTCGACATACCTGAGAAGGCTTACAAATCTTTCCGGAAATAACCGGTCTTTGGTGTTGTTGCGGTTGCAGGTGGATCAGCTGATCGACGTACATGAATTTAGTTTTTTGGCCGGTGACAGGTCATTCGAAATTATTAATTCTCTTATTGCCGGACGTACGAAAAAGCTTTGTCAGGTATTGGACAGCCGGATGGAGGCGAACAACAATGCCAGCAGGAAGCTGAAAAAACTTCAGCGGATAGATCGTTTTATTTTTGAGGAACGGGGTACTAACGATTTGCACGTAGGATGGCCGTTTGTACACGGTAAATTTGCAGACGGATCGCTGGTCAGGTGCCCGTTGCTGTATTTCCCGGTCACCATTGTTCAGGAAGGACAACACTGGGTTCTTCAACCCCGGAAGGATGCTGGAATTACATTTAACAAGTCGTTCCTGCTGGCGTATGCATTCTACAATCAGCTGAAACTTGACGACGAACTACTGGAAACGAACTTTGAAGAATTTGATACAGACAGTACGGTTTTCAGGACACAACTCTATCAGACATTACGCGATAAGGTAGAAGTCAACTTTAATCCGGAAAATTTTCACGACGAATTAATTCCATTTCACGAGTTTAAAAAGCCGCAATTCTACGAGACCCATTACAACGGTGAGCTTAAGCTATTTCCGGAAGCGGTACTCGGCATTTTTCCGCAAGCCGGTTCGCAACTTGTTCCCGACTACCTGCAATTGATAGAACACCATGACATTCATAATCTGGAGGATTTTTTTCTGGAAAAAAACGAATGGAACGAAGAGAATGAGAGCGGACGGGTTTCGACTCACACCATCAGTGAAGAGAAGATATACACACCTTTTGTATTGGATGCCTTTCAGGAAACTGCCATTAAGACTATAAAGCAGGGGAAGTCGATCGTTATTCAGGGTCCTCCTGGCACCGGAAAATCTCAGCTCATTTGCAATCTGCTAGCGGACGCTATTGCCTCAGGAAAAAAAGCGCTGCTGGTTTGTCAGAAACGGGCAGCACTCGATGTAGTATACGATCGGTTGAAAAGTATTGAGCTTGGCGACTTTCTTGGACTTGTTCACGATTTCAGAAACGACAGGAAAGAAATATTTTCAAAGGTTGCAAGCCAGGTTGAACGTATTGAAGAATTCAGAGCACATAACAGAGGTATAGATGTAATTCAGACAGAGCGCAAGTTTTTTCAGATTTGCCGCAGAATCGATAATATCCTGGAAGAACTGGAGGAGTTTAAGTTTGCCTTGTTCGATGATAAGGAATCTGGAATCTCCGTTAAAGAACTGTACCTGACTTCCGATTTACACGCCCCATCCATAAACTGTAAACAAGAGTATCAGTATTTTTCATTTGTCGATCTGCCCGACTTTATCCGAAGACTGAAAGCCTATACAACCTACGCTTTCCAAATGGACGATGATGCTTATTTGTGGCGTGATCGAAAATCCTTTTCTTCTTATAGTGGATCTGATGAAAGGCAAATTGAAAACACGCTCGCGGATATCCCCCGTTATCAGGAAGCGAAGTCGAACGACATGGAGAAGCTGATTGGTGCGCGGCTAAATCTGGAAGAATGTACTTCACTTTATAAAAAAGAGGAGGAGATTCTCGGAATGATCAGCGTTCTCAAAGACGAGGATACATTCAGATTTTTTCAAGCCATGATCAATGAAACGGATGATGAAACCAGTTTGCTCTGGCTTTCGAACATCGAGCGGGTGAGTTTGAATTGTTTTAATGGACCTCATCCGGAGGTTACGTTACCGGGTGACCAATTGGGGAAGTTTCAGGAAGTATTACAACACTGCATGGACTCACGCCGAAATTTATTTCGGTGGATTAAATGGGAGCTGCTTTCCAAGGATAAATTTTTTGTGAAGCGGGTACTGGTGGCGAATGGATTAACTGTTGGAAAGGCTGGACTAAACACACTGGAGCAACGTATTGATAGCCGGCTTAATCTCGAGCATCATCTTACCGCGCTAAAGCAAAAGAACTGGCTGGTCGATATGCCATCCGGGTACAACAAGGACGATTTGAAGACCTGGTTTGAGAAACAGAAACTAGCCACCCGTGCGAAACTGGTTTTTAATACACTTCGGGAAATTAAGGAAGCGATCAACGTTCAGAAATATGATCGCACAGGGTTTATAGGTCTGATGAAGGAATTACTTCGGACGATAGAGGATATTCCGGATAAGAAAAAGGAGTGGCTACGACACCTAACACCGTATCAGCTAAACCAGTTGATACATGACCCCTCCCTCGAGCAGGAGTATCAAAAGGTTCTTCGAAGGGATTTCGACAGCATAGGTGAGTATGATCGCCTGCGCGAAGATTTAAAATCCTTCGAAAAAGACACGCTGGTCAAATTGTTTGATCACCTGAACCAATGGGACGCAGTGGCCATGGAAAAGCTTTTCCAGAATAGCATACGGTTGGCATGGATTGACCATATTGAAACAAAGTATCCCATCCTTCGGTCCGTGTCATCGATGAAAATGGATACGCTGCAGGAGGAGCTTCAACAACTCGTGGAGCAAAAACAAAAACTGAGCAGGCAGATTTTACTGGTGAGGGCGCGTGAACGCGTTTATGAAAGTCTGGAGTATAACCGACTTAATAATCTGGTAACGTATCGTGATCTGCAACACCAGGTAACGAAAAAGAAAAAGATCTGGCCGATACGGAAATTACTCGCCAACTTTCACTATGAACTATTTCAGCTCATTCCGTGCTGGATGACTTCACCCGAATCGGTATCCGCCATCTTTCCGATGACCGAACTTTTTGATGTGGTGATCTTTGATGAAGCTTCTCAGTGTTTCGCAGAAAGGGGTATCCCCGCGATGTTCAGGGGAAAACAGGTTGTCGTTGCCGGCGATGATAAACAACTCCGGCCAAGTGAATTGTACCAGGTACGCTGGGATGATTCAATTGAATCTCCTGATCTGGAAGTGGACTCATTGCTTGAATTGTCCGCACGATACTTGTCCACCGTACAGTTGCAGGGACATTATAGAAGTAAATCGCTGGAGCTGATCGACTTTTCAAACCGGCATTTTTACGATGGACGTTTGCAGTTACTTCCCGACCGGGAGGCAATCAACCGGAATGAGCCGGCTATCGAATACAAGGTTGTGCCCGGTGTGTGGGACAATCAGACCAACCAGATCGAAGCTGCTGCCGTAGTAACAAAAATAGTTGAGGTACTACGGGAGTATCCTGAAAAGGAAATTGGTGTAGTGACATTTAATGCACCACAGCAAATGCTGGTGCTCGATTTACTTGAAGGTGAATCGTTGAATAGCGGGTTGGTCATTCCACCGTCTCTATTCGTGAAGAACATTGAAAATGTACAGGGGGATGAAAAAGACTACATCATTTTTTCCACTGGATACGCCCCTGACAAAAATGGAAAAATGTTCATGCAGTTTGGAAGTCTCAATACGGCTGGTGGAGAAAATAGGCTGAATGTAGCGGTCACCCGCGCGCGTGAAAAAATCATTTTGATTACGAGCATTTCGCCGGAGCAGCTTAAGGTGGAGGAAATTAAAAACGAAGGGCCAAAGCTTCTGCGTAAGTATCTGGAATTCGCCCGTGAGGTGGACCAGGGAAAGTTTATTCCTTCCACTAGTCATCGGCTTAGACTTACACCGGAGTGGTATTTGAACAGCCGTCTTCAAAAATGGAGTAACGAGCGAATGGGGTCATACACGTTTAACATTAATAGTTTACCTTTTGCTGACATCAATGTGCTTCAATCCAATGAACATTTGGGTATAATCCTGACTGATGATGTCCGGTATTTTTCAAGCTTGTCAGCAAAAGACGTTCATGCCTATACGCCGGCTTTGCTCTCAAAGAAGAACTGGAAATATCATATGGTCTTCAGCCGGAATTTCTGGAAAGACCGGGAGAAAGTAGAAAACGACCTTATGGTGTTTGTTGGATCAAGAGACCAGCATAAGGCGTTGAATGTTCAGAAAGATTGAGCTGAGGTGCACAGCTCGTAAAACCCTTAGCTTTTGGTCGATAATATTGACTGTTGATATAAGAGAAATCAAAAAGGATAAGCCACCTTAGACGAGCGTACAGTTACAAACTGTGCCTCTCCATTCAATTTACCATGAACCGGACAATAACAGTTTAAAATGGAATTCATTTTTGTTTTTCCAGAAGCGATGAGAACAGCGAGCTCCTGGGTAGACTTGTCAAGAATATGAAATAACGGTTGGTCAGCTACAAGCAAGTTCGGAAAAGCACTTAACAACTTCTCGTCCCATACATGGTAGTATCTTATCAGGTCGTCCGGAAAGATGGTCGTTCGGTCAGTGCCTTCTTCCGGTACTACTTCAAATGGTTCTTCAAGGTTTAAATAGCCGTAGTCATCCGTCAGCTGTTCTCCCGGAAATATATCACGGACAGCCATTTCAAAATCGTATGCTGTGGTAATACAATTGGAATTGGAGCTGTGGTTTACAAATCGTGCGTTGTCCCAACAAAGAATGTAATTGCCTTCAGGATTTCGGTAGGTATACGTGTCCAGCACCTGCTGGTACAAGGGATCCATACACTGTACTTGTTTGGGGGTAAACGAGCGATCAAGTTTGTCGAGTACCCAGGTAATTGTACCCTTTGGAATTAACCTGGTGGCGACAACACCGTACCCGATTTTATCATTGATGAACTGCAATTCGGTATGGGGGTGGATCATAGAGAGGATGCGCTAATACAAAATAAAAATAACTTTGGATCAGTTTCAAATAATTCTGCCAAACAGGTCAAAAAAAGAAGCCGGGCATTTCTACCCGACTTCCAACTACAACCAGACGCCCTAAATTGTTAATGACCGTTTCCGTTTACCGTAGCATATTCCGGAACAGTCTTTACTGTCTTTATGATTCTGGAGGCAACCTTATATGGATCAGCTGACGAATTAGGTCTTCTGTCCTCCAGCCATCCCTTCCAGCCATTTTCCACGGTGGCAATCGGGATGCGGATAGAGGCACCGCGATCTGAAACCCCGTATGAGAACTTATCGATAGATTGTGTCTCATGTTTACCCGTGAGGCGTAAATGATTATCAGCGCCATAAACGGCAATATGTTCCTTGATGAAGGGTGCGAACGATTGGCACACGGAGTCGTAAACTTCCTGTGAACCACAGGTCCTCAGCAATTCATTGGAGAAATTAGCATGCATTCCGGAGCCGTTCCAGTCGGTTGCTCCGAGCGGCTTGCAATGCCAGTTCACAGATACACCATATTTTTCTGCTGTTCGCTCCAGCAGATAGCGGGCAATCCATACCTGGTCACCGGCTGACTTAGCACCCTTTGCAAATATTTGAAATTCCCATTGGCCTGTAGCCACTTCGGAATTTATTCCCTCCACATTGATTCCCGCTTCAAGGCAATAGTCCAGATGTTCTTCGACTATATCGCGTCCAAAAGCGTTCTTGGCGCCCACTGAACAATAGTAGGGTCCCTGTGGACCGGGGTAACCGCTGGCCGGGAAGCCAAGTGGTTTGTCAGTCTGGGGATTCCAGAGAAAGTATTCCTGTTCAAAGCCAAACCAGAAATCATTATCATCATCCTGGATAGTAGCTCTGCCGTTGGAAGCATGAGGGGTTCCGTCGGCACTGAGTACTTCACACATTACCAGGTATCCGTTTTTACGGGCAGGGTCCGGGAAGAGAGCAACAGGTTGAAGCAGGCAATCTGAATGATGGCCATCGGCTTGTTCCGTGGAGCTTCCATCAAACGACCACACCGGGCAGCCGTCCAGCGTTGCATCAAAATTTCTTACAATTTTAGTTTTACTTCTGAGGCTTTGGGTTGGTTTATATCCATCAAGCCAGATGTATTCAAGTTTTGTCTTCGACATACACAGTATGAATTTTGTTGATTGAAACTTGTAGAACCTGGATGGCGTTCGAATGCCATCCAGGTTTATTGGTTATTAGAATTTGTAAACAGCGGCCATCAGTAAGCTTGGCATCATCGTAGTAGCTTCTCCATCTGCGTCGGAGAAGGAATCTTCAGATGTTGTGTCAATTCTGAATTCAGGGATGAAGGTGAAACCACCAACTTTATAGTTTCCGGAAAGTGTAAACTCCATCACATTTCCATCGCCATTGTCATCTAATCCGAATATGGACAAGTGGCCATTTTTGATCGCGAAGTATTCAGCTCTTAAACCGAGGGCAAAGCTTTCGGAGAGGGTAATTTTTGGATACAAAGCTATACCCGAGAAAGAACTTGCGTCACCGTCAAGGTCAGAGATCGAACCGGGTGCCGTAAAGGCTTCTCCTGGGGCGACTGACTGAATAGAGGCATTCACACCCAAATAGAATTTCTCACTAAGATTCCAGCCTGCAGTAACATCGGCCTGAAATAAAGATCCAGCAGAGGAAATGAGGTCTCCATTTTCATCAAAGGGTGAATCGTTTTCGTCGAGCGTTCCATCCTGATCTCCGTACAAGAAGTTCAGCCAGATTCCGCCTTTGTCACCGGTCTTTCCGATCTGCGCACCGAAGGTCATTGTATTTACCGGGTTGAATTCAACGATATCGGTAGGGTTCATAATGGCTAACTTTCCGACAAATCCATTGCCGAAAGTGAAGTCAGCGCGAAGGCCCGTATGATTGAAAGGTCCCCAGGAGAATAAATAAGAAGTTGAATAGTTAAAATTGATGGTAGGCGAGATCACTTCATATCCCAGGAACGTATTGAATTGTCCCATGTTCAGTGTTACCGCATCGGAGAACTTGTAGTAGGCAAACATCTGGTTGATGATCGCCTGACCGGAGGCTGTACCAAAAACGGCAGCCTGGCCACGTGGACCAAAAACCACATCGGCTACAAACCCGGCTTTCTCACCCTGGTACGATGCGATGAGGTTAACCATACCCAAGGCAAAACCTTTGTAGTCAGCAAACGAAGTGGACGGACCGTAAGCTCCGTAGTCATTGGTCGTCTTGAATGCAGTACGGTAATAGGTATCAATAGACCCTGACAACGTAAAAGTTTTCGTCGAGTCCTGGGCAAAGGCACTTAGTGAAAATCCAACTAATGCCAGGCAAATTAAAAGTCTTAGTTTTTGAAATTTCATAATTTTGTAATGTGTTTAAGTAAACAATAAGCTAAGGTTATCCTGTTGAGGGTCTTCCACACCCTCGCAGGATGCTTTAGTGATTCATGAGACATATCTTTTAAGGCCTCATGTGCTACCGTTATATTTCTAAGATCAAGCACGTCCTGAAAAACGGTAAGCATTGGTTTAGGGATGTTTAAAGTGTACAGTGAGCGTAGAATCTATCATAGTCAGTTTAGGTTAGTTACTCTTTATTTGAAATGGCCCCGAACAAACAGTCGGGGCCATTATCATTTTAAGCAAGTTCTTCTTTTAGCGTACTGAATTCGGCAGGGTATAAATTCTCGCCGTGCTGACTGAAATCCGATCCGGCTTTCTTCTCTTCGGCAGTTACACTCAATCCGAAAATAAGGTCAACTACTTTCAGGAGTAACATGGAACCTGCGAACGTAAAGGTTACTACAATCGCTAAAGCTTTCAGATGAACGAGGAACAATACGGTGTCTCCGAAGAACAATCCGTTACCAGTTGTATTGGCGCCATTCACTGCCGTATTTGCCAGTAATGCAGTCATCACCATACCTACTGCACCACCCACACCGTGGCAAGGGAATACATCCAGTGTATCTTCCAGGGAAGTCTTTGATTTCCAATGCACCACTACGTTACTGATGATAGATGCGAATGTACCGATGAATAGACTTGAGGGTATGGTCACAAAACCTGCAGCGGGAGTGATCGCTACCAAGCCCACAACGGAACCGATACAGAATCCAACCGCAGAAGGTTTTTTACCACGAGCGGCATCAAAAAGAATCCAGGCAAGACCGGCAGCCGCAGCAGCCGTGTTTGTTGTAGCAAAAGCAGAAGCAGCTAACGGACCAGCGCCAAGAGCACTACCGGCGTTGAATCCGAACCATCCGAACCAGAGCAAGCCGGTACCTAATAACACAAATGGAATATTGGCCGGTGAGATAGCAGTCTTCTTTTCTGACTTATTTCTTAAATACATCGAGGCGGCAAGTGCAGCGAACCCGGCAGACATATGTACTACAGTGCCTCCGGCGAAATCCAATACTCCCCACTGAAACAGGAATCCATCAGGATGCCATGTCCAATGTGCAAGCGGCGCATATATTAATAAGGAGAAAAGTACCAGGAATAGGATATAGGCCTTGAACCGGATACGCTCAGCGAAAGTACCTGTGATGAGTGCAGGTGTGATAATGGCAAACTTGAGTTGAAAGAACGCAAAGAGTACCAATGGTATCGTAGGAGCTAACGACCAGGGGCTGCCATCCAACACGTTTTGGAACATGAAGAACGACATCGGATTGCCAATAAATCCACCCATGGATTCGCCAAAAGCAAGGCTAAAGCCGACAACGATCCACAATACGCTTATTACCCCCATGGCAATGAAGCTTTGTAGCATGGTTGAGATGATGTTCTTTGTGTCGATCATCCCTCCGTAGAAATAGGCAAGTCCCGGAGTCATCAATAAAACGAGAGCTGTGGCCGCTAGCATCCAGGCTACGTCACCGGAGTTGATGCCCTCCGTAACGATTTGGCCTGGCACGGCAGGCATGAAGACTGCCAGGATGCTTACAGCAACCAGCAGTACGAGAAAGACAATTGATTTTTTCATTTGGTTGTAGTTTTAGATTAGTAGGTTGTTTTTTGACCTGTTGTAGTTAATAGTTGCGTAAATATTTTAACAATAGGGTAAAAATGTACCCACTTTTGAAAAAAAATTCACGGAATCGATTTAGGTGAGGGTGTTTTCTAATCGAAAACGTGAAAAATTTATAATATTTTTAA
>Ga0315910_10004913_pt1 | contig 11057 bp, 12 predicted proteins | sample EdamamesoilMG_FD_204470 | JGI IMG/M metagenome (GOLD analysis project Ga0315910, IMG submission 204470) | Garden soil microbial communities collected in Santa Monica, California, United States - Edamame soil | ecosystem: Environmental > Terrestrial > Soil > Garden | place: USA: California...
GGCACGTCTGGGCGAGGCGCCAGCTGAGCCACGAGCACTTCGATTTCCCGGATGGTCTTGTGTTTGGCGCGGGCCAACACCTCCACGTGATTCTCCGACGTCAGGTGCGCTTTCAGCCGATGGATGTCACTCAGGTGGATCTCGCCGCGAGTGACCATCTCGAAGAGGATGGGGAAACGCCGGGCCGTGCGCGCGGCACCGATGCGCTTGCCGGCCGTCGATTCCGACATGTGGTAGCGCGCGACGCAAAACTTGAACAGACAGGAATATCCGCACTTTGCCCATAGCTTTCGGCCATCGATCGCGTCGATGTGCCTCAGCAAGCTCGCGGTGCGTTGACGGTCTTGTCGGATTAGGTCGCCGAACTGGTCGAGCAGCGCCTGGTCGGTCAATCTGTCGAGCGAAACTTTCGAGGACATACACCACTTATAACATGGCACTCTCAAACGCCTCTGGTGCTCGAAAGGCATAGGAGCCGTGCAGTGCCCGATTGCCGGGTACTGCGTGTACCGCAGCAGCGTTCGGGCGACAATTTCGCCTTGGACGCCGTCCGGGCACGTCCGCGGCGCTTGGTGAGCGCGCTGAGTCCCTCGAAAACGCGTCAACTACAATCGTCATCAAACGCTAATAACTTTAGCCTCAACGAGCTTGCCGCCCACCGCGAGCTGGCTCGAACCTGAGTACCTGACCGGTGGTCCGTCGCTCGACGCGCGCTAGGTTCATTCAACAAGATGACGAGCGCGAAACGTCGCCAGTGCGAAGTTTCGAAGAAATTCTTCGACCAAAGTGCTCGACAGGTGTTGGTCGTGTGCTATCTAATGACTAACGCGGGCAAACGAGCTCCGCGAGCAAGCAACATGCGGGCCTTCGCGAGCCGGGCTTGGGCGCGGCGATCTCAGGTTGCCCAGCGCCGCGAGAAGACTTCGTGGCCACCTGGGCTGGGCTGTAGTTGCGACCGGTCAGAGCTTCAGTGTCATGCCTTCGCGTGCTCCGAACACGGTGACGTTCGCACCGCTGGCTTGGGCGCGCTTCTGGGCCTGCGTGATGATCGAATCGACGACGCTGTCGGAGTGCATCGGATCGTGGTGGTAGATGGCGCACTGCTTGACGTTGGCGAGGGCAGCTGCGTCGACGACGGTGTTGGCGCGGGCGTGTCCCCATCCCGACTTCTGCGGGTATTCCTCGTCGGTGTACTGGCCGTCAGCCACGAGCAAGTCGGCATTGCTGATGAACTCGATGAACGCGTCCGGAACTTTTCTGGGGATGGCCGGGTCGAGCAGCGAGGCGTCGCGATTCTCGAGCGTGAGGTCGAGCTCGTTGTCGGTCGCGTACACGAATTTCTTGCCGCCCTTCTCGAAGGAATAGGCGTAGCTTCTGCCGGGGTGATGCTGTTCGAAGCTCTTGACGCAGACGCCATCGATGCGCGTGGCTCCCTGTTCCAGGTTGCCTGACAGAATCTGAGCGCCGAGGTCCGAAAATCGCACCGGAAAGTAGTCGGAACTCATCTGCCCGTGCAGCATTTCTTTGATGTGTTGACGGCCCTTGGCGACCTCGTACACGTGAAGCCGGCTCCGCTCGGAGTAGGCCGGAATGAAGAACGGGAAGCCTTGGATGTGATCCCAGTGCATGTGGCTGAAGAACATGTGTGCTTCTACGGGAGCACCCTTTTGTTGAGTCAGCCTCAAGCCGAGCTCGCGCAGCCCACTGCCGCCGTCACAGATGAAGAGCACGCCGTCGATCATGAGCTCGACGCACGAGGTGTTGCCGCCGAAACGTTTCGTGGCGTGACCCGGGGTGGGGATCGAGCCGCGCGTGCCCCAGAAACGAACCAGAAATTCCATCAAATCCCTTCGAAGAACGTGAACACCACGTCACCAATTTGGATCTGGTCGCCCTCGTGCAGGACGGCGGAGTGCACCTTGACCCCGTTCAGGTACATCCCGTTGGAGCTGTTCAAGTCGTTGGCGGAGAACAGCTCACCGGCCTTGGACAGGCTCATGTGTCGCCGGGAGATCAGGCTGCTATCGATACAAATGTGCGCGCTGGTCGAACGACCGACGATGGTGTCATTGAGTGACAAGTCGAAGGCTCGTGGCGCTCCTGGCCCCTGCGTCTGCTCGAGTCGGGCGCGCTTGTAGTGTCGCTGGCCAACGCTCGCCAAGTCTGGACCGCCCACCATCGTGGAGTCGTTGTCGAAGTCGTCGTCGGCAGGGCTAGACACTCGCCGAAGCTTATCACCGATTTGCGACGAATGTGCGGCCCATGCCACCTCGAAACCCTGGGGAGTGGTCGGAAACTGGACCGCGGGCCGCGGGCTTCGCCGAGCCGGCGCACTTGCCTCCGCGCTGCCGATAGCGCCGTGACCCCCGCCTGCTCGACCCACCGGGGTAGGCGTGGGGTGGTGACCAGCTCGGTCGTGACCCCACGTGGTCGTGACCCCACGTGGTCGTGACCTGCGTCTCCGCGACCCTAGCGGTCGTGACGCCCGACGCCCTCCTGTTTCGTGCCCGAGCTCGCGCCTGAAAAATCGCCCGCGGCAGAGGCGCGGATCCTGCAGTTGCCCGGCGGATCCGCGCCAGATCCCGGCCCGCGCAGCAAGCGCTTGCCCGGACCTCTGCAGTGTCATTATGGTGCCGGCCCCGTGACTAGAGAGCTTCCCCAGCATTGTCTCACTCGGTCGAAGGTGCGCTGCCGCTTCTGCGACACCGACCAGATGGGGGTGGTCCACCATCAGAACTTCATCGCCTATTTCGAGCTTGCTCGCATCGAGTACCTGCGAAACCGCGGACTGAACTACTCGTCGTGGTTCGCGCTCGGGATCCATCTCCCGGTGATCGAAGTGAACGTGAGATACCGGAAAGCCGCCTACCTCGACGACCTGCTCACGGTCGAAAGTCGACTGACGCAACTCGGCCGAGTCAAGGTGCGCTTCGACTACCGGGTATTTCGGGACAACGACGGGCGATCAGAGCTGATCGCCGAGGGTCACACGCTGCTCGCCTGCGTGGGTAACGACCACCAACCGATGCGCATTCCGCGTGAGGCGGAGGTGGTGCTGCTCTCGAAAGAGACGCAGTCCGGCGAAGTGCACTCGTGAGTCTCGCGCGCTAACCAGCGCCTCGCCTACAGCGCGATGGGCGGCCGCTCGCGAGCCTCGGGCTCTCGGTCGAAGCGGGGGCTGCCATCGGCGTCGAGGGGGATGGCGGCGCGGTCGAGCACGTCCTTGGCGACGAACAGCGGGGCGTCGCTGCCGAGCGCCAGCGCGATGCCGTCCGAGGTGCGTGAATCGAACTCGTGGATCCGGTTGCCCGAGCGCAGCACGACGACTCCGTAGAAGATGTCGTCTTCGAGCCGGTCGACACGGACGTTCAGGACGCGGGCACCGAGGTGGTCGAGCATGGTGTCGATGAGGTCGTGGGTGAGCGGGCGCTTGTAGCGAGTGCCTTGCAGGCGCAGCTGGATCGAAAGCGCCTCGGTTTCGCCGATGAAAACCACCAGCGCTCGTTGCCGCTCGTCATCGACGAGCAGAACGGCGTTGCCCTGGCCCGCTCCCGCTCCGGTGATGCCGCCGACGCGCACGCGCACGAACCCCTTCGGAGGCAGCGAGGGATCGGCAGGCGGCGTTTGGGCTCCCGTTCGAGGCTCGGCGCTGAGCGCGCTCGAGGGCAGCGGTGCTGCTGGCGAGGGCGACGCTGCCGGTGTGGGCGTTCGAGCTTTCGAAGACGCGGCCGAGCGCGCTGACGCATCCAGTTCGTTCCGATCGCACCCGGCGAAAAGCAGCAGCGCCGCAGCGAAACTCCGTGAGGCCTTGAAACTCGGTGTGAAACTCAGCAGCGCCGCGAAAACCGGTGCCGCGGCGAAACGGTGCACGCGCGGACCGGTCATCGCCTCTAGTGACCGACTCCGAAGATGGGCACGCGCACGCGCGGCCCGCGTTCGACGCAAAGGTGCTGCAGGTGCTCGAAGCGTTCGCCATCGATGATGGGATTGAGTTCGCCCTCGAGGGGAACGATGGTCATCTCTTTCCCGGCGAGTTCGGTCAGCCCGGCGGTGCCGAGGGGAGCACCACGATACAAGCGCGGCAGCGAACGAATGATCTCGCCCGGCAGGATCGAGCCCGCCTGAAAGTGGATGACACCCGATTGCTTGGCGAGCGGAAACACCCTGAGCAGCCCGCGAAAGTTCACGTCGATCGAACCGGCGTGCAAAGCGCCATGCTCGGTGGCGGCTAGTTCTTGCCCGTCGATCGTGACGCGGGCCCGGGTCGGTCGAAACAGATCGCGGCCGTAGTCTCGGAAGTCTTGGGATACCGGAAGTCGAGCGCGAGCGGACAAGTGAGAGCCTACGGCGCGGCTCAGAATCTTCGCGATCGCGCGACGTCCGCGCACGCGCTCTTCGTAGTAGCGGTCGAAGAAGCGAGCCCCGACCCCGCCAGCGGCGAGGGCGAACCCGATGCGCGAGAACGAACGTGTGCCGCTCGGCGCGGATTCGACGCCCTCGATGCGCAACGTGTCGAGTTCTTTGAGGCGTGGTCGGACCCCGCGCCTGAGGGCGCTCGTGAGGTCGCGGATGACACGGATCGGGCTGCCCAAGATCCCCGCCTTGGTCGCCACGAAATGAATGGTACCTGCGCGCGCTGGCACGAGGATCGGCAAGTGCGCTTCATCACCGCCGACCAGCTCTGCCAGTGTGTTGACCGCCCAGTGGACGGACCCGTCACCACCGTCGCACACGAGGTAGTCCGACGGCGTCAGCGCCAGTCGCTCGAGCGTGCGCCTGAGTTCGCTGAGCGTGGGCGTAAAGTGCACCGCGCCTTGGGAACCCAAGATGCGCCTGATGATGCTCGCGCGGGCTTCCGCATCGGTCCGACTTCGGCGAGCGTTGGGGTTCAGGATGACGTGGATGGTAGGCATCACAAAGCTATCCGTAGTGATTCGAGGTACCCCGTCCGTGCGGCGACGCGTCTTGCCTGAGATCTTGCCGGAGGTTCGGAGGCGCGCCAAGGGTGTGCTTTACCGGGGTCCGAGGCGCAAGTCGGTGCTGCCCCCACCCCCCCGAGGCCCAGAAAACGCGCAGTTTGTCGTGAACGTTCGCGATGCGCGAAGAGGTTGTCGCACCTGTTCCATGCCGTCGTCCGCCAAACGCCGGCCCAACGAATGCGCCCAGGGTCGATTTGGATGCCCTGGGTGGCACTCGAGTCTCGGGCAGCCGAGGCCCGCGATTGCCCTTGCCGGTCGCGTTCCGGGCACGGATCTGGCGAAGGCCGAGGTTCGCGTGATATCCTCGAGAAATACGCCAAATGGCCGACTCGCCTGAAAACCGCCCCGTGTCCAAGGAGACTCGGACGTCGCTCGTGGACACAGGCTGGTCGGACACGCCCCCTTTCTCCGAAGGGGATTCGACCGTGCAGATTTCGAGAGACGAGCTAGAAAAGCTGGTCAGCGTCCCGCCGGCGGGCGATGGCACCGCGCGGGAGCTGCCGCGCTACGAAGCGGGTCCGGACGACAGCTCCTCCGATAGCGAGGCCGCGCACCCGGACGATGCCACGAAGCGCATTTCGTACGCGGCGCTGCTGGGGGGCTCCCAGGCCGGTCGAGGCGGGCCGAGCCGGCCACCCCGAGCCCCTCCGGAGGTGCACGAGCTGCCGACGCTGATCGCGCATCAGCCGCTCACCGAGGAGACAGCGCGCGCGCTCGCGCTCGCGGCGGTCCCCTCCCTCGACGACGCTGTCGAGCTCGACGAGCAGGACGAACCGCTCCCCTCCTTCGACGAAGAGGTCGAGCCGTCGTTCGAAGTCCTCGAGCAAGCTGCGGCAACGTACGCCTCACCCTACGCTAGTGCTCCGGATCAGCCGTTGCCGGCGACCCGGCGCAAACTCGATTCGAACCCGCTCCCCGTTCTCGGCTTCGACGACAGCGACGTGACGGTGCGTGCCGTCATCCAGATCCCGCCCGAGGCCGAACCGCCCGTCACCAGTATCGACGTGACCGTGCGAGCCAGCGAGACCTTCCCCGCGCCGACAGAACCGGCCGGGCCGCCTCGGGACATGGGTCTAGAGCGTATGGGGGCGGCGCGCCCGCGCATGCCTTCGGGCAGGGTCGATTCGGCGCCTCCACCCGCGCAGCTCGTGCTGCCGACGGCCGCCGTCCCGCTTGCGCAGACGCACGTCTCCCAGGGAGCGCCGCCGGACGGCACTCAGCTTCCCAGCGCCCTGCTGCGCGGCGCCCCCGAATGGCGCGGCGCCCCCGAATGGCGCGGCATGCCCGCGTCGCGCGGCGCTTCCCCCGAACCGAGTGCACCACTTCACCCTGCGGCGACCAGCTTGACCGCCACCAGCCTGTTCGCAGACGACGAGGCCGTCAGGCCGCCGGGGCTTTTCGCCGCGCTGGGTCAACGCTGTTCGTTCTTGGGGGCCTCGCTGCCACTCGCGGTCCTCTGGCTCGTGCCGACAGCGCTAGCGCTTGCGGCGCTCGCGCTGGCCTGGGTGCTTCCGCGCGAAGCCGCCGAAAACGCGGTGCCTCTCGCACCGCCTGCGTCGGCAGTAGCTGCGAAACCACCCGAAGCACCCAGCTTGCACGATCGCGTCATCCGAGGTGAGCCTGGCGCCTACGAGAGCCTGAATCAGAAGGCAGAAGCGGATCGCAGCGTGGCCGACGCGCTCGCGCTGGGAAAGGGGCGCGCCCACGTCGAACTCGCCCACCTCGAGCAGCTGAAACGCGACATCGAGACGGGCAAAGCCAACGTCGCCGACGAGGGGACGCGCGAGAAACTGCTCGCGTTCGTGTCGGATACTCGCACGGCCCCCGAGGCGCTGGCGCTGCTGACGGCGCTGCCCGGGTCCGAGGGCCCAGATTTGCTGTACGAGATCTGGACCGGTACCAAGCGCAGCAACGACACGACGCAGCTCGCCAAAGAGCTCCTCTACAAGCCCGAGATCCGAAAACGTGCCTCCGAGTCGCTCGGCGTGGCGCTCGATCTGCGTGCGGACCCCGCGTGCGAGAATATCCCCGAAATCTTGTCGAGGGCAAAGGCGCACGCCGACTGGCGATCGCTGCATCTGCTCGGCAAGCTGCTCGTCGTCAAAGGCTGCGGCAGCCAGGGGTATCGAGACTGCTACCCGTGCCTACGTACGGCGCAACACGAACAGAGCATCGGCGATGCCATCCAGGCCGTTCGCCGGCTGCCACGTCCCAAGCCCTGACCTCGGCGCAAGCGGGACGCGGCGTCACGGCGTGAAGCGTCGGGCTCACTGCCTAGCAGCGGCTTCATGTTTCAGCGAGCCCGGGGCAAGTGGGGTTGGGGCCCCCACGCGCAGCAAGCGGCAGGCGCCGAGGACAAAGAATAAAGTGACTCCCACCCAGGAGACAGAGGACGGGCTGAGAGCTTCGCAGCGCGCCCTCGTCAGAGGGCGGGCGCGCTGCGAAGCGGCCCGCGAATGGTCTCCGTTAGTGGGAGTTCTGACAACGGCAGCTGCCAGGCTGCTTGGGCACGCACTCGATGACGGTCCCGCGAGCGTCGACCGCGACGCGGCAGCAGGCTTCGAGTAGTTCGCGCAGCTTCGCGCGTCCGCGCTGAACGCGCGACTTCATCCCCGAGAGCGAGATACCAAACGCGTCGGCTGCTGCTTGCTGGGTCATGCCCTCGAGCTCGACCAGCGTCAAAGCCTCGCGATAGGGTGACGGCAAACGCGCGATCAGCGGCAGCAGGTACGAGGCGAGTTCGGCTTCGAGCGCTGTGGGGCCCGTCTGTTCCTGCGGCAGTTCGAGTTCGAGATGGTCCTCGGGCAGCGACGCCGGTTGGCGGCTCCGCTGCCGATGACTCTCCGCGATCGCGCTGCGGGCCACCTGGTACAGCCAGGGCACGAAGCTCTGGTCGTCCAAGAGCCCGCTGAGGCCACGCTGAACCCGGAGAAACACATCCTGAACGACATCATCGACGTCCGCGGCCGGCACGCGCCCTGCGATGAAGGGGCGCAGCCGTCCCTCGAACTCGTCGTAGGCAGAGCGCGTGTCTTCGGTGCTCATCGTTTCCTCGCCCATCATCAGCTGCAGCACTCGGGACCGCAACAATCGCGCGCGGCACCCGGCTTTCTAGCCTCGATCGTGGCGGACACCACGTAGTTCTCGATGCCGGCCCCAGGCATCCAGTCCTTGATGAAGCTCTTGCTCTCGTCGCGCGGACGGATGCGGATCTCGTCGAAGCCGGCGTCCGTGAGCATGCTCTCGAGTTCGCTGAGCTCGGCGGCGCCACCGATACAGCCGCTGAGAGCTGCGGCGCTGCTGCGAAATCGTTCAGGAATCGGTGCCGTGGCGACAACGTCCGAAATCGCGAGCCGGCCGCCAACTTTCAGCACGCGAAACGCCTCGCGAAACACGTCCGGTTTACTCGGGGAAAGATTGATCACGCAGTTGGAGATGATCACGTCCACGGTGTTGTCTCCGACGGGCAAGCGCTCGATCTCGCCGAGCCGGAACTCGACGTTGGTCGCGCCCACCTTGCGCGCGTTGTCTCGCGCCTTGGTGACCATCTGTGGGGTCATGTCGACACCGATCACCGCACCTCGTGCGCCCACCTGCTTCGCTGCCAGGAAGCAGTCGAAGCCTCCCCCGCTGCCCAGGTCGAGCACTGTCTCGCCGGCGCGCAGGGCCGCGATGGCTTGCGGGTTTCCGCAGCCGAGGCCCATGTCGGCGCCCTCGGGGACGGAGCTGAGCTCGTCTGACGAATAGCCGAGCGCGCTCGAGCTCATACTCGCGTTCGGTGTGCAGCAGCCCGGCGCACACGCCACCGTTCCGTTGCTTTCAGCGACCTTGCCGTAGTGTTCTCTGACCGTATTTCTGATGCCGTCTTTCGTTTCGAGAGTCATGTTACCTCCTTGACGATAGAGACGGGGGGTCGCGCGCGAGGACGCAGGAAATCGTCAGGGGCGGCGCGCCAGGCACGCGGCAGTGGCAGGGCACGCCCCCGCGAATTCTGGGGAAACATGCATACTTGCGGGCGCTTCGGCGCGAGCGGCGGGCACGAAGCCGAGCGCTGCGAAATACGCTTCCGCGCTGACCGTCAGCAGGAAGACGCGGTCGAGCCCGATCGCACGTGCGTGCCCGAGGCGCTCTTCGACCAACGCCCGCCCGAGGCCCTGGCCTCGCATGCTCTCGTGCACGACGACCGAGCGCAAGAGCCCGGCAGCGCCGTAGGTCTCCAACCCCGCGGCCCCGACGACGCGCTCGTCGCTGCGGGCAATTACGTAACAGTCGGGGAAACCTGCCGCCACGCCAGCGAGCGGCAGCTCGGCCGTGTGGAGCAAGCGCTCGAGCTGGTCGCGTTCCGAAGCTCGCGCAGCTTGGAGGGTAAAGCTCAGCGCCAAGCTTCCGCTTCCAGCAGGGCGAGCACGCGGCTCTTCACTTCATCGCGGATCTCGCGCACGCGCTCGACGGGCTTGCCCTTCGGATCTTCGAGGGGCCAATCCATGCGCCGCAGCCCCGGCACGTGGGGACACGCTTCGCCGCAGCCCATCGTGATCAGCAGGGCGCACTGCTCGGCGATCTCGTCCGTCAGCTTCTGAGGCCTGGTACCCGCGAGTTCGATACCGACTTCGCGCATGGCGTGCTCCACCTCGGGGTGGACGCGTGTCCCGGGCTCGGTGCCTGCCGAAATCGCGGAGACTTGGCGGGTGTCGGCGAGCGCGTTGAACCACGCCGCCGCCATCTGCGAACGGCCGGCGTTGTGAATGCAGGCAAAGAGCACAGTCTTCATGCGACCTCCGGTGTTTCGTGCGGCAAGAGCCAGCGAAAGAGCGCGGTCGCCGCCAACGCGCCGAGCAGCTGGGCGAAGACGAAGCCCGGAGCATCCACCGGGCGGATGCCGGCGAAAGTGTTGGTGGCGGCTCGCGCCAAGGTCACGGCCGGGTTTGCGAACGAGGTCGAGGCGGTGAACCAGTAGGCGGCCGTGATGTAGGCGCCGACGGCGAACGGAGTGAACTGGCTGTGCTTGCGCGAGACTCCCCAAATGACCGACAAGAGCCCGAACGTCGCGACGAACTCGCTCACGAGCTGCGCGGGGCCGCTTCTGACGTGTTCGGAAGCCGAGTACAGGGCCTTCTCGAACATCACGTGCGCAGTGCCCACGCCGACGAACGCGCCTACCAGCTGCGCCGCAATATATGCCGGCACCGCGCGCCAGGGGACGCCGCCCTGCGCAGCGTCGGCGAGCGTCACGGCGGGATTCATGTGCGCGCCGCTGATGGGGCCAAACGTCAGGATCAGCGCCACGAGACCGGCGCCGGTGGCGATCGTGTTCGCGAGCAGCGCAATGCCTACGTTTCCGCCCGCGAGTTGCTCCGCCATGATGCCGGAACCGACCACGGTCCCGAGCAGCAACGCCGTGCTGACGGCTTCCGCCGCCAGCTTCTTGGGCAATGAGCCGGTATCGAGGCTGCTCTTGGATGGCATTTCAAAGACTCCCCACCAGCGACTTCAGCCGGCGTAGCGCGCGTGCTTCGATGCAGTAGCAGACCCGCGGCCCGTCCACGTCACCCCGAACCAAGCCCGCCTCTTTCAAGATCTTGAGATGCTGCGACACCGTCGATTGGGCGAGTGGCAGTTCGTCGACGATCTCACCACAGATGCAAGCGTTCTTGCGCACCAAAAGGCGTAAGATCTGTACGCGCGCGGGATGGGCCAGAGCCTTGGCAAGCTCGGCGAGCTCCTGATCCGCTTCTGGTCCCTCCACGGGTCGTAGGTCGGGACGCTCGGCCGCAGGCGGGCAGCATTCCTTCGGGGTGATCTTCATATTCTCCGGGCGCTAGCGTTAATCGTCGATAAACGATATATCATGCCGGGCTCGCGGTCAACATCACAGAACGTAGCCAACGTAGTTCGACGAAAGATGCGGGAGCTACGAGGACTCGACGCGCTTCTTCAACGCTTGATTCATGAACACGAAGCCGCGCGTGGTGTTGGTCATCGACACGAAGCGTACGGCCCAGCCGCTAAAGTCTTCGCCGTGGGTGAAACGCGTGATGCCACCGTCGCGCTGCTCGAGGCGGAAAAAGTGCTCGCCGG
>Ga0315910_10004914_pt1 | contig 11054 bp, 10 predicted proteins | sample EdamamesoilMG_FD_204470 | JGI IMG/M metagenome (GOLD analysis project Ga0315910, IMG submission 204470) | Garden soil microbial communities collected in Santa Monica, California, United States - Edamame soil | ecosystem: Environmental > Terrestrial > Soil > Garden | place: USA: California...
GGCCGCCCCGGATACACCGGCTGCGATGCGATCGGCATCAAACGGACGACTGGATCGCTCGCGCCTCCGGAAAATCCCGAGGCAAAAAGCGTTGCCGATCACGCGCATGCGCGCACGTTGGTGCCTTTCCTGCTCCTCCCCGCTCGTTCCCTTTCGGACCGCCGAGCCTGATGCGCGACTACTTCATCCGCCGACTCCTCCTCATTCCGCCCACGCTGCTCGGAGTCACGCTGCTGGTCTTCCTGATCACCCGATTCGCACCCGGCGGCCCGGTGGAAAACGCGATCATGATGGCGCGCCTCGGCGAAAGCGGCGCGAGCCTGCGCGGCGACGTCAACCGCGGCGCACTCAGCTCCGACCAGCTCGCGCAGCTCAAGGCCTACTACGGCTACGACAAGGCCCCGCTGCCGGCCTATGTGCACTGGCTGGGCAAGGTCGTGCGCGGCGACTTCGGGCAGTCCTTCCGCCACGGCGAGCCCGTGCTCGACGTGATCCTCAGCCGCCTGCCCGTGTCGCTGACCTACGGCGGCATCACGCTCGTGCTCATCTACAGCGTGTGCATCCCGCTGGGCATCGTGAAGGCGATCCGCCACCGCACGGTCGTCGACACCGGCTCGTCCATCCTCATCTTCGTCGGGTATGCGATTCCCGGGTACGCGCTCGGCGCGCTGCTCATGGTGTTCCTCGCGGCGCGGGCGCGCTGGTTTCCCATCGGCGGCTTCGTGAGCGAGGACTGGGCGGACTTTTCCACCTGGGGAAAGCTCGTCGACTTCGCCCACCACGCCGCGCTGCCGCTCACCTGCTACTGCATGGGCTCGTTCGCGTTCCTGACCATGCTGCTGAAGAACCAGCTGATGGACAACCTCGCCGCCGACTACGTGCGCACCGCCGTGGCCAAGGGCGTCGACTTCCGACGCGCGGTCTTCAAGCACGCGTTTCGCAACTCACTCATCCCGCTGGCCACGCACTTCGGGCAGAGCATCACCGTGCTGGTCAGCGGCTCGTTCCTGATCGAGTTCATCTTCGACATCCCCGGCATGGGCCTGCTCGGCCTGCAGTCGGTGACCGACGTCGACTACTTCGTGGTGATGGGCGTGCTCGTGCTCTCCGCGACGCTCCTGCTCCTGGGCAACATCCTCGCCGACATCCTCGTGGTGATCGCGGATCCGCGCGTGCGGTTCCGCTGAGCCCCGGCCGCAACCACCCGCCATGCGCCTCGTCCGTTTCACCTGGTCGCCCGACACGCTGAAGAAACTGCGCCGCTTCCGGCGCATCCGGCGCGGCTTCGCGTCGCTCGTCGTGCTCGGCGTGTTCGTGGTCATCGCGCTCGGCGCGGAGCTGCTCGTGGGCCAGCGCGCGCTGCTCGTCAGCCACGAGGGCCGGCTGTTCTTCCCGCTCTTCGGCGCGATCCACACGGGCCGCGAGTTCGGCCTCGATTACGACTACGAGGTCAACTACCGCGAGCTGCGCGACCGTCTCGCGCGCGACGAGGCCCGCGGCTGGGTCCTCATGCCGTTCATCCCGTACGGACCGAACGAGGACTGCTACCGCGGCGAGCATCTGCGGCCGCGATCGCCGGATTTTTCCAAGCGCCACTATCTCGGGACCGACCAGCTCAACCGCGACATCCTTGCGCGCCTGATCTACGGCGGGCGCAACTCGCTCATCTTCGCCGCGGGCTACATGCTGCTCTCCTATCTCGTCGGCGTGATCATCGGGTGCGCGATGGGTTATTTCGGCGGCGCGATCGACATCGCGGGCCAGCGCGTGGTCGAGGTGTGGTCGCTCATCCCGTTTCTCTTCGTCGTGATCATCATCCGGTCGATCCTGCCGCCCGACTACGTCAACATCTGGACGCTGCTCGCGATCGTGGTGTTGTTCTCGTGGATCAGCATGACCTACTACCTGCGCTCGGCCACCTATCGCGAGAAGGCGCGCGAGTACGTGGCCGCGGCCCACGTGCTGGGCGCCGGGCCGGGCCGCGTGATCTTCCGGCACATCCTGCCCAACGTGCTCTCCACGCTGGTGACCTTCGCGCCGTTCACCGTGTCGGCCGCGATCTCGACGCTCACCGCGCTCGACTTCCTCGGCTTCGGCCTGCCGCCGCCGACGGCGAGCTGGGGCGAGCTGCTCAAGCAGGGGGTGGCCACCGCCACCACCGCGCCGTGGATCTCGGTCTCGGCCTTCGGCATGCTCAGTACCGTGCTCGTGCTCGTGACCTTCGTCGGTGAGGCCGTGCGCGAGGCGTTTGATCCGCGCCGCTTCACCACCTACCAATAAACTTCTCCGGCCATTGCCCCGCCGCGCACCTTGAACATTCTCAGCCCATGATGAAACTCCCGCTCCTCAGCCTCCTGCTCGTGCCTGCCCTTCTCCTCACGGGATGCGGCAAAAAGTCCGATGCTCCGGCCGATGGCGCCACCACCGCGCAGGCCGCGGGCGGCGACGGCGCCGCCGCCGCGGACTTTCCCGGCATGGAGGCCGACCTCGCGCGCACGCTCAAGGAGGAGCCGGATTTCTATGTGTTCAAGAAGGCCGAGGAGTTCGAGCGCGACACGGCCGGATTGACCTGGGACGACGGCAGCGACCTCGAGGAGTTCGGCGACCCGGAGGCGAAGAAGGGCGGCACCTTCACCTACTACATCCCGGACTTCCCGCGCACGCTCCGCCATCTCGGGCCCGACGCCACCGGCGGCATCCGCGGCTGGATGCTCGACTACGTCATCGTGCCCTGCGTGGCCGGCCATCCCAACGTCTCCGGCCGCGGCTTCCCCGGCCTGGCCAACCGCTGGGCCGTCGATCGCGCGACCAAGACGATGTACTTCGACCTCGAAAAGTCCGCGCGCTGGTCCGACGGCGAGCCGGTCACGACCGACGACTTCGTCTACATCTTCTACATGATGCGCAGCCCGCATCTGAACGAGCCGTGGTACAACAACCACTACCGCACGAAATACACGCGCCTCACCATCTACGACAAGCACCGCTTCTCGCTCACCGCGGCCGAGTACAAGCCCGACTTCGTCGTGCGCACCGGCGGGGTGTATCCGGCGCCCAAGCACTTCTTCAAGGACTTCGGCCCGGGCTGGCTGGAGAAATACAACTGGCGGGTCGTGCCCACGACCGGCGCCTACACGCTCTACGAGAAGGACATCAAGAAGGTCTCCTCGGTCACGTTCACGCGCCTGACCGACTGGTGGGCGAAGGACCGGCGTTTCTACCGCCAGCTCTTCAATCCCGACCGCGTGCGCCTCACCGTGATCCGCGACCCGGACAAGCAGATCGAGGCCTTCATCCGCGGCGACCTCGACATCTACCGCCTCGATCTGCCCAAGCACTGGTACGAGGCGCTGCCCGACGACCACCCGCTCGTGCGCTCCGGTTACATCTGCAAGGCAACGTTCTACAACCAGATCCCGCGCCCTGACCGCGGCCTCTGGATGAACTCGCACCACCCCATCCTCTCCAACCGCGACGTGCGCGAGGGACTGCACTACGCGTCGAACTGGGATCGCGTGGCGCAGCAGTATTTCCGCGGTGATGCCGTGATCATGAACACGCGCTCCGACGGGTATCCGTTCCGCGCGCACCCGACGATCATGCACCGCAAGTTCGACCCGGTGAAGGCGCGCGAGTTCTTCGCCCGGGCCGGCTTCACGAAGCAGGGGCCCGACGGCGTGCTCATGAACGAGCAGGGCCAGCGCCTCTCCTTCACCATTCTCGGCTACATCCAGGACACGCGCGACTACCTCTCGATCATCAAGCAGGACGCCATCCAGGCCGGCGTGGAGTACAACCTCGAGATCCTCGACTTCGCCACCGGCACGAAGAAGCTGCACGAGAAGCAGCACGAGATAGCCTTCGCCGCGCTCCAGCGCTCGGTGGAGATGTATCCACGATATTGGGAGCTCTACCACGGCTCCAACGCCTACGAGGATGCCTACCTCGGGCCCGACGGCACCTACGTCGAGAAGGCCTCGCAGGGCACCCCGAACCCGAAGCCGGTCAAGCTGCGCCCGAACACGAACAACTCGACCTCGACCTTCATCCCCGAGCTCGACCGCCTCATCGAGCAGTACGATCGCGCCGAAACGCTCGACGAGATGAAGGCGCTGACCGTGCCGATCGAGGAGATCATCCACCACGACGCGTCGTGGATGCCCGCGCACGCGTTCCCGTTCTTCCGCGAGGGCTACTGGCGCTGGGTGCGCTGGCCGAAGGATTTCAACGTGCGCGAGGCGCGCGAGGCCTATGAATTCTACGTGCAGTGGATCGACACCGAACTCGAGGCCGAGGTGAAGGCCGCGCAGAAGGAAGGTCGCACGTTCGAGCCGCAGGTGCTCGTCTTCGACAAATACAAGACCCCGTGAGCGCCGCAGCCCCGGGCGGCGACACGCCCGTTCTCTCCATCCGCGACCTCGCCGTCGCCTTCGAGACCGACGGCGGCCTGGTGCGCGCCGTCGACCAAGTGAGCTTCGACGTGCCGCGCGGCCGCACCATCGGCGTGGTCGGCGAGTCCGGCTGCGGCAAGAGCGTGACGGCCTTCTCCATCATGCGCCTGCTGCCCGTGCCTTCGGGGCGCATCGTGGGCGGCACGATCCTCTTCGACGGGCGCGATCTCGCCACGGTCTCCCTCGACGAGATGAAGAAGATCCGCGCCGCGCGCATCGGCATGGTCTTCCAGGAGCCGCTCAGCGCGCTCAACCCCGTGCAGTCGATCGGCCGCCAGCTCTCCGAGGTGTTTCTCCTGCACAAGACGAAGGACAAGCGCGCCGCGCTCGAGATGTCGGTCGAGATGCTCCGGCTCGTCGGCATCCCCTCGCCGGAGATCCGCGTGGCCGAGTATCCGCACCAGCTTTCCGGCGGCATGCGCCAGCGCGTGGTCATCGCCATGGCCCTCGCCTGCCGCCCCGCGCTGCTCATCGCGGATGAGCCGACCACCGCCCTCGACGTCACCATCCAGGCGCAGATCCTCGAGCTGATGCGCCGCCTCCAGCGCGAGATGGGCATGTCGATCATCCTGATCACCCACGACCTCGGCGTGATCGCGGAAAACTGCGACGAGGTGGTGGTGATGTATGCCGGGCGCGTGGCCGAGAAGGGATCGGTCGCGCGCATCTTCTCGTCTCCAACCCATCCCTACACGCGCGGCCTGCTCGCCTCGATCCCGCGCCTCGCCACCGGGCGCAAGACCCGCCTCACCACGATCGAAGGTCTCGTGCCCTCGCTCTCGGAGATGCCTCCGGGCTGCCGCTACCAGAACCGCTGCCCCTTCGCCGTCGACCGCTGCCGCGAGGCGCAGCCCGCGACCGAGACGATCGCCGAAGGCCACACCGTCGCCTGCCACCGCTGGCGCGAGGTCGCCACCGCCCCACTCGCCCCGACCGCATGAGCTCCGCGCCCGAACCGCTTCTCCGCATCCGCGACCTGAAGATGCACTTCCCGGTGCGCGAGGGCGTTTTCATGCGCGCACGCCGCTTCGCCCGCGCCGTCGACGGCGTGTCGCTCGATGTCGCGCCGGGCGAGACGCTCGGCCTCGTCGGTGAATCCGGCTGCGGCAAGTCCACCCTCGGCCGCTGCATCGTGCGCCTGCTCCAGCCCACCGCCGGCTCGATCCAGTTCGAGGGCCGCGAACTCGTCGGCCTGTCCTCGCGCGAGATGAAGCCGCTGCGCAAGCAGGTGCAGATGGTGTTCCAGGATCCGGTCGAGTCGCTCAACTCCCGGCACACCGTCGGCACGATCCTCGCGGAGCCGTTCGCCATCCACGGCATCGGCACACCCGAGGCGCGCCGCGCGCGCGTGCGCCAGCTGCTCGAGCACGTGGGCATGCCGGCGGGCGCCGAGTCGAAGTTTCCCTTCGAGTTTTCCGGCGGACAGCGTCAACGCATCGGCATTGCCCGCGCGCTCGCGCTCAATCCGCGCCTGATCGTTTGCGACGAGCCCGTGTCCGCGCTCGACGTCTCGATCCAGTCGCAGGTGCTCAACCTCCTGCTCGACCTCCAGCGCGAACTCGGACTCACCTACATCTTCATCGCGCACAATCTCGCCGTGGTGAAACACATCAGCGACCGCATCGCCGTGATGTACCTCGGCCGCATCGTGGAGCTGGCCGGCGCCGACGAACTGTATCGGAATCCACGTCATCCCTACACGCGCGCGCTCATCTCCGCGATCCCGGAGCCCACCCCGACGCGCGCGCGGGAGCGCATTGTGCTCTCCGGCGACGTCCCCTCGCCGATCAACCCGCCCTCGGGCTGCCTCTTCCACACGCGCTGCCCGCACGCGCAGGATCGCTGCCGCACCGAGGCCCCGCTCCTGCGCGAGCCCGCCCCCGGCCACCAGGTGGCCTGCCACTTCGACCTTTAGGCTCCGCTGAACCCGGGCGGCGCTCCCGCGTCGCCGCGGACGCGCCCCGACGAGCGCGGGCCGATCATCCGTTCCGACATCGCGGGTTCACCCCCTTCCGCCCTTTCTCCGTGCCCTCCGTGTCCTCTGTGGTTCACTCCCGACAGCCTCAACGCCCCACATGAGCACCGCGTCGCCCACCTCCAGCCTCGCCGACCTGCCGGATGACATCCTGTGGTCGAGCCGGCCCTGGACGGATTTTCCCGCGGCCGGCGGGCCGGGCCCGACGCTCGCGCTCCTGCCCGTCTTCGGCTTCGCCGACTGGGGCCTCGGCCGGCCGCTCGATCTCGAGGAGATGCTCGGCTGCGGCGTGTTGCGCGCGCTGCCAGCCGCGACCACGCGCTCGCCCGATCTCGCCATCCTGCCGCCGCTGCGCTTCGCGCTCGGGCCGTATCCGCACTGCCTCTTCGGCATCGACTACGAGACCGCGCTCGACCTCGTCACCGAGCTGGGCACCGGGGTCGCCGCCGCCGGCGTGCGTCGTCTCGTGTTTTTCAATACCAGCCCATGGAACGAGGAACTTCTCGAGACCTGCGCCTGCGACCTGCGCGCCGACCTCGGACTCCAGACCTTCGTCATCCACCTCGCGGCGCTCGGTCTCGACCTGCATCCCGCGCGCTCGACCACGCGCCCGGCCGCGCAGGCGGCCGCCTGCGCGCTCACGCGCCGAGCTCCCGCCGGCCATGCCCCGCGCGCGGACCAGCGCCTCGTCGACTTCCGCCCCGGCGACCACCGCCAGCCCCCGCCGCTTCCGTGGACGCGATCGCTCGATGCCGCGATCAGCGAAGGCGAGACCCGGCTCGCCGCGGCTGGTGCCCGCCTCGCCACGCTGCTCGCCCAGGTCGCCGCGCGACCGCACCTGCCTGGCGCCGCACCTCGGATGCGCGCCCCCGCTCCCGCCTCCCCGAAGAAGGCCCCCGGGAAGCAGGCGAAGCGGTCCGCCACGAAGCCATCCGCTCCGCGGAAAAAGGGTCACCGCCGCGCGCCATGAACACGTCTGCGTATCCGCGCGGTCACCGCGCCCGCTACCTGCCCGCGATGACCCGAGCCCAGCTCGAGGCGTTGCCGGGCAAGTCCTCGGCCATCGTCATCATTCCGACCGGCTCGATCGAGCAGCACGGCCCGCACCTTCCCGTCGGTGTTGACTCGATCCTCGGTCAATCCTGGCTCGACGCGGCCCTGCCCCACATCCCGGCGTCCGTGCCCGTCTACGTCGGCCCGGCCCTCACCTACGGCAAGAGCAACGAGCACACCGGCTTTCCCGGCACGGTCTCGCTCTCCGCGCGCACGCTGCACCGCCTGCTCCGGGCGCTCGCGCGCCAGCTCGCCGCGCTCGGCTTCCGCACGCTCGCCGTGCTCAACACCCACGGCGGCAACAGCCCGGTGCTGACCGCGACGTTGCGCGAGATCCAGACCGCGGTCGGCATCAACGCCGGCATGCTCTCGCTGCGCTGGCGCCCGCCGCTGCCGCCGCGCGAAGCCGCGCACGGTTTCCACGCCGGACACTTCGAGACCGCGCTCATGCGCGCGGTCGCGCCCGGACTCGTCGCGATGGACCGGGCGGTCTGCGAGTACCCGCCCGACGCCCCGACGGCCGACGGCGTGGGCCCGGTGCACGCCGCCGCGACGTATGGCTGGCTCACCGCCGACCTCTCGCGCTCCGGAGTCCTCGGCGATGCCACCGCCGCGACCACCGAGGACGGCCGCGCCTGGCTCGCCGAAGGCGGCCGTCAGTTGGCTGCTCAGATCGTCAAGCTGGCCGAAAGCGTGCGCCACACCGGTCGCGATACCCCGGACGACGCGCGACCGTAGGCGTGTGCGCGGGTCGCCGCGCGGACCGGAAGTGGGACACAGAGGCCACGGAGCGGGTGCTCGAGTTGTTCACTCACCTGCCTGGACGAGTGATGATCGAACCGATCAAACGTATCGGATTGCTGGCGACTGATCACGACCCTGTGACCTCTGCGTCGCATCCGTGACCTTCATGGCTCCGCGGGAACCGTTCCTGCCTGTACTCGTTCCGACGGCCGTCAGCGGCACAGGGGCTCCAGCTTCGGCCGCAGCTCGGCCATGGCCTGCGCGGACGCGGCGAGGTAGCGGATCGGCTTCATGTGCAGGTCGAAGGTCGTCACCGGAAAGGCCGGGCCGTTGAAAAACCACAGCTCCACGCCGGTCACCGCGCAGAAGGCGGCCGCCGCCGCGATGTCCCACACGCGCACGGTGAAATCAAGGCACGCGTCGACGCGACCGAGCGCGACGTAGGCGAGATGGAGCGCGCCGCTGCCGTAGGCACGGAGCTTATACGCCTGGAGCACGGCATTGACCACCGGCATGTGGCGCGCATCGATCGGGCTGTGCATCGCGACGATCTTCGTGTCTCCGGTCGGCTCGGGATGTCGCGCGATCGGCGCGCCGTCGGCGAACAGGCCGATGCCCGGCCCGCCGTGCAGGAGCGTGCGCGTGCCGAGATCGTAGATGAACCCGCACACCGGCACGCCGCGCTCGAGCAGCGCGAGCGAGATCGCGCACATCGGCACGCCAAGGGCGTAGTTGTTCGTCCCGTCGACCGGGTCGATGATCCAGGTGTACGGCGCCGTGAGCGCTACCGGTGCGCCGCCCGGCTCGGTCTCCTCGCTGAAGAACTGGTCCTCGGGAAACTTGCGCCGCAGATCCTCGAAGACGGTCCGGGAGATCGCGAGGTCGACGGCGGTCACGCGCGTGCCGTCGTGCTTCCACATCGATTCCGCCTTTCCGAAATGCTCGTGCATGTGGCCCGTGCGCGCCCGCACGGCCATGAGGCCGGCGGACATGCGTCGCGCGATGGCATCGGAGATCTTCGGACCCGCAGTGAGCTGGCTCATCGCGCCAAGGGAAGGCGTCGCCCGCCCGAAAGCAAAAAGGAAAGCGCATCGACTCGGCGTATCGCCGAAGATGGCCGCCCGCGACCCACGAGGCACGCAACGCGGAATCCGGTCTCCGAGTTCTTGGTGCCTCATGCGAGCCCCCAGCCTCAGGCCGCGCCGCGCACCGCGGCCTCGATCCGCGCGACGTCGATCTTTCCCATCCCCATCATCGCCTGGAAAGCGCGCTGCGCGACCTCGCCGCCCTGCTTCATCGCGTCGGTCAGCACGCGCGGTGTGATCTGCCACGAGAGACCCCACTTGTCGCGACACCACCCACACGCGCTCGCCGTGCCGCCGTTGCCGAGGATCGCATCCCAGTAGCGGTCGGTCTCGGCCTGGTCATCGGTGGCGATCTGAAAGGAGAACGCCTCGCTGTGCTTGAACGCGTCCCCGCCGTTGAGTCCGAGGCACGGCACGCCGCAGACCGTAAACTCGACGGTCAGGACCTGTCCCGCCTTGCCACCGGGAAAGTCCGAAGGTGCGCGGTGCACCGCGCCCACGCGGCTGTCGGGAAAAGTCCTCGCGTAGAAGCGCGCGGCTTCCTCGGCATCCTTGTCGTACCACAGGCAGATGATGTTTTTCGGTGTCATGGTGATGGTCGTGGTCGTGTCTAGTGCGGCCCGCGTCGCGGAGGCGCCGTGGGCCGGTTCCGGGTATCGGCCACTCAAGGGTTGAGCGCCTCCCTCCCAGTCAACGAACGAACCCACGGTTTCCCGACATCGAACGAGTCTTGTCGTGGCTCCGCGTCCTCTCGCGCGCCCGGCTGCCCGCAGGACCGAGCGCCTACATCCACGACGGACCGCGCTCAGCCGGCGGCGGCTCAAACTCCTCGCCGATCTTGCGGCGGCAAAGTCACCCGTCCCAGCCCCAGCACCGGCGTGAGATCGCCGCGATCGACCGCGCCATCGACGCGCACGTCGAGCATGCGGCCTTGGAAATCCGGCTCGTACACCGCGATCATCGCTCTCGCGCAACTCCTCGACATCTCCGCGGTCCTGCGCGTGACGGTTGCGCCGAGACACATTGTGCGCGGAGGGGTTCACCGGCCGATCGTGACCGGCCGAGGCACCGCCGGCGCATCCGACGATAGCATCGTCCGCCGGGCCGGTTGAATCAACCGCCCGTGCGGGGGTGGCCGGATCGCACTGGAGGAAATCGCTTTACTCCTGCTGGAACCGGGCCGCACTGGAGACGCCCCTTCCGACCCCTCCCACCGGTGACGATTCCATCAACACCGCGCCCATCACTCGGCCCGCTCGCCGCAGGCACGGCACCGGGCTGCCGCGGCCAAAGCCGGCGACCACCTTCTGGACGCGCACTCCGCGCTTTGTTGGGAGCTGTGACTATCGCGCTGGCGGCGTCGATCGGGGCCACGCCGGACACTCCACCGAGCCAATCCAGCGATCCCATGCGGCTCGTCGCGGTCGTGGCGGATGAGGATGTCGGAGCGATCGCACTCGAAGACGGCGAGCTGCGGATCAGCCGCGATGGAAAGGCCGCGACCGTGCCTCCCGCCGCGCGATGGGAGTTGCGTGGCGACCTGGTGGCGCAGCGCCACGCCTTCGCCTTCTCGCCGCCCCACCAGATCGAAACCGTGCCGGCCGTGCCCTCGACGCCGGCCGCACGCGAGCGCACCTACGTCGTCGTGCGGATTCCGAGAAACTGGGTTTGGTCCGAACGCGACCTGAAGGATGCCGTCATCGTGTGTGTGTGGCTCGTTTCAGGCAAACCAGCCTGGGTGGCAGC
>Ga0315910_10004915_pt1 | contig 11052 bp, 8 predicted proteins | sample EdamamesoilMG_FD_204470 | JGI IMG/M metagenome (GOLD analysis project Ga0315910, IMG submission 204470) | Garden soil microbial communities collected in Santa Monica, California, United States - Edamame soil | ecosystem: Environmental > Terrestrial > Soil > Garden | place: USA: California...
ACCCAACGGGGTGTTTGAGCTTCATCGTTGGGCGGGGCGGGCAGATGAATCCCACCGCGTTATTTGACCGTGGAGTCCGCGTGCATCTTGGTCCGGTTGGGGTCGCAGATCGGATAATCCGGAAGATCGTAGACAAAGGACGAAACAGCCTGTCAGCACTGGAGATGGCATTTCTGCTGTGGCGGATGTTTTGGGAGGAGCAGTGCTACATCGAAAGTCTGCTCTCCCGGGGCGGGGGAGTTGGAGGCGGAAGCGCATTTCGTCGATTTCACGCGGAATTCGGTGGGGCATTTGAGCCCATCTGCAATGGTCCTCCGTTTGTCGACGACTACGTTTGGACCCTGGCGTTTCGAGAAGTGCTTCTCGCGAGCTTCGCGTTTATCACGGGAACATTGGAGAAAACTGGCTTCGACCTTCGCGCTTCGGCGATTCCAATAGTGCTTCGGCACACACCGGTTCCTGCGGTGCTACCGAAGGTTTTGGGCAGTAGGCGGGTGCTGCTCTTATGGATGCATTATCCGTTGGCGGCCTACCTGATGCAGCGCGTGTTTTCACCGGACTTGAGCGCTGCGAGACCGAAGATTTGTCGTTCGGATCAGGAGAAAGCGCGCAAGCAACTGTCAGATCTCTGGCCTTGGCTGCCAGCGGTCGGAGTGATCGAAAGATTGCTCCGCTCGCCGATGGGGAGGAGCAGGACCCAAACCAGTTGGTCATCAGTTTTTCCGGCTAGAATCTTTGCCTCCGATACTACTTGCCCACACCTCTGAGCCGTGCAACCCGTCGGCGCACAATAAACATTATGTCTAACATCAAGAAGTCCGCAGTCCTTCCCGGATCCGCCACCCCTTCAATGGTTTCGGTTTCGAGTCGGACCAGCAACGTCCGATCGAAACCACCCAAGTCCAGCGGAGCACACCGCGGGTTCTAGAGTCGGCGCACCAAGGCTGTCGCGACGCCCTGCACTGTCAGTTCCGTGATTGGATGCATTTCAGGGAATGCGCGGTTCTCGGAGCGCAAGAACGGCGGCTCGCGATGCGGCTGGATGTAGCGCTTCAGCGTGCTCGCGCCGTCGATCAGAGCCACAACTATGTCGCCATCGCGCGGTGGGCGCGGATCAAAAACAACCGTATCGCCATCGTTGATACCGGCGTCGATCATGCTCTCTCCACGCACGCGGAGCGCGAACACGCGGCGCGCAGCTCCACCCCGCCGGACTGAACTGAGATCGATCTGCAGTCGGTCCACGGCATCTCCGGATTCAACCAGGTCGGGATACCCCGCAGCGATTTCGCCCAGAATCGGAATTTCGACGACCTCATCCGTCTCGGCCACGCCTCGGTCTTCGCTCACGACCCGAAAAGCCCGGGCTTGCCCCGGAACTCGAGTCACGGCGCCCTTGGCTTCAAGCGCGCGCAGGTGACCGACTACCGCGTTGGTGCTCTTGAAGCGAAACCGGGCCTGAACCTCGCGGATGCTCGGCCAGTAGCCCTTCACCGCCTGGTGCTTCTGGATGAAATTGAGGATCTCCCGCTGGCGTTCGGTTAGGTCGTCCACGCCGCAAAGTTCAGTGAACATCCGTTCATCGTCAAGGACCTTCCCTGAACCGCAACACACCCCGTTTTGTGGCCGAACGCTGTTGGGGCGAGACGTGGCACGGAGAGTGTCGCGCCCCTCGGCGAGAAGCGCTATCCGCTCGCGGCCGCCGCTCCGGAGTCGATCGCCGTTGGGATCAGCGCGAGACACTGGATGGCCGCAAGTCCCCACTGCGACGCATCGTTCGTTGAAACCCAGGATGCCTCGGTGATCGGATTCAGGACCGTCGGCGTGTCGATCTGCTGCGCGCCCACCCGCCTCGCGTTTCGCCCGAAATCGCGATGAAACGCGCGCGCCGCACGGCCCGCGAGCGCTCCATCGCCCGTCATCCGTGCGGCGTAGGCCGTCAGCCGCGAATGGGCCTGCTCGAGTCCGTTGCCTCGGAGCGCGCCGCCCAACGCGCTCGCCTGCTCTTCGCGCGACGCCGCATAGAGCGTGCAATACTGAAGCCACGCGGCCCTGAAACCCGCATACTCCGGCTCGCCTTCGGTCAACTGGATCAACTCCGCGAACGTCTCGACCGCACCGAAGACCGAATCCAGATGTGAAACTCCGATCGGATCACTGCTTCCACCCGGTCGACCGCGCACCCGAAGGGCGCGGATCGCACCGGTCTCCGGATCGAGTCCGAAACGATCACTCGTGAAAAGCCCCAAGGGCAACGCCCCGAAGTCGCGCATGCCCCGCAAGAGCTTGTCGCGAAAACGAGGCGCGCCTCCGCGCTCCCACTCGGTGAGCCAGATGGACGCGAGGTTGCTCCAGTCGGTCCCGAAACTGACGCGAACATCCGGCCCGTCGCGCGGTGGCGCGTTGCGCAGCTTGCGGGCCGGGTCGACGGCGTCGAGCCGGCGATCCACGTCGAGCAGCTCGCGCATGAGGTCCCCCACCCGCTCGTCGGCCGTAAGATAGTAGTAGATTCTCCGATACGCTGCGGTCGAAATGCGCACCTGCTTCGCGCTGCAGCCCCAGTGCTGGACATTGTGCCGCGTGCCCAGGCCGGCGAAGCGCCCGGCGTGGTAGACGTCGACCTCGCCGGTGTGCCGGGTCATGGCCTCGGCGAACCTGAAGACGTCGGCGCGACCCGAGCGGAGAAACTGGTACCACAGCCACAGGTCGGGCGAGAGCTCGGAGTTGTCCCAGGCGTAGCCGCCGACATCGTAGCGCCACACATGGCGATCGGCGTCGTAGGTGTGCATGACGTCGCCGTAGTGCCAGAATCCATACCAGTGGCGCTGCTCGACCTGCTCCCGATAAAACGAAAAATGAAAGTCGAGCCGGTCCTCGACCGCGGCGCGCGCCGGGGTCGAGCGATCCGGGAGGGACCACAGGCCCGCCCCGAAGACACCGGCTGACTGGAGCGTGGTGGGCGAACATGTCACAACGCCCGGAGCCATCACGTGCTGCGCACAGGCGGCGAGCTGTTCGCGCGAAGGCGTGCGCGCGGTCGCCCACAGGGTCAGCTCGCTGGTGCGCGCGATGCCGTGGGCCGAGCCCCAGCCCGGCTCATAGTCCTCGTAGGTGATCTCGAGACCGCCGTCGTACTGCTTCTCGTACGTATCCATGCCCATGCCATCATGGTAGAAACGGAGATCCATGGCTGGCGCCTCGGGTGACCACAGCCAGAGAGTCACCTCCGCCGCCTCGCCGGCTGCGCCGCGCACGTCGAGTTGCGTGGGGTGGCGCTGCCAGAAATCGCGCAGGCCGAAGGTCAGGCCACCCGATGGTCCGCCCACATAGCCGCAGCCCGCTGCCCGTGCACCCTGGTCGGCGTCGATCCATCCGTGGCCGGGCTTCGTGCGTTTGCGGATCTGAAATGAACCGGCGCTGAGTTGCGTGAGCGTGTGGTCGCCCCACGCGGGGATATAGTGCAGTCGGTCGCGCACGCGCGCGTCAAACGTCTCGACCGGCGGACACGCCTCCCCGGCGACCTGGGCGGCGCGGACGGCCGACCCCGGATCGCGTCGCAGTCCGGTGAGGCCGCGCACCGCCTCGGCCCAGACACCGCCTTCGGCCGAGACAAATCGCACGTGGCGGTCGTGCGGCAGGTCGCGCATCGGGACATCGATCCGCACACCCAGCCCGCGCAGGAAGTCCTTGTGCTCGTCGCCATCGAAGACGAACGAGTGCATGATGCGCACCGACTCACCACCTGCATAGAAATACAGACGCACGGAAAACGGCAGCCAGGCTCGGCCCTCGCCCGTGTGGCGGCCTTCGATCCGCACGACGGCCCGGACCGGACCACGCTGCTCGATCGTGACGCCTGAGACCTCGCTGACAAAACGCCGGGTGTGGACGGCGCCCGTTTCGTCGGCAGGCCGATCGTCGCAAAGCGCGACCAGGCGAGCATGGCGGGCGATCTCGCGTCCGTCGCGCGTGAGGGAACTGATCAGGTGAGTCCCCGAGCGAGGGATCCGGGAGATGGCGAGACCGGTGTCGATCGTGATGGCATCGGCCGCCTCCGCCACGGACACGGCGAGAGCTGGCGCCGCAGGCTCGCCGGGAAAGACCTCATAGCCGGACGCGAGCGCATCGGCAGATGCCGCGATCGCATGCGCTGACCACTTGAGTGAACCATCCGGCCACCAGGCGATCGGCCAGCTCTGCGACGGCACGGGCGCTCCTCCGGCTGCCGCGACGGTGAGCCGCGTGTCGCCGGGCAACGCGGCGCGCGGCCACGCCATGCCCCAGGTTGCCCCGGTCGCGAGTGCCGGCGGAGCCCCGTCGATCCAGCGAGCCGCGGGACCCGAAGCGGCGCCGCCTTCTTGGGACGGGCCAGCGACATTTGAACCGGGTTCGCTGGCGGCGCGCAGCGCATGGGCCAGCGGCAGCATCGCGGCCGAGAAGGCCGTGGAGCGGACGAAATCGCGACGGGACACGTGAGGGCGTTTCATTTGGGGGGTATGCGTAGGTTGCGTCCTGCGGGCCGCGCGTGCAACCGGCCGTGCCGGCACCCCGATGCGCGGCGGCGCCGGGCGCATGGGGATGTTGTGAGCGTTTCACGGACCGCGGCGCCATGCTCGCGGGCCGCAGCTCGCTCAATCGATGTGAAAGACCTCGGTGAGTCCGGCCGAAACCGGGCTGTGATCCGGGTTGGAAGGCATGATGTCGCCCATGTACTTCCACCAGCGCTGGCAGACCGGGGTCGCGGCGATCGCGGCCCACCGGGCCTCGTCCTCGATCTCGACGTATCCGAAGAGTTGATGCGTCCCCGGGTGGAGGAAGATCGAATAGTTGTGCACGCCGTGGGCCTTGAGCACCTCATGGAGCTCGAGCCAGATCGAGCGGTGGCGGCGCTCGTACTCCGCCTCGGACCCGGGATGAACGGACATGACGAAGGCTTTGCGGATCATGGTGGTCGGTGGGATCGGGGCCGGGGTTGATGCGAAGCGGCTCAGCCCGCCGCGAGCGTGAGGATGAGCTTGAATCCGAGGAAGATTCCGGCCGAGACGCAGCAGCAGACGAGGAAGCCCACGGTGTCGGTCCGGTCCCATTTCGTGAACTCCCAGTTCGAGCGCGGACCGAACAGTTTCGTATGGTCGAAGCGATCGGGCCGCTGGCGGGTCTCAGCCACGGCACGCTCCTCCTCCTCCGGCGTCTCGCCCACCGGTGTCTTCATCTTGCCGAAGAACTGGTCGATGTGGGCCCGGTCCGGAGCGCGGGTCATGAGGCTGACGAGGATCAGGACGACGAAGGGAAACAGGCCGTCGAAGAAAAACCGCGCGGCATAGCGCGCGCTCGTATCCATCGCGACGGGGTCGAACCCGATCCTGTCGAGGATGACGAGTTCGACGTGGAACCGACCCGCACCCTGGAGCGGGCTGCTGAGATCGTTCGGATCCTGGCGCACGATCTTGTCCCAATAGACGGGTGTCGCCACGCCGGACTCGTCGCCCTGCACGGTCCAGGCCGGGATGTCGCGAAGCCCGCCCATCTTCTCCGCGACCTGGGGGAACAGGATGTTGAGCCCCGCGCTCACGATCACGGCGGCCCAGACGGAGGCGCGCGTGAGCCGCCGCCAGAAGAACATCAGAAACACCGCAGCTCCGAAGGGCACCTGCACGGTGAGCAGCAGCTGAATCTGGGTGAACGCGTCGTCCATGTTGACGGCGGCGACCACGCCGATGGCGAGGATCACGACGATCGCCCAGCGGCCCGCGGCCACGAGGTCGCTGTCGGTGGCGCCGGGGCGGAAAAAGGCGTAGATGTTTCGCGCATACAGCGCGGAGACGGCCATCGTCTGCGCCGCGACGGTCGACATGTTGGCCGCGAGCAGTCCGGCCATCATGAGTCCGAGCATGCCGGGCTTGAGCAGCATCAGGGCCATCGTGCCCCAGGCGGAGTCCGGATCGGACAGCGTCGCCTCGCCGCGGAAGAGCGCCACGGCGATCAGGCCACAGATGGCCCAGAGGATGATCATGATCCGCTTGGCGTAGGTGCCCGAGACCGCGCCGAAGCGGGCAGCGTATTCATTCTTTGCGGACCCCGCCACGCTCATGTTGCCGATGATGCCGTGGATCTGGATGATGCTCACGAAAAGGATGGCCAGCAGCGTCCAGAACGTGACCTGGAGCGTCCCGGGCTTGGGGTTTGCGACGAGGATGTCGAACATCCCGGGCTCGGTGATCTTCTCGCTCAAGGCATCCCATCCGCCGATCGCGCTCAATCCGAACGGGATCAACATCGCGGAGAACACGACGATGAGGATGCCCTGGAACGCCTCATTGACGGCGGCGGCCGCCAGCCCGCCCATCACGATGTAGGCGCCGACGATCGCGGTGTAGATCAGGTAGTAGGTCCATTTTCCCGCCGTGCTGTGCAGGTAGGAGACATAGCTGTGGAGTTCGCCGCGCTTGTTGCGCTCACGCAGGATGCCGAGGCGCTCGGCCTGCGCGGCTTCGAGGGCCGTGCCGGAGCGCTCGAGCGACTCGAGGCTCTTGAACTCACGGTAATCCTCGACCGTGCGGCGCTCCTCGACCGTCCACTGCGCCTCCGGCTTCACCATCAGCGATGAGGTGACCTTGTAGCCGATGAAGTTGCCGAAGCCGATGATCACGACCACGGTCGCGACGACCTGAAAGCCCGCGTAGAAGAGCGAGAGCGCCCGTCCGCCGAAGCGGTCCTCGAAAAGGTCGGCGACCGTCACCAGGCGGACCCGGCGGAACCAGAGGTTCATGAACCAGTAGTAGGGATTCATGAAGAGCGTCTGGAGTGCGTGCCAGACGCCCGAGGCACCCTGCTTGTAGACGATGCTCGCCGTGCTCACCGCGCCGTTGGCGTCGGTCGCGTTGCCGAAGTTGAGAAAAAACTGGTAGGCCTTGCCGAGCTTGCGACCGGCGAGGAAGTAGCCCTCCTGGCCGGAGCTGCCGTGCGAGGCGCGTTTGCCGAGATAGATGACGACCGCGAGGTAGAGGATGATCGCGGCCAGGTCCAGGGGATGTATTCCAGTCATGGATGCAGTGAGTCGTGGCGAGGCGTGCAAACCTCCGGCGCTTCAGACGCAGGTCGCGAGGGAGCCGGGTGGCGACCGGAGCGTTGTCGGGGATGGGGCGGAAGGCGCACGAGGAGGAGTAAACCGGAGCGGCCGGGGTGGCGATGGCAATCAGACCGTGCGCCCGGCCGGCGAACCGGACGCGCGGGAACACCGACCGTGCGGTCTGTCCGAGCGGCCCGCGATGCGCCGACGATCTGACAGTAAGAGCTTGCGGGTGTTTTCGTTTTCTGTCCAGAACGACGACGGATCCGATCCTCCCGTTCCATGCCCGCCCCATCCCTCCGCGAACTCGCCCGCTCCCTCGGCCTTTCCCATACCACCGTCTCCGAGGCCTTGCGCGAGAGTCCGCGCGTGCGGCCCGAGACGCGCAAGCGCGTGCTCGCCGCGGCGCGCGCCGCCGGCTATCGGCACAATCCCCTCGCCGGCGCTCTCATGTCGGAGATCCGTCGTTCCCGCGCCGGCACGTTTCGCGGCGTGGTCGCGCTGCTCGACCTCGACGATCCGGCGGCGCGGCCGAAGTTCGTGCATCGTTTCCACGGCGAACTCTCGCGCGGCGCCAAGGAGCGCGCGTCCGAGCTGGGATTCAAGCTCGAGCCCTTCGTCATCGGCCAGCGCGGACTGACGGAACAACGGCTCGACACGATCCTGCAGTCGCGCGGCATCCGCGGCGTTTTCCTCCTGCCGGCCAACAACCCGCCGGACATGCTCGGGCTCGACTGGACGCGCTATGCCGCGATCTATGCCGACTACGTGATCGAGCGGCCGCCGTTGCACACGGTGTGCGCCGATCACTTTCGCTCGATGATGACGGCGCTCGTGCGACTCCAGCGCCTGGGCTACCGGCGTCCCGGGCTCGTGCTCGAGCAACATCACGACGAGCGCCTGCTCTTTCGCTGGGAGGCGGCATTTCGCGCCTTTCATGAGCACCACGACGAGGTCGAGCATCTCAAGCCGCACATCGTGCCCTCGATCACGCGCGAGTCGTTCCTGCCGTGGTTCAAGAAGGCGCGGCCCGACGTCGTGATGTGTCATCGCTCGGACGTGGTCGAATGGATGCTCTCGGCCGGCGCGGACATCCCGCGCACGCATGGCTTCTGCTGCCTGAACGTCACCATGAGCAGCATTCCGGCGGCCGGGCTCGACCTGCAGCCGCGAGCCCTGGGGGCACGCGGCGTCGAACTGCTCATCGGCCAGTTGTTGCGCAACGAATACGGCATCCCGGATCCACCGTCGTCGACGAGCATCCCGGCGGTGTGGGTCGACGGACCGACCCTGCGCGCGGTGTCGCCCTTGCCCGGGCCGATCACGCCGACGCCACTCTGAGGGTCGCGCGGCCGGCGGCCGTGGCGTCGCCCCTATTTAGCAGGATTTTGATCGGACCGGGAAAACTCCGCCCGACCACCGGGCGCTCCCGGGGAGATTACCCGCATCCCGGGACCGTGCCCGGTCAAATCCCCGCAAAAGCTCCCGCCTTCGCCACAAACACCTCTAAGGAAAACCTCCCACGTGCCGAAAAGGAGATAACACGCCCGGCTCCGGCTCAGTCCACCCTGCCCTCAGCTCGTCCGCATCTGTTGCATGAAACGTGTCGTCATCGTCGAAGACCAGACCGCCATCCGCGAAATGCTTGCGGAGGTCCTGCGCCATGACCCGAACTTCGAGATCGTCGGCCAGGCCGGCGACGGACAAGTGGCGTATCAAATGATTCTCGATGCCAAGCCCGACGTGCTTGTGCTCGATGCCCGTCTCCCGGTGCTCAACGGCCTCGAGCTGCTGCGCCGCGTCACCAAGCAGCTGCGCAACCTGCGCATCCTCGTCTTCTCCGGCCACGAGAATCCCGTGCTCATCCGCGAGATGCTCGAAGCCGGTGCGCACGGCTTCGTGGAAAAGACCGCCGGCCTGATCGAGCTCAAGAAGGGCCTCGAGACTGTCGCCAACGGCGGCACGTATTTCGGCCCGGCCGTGAGCGGCCTGCTGCGCAATGTCGTGGCCAACCCGTCGGTCACGACGACGACCAAGGACTTTCTCACCCCGCGCGAGCGCGAGATCCTCCAGCTGGTGGCCGAGAGCTTCAGCACCAAGGAAATCGCGCAGAAGCTCAACATCAGCGTGAAGACGGTGGACAACCACCGCACCAACCTGATGCGCAAGCTCGACCTGCACAACGTGGCCAGCATCACCCGCTACGCCATGCAGATCGGGCTGATCGAAAACGAACCTTCCGTTTGAACGACCACGCGACGTAACGCGACGCCCGGACCGGGCGCTCGAGTCAACTCCCCGGAGGCGGACCGCACTGGTCCGCCTCCCGCGTTTTCAGGCATCACCCGCGTCGTGCAGCACCTCGCGCAGCCGGTCCGCGAGGATGTCGATCAGGCCCGGATGCTCCCCGACGAGCGGCGCGAGGTGTGCGCGCAACCCGGGCAGGGCCCGCTCCGCCGCCGCGCAGATGGAGGCGATGTCGCCCTCCGGTCCCGCGTGGCGACCCGGCGAGAAGAAAAGCGGCGCGACCACGCCGGCACCGTCGAGCCCGGCGAGCGCGCGCTCCAGCAGCGGTTCGTTGAAGTCATACTCCGGCCCGTCCCGGCGCTCCATCGAGGCCGCCAGCACAGTCGGGCTTTCCCCACCGAGGACCGAGGCGAGCTGCGCCGCGATGCGATCGCGCACCGCGCCGACGTCCCGCTGCGGGCTGCCGTGGTCGACCATGACCACCCACGGGCGGCTCAGCTGCTGCACACGCGCGACCTCACGAACCTGGTCGGCGAGGATCCCGGCCACGCGTGTGTCATCCGGTCGCGCGAGGTCGATGACCGGTGCCGCCACCCTCACCCGCAGCTCGGGAAACTGAGCCGCGATCGTCTGCACCCGCTCCGGCACGTACGCGGTCAGCGCCGCGCTCGGCCCGAAGAAGAGCGGCACGACCACGAATTCGCGCACCCCGGCCGCGCATCGCCGGCGCACCGCGGGCTCAAAGATCTCGGCCGGCACTGCACCGAGCCGGGCCGGATCGATCCCGCTTGAATGCAGGAGCGACACAGGCTCGACGGACCGGCCCGCGCGCGCGCTCAACCCGGCGGCCAGACAGCGCAGGTTGAGCGTCGCTGCCGGCTGGAGCGAGCCGTTGTCGAGAAGAAGGATGGCGGGTGTCCCGGGCATGGCAAAGTCCATGAAGGCGCGTGAGTTGCGGCGACAATAAATCCTTGCCGATCGTGTGCCGTTCTTCTTTTACTCGCGAATCCTTTGATCGCGAAGCCCACCTCCATGAACTATTTCCTACGGCTCACCAGCATCGCTCTCGCCACCGCTGCGCTCACCTTTGCCGCCGGTTGCAGCAAGAAACCGCAGCGGCCGAACCCCGGCATGACGCTGGGCACGGGCACGGGCAGCCTTCAGCCGATCGGCCTCGACGACACCGGCCTGGAGCAGCGCAACCCGATGGATGGCGACGCCGACTACACCGTCTTCGCCGCCCAGACCGTCTACTTCGACTACGATTCCGCGGCCGTGAAGCAGGCCGAGCGCGCCAAGGTCCAGCAGCTGGCCGACCAGCTGAAGTCCAATCCCGGCTACCGCATCATGCTGCGCGGGCACTGCGACTGGCGCGGCACCGCCGAGTACAACCTCGGCCTCGGCGATCGTCGTGCGGCCGCCGTGAAGAGTTACCTCGGCACCCTCGGCATCGATGCCTCGCGCGTGGAGACCGTCTCGAAGGGCGACCTCGACGCCCGCGAGGGCGCGAGCGACGCCGAGATGAAGATGGACCGCCGCGTCGACGTCGGCCTGATCCGGTAAGGCCACGCGCTGTATCCTGAATTTCGAGACCCCGCGGCGCGAGCCGCGGGGTCTTTTGTTTTCAGGTGACTCAAGGTAGGGCGAGGCCTCCGGCCGAGCCGCCATCGTGTACACCCATTGGGCGCGGCGCGCTCGGAGTGCGCGCCCAAACCAAAAGCCACCGCGCCGATTCG
>Ga0315910_10004916_pt1 | contig 11050 bp, 7 predicted proteins | sample EdamamesoilMG_FD_204470 | JGI IMG/M metagenome (GOLD analysis project Ga0315910, IMG submission 204470) | Garden soil microbial communities collected in Santa Monica, California, United States - Edamame soil | ecosystem: Environmental > Terrestrial > Soil > Garden | place: USA: California...
CCAGTACCGCAGCCTCGACCGCCATGTCTTCTACTGACCAACCCTCGCGGCCGGCCCCGACGGTGGGCGCGGACACGGAAGCGACCCCGAGGCCGCACCTGCTCCTCGTCGAGGACGAGAAGCCGATCGCACGCATCGTGTGCACGCTGCTCCAGCGCCGCGGATACACCGTGAGCGCGGCGCACGACGGGCTCTCGGGTTGGTCGGTGTTCTCGGAAAACCCGTCGCAATTTGCCGCCCTGATCCTCGACCTCGATATGCCGGGCATCAGCGGCCAGGAGTTTGCGCGGCGCACGCGCGGCCAGGGCTTCCGGCTGCCGATCGTGATCGTGAGCGGTCGCATCACCGACGCCGATCGCCGCATGCTCGAAGGTCTCGGGATCGAGCACTTCGTCGACAAGCCCTTCGAACCCGACGATCTCTATCGCGCCATCGACCGCGCGCTCGGTCGCTGCGACCGCGCCTGATCGTGGCCCGCCCCCATGCCGCGCTTGCGGCGGCGGGGCCTCGCGTGGTTCGCTCCGGGTGCACCCATGCGACCCGGTAGCATTCGCACGCTCGCCATCCTTCTCGCCCTCGGACTGGGCGCGCTCTGCCCGTGGGCGGCCGCGGGCAGCGCAATCGTGCCGTGGTCGGTGGCGACGATGTTGTTCATCGTGTTTCTCGGCACACAGCTGACGCGGACGCGGCCTCGACCGGCCCACGGGCGCCTGCTCGCCGCCAACCTCGCGATCGCCGCGGCCGCCTATGGAGCCGGCTGGCTCGTGGGCGGCCGCGATGTCGCGCTGGCGGGATTTTTCGCGGGCATCGCGCCGACCGCAGCCGCGGCCCCCGTGGTCGTCGGCCTGCTCGGCGGCGACGTGGCGTTTGTCGTCGCCGCTTTCCTGCTCTCCAACCTCGCGATCGCCGGCGTGCTCGCGGCGACGCTGCCGTGGTTGCTCGGGTTGACCGGCGGCATCGAGATCCTCGGGATCGCGCGCAGCATCGCCCTCGTCGTGGCCGTGCCGATGCTCCTCGCGGCGACCATCCGCCGCCTGCATCCCGCCGCGGCGGGCTGGCCGCGACGGCTGACCGACGTGTCGTTCGGGATCTGGGTGTTGACGCTGTTTCTCGTCACAGCCAAGGCCTCGCACTACCTCCGCCACGAGGCCGGCGGCACGACCGCCGTGGTGCTCGCGATCGCGGGACTCGCTGCGGCCACGTGCGCCGTGAGTTTTCTTCTCGGCCGCGTGCTCGGGAGGCCGGGCTTTGCGCGCGAAGGCGCCCAGTCGCTCGGGCAGAAAAACACCACGTTCACGATCTACCTGGCGCTCGCCCACGCGAGCCCGCTGATCGCGCTCGGTCCGACCTTCTACGTGCTCTGGCACAATCTCTGGAACGCCTGGAACCTGCACCGCGCGGCGCACGGGATGCGCCCGGGACGCGACTGAGGCCTGTCGTGCCCTTCAATCGCCCGGGCTTCACGGGTGGGGCGGGTTCTCCCTTCTTCGCTTCGCGAGCTACGCAGGGCTGGCCGAACCCGCCGCGAGGACGCATCGACGGACCCGGCGCGCGCGGAGAGCGCGCCCGACCCACGGAGCCGTGTCTTGAGCCGCCTGACAGGCTTCAGGGCCCCGGGCGTCAATCCGGCCCGCTGAAGCGTTCGTCGAGCAACTCCGACGCGACGGTCGCCGCAGGTGTCGGTGCGATGGGTCTGTCGCCCGCGGCGAGGGCCGCCGAGATCCGCCGTGCAGCCGACTCGAACTGCGCTCGCGCCGCCGCGAGCCGGGCCCGGCCCTCGACCGTCAGCTCACAGGTCGTACGACTGGCGCGGCCGCGGGCGCCGTTGGAGCGCAGGGCGACCAGGCCGGTGCGGGTGAGTCGACGCAGGTGGCAGGCGACGTTGCCCTCGCTGGAGCGGACCCGCGCGCACAGGTCGGGAAAACCCAGGCCCTCCGCCCCCGCCCCGCCCAGCGCGACGAGGATCGCGAGGCGATGCGGCTCCGCGACATCAAGGTCCCAGGGAAGCGAATCGGCCACATAAACTTTGAATCACAAAGTTTGTGCGGAGGCACGCGCATTTCGGGATGGTGTTTCGCTGCCCGACGTCGCCGCCGAAGGCCGCGGTCGGGTCAGTAATGCGGCGGCCGTTCGTCCGCCGGCATCGCGTCGCCGGCGCCGGGTGTGCGCGTCGAGTCGTCGCGCACCCGCGCGAGTTCGCGGCGCAGGCGGTCGAGCTCTTCCGACAGACCGAGGATGACGCGGTCCTGCTCGGCGATGTGGTGCTGGAGGTGCGTGTAGCGCTCCTCCAGCCGGATCAGGCGTGCCTGGATGTCGTCCACGCGAAGGTGCCCGGAAGGGTGCGGGATGCCGGTGGAGTCGCACCTCCCGAAGGAGCGCGCGTGTCCCGCCGGCGCGCCGTCACTCGATGGGTGAAAACTTGAATTTCTGCCCGCCGACACTCGCCTCGGCCATCAGGCCCTTGATCGGGTCGGTGAAGATGATCACACCCTCGGAGTAGCGCGCGTCAGCCGCGGCTCCCTCGGCGGCGGCCACGGCGGTCGCCTGGGCGCTGAGTTCGACGCGACTCTGTTTGAAGGTCTCGAGCGTCTCCTTGGTTTCGAAGAAGATCACTTCGCGGTAGGCCTGCCCGCCGATCTGTGCACCGACGGTGACCTGCGAGAGCGAGGCGAGCCCGATGAGTTCGCCGTCCTCGTAGACGAGGCCCTTGCCATGAGCCCCGCCGAAGACGAATCCCCCCTTGCCGATGCTCGGGAAGATCACGTAGCCGACGGAGTCGTCGAAGAGCTTTTGCAGGGTCGAGTCGCGGCGCAGCATCGCCTCCTTGGCGGCCGGGATCTTTTCCTTGAGAAGAGCCACTTCCTTGGCGGCCTTTTCCCGGGCCTTGGCTTCTTTTTCCTGCGCCTTGTCGTCGGCGCCGGGAGCGAACGGGGCGCTCAGGACGAGCGCGGCTGCGAGGGTGATCCAGATATGACGTTTCATGACGGGCATCGTGCGACAGTAGATCCACAAACCGGTGCCGCGGCAAACATCGGAATGCTCTCCCGTCCACCCCGCCCTCCTCTCCCCGGATCTACCGCCGCGGTGTGTCAGCCCCGCCGGCCGTCTCGCGTCCCAGGCCCGGATCGGCGAGGACGGCGCGCACCTCCGCCTGCCCCCGCGCCCGCAAGGCCTGACGCTGCGCATCGCGGTCGCTCGCTTCGGCGATGTTTTTCGCCGCCAGATCGCTGACCCGGTTCGGTTCGAGCAGAAACGCCCGGGCCCGGGCAAACAACGCCGCATCCGACCCCTCGGCGAGTCCGATCAGTTCGCTGACCGCGTGCTCCGAGGTGAGCGCGCGGATCGCGTCAAAGTGCTCCATCAACCACGCGACGACCCGCTGCCGGTGCGCGAACGAGCCACCCGCCATGACCCAGGCAATGTCCAGGCGCTCGTGCGACCTCAGCCCCTCCGCCAGCGAGAGTGTCAGCGCGCGCTCGCACAGGCCCGCCTCGCTGAATCCGCCGAGAGCGGCGAGAAACATCTCGCGATCCGTCGGCACGCGGGCTGCGCGAAAGGCCTGTTCGCAGCGGTCGAAGAACGCCGCGTCGCCATGCCACGCCGCCACCGTCAACACCGCGGGCGCGAGGCCTGCGTCGACGGACCGCGGGTCCTCGATCAGCCGGGCAGCCAGCCGCTGCGACAGCGCCACGATCTCCGGATCGCCGCCACGCACGCCCAGCGCCGTGATCAACCCGCGCCGCAGGCCCGCCACCTCGGGCGCCTCACCCGGTCGCGCCTCCGCGCCGATGCGGACCAACACCGGGCTGAGGGCAGTCCGGAGGAAACGTGCGAAAGCCGCCGCGTCCGCGTCGTCCAGGTAGATCGCACGCATGCGCAGGAGACCATCGACGGCGCGCGAGGCGACATCCGGCTCGTGATCCCGCGCGCCCTCGACGAGTTGCGCGAGGTAGCGCGACGGCGCGAGTTCGCCCGCGTCGTGCAGGGCGGCGGCATTGAACTGGAGGCCGAGGCGCTCGACCGGCTCGAGCGCCTCGGGTGCGGCCTGCACGAGCGCCTGCTCGCGCGCCGGCTCGAGCTGCCAGCGGTAGTAGCCGGACTCACCGGCATTGGGCAGGATCCACGACGCGGCCGAGATGCCGGGCACGGCGACGATCTGCTCGCGCTCGCGCAGCAGCACGCGCGCGGTGCGCACCCCGTCGTTTCCCTCGTACCTCAGGACGACCGGCACATGCCAGAGCGCGCGGTCGGCGCCCGGCGGCAGGTCCCCGCCCAGCGCGGCGTAGCGGCGCTGCCGCAGGCGCACGCGGTCGCCGGCGAGCACGTCGATGGTGAGGTGTGGCACGCCGGGCTGCTCGATGAAACTCGCGACCATCGCCGGCACGTCGTCGCCCGAGGCCGCGCCAAAGGCCGCCCACAGGTCCTCGCCCCGGGTGTTGCCCCAGCGGTGCTCGTCGAAGTAGCGCGTCATCGCCGCGCGAAACGCCCCGGGGCCGATCCACGCCTCGACCATGGTGAGCACGGCCTCACCCTTCTGGTAGCTGAGCGCGTCGACAAACGTCTCCGGATCGTCGGCCGCGGTGATGGCGCGCCGCACCGGGCCGGTGGACGGAAGCGCGTCGATGCGCATGGCCCACTGCCGGGCCGGGAGCGCATGCAACTTGTAACGAAACTCCGGGTACGCGAGCTCGATGACCTTGCCCTCCATCCAGGAGGCGAACGATTCGTTCAGCCAGAGGTCGTTCCACCACTCCATGGTGACGAGGTTGCCGAACCAGTGGTGCGCGATCTCGTGCGCGACGATCTGCACGAGGTGGCGCCGACGGGTCAGGTCGTCGTCGCCCGGCGCGCGCAGCACGACGGTGTCGCGGTAGGTGATGAGCCCGGCGTTTTCCATGCCGCCCCAGGTGAACTCCGGCACCGCGACCTGGTCGAGTTTGCCGTACGGATACGGGAGGCCGAAGTAGTCCTCCAGGGTCGCGAGGATTCGCGGAGTTTCCCCGGCAAACGCGCCCGTGAGCCCGGATTGTCCGCGCGCCGTGATGATCCGCCCCGGCACGGCCAGGCCCGGCACCGCCACGGTCTCGAACGGGCCCACCGCCACCGCGACGAGGTAGCTCGACATCGGCGGCGTGCGCGCAAACTCCAGCGTGCGCCAGCCGTCGGCCCGCGACTCGAGCACGGCCTCGCCGTTGGAGAAGGCCTCCAGCGACTCCGGCACACGGAGCGTGACGCGCCACGGGATCTTGAAGGCCGGCTCATCCCAGCACGGAAAGGCGGTGCGCCCCCAACGCGCCTCGAACTGCGTGAAGAGATACGGAGCGCCGTCGACCACGGTCTTGTAGAGCCCGGCGCCGTCGTCGCGGTAGCGCCCGGTGAACTCGATCGAGAGCTGATACGCGCCCGGCGCGAGATCGGCAGGTGTGGTGAGCGTGAGCAGGCCGATCTCACCGCGCGTCGCCGTCGGATCGACGGTCGCTCCGGTGCCGCGCGCCGTCACGGCGATCGCGCCCAGGTCGAGGTCCTGCGCATGCAGCCGGATCTCGCGCGTGCTCTCGTGCACGACCAGGTCGACGATGGCGCGGCCCGTGTAGCCATCCGCCGCCGGATCGAGGCGCAGCTCGATCGCCTGGGCCACCGGCTCGACCGGGTGATGGCGCAACCGCAGCGGATCCGCCTCATCACGGGCCATCGTCGCCACGGCCGCCGCCAGCCACGCGATCATCATCACACCTCGACGCCCCGCGGGCATCCACCGATTGGATTCATTCACCATGGAGATCAGGCTCCGAGGGAAAGTCCCGCGCACCCGCCCGCGCAAGTGTGCAGCGCCGCGACAGGCGAGATCGGTCGTTTGACATGCCCGACCTAAGGTTTCCACCTCGGAAAGGATCGGACGAGCTTGGCGATGCTGCCGGGGTGCCTCCGCTGCGCGAGGATCCGGCCCGACGCCTCCCGCCCTGTGCGACTCACTTCGACACCGCTCCGACCCGCACCCTCCCGTCCCCGGGGTCCGCACCGCCTGCTGCAGCCTGCCGCCGACCCGGCCCGGAAGTGCCGCCCGCAGGTCCCACGCGACCTGCGGGCCTCCCGGCTCCAGCGCCACCGCTCAGACGGGTCTGGCCTGCATCCGGGTCGGTCGGTAGTTGAAGATCCACACGGTTGAACGCGCACAGCTACATCCTCCTCGGCTGCTTTCTCGCGCTGATCCTCAGCCCCTACCTGCTGCGGCGCTTTTCGCGGCAGCAGCCCGACACCTACGGGGCGTTTGCCGTCGGGCATCGCAACTTCGGCTGGTTTCGCATCACCGCGGGCCTGAGCGCGACCTTCGTCGGTGGCTCCGCCGTGATCAATGTCGCCGGGCTCGGCTACACCTACGGCTGGGCGGGGCTGACGGATGCGCTCGCCATCTCCAGCGCGCTCGCCGTGTCGGCCATCGTGGTGGTTCCGCGCCTGTTCCGGCAGCGCAACATCAGCCTCGGTGGTTCGCTGCGCGTCTCCGGCCGGCTGGTCAACGCCGCCATGGGCCTGCTCTCGACCGTGGTCTATACGCTGATCACCGCCGCGCAGATCGTGGCTCTGATCAAGGTGACCCAGCCCTATTTCGCCGTGCCACCGGCGATCCTCGCCCTCGTCGCGACGCTCGGCATCGCCGCCTACGTGATCTACGGCGGCTACAACTCCGTGACCGTGACCGACGTGATCCAGTTCACGATCGTGGGCACGTGCTACTTCGCACTGGTGGCGTTGTCCCTGATGACCGGCACACCCAGCGCGGCGGACGCGGCCGCGGCGACGACCGCCGCTCCGCTCGCGCCGCAGCCCATGCCGGTCGACCTGATGCTGCTCCTGCTCGTGCCGTTTCTCTTCGTGCCCGTGTCGCAGGACCTGCACATCCGCGTCAACGCCGCGCGCTCTCAGGCCGACGCGCGCCTGGGCGCCCTGCTCGCCGGCGCGGTCTACCTCGGCTTCGGCGTGATCTCGGTGAGTGTCGGGCGCGCGCTCGCCGCCGATGGCGTGGCGCTGGCCACGCCGGACGATGCGGTCGCGACCTACCTCGGCCTGCGATTCGGCGAACTCGCCGTGATCCCGACGTTTGCCGTGCTCTGCGTGGTCGTATCCTCGCTCGACTCCGTGCTCTTCGCCTCGGCCTCGTCGCTCGCCTACGACTTCTGGGACCGGCTCAACTACCGCACCGCCCCGAGCGAGAAGGACTCCGCCCATCCGCGCATCGCCACCGGCATCGTCCTCGGCGTGGCCCTGCTCATCGCGCTCCAGGCGCCACAGGTCCTCGACCTGATCCTCTCGGCCATCGTGATCTACGTCTCGGTGCTGCTCCCGATGCTCATCGGCCGGATGCTCGGCCGCCAGTCGCGCGCGCTCGGGATCCTCGCCTTCGCCGCGCTCGCCGCCGTGATCGTGCTCGAGATCGCCGAACACGCGCTGCCTTTCCGAGTCTTCATCTACACCGCCGCACACCTCCTCGCGGTCCTCTGCCTCAAGAAAGAAACCCCGGCATGAAATCCCCGGCCAGCCCCACCGACTCCATCCCGCCCTCCAAGTCCACCTCCGCCGACGCCGGCTCCGAGGATGTCTCGCTCTTCCGCGGCTTCCTCGAGCCGACGAGCAGCTGCACCGACATCGTGCACGCGCTCCAGACCAAGATCAACAGCCCCACCGACGTGCTCCCACAGAAGTACCTCTACTCGTCGCTGCACGGCGCCGAGCTCTGGCGCGAACTCTGCACGCGGCAGAGCAGCCACATCAACCAGGTCTACACCGGCTTCCCGCTCGGCTGGGGGTCGAACGAGCTGACCGCGTCGTTTTCCGAGATCATCGACCTCGCCTTCGGCCAGTCGCGCACCGCGGGTTTCATCGCGCTGGGCGCCGGCACCGGCGCGCGCGAGGCCCGGATCTGCGACTGGCTGTGCAAGACCCGCGACCTGCGCCGCCTCGAGGCCGTGCTCGTCGACGTGTCCAGCGAGCTGCTGGGCGACTCGCTCAACCGCTTCGCCGGCTGCGTACCCGCGGTGCGGAGACACTTCGCGGTGCTCGACTTCGAGCAGCCGCAGGGCGAGGCCCAGCTCGCGCACCTGCGCGACCACCTCGGCTCCATGCCCGTGGTCTTCGCCTTCCTCGGCAACACCTTCGGCAACCTCGACCAGCGCGCGTTCCTCGGGCTGATGTCGCGCCTGATGCGGGCCAACGACGTGCTCCTGTGCGAGCTGCTCATCGTGCCCGACGCGCACACGCACGCGCCGGGCCGCACGGACGGCTCGGAGGCGACGCTGCACGACCCGCGGTTCAACCCGCGCGAGGACGTGCGCTCGCAGTTCATCATCGATCCGCTGCGCACGTTCGGCTTCAACCCCCGCATCGACGGGCTCACACGGCGCGTCAGCTACATGCCCGGGCGCGGCATCCGTCAGACCTACCGCTACGTCTTCTCCCAGGCCGATGCCGAGCAGGCCAAGGCGCTCTCGATCGAGCCCAAGCCCAACATCCGCCGCGACACCTGGATCGACCTCCTCAACATCCAGGCGCTGACCGACGGCTACTGCCGCCAGCTTTTCGAGGAGGAGTTTCCCGCCCAGGGCGTGCGCCTGGTCACGCACCCCTACGCGACGACGCGCGGCGACGTGCTCATGGGCTACTGCTTCGCCTCGCGCCTGGCCCTCTCCACGCCCGCGCCCCGCGCGACGCCGGACACCGCGCCGGCGCGCGCGTCCTCCACCGGCCACGCGCGCCTCGTGATCCGGCGCTCCCGCCGCGAGGTGATCTGCGATGGCGAGGTGCTGCGCCTGACCGGGAGCTACTACGCGTTCGTGAGCGTGCTGGCGGAAAAATTCACGCGCGACCAGCCCGAGACCAAGGCGATCGTCATCCAGGGGCTCGTGGCGGCGCGGCTCAAGGAACTGCTCCAGACCCAGCCCGAGTGGTTCGACGAGCGCAGCCAGAAGTTCGTGCAGAACGCGTCGACCGCGCTCGACGCCGATCCCATCAGCCATCTCAAGAGCGACCTGAAAAAAGCCCTCGCCTCCGAGCGCGAGCGCACGGTCGCCGCCCAGTGCCTCGCGTCGTGGCTTCCTGGAGACAAGGAATGGAACCTCCGCCTGCTGCCGTCCGAGGTCGCCTTCGAGTGACCCGGGGCTACGGCGCCGGCGCCGCCTGCAAGGCGCGCGCCTGCCGGATGCGCGCGTCGAGCTCGGTCAGGCCGGGATCGAGGCGCTTCGCCTCCTCCCAGCTGCGCACGGCGTCGGCCGGGCGCTTGAGCAGGAAGTAGATGTACCCGAGCCGCGCGTGGGTCCCGGCTTCGGCCGGTGCGAGGCGGACCGCACGCTCGTAGGCCGCGGCGGCATCCTCGAAGCGCCCGAGCTGGCCGAAGACGTCGCCGACGTCGCGCTGGAGCGCGAGGTTGTCGGGCTCGAGACCGGCGGCGAGGCGCAGGGTCTCGATCGCCTGCTCGCGCCGGCCGACCTGAAGCTGGATCGCCGCCACGCGCAGGGTCGTACGGGCGTCGCGCGGCGCGAGCTCGAGTGCGCGCGCGAGGTGGCCGAGGGCTTCCTCGGTGCGAGCCCGCGCGATCGCGGCATCGGCGAGCCCGAGGTGCGCCGGAACGTTGGTCGGACGGATCGCAAGCGCCTCGGTGAAGAGCTGCGCCGCCTCGTCCAGCCGGCCCTGGCCGAGCAGGAGGCGCCCGAGGTCGCAGCGCGCCGAGACGGCGTGCGGCTGGAGCTCGATGACGCGCCGGTAGGTCGCGACCGCTTCGTCGATCCGCCCCTGCTCCATCCGCACGGTGGCGAGCGTGTCGAGCGCGAGCGCCGCATCCGGAGCGAGCGCCACCGCCGCCTCGGCGTGCGCGGCCGCTGCCGTGAGGTCGCGCCGCGCGAGGTGCTCGAGCGCGAGGGCGGCGTGCGCGGGATGGTTGCCGCGGGTCACCTCGAGGGCATGCGTGAAGAGCGTCCCGGCGTCGCGCCAGACCCGCTGCTGATCCCAGGTGCGCACGGCGAGCGCGGCCAGCACCGCGATCGCGACGGCACCGGCGAGCCTCGGCGCCGCCTGCGCCCGGCGCTGCACCACCGGGCCCGCGAGCCCGGCGAGCGCGAGGCCCAGTCCCACCGCGGGCAGGTAGGTGTAGCGATCCGCCATCGCATGCAGGCCGACCTGGATGAACCCGAGCGCCGGGGCCAGGAACGCGAGAAACCAGAACCATCCGACGAAGACCGCGGGCCGCTCCCGCCGGTACCACCACGCCAGCAGCGAGAGCGCCGACACCGCCAGGCCGGCTGCGCCGACGAGGAGGGGCGGCCAGTCGCCGGGATGCGGATACAGCACGGCGAGGCCGAAGGGCGAGGCGAACATCCCGAGGTAGCGCACGACCGAGACCACGGCATTGGCCACGCGCTGATCGAGCGAGAGCGCGAGGTTGAAGGCGCCGCCGGCCTCCTGCGTGGAGACCGTGAAGAGCCCGACCGCGAGTGAGAGCGCGAAGAACGGCGCCTTCTCGGCCAGCAGGCGCCAGGCGGACTCGCGCCGCGCCAGCGGCCAGGTGTCGAGGAGCAGGAGCACCACGGGCAGGGCCACGACCACGGACTTGCTCATCAGCCCGCAGGCGCCGGCCAGCAGCGCCGCGCCGTACCAGCCCCAGGCGCCCGGGGCACGACGCTCCCGCGCGGCGCCGAAGCGCAGCCAGCAGCCCACGGCCGCGAGCGCGAAGAAGCCGCTGAGCACATCCTTGCGCTCGGTGATCCACACGACCGACTCGACGCGCTGGGGATGCCAGGCGAACAGCGCCGCGCACCAGGCCGCCGCCCAGAATCCCAGCGACATGCGCCGCAGGACCGCGAAGACCAGCAGGGCGTTGAGCGCATGCCACGCAAGGTTGACGGCACGAAAGCCCTGCGGGGCGTCGCCGAGCAGCGCCCGGTCAGCCATGAACGACAGCCAGGTGAGCGGGTGCCAGAAGTCGCGGTCGACCGCAAACGCCCAGCGCACGCCCTCGGCGGTGAGCCCGCGCTGGACGTGGTCGTTGTTCACGACGAAGCCCGGG
>Ga0315910_10004917_pt1 | contig 11049 bp, 7 predicted proteins | sample EdamamesoilMG_FD_204470 | JGI IMG/M metagenome (GOLD analysis project Ga0315910, IMG submission 204470) | Garden soil microbial communities collected in Santa Monica, California, United States - Edamame soil | ecosystem: Environmental > Terrestrial > Soil > Garden | place: USA: California...
AAGAGGTATGTCGGGAAAATATCGCTCGCGGGAAGAATTTCAGCGCGTACGCGACCGGTTCTTCGAAGAATGCGATAAGAAAGGCTACGACCGAAAAATCACCGATCGCGTGTGGTTTGAAATAGAGAGCTTCTCCGGCTATTCGTTCGCGAAGGGACACTCCGCGAGCTATGCCGTAGAAAGTTATCAAAGCCTTTTCCTGAAAGCACATTACCCGCTTGAATTTATGGTAGGTGTGATCAATAACTTCGGAGGTTTCTACCGCACCGAATTCTATTTTCACGAAGCGAGAATGAATGGTGCCATCATCTCCCCACCTTGCGTAAACCACAGCAACTACCTGACTACAATCAATGGTAATGAAATATTTACAGGATTCATTCACATAAAAAGTCTGACAACTAAAGTCGCTCAACATATTGCGATTGAACGTCAGCACCACGGGGATTATAAAAGCCTCGATAACTTCCTGCGAAGGAATAGCGCAGGATTGGAAGACGTGCGCATACTGATCCGGATGGGCTCGTTCCGATTCACGGGAAAAAGTAAACAACGCCTGCTGTGGGAAGCCATGCTGTATTTCAATAATGCTAAATCACGTTCCAAAACAACGGTTGACCTCTTCGACACTGAACCTAAAGAATATCCCCTCCCCGTGCTTGCCCAAACCGAACTCGATGACGCCTTTGACGAAATCGAATTGCTTGGATTTCCACTGTGTGATCCCTTCAAACTAATATCCCCTACTCTACAAGACGATATCGCGTCCCCTGACCTGTCACGCATGACGGGAAAAATCATAACCATCACCGGCTATGTTGTCACAACAAAAGAATCGCGAACATTAAAAGGTGAGACCATGTGCTTCGGAACTTTTTACGACAGGCTTGGGAAAGTATTCGATACCGTCCACTTCCCTGCTGCGATCCGGCAATATCCTTTTCGGGGACGTGGATTCTATTCACTAACGGGAAAAGTCACGGAAGACTTCGGCATCAGTACGCTCGAGGTAACTATCATGAAGAAACTTCCGATGATCAGTAAACGCCCCGAAGTTGTGTTTCAGGAAACGTACTAAGGCTTCATGACGTGCAACCAACTTTTGCAGAGGGGTGCATGATTTCCGATTTCAACTTCATAGTAGTAGATGCCGGGCGACAGGTTGTCTGCAGACCAATCATTTTTATAATCAGAGGACTTATAGACCAGTTTGCCCCAACGGTTATAAACAACCAGTGATACGCCTATGCCAAAATCGCCTGGAGCCAGCCCCTGATCGCCATATTGAACTTTAAAGGCATCATTCGCGCCATCCTTTACTGCTGGTGTGATTACATTCGGAACGGAGACCGTAAAAACAGGCACTGACTCCGAATTTTCAGTAATGCATGTTTCATCGCCAGCTTCCCGAACACCGATCAGTTTTACTTCATATACTCCATCCGACTCATAGATGTGTTTCACAGTGGTAGCATCGCTTGTAGTTCCGTCACCTAAATCAAAATACACATGGTCGGTGCTCCACAAACTGTCAGTCAAATTCTCGACCTCAACCGATGGACGCTCAACACAACTGTTCATCAGATGCGTTTCAAAGTCGGGATTAATGGACGGGATAACATCAAGCTGAACCGTGTCCTTGTGAATGCATCCGTTCGCCTCTGTAACACGAACATAGTATATTGTGGTATCCGCTGGAGAAACTTTCGGCATTGCCTCCGTTGATTGAAAATCGCCAGCTTCAGATGTCCAAAAGTAGGCAGCACCACCACTCGCCTTCAGTGTGTATTCCGTGTGTTCACAAAGCAAATCGTCATCCTGAATAACCGCCTCCGCGGTATACACATAGACTATCGTAGATACAGAATCTTTAACCCGGCATGTGCCTTTGTCTACCGCTTTCAGCCAAACCGTATACGCTTTGTCGGGCTCCAGGTATTGATGAATGATCATGGCTGTATCGGTAGTATTGATGATCGTTCCATCTCCTAAATTCCATTCAAACTGTTCGCCACCAAAAGATTTGTTCTGAAACACAATCTTATCCGGAATACAGACTGCATTTAGTCCGGGCATATCCAGGCCCACCGAATTGGTTTGGAGACGTGCTTTAAGCAATGACAAATCAAATTTGAACGCTGCATTGTTGCAATTCCAGCTACGGTTCAATGACGACCACGCTCCCGGTGTGACCGGAAAATCCGAATAAGGACCAAAACATCCTGAACAAACCGCGTGATACACAATACCACTTTTATCGAACCGGCTTGTACCTCCGTCAACGTGTGTTGCTGACAGATCGCCACCTAAAAAAGTCCCGTACAAAAATTCGGTAACATCATCCGTCAATACCATAAAATAAAAATCACTGCCGCTGGTCTCCGGTTGCAAGGCATCGGCAGTCACTGGCAATCCAATCGTACCCGCACCGCGCCAATACGAATTATTGACTTCACCGCCCCACCCGGCCAGATAAATGTAATTGCAATCATTAACCAGAAAAGCGGTAGGTGAAATATCCGGACTACCGCGTCCCGTTCCGATTACCGTTGAGAAATTAATCAATGAAAGATCAGCAGCAAATTTCTGAATGAACTGGCCACTGTTTGTATTTCGGAAAACATTGGATGGAAAAACGGGAAAGTCACCGTCCGTCTGACCATATACATAAACTTCATTCGTTGAATTGAGATCGAGGAAATAGATCTGGTCATAACCGTCTGTGCCGGTAAATGTTGAATAGAAAACGGAGGCTCCGTTATTACTCACTTTGGTGATCCAACCATCAACACCACCACCAAACACCGGTTGAACGGCACCTGCAGTAACCGGAAAATTCCCACTTGCTGTTCCACCCGCAACGTAGATGTTTTTGTCAGAGTCAAATTTTATGGAATATCCGGCATCCGCATTACTTCCTCCCAGAAATAATGTGTACTTCAGCTGACTTAACGACTTATCAAGACGGAACAATACCGCGTCTGTATTGCCCCCACCGAATACGGTATCCGCGCTCATCGCCTTTGGAAAATCGGCAGAAGCGGTTACTGAAATTACATAAACATCACCTGCTTCATCGGTAATCACATCACCACGAAGTTCATCACCGTAATTACGTGTGAGTCCTCCGCCCCCATCATTCAGTCCATCATTTTCCTTTCCACCGATATAGGTTGATGCCAGCAGACTGCTTCCATCTTTACTGATACGAGACAACACAATATCCGATCCTGCAGCATACTCAACCACATGATAAACCGCATCACCTTTGTTAAAGATCCTGTCGAATGCATTCGCGGTAGTTGGAAAATTGACCGAGCTGGTTGTACCAAGAAGTATCAGCTCTTCGTCTTCATTCATCACCAGGCTGTGCGGAGATTCAGAACCACTTCCACCGAGATAGGTAGCATAAAGAAGTTCTTTCCCGACAGAATCATACTTTAAAATACCGATGTCGTACAACCCGCCATACGTGGTTTGAAAGGCTCCCGTTGTTGCCGGAAAAGGTCCATGAAAAGCCGAGTCGAGTTGCCGGTTATCATTGATGAAATACCGGTATAGATTAGTAACACCAGCCGAATACAGATTACCGTTTTCACCAGGCGTTGCTGTACTTCCCCAGTTGTCAGCCAGCGATCCGGAGTAAGTCGAAAAAATTAATATGGGGTCAATAGTAAGTTCTTCGCAGGAATCGTATCCATTGGGAAAATGAAAAGACAGTCGGTTATCATCTAAACGATACTGACATGGCACATACACCTTCTTCCCGTTGCTGATTTGATAGGCGATGGGTTTTTTTTCAATTATTTCCACCAGCGTTGTCTTCGCATGGAAATCACCTTCATTATCAATCCAAAGATCCGTAGAGCCATCATAGGCGATGGCAATACATTCCGTACTTGCTCCGGGTGATACATTAAAATCATACTTTACATTTTGTCCGGCTGCGTATACTTTCAAATCAATGCCGGTGTAGAGCGATGGATAAACAAATCCCTGAAAGCCATACGCCTTCGATGCCCAGCTGCACGTATCTGTCCCCAAAAAATAGTTATAATACTCACTTGACTTTCCGAAGGATTGCGGATTTATCGTTGTATTCGCGTCAATGAAACTCACACTAATTCCAATACCGTCTACGATTTTATCGAATTCGCTTCCCCGATGCTCATTCCACCCCTCATGGCTGCGTTCGTGAAATTCTTCCAGCTTCTTTTGATCAAGAAAAAAATATTGAAAGCTTCCGGCCCGTATAAACATACTGCCTCCTGGCACGCGTGTCGAATAATCCACATCTTCCGGCCACTGATTTTTATTCTCAATGAATTTTACCGGTGACTGCGCACAGGCAACGATTGCTGTATGGCAAACGAAAAAAACAATCCAGGCAATAACTCTTCGCATAAGCAGATCTCACATAATTTTCCTGGCTCTGAAAGACGGAAGATACTACTTTAGCCGAAACCGATCAACACCGATGGTTCCGTTTGCTTTAGAAAACCGTGCGCGAAGAAATCAATACTAATTTTCTTTTCGCAGAACCTGTAATGGTGGTGTATTGATTACCTCCCTGGAGTTGAACCACCCGATAAAAATTGTAAGCGAAATAACGCTTATCCCAATCGCTGCGAGTTCAACCCAGTCAAAGGCAAAGGTGATCTGGAAAAAAAACTTGGTGAGTAGCCACCCGCCACCCAGTGAGAGTATCATTCCCGTGAGGGCTGCAAACAGGCCAAGCCATGCATACTCAATCAGTGTGATAAGTACAATCTGCATCGTACGCGCACCCACTGTTCGCAATAATACATTTTCTTTTATTCGGGTGAACTTGCTGTTGATGACTGCACCCGCCAACACTACCAATCCAGTGACAATGCTGAACAAGGCGAGGAACCGTACAATCAATCCGAGTTTATCGAAAAGCTGATTCACGGTGCTGAGTATCAGCCGCAGATCAATAAGCGAGACATTTGGAAATTGCATTACCAGCTGCTGTTGAAATTGAGCCGCTCGCTGGGGGTTATCTATACGGGTGGCCGTAACAAATATCTGTGGAGCGTTCTCCAGGACACCATGCGGAAAAACAAAAATAAAATTTGGAGGATCCTTGGGCCAATCTACCTTACGGATACCCGATATGCGGGCCTTAACGGGAATACCCTGCACATCGAACACCAGCGAGTCACCCACAGTTACCTGAAGGTTCTCTTCCATACCTTCTGATATCGTTACCCAAACCGAATCCCTTCCCTGCTTCTTTGACTGAAGTTCTCCCTTTACCAACTCCTCCGAATGATGAAGGCTATCGCGATAGGTCACGCGATACTCGCGGGAAAGAGCCCAGTTAGGAATATTATCCGTAGTATCTCCCTGAAGCGCAGATACCGGTTTGCCCTTCAATTCACTCAGCCGGCAAGTAATAATCGGCACAACCTGATTGACACTCAATTTATTTTCCTCCATCAACCTGACCACTGCATCCTTTTGAGACGGTTGAATATCAAACAAGATCGTGTTCGATTGATTTTCCTGTCCCGTGAATTCAACCTGACCAAGCATACTTTGCTCAACAATGTTCAGAGTGGAAATTATGAATGCACCCAAGCCGATGGTGATGAGCAGCATGCGCGTCTGGTTATTCGGCCGGAATAAACTCGACAGCGAATGTCGCAACACAAAGCTCGCCTGGTGCGGAAAAAACTTTTTCACCAGATAAAGTAACACCATCGCCACAACGGTGAGGCAACCCAATGCAACCAGTAAGCCCAGAAAAAATAAAATACCCGTGCTAATACTTTTTGTTTGCAGCGCAGCAAACACAATGGGAAACAACCCTATTAATATTATGGCTACTATTTTTGTCTTTGAAATTGCTCGGGGCTGCCCTGCGCCCGCACGGAGCACCGTGAGTGGAGGAACAAACCGAACCGATATCAGCGGTAGCAGGGAGAACAAAATTGAGATAACTGTACCTAATATCAAGCCCATCAAAATAGAACCCCACGAAATTGAAAAACCAATTTCAAATGGAATTAGACTCTTTAGAAAAAACGGAAGCAGTTGCTGAATACCTACACCGATCAGCGAACCGACCACGCTTCCAATAATACCCAATATAAATATCTGTATGAAGTATATATTAAATGCCTGCCAGCCGGAAGAACCGATGCAACGCAGCACGGCTACTTCATCCCGTTTTTCACGCGCATAAATATGCACCGAGCTGGCAACCCCGATGCATCCAAGGATTAATGCTACAAAAGCGAGTAACGAAAAAAAACGATACACGGAAAGAAACCCCTCTCCAAGTCCCTTCTTTCTTTCCTGCACCGTATCGTATGAATAGCCGTGCTTCCTGACAATCGGCCCATAGGTTTGAACCGTTTCTTCTATTTTTGATTCGTCTGGTATCTTAAAAAACTGTTTATAGTTTACGCGACTTCCATATTGCACCAGTCGGGTCGAGTCCAGATCGGCCATTGATATATACACCGATGGCGTAAACGTAGTCATGATGCCACCACCCCCCGGAATTCTTTTTACTGCACCGGCAATTTTAAAAGTAAGATTGCCCACACGAATGGAATCATCAGAACTTACTTCATATTGTGCCGCGAGCGATTCATCAATCATCGCGTAGCCACCGGATTTCATCAAGGTATACGCACCTGCAGGTTCCGTTTCGATCTCACCATAAAAAGGAAAAGGTCCCCCGATCGCAACCAGTCGGATAAGCCGCGATTGACCGTTATGAAGAAACAAAACCATCGAAGCCATATCCGCTTCCGAAGCTTGCTCCAGTTTAATCGAATCAAATACTGCCTGTAAACCTTTGCTGAATTTTTTATCGCCATTAACCACGAAGTCTGCGCCAACCAGTTCTTTGGCATTGCGGTCGATGTCCGTTTGCAGTGTATAATTCAATGAATCCAACGACACCACAGCGGCTATGCCGGCAATCAGGGAAGCCATAAACAGCAGCAGCCGCGAATAGTTATGACGCGCATCGCGCCAGGCCATGATCCACACCCAACGGTCTTTAAAAATTGATCGCTTGTCGCGTTTTACCCGGATAACGTAATCGATCACGTTTTTTTAGTTTAAAGTTTAAGACTCACGATCAGGAATCGCTACTAATTATAAATTGGGAATCTGGAATTTGGAATCTGAAACCGCCAGCGGACTTAATACCTCCTCCATCAACTTCCCGCCTTTCATTTTCAGAATGCGTTGTGTGCGTTGCGCGAGCTCAAGATTATGCGTAACCAATACAAGCGTTGTATTCTTTTCTTTGTTCATGCCAAATAAAAGCTGCGTAATGTGATGGGCATTTTCTTCATCAAGATTTCCGGTAGGCTCATCGGCAAAAAGGATTTTCGGATCCGTTATAAATGCTCTCGCCATCGCCACCCGCTGTTGTTCGCCACCCGACAGCTGTGAGGGGTAGTGATGTAACCGATCAGCCAAGCCTACACGCTCAAGCAATTCCTTAGCCTTGGATGCTACATGCTTCTCTCCACGGAGTTCCAGTGGCACAGTAACGTTTTCAAGTGCCGTGAGTGTCGCCAGAAGCTGAAAGTTCTGAAACACAAAACCGACATACTGGTTACGCAGATACGCGCGGTCATCCTCACCCATCGAATTCAGTTTAAATCCCATCAACGATATGGATCCGGCAGTAGCTACATCAAGCCCGGCACAAAGACCAAGTAAAGTGGTTTTTCCACTACCCGATGGACCTATGATAGCCAGCGAATTTCCCGGATGCACAGAGAATGAGACATGATCCAGAACGGTAAGTACCTTATCGGCAGAACGGTATACCTTGGTTAAATTCTCCGCTTCAAGAATAGAAGTTGACATGGTTTTTGTATAATCGTTAAGGGATGTAGCGTTTAAAGTGCTAAAATTGTTTCCGTTTACACGAAAGAACAAACTACTTTTTGACTTATGGTCGGAAAACTCTTCACATTTATTTCACTGTTCCTGTTATTTCAGACAAATACGTCACCCAAACTTATCCTGTTTTATGGCGACAGCCTTACTGCCGGTTATGGCCTTTCACCAGAAGAGGCGTTTCCTGCCAAAGTAGAAAAAAAGTTTAATCAGAAGGGCAATGTATGCAAGGTAGTGAATGCCGGACTGAGTGGAGAAACATCGGCTGGAGGATTATCACGACTGGACTGGGTATTGCGCCAGCCGGTAGACATCTTCGTATTAGAGCTGGGTGCAAATGACGGTCTCCGGGGTCTGCCTCTTGATCAGACACAAAAGAATCTACAGGCAATAATCGACAAAGTAAAGAGCAAGAATCCCAAGGTTAAGGTTGTTATCGCGGGGATGATGGTTCCACCCAACATGGGAAATGACTATACCACCAGGTTTCAAAAAATATTTCCAGAGCTAGCCAGGAAAAATAACGCAACGCTAATTCCTTTTCTTCTTCAAAATGTAGCCGGAAATGAAAAATTAAATCAGGCCGATGGTATACATCCCACTGCTGAGGGACATAACATTGTAGCTGAAAATGTCTATAAATTTATACAGCCCCTGATGAAGTAACCAGACCGGCAGGAACTTTGCAGCCTGGAGGCCATGTCAAAAATAATCAAGGCATCCGTCCTTTTACTTCTCTTAAATTCCTGCACGGAAGAAATTGATCCTGATTACACGCAAAAAGTAGTTGAGCGGTGGCGATTAACCGAATTCGAAGGAACGCCTGCTTGCACCCTTGTGTTAGAAGACGAGGAAGCAATCACCATTCCAGAACCCGCCATTGTTAAATCCATACTCGGCTGGTACGATCTCACACCCCAGGATATACAACTGTATTTTCTAAATAACCAAACATTCGAAGTGGTGAAAAATAACCACGTTGCTTTCACGGGCACCTGGAATGTAAAAGATGACGAACTGACGTTATCAGATACTACAACTTCATGGACGCTCCGGGTCGTGAATCAGGACACTCGCTCCATCAGTCTTCATGCTGACGCATACCCATTTCTGACAGCCATAACAATAACATTTACACGGGTCTTACCTCAGCGCGGAGAGAGAGGGATTCGAACCCTCGTTCCGACAAGTCGAAAAACGGTTTTCGAGACCGTCCCATTCAACCACTCTGGCATCTCTCCAATAACTAAATAAAAACTCCCGCGGTTATGCGAGAGTTCATTGGTGAAATTCTTTTGGAATTTTCTATTCAAATCGAAGCGATTCAATCGGATCAAGTTTGGATGCCTTGCTTGCCGGGTAGTATCCGGACAACAGCCCAACAAAAATACAAACCCCCATCCCTACCAGCATCCATAGCCAGGGCACCACAAAAGATTTAATTCCCAATACGCTGGCGAGTAAATTTCCAACCAGGATACCGAGTATAATTCCTGAAATCCCACCGAGCAAACAAACCACAATAGCCTCAATTACAAATTGCTGACGGATACGGGCGGGCGTAGCGCCTAATGCTTTTCGCACACCTACTTCTCGCGTGCGTTCGGTAACGGAAACCAGCATAATGTTCATCAGCGCCAGCGAAGCCCCCAACAACGTAACAAATCCAACCCCAATACCACCCCAACGCAACCCGCTGGTAAACGACTCCAGATTTTCTTCGAGTGTTTCACTTTTCTCCAGGTCAAACGAGTTAGGCTGACCGACCCTGTCATGCCGGATGGCGCGCATCACGGCAGTAGCTTCGCCCATGGCGTGTTCAAACACCAACGGATCACTGATCCCCACCGTAAGCTGATACCAAAGACCTCTACCCTTGGCCATCTGGTTGGCTTTCAGAATTGGAATGAATACCATATTGTCAAAGTTGTCTTCCGCCAACTCGCCCTTTTCTTTCAACACCCCAATTACGCGGAACTGCGCTCCGGCAAAAGAGATTTCGGTTTTCGTGTAATCTTTTGTGTCTTTATACAGCTTGTCAAAAATCGTATGACCGATAACGGCAACCTGTGCACCATACTGTTCCTCAATCTTCGAAAAACTCCGTCCCTGGTCGAACTCGAGACCTTTCAATGGAAAAAAATCCTGGTTTACTCCGGATACAAAAACATTGGGATTTGTCTTTTCCGAGTTGCGCTTTATCTCAGCAGTTTGGGTCAGCTCACAGGATAAACTAATCGTTGCCGGAATAGTATAGTCGCGGATAAAATCCAGGGCTTCGTTAAGCTTAATGGGGGGATAACTTTTTTCAGTTTTCCCCTGAAGATTTGATCCCCGGTTGTCCTTGGACGATATATCAAATGTATTGGCGCCCAGCGAGGCCAGACTTTCATTGAAGGAATCTTCTATACCATCAATCATTGTAAGCATGGCTACCAATGCGGTAATACCGATTGCCACGATGAGGGCTGTTAAAACAGAACGGAGCAGATTGGCTTTTACCGATCGCAGACCTTCCCGTATGTTTTCCAGAATATTCATTCAGTACGTATAATTTCCGATGCTGTAAGTTGATCTCGCGGCCATAATGTTACAGAAAATCCGCATTTTATTTACAATTCCGATAATTGAACCATCGTTCAGGTCACGTAAGTACCGCCCGCGTATTAACAGAACACCCATAAGTATAAAAAGAAATTAGTTTGGTAAATTTGGTAGTTATTCAACGAGTCTGGGTTATGAAGAAATGTGCGCTTTTGTTACTCTGGGTTCTGGCCTTCAAACTTTCTCATGCCAACACCATCTTTATTCCGATGGATGAAAAGCAAGCCAATCACCTCAAAGCTTATGGCATTGCCTATTGGATATTAAAAAGTGAAATCGAAGTGGACTGGCTGCTGAACTATCGGGGCGGCAGTTTTATGTGTCAATATCATCCGGCCATACAAAATGAATTGGTAGTGCGCGGGGTGAGTTTCGAGATTATTTCAGATGCGCAGACCAATGCGATTATCGCAGAGATTGCAAGTCCGGCAGTTAACTACGATATCATGAAGCTGGAAAAGTATCCACGGATTGCTGTGTATTCACCGAAGTCCAAACAGCCCTGGGACGATGCAGTGACTTTGGTCCTGACGTATGCCGAAATTCCTT
>Ga0315910_10004918_pt1 | contig 11048 bp, 7 predicted proteins | sample EdamamesoilMG_FD_204470 | JGI IMG/M metagenome (GOLD analysis project Ga0315910, IMG submission 204470) | Garden soil microbial communities collected in Santa Monica, California, United States - Edamame soil | ecosystem: Environmental > Terrestrial > Soil > Garden | place: USA: California...
ACACACACGCGCGCTCAGTCGACGACGTAGACTTCGACGAGGGCGATGCCGGTCGTATCGCCGCGGCCGCCGACGACGATCGCATAGCCGGCCGGGTGCGCGGGCAGCGTGGTCAACAGGACGGCATCGCGCGAGTCGGTCGGGAGATTGAAGGCTGAAACACTCGCGCCAGCGGCGCGGATCTCGTCGACATCGTTGCCCACGCACCAGTCGTCGTTGGAGGCGAGCGGCACGCCATCCTTCACGATCGTCATCTGCGGATCGGGCAGCACGCCGTTCACGTTGAACCGCGCGAGCGTGGGACCGACCGCGCGCACGAGCAGGCGCTTGGTGCCGCCGCCGCGGAAGACGATGCCCGGGATCAGCACCTCGCCGCCGGCGCCGACGACGGCGCGGGTGGAGAGGTTTTCGAGCGTGCCGCCGGTCGCGGTGGTCGTCGTGTCGTAGACCTCGACGAGCGCGACGCCGGTGGCGCCGCCCACGCCCGAGGCCTTGGCCGTGTAGAGCCCGGGCTGGAGCGTGACGAGGAGCGCCGCATCCTTGCTCCCTTCGTCGAGACCGAAGGCGCCGGATGCGGTGAACGCAGCGCGGAGCGCAGCGAGATCGGGGGCGTCGCCCCAGTTGTCGTTGGCGAAGAGTTCGACGCCGGTGCGGTCGACGACGGCGAGTTGCGGGTCGGACACCGTGCCGGGCACGTTGAAGCGCGGTCCGCCGAGCGTCGGGCCGACGGCGCGGATGAGGAACGTGCGCGGCGCGCTGCCGCCCACCACGAAGCCGGGGATGAGGATCTCGTCGCCGACGCCGACGCGGCCGCGCGTGGACATGTTGACGGGCGCGAGATCGAGGCCGGCCGAGGCGACGACGAGGTTGACCGCCATCGTGCCGACGGCCTGCCCACCGGCCGTGGCGGTGACCGTGGCCTGCGTGATCGTGCCGGCGGCGGTGGTCGGCGTGCCGCTGATCACGCCCGTCGCAGGATCGAGCGAAGCCCAGGCCGGCAGGCCCGTGGCGGAAAACACCGGCGCATACGGGCTCGTGTGGTCGGGCGGCGTCCAGGAACCGGATACGCCCGCGGTGAACGGCGCCCAGGCGTAGGCCGGGAGCACCGCGGGAATCTCACCGTAAACGACGCCGAGATTGCCCGCGACGTAGACGCGGCCGAATACGCGCGGGTCGCCCGTGATCACGCCGATGTAGCCGAACTGGTGGCGGTCGTCGTTGATGCGCACCCAGCTGGCACCGGTGTCGTCGGAGCGGAAGAGGCCGACCACACCACCGACGCGGCCCCAGATGAACACGGCGGGATGTGTCTGCCCGGGAGCGGCCCGACCGAATCCGACCGCGTAGGCCTCCTGCACGCTCGAGACCGCGGAGAAGCTCGCGCCCGAGTCGGTCGAGCGGCGCAGGCCGCTGCTCCAGCAGGGTATCCAAAGGTGACCCTCGAAGCCGGGGACGGCGCGCAGGCGCGCCGCGCCGGTCGGCAGCGTGGCCGCGGTCGTGAAGGTCGCACCGGCGTCGGTGCTGACGTGGAGGACGCCCGTATTCTGGTTGTAGATATAGAACTTCTCCGGGTTGACGCGATCGGCCACGGGCGCGAAGGTCGCGCTCGTGCTGGCGGGCGCGCCGGTGCAGGGCGTCCAGGACGTGCCGTTGTTGGTCGAGCGTCGCGCGGCGGTGTTGTCCTGGCTCCAGACGATGGTGGCGCCGTCGGCCGAGATGGCGATGGCGCCGCCGTTGGCCGAGGCCGACGCGGCGGTCGGAAATGCCGTCCAGGTCGAGCCGCCGTCGAGCGAGTACGCCCCGCGCGTACCGCCGTCAAAGGTGCGCACCATCTTCGCCGGCAGGTTCTCGGCGAAGTCGATCCCGCGGTTCGTGCCCTGCATTGGCGTGTGGCGCGACGCCGGCTCCACGCGCAGGTCGTCGTGCCGGAACCCGTCGATGTCGCCGAGTGTGGAGATCAGCGGGGCGCCGGTGGGCGGGCTGATGATGCCGAGCGGCGCGGTCTCCTCGAGGCCCTCGTTGAAGAAGCGCCATGCGGTGGTCGACGCGCCGAGGTTGCTCGACTCGAAGATCCCGTAGCCGGTCACGAACATGGCGCGGGCGGAGTCGAAGGGGTCGATCTTCACGTCTCCGGTCCAGTGCGGCGTGCTGGATGCCGCCCACGGAGCCTGGCTGTGGTCGCGCGTGCCGGTCGAGAGGATCGGCGTCCAGGTCGCGCCACCGTCGGTGGAGCGGTAGATCTCGTCGCCCGGCCACCAGCGGTCGATCGTACTGGTGACAAGCGTGGACGGATTGGCGGCGTCGACGGACAACCCGGCGTACCCAAAGGATCCCGACACCGGAGTGATGTTGGTCCAGGCGCCGGTGGTGAGATCGAGGCGCCAGACGGCGCCGCCGGAGATGCCGTTGGGGCCGAGGCCGTTTGAACAGGCGAGGAAGAGGTGGCGGCTGCCGGCGGCCGAGCCGAAGTCCGCATGGTGCGGCATCACGCCGGACGGCTGGCCCGGGACCGCGGCCCAGGTGGCGCCAGCGTCGGTGCTGCGGTAGAGACTCGCGCCGGCCGTGGAGTTGACCCCGACATAGATCGTCTGCGAAGTGCTGCCCGTGGCGCCGGACGCGGGATCGACGAGCACGAGTGTGCAGCTGGTCGGCGTGAACGACGTCACCTGGCTCCAGGTCTCGCCCTGATCCGTGCTGCGCCAGAGACCGTTGAGGTTGGTCCCGAGGTAGAGCACGTCGCTGTTGTTCGGGTCGACGACGAGGCGCTCACCGGTGCTGCGCCCGTCCTGGTTGCCGCCGAGGCGAAACGGGAGTTCGATGCGCTGCCAGGTCGCGCCGCGATCGCTGGATCGCAGGATGACGGCGGTCGAGGCCCACCACTCGACGTACTGGCCACAGGCGAGATAGACGCGGTCGGGGTCGGCCGGATCGACGGCAAGGCTGAGCACGCCGAGGCGCATGAACTCGTTGTTGAGGCCGCCGATGTCGTAGTTGAGCGGGATCCACGCCTGCCGCGGCATATCCCAGCGGAACGCGCCACTCACGTCGGTGCGGGCGTAGACCAGACCGCGCTCGCTCGGATGGAAGACGATGCCGGACACAAAACCGCCGCCGCCGATCGCGACTCCCTGCCAGGTGTAGGGCTGGCCGGCCGGCGTCTGGGCGGTCACCGGCAGGGCGCCGACGGCGAGGGACAAAAACACGAGCGAGACGAAGCGCATGATCGATCGATGGGGATGGGGTGAACCGGATCCAGCACGCGGCGGACGCCGTCGAAGCGTCCTCGGCGGCGGAAAAGCCCGGCGCTGATTTAGCCTTAAAGCATTGAGGTGCGCCCGCGAGGCAAGCTTTGTTTTCCGCTATTTCAACGGCTTCACCGAACTCGCAGCGCGATCGCGGTTAACGCCAGCACCCGGCGACCGCGGCCGGAGCGTCAGGGCACGAACTTCGCGATGTCCGGGATCTCCTTGGCGCGGCGGCCGGAGCCGGCGAGGCGCTCGATGTAGGGATCGACCTCGCCGATCAGATCAGCGTCGTCGACATCGTCGGCCGAGGGCTTGTCGGCATCCTCGTCATCGTCGTCGGCGTCGTCCTCGATCACGGTATCCGCGTCGCCCGGCACGGCCCACGCGTCCTCGGCGTCGAAGAGCATGGACATGCGGCGCGCCTGGGGCTCGAGGATGAGCGCCGGGTTTTCAAGATCGCCCTTCTTCACGACCTCGATGAGACAGGGGAAGTGCTGCTTGCGGTAGCGGGCGGCGAAGTCGGAGACCCACTTGTTGGCCACGCCGTCGCGGCGGTTGAGCAGGACGACGTCGGAGAAATGCACACACGCGTCGAACCAGCGCTGCAACTCCGGATGCGCGCTGGCGAGCTGGCAATCGACGACCGTGAGGATGCGCCCGATCTCCAGCCCGGCGGTGGGCAACCACGCGTGCAGCGCCTCGAGCTGGTCGATCGGGTTGGCCCGGCCGTCGACGAGCACGAAGACATGGGTCGCGCCCTCCGGTATCGGCTCCGCGGTGACGGCGCGGCCCTCTTCGAGCCACCACGCGCCCTGGATGAGCTGGGCGGCGGAGGCGAGGCGCTGCGCCGCGGCCTCGTCGGCGGCGCGTTCGCCGCGGGCGACGAGCAGCACGGGCCGCGCGGACTCGTCGAGTCCGTTCGCGATCAGGTCGGCGAGCAGGGCGCGCCGGCCCGATCCGGAGGTGCCGAGCACGATATAGGCGTGGGAAGCGTTCATGGAAGACAGCGGGGAGAGTTAACGGACGGCGGGCGGCCGCGCGAGTCTCATGGTGCAGACGCCGCCGCCGAAGGCGTCCGCCCGTGCCGTCGCCCGTCGATCGGGCGACCTCGGAGCGGCGGCAGCCGCGCCGATGCTCAGAACGTGAAGCAGCGGTTCTGCGCGTGCTGGCGCATCCAGTGGTCGACGAGCACGAGCGCCGCCATCGCCTCGACGATCGGCACGGCGCGCGGCACCACGCATGGATCGTGGCGGCCGCGCCCGATGAGCTCGGTCTCGCGGCCCTCGAGGTCGACCGTGGCCTGCGGCTGGAGGATCGTGGCCGTGGGCTTGAAGGCGGTGCGGAAGACGATCTCCTCGCCGTTGCTGATGCCACCCTGCACGCCGCCGGAGCGATTGGTCCGGGTGCGCACGCGGCCCTCGCGGTTTTCGAAGAGGTCGTTGTGCTCGGAGCCGCGCAGGAGCGAGCCGGCGAAACCGCTGCCGATCTCGAAGGCCTTGGTCGCCGGCAGCGAGAGCATCGCCTTGCCGAGGTCGGCCTCGAGGCGATCGAAGACCGGCTCGCCCAGCCCGGCGGGCACGCCGCGTATCCGGCACTCAATCACACCGCCGACGGAGTCGCCCTCGGAGCGCACGGCCTTGATGCGCTCGATCATGGCCGCGGCCGTGGCCGCGTGCGGGCAGCGCACCGCGCTGGCCTCGACCGCCGCGAGCGTGGGAAACTCCGCCAGCGCGGCGGCCGGCGCCTCGATGTCGTGGATGCGCGTGACGAACGCGCGGATCTCCACGCCGCCGGCGAGGGCGAGGATTTTTTTCGCGATCGCACCCGCGGCGACGCGACCGATCGTCTCGCGCGCGGAGGAGCGGCCGCCACCCTCGGGATTGCGGATGCCGAACTTCTGCTCGTAGGTGAAGTCGGCGTGCGACGGACGGAATTTTTCCGCCATCTCGGCGTAGGCGCCGGGCCGCGCATCGGTGTTGTGCACCATCATCGAGATGGGCGTGCCGGTCGTCCGACCCTGGTAGAGACCGGACAGGATGGTCACGGTGTCGGCCTCCTTGCGCGGCGTGGAGATGTCGCTCTGCCCGGGCCGGCGGCGGTCGAGCTCGACCTGGATCTCCTCCGCCGTGATCGGCAGGCGCGGCGGACAACCGTCCACGACCACGCCGACGCCCCCACCATGGCTTTCGCCCCAGGTCGTGATCGAGAAGAGATGGCCGAAGGTGTTGGGCATGGAAGACGGAGGACGCGGAAAAGCTGAAGGCTGACCGCGGAAACCTGAAGGCTGAAAGCAAAAAGCCCGAGTGCGGGCGCGCGGGCGTGACTCGCCTTGAAGCCAGCGTCCTGGCATGACCGCCACGGGAGGGCCGGGCTCCTGGCCGGCCGCGCCCGCGTGTCGTTCTCGCGGCCGGGCAGGAGCCCGGCCCTCCAACGACGACTCGTCCCTGCCCGCGGGCGGGCGGCCTACAGCCTCGTGTCCCGGCCGCCCTGGGGCACGTGGTAGATGTCGCGGATCAGGCCCGCGTACTTGTCGGTGATGACGTGGCGCTTGAGCTTGAGCGTGCTCGTGAGTTCGTCGCCCACCTCGAACGGCTTGGGCAGGAGGCGCCAGTCGTGCACCATCTCGAAGTGCCGGAAGCCGGTGGCGCCGCAGACCTGCGCCTTGATCTCGGCGTTGAGGATGCGCTCGGCCACCGGGCAGCGCGCGAGCTCGTCGAGCGTCGTGGCCGTGGCTCCGGTGTCCTTGAAACGCTCGAGGTCGGTGACGATGAGCGCGGCGAGGTGCTTCTGGTCCTGGCCCACCACCATGCACTGCTGGATGTAGCGCGACTCGCAGAGCTTGTTCTCGATCGGCAGCGGCTCGACGTTTTCGCCGGAGAGCAGGACGATCGTCTCCTTGCATCGGCCGATGATCTTGAGGCAGTCGTTGAAGGTCATCAGCCCGATGTCGCCGGTCGCGAGCCAGCCGTCCTTGAGCACGCGGCTGGTCAGCTCCGGCTCCTTGTAATAGCCGGGCGTGACCTGCGGGCCGCGCGCGTGGATCTCGCCCTTGAGCCCGCGGCCGAGGTCGCGGCGCGACGGATCCGGATAGAGGATACGGCCGGTGCCGATCTCGACGATGCGCACCTCCGTCTCCGGCCAGAGCGGGCCGACCGTGCCGATGATGCGGCGTTTCCAGGTCCGCACCGCGATGACCGGGCACGACTCGGTCATGCCGTAGCCCTCGAGCACGGGGATGCCGATGTAGTTGAAAAACTCATCCACATGCTGCGGGAGCGCGCCGCCTCCCGAGATCGTCCCGCGAAACCGGCCGCCGAGGATGTCGCGCAGCTTGCGCGTGACCAGGCCGTCCATGACCAGGTAGGGCGCAAGCAGCGCGGCATAGACCACGCAGTTGCCCAGGCCGGTCAGGGCCGAGGTCCACCACCGCCGGCCGACCAGGTCGATGCGACGGCCCTCGATGAAGTAGGCAGCGTGGCGCAGGTGCCGGGAGAAGAAGTACGCGGTGCGGAACATGCCGCGCCGCAGCGGGCTGCACTGGCGGACGTTGTGCAGGATTTTCTGATACAGGCTCTCCCACAGGCGCGGGGCCGAGGCCATGAGCGTGGGCCGCACCGTGCGGAGGTCGTCGGCGATGGTGCGCACGCTCGTGTACCAGGTGGAGCAGCCGTTGGCCACGGAGACCATCATCGCGATGCGCTCGTAGATGTGCCAGATGGGCAGGATCGAGAGCAGCCGGTCGGCGGTGGAGAGTTCGACCGGGAGGTTGCGGATCTGCGACATCATGTTGGCGTGCGTGAGGCGCACGCCCTTGGGCCGGCCGGTCGTGCCCGACGTGTAGATGAGGGTGAAGGTGTCCTCCGGTCGCACGCCCGCGGCGCGCTCCCCGGCGCGGCGATCGCCCGCGGCACGCATGGCCCGTCCGCGTTCGACGAGATCCCACAGGCCGTGGGCGCCCTCGGGCGGCGTGGACGCGCGATCCATCATGATCACCGTCGTGACGCGCGGGAGTTTTTCGCGACAGCGTTCGTACTTCCGCCACATGGCGGCGCTTTCGATGAAGACCACGCGCACGTCGGCGTGGTCGAGGATGTATTCGATCTCGGCGGGCGTGACGTCGGTGCCCCGTGGCACGTCGGCGGCGCCGGTGAGGAGGATCGCGTAGTCGGCAAGCGCCCACTCGAGGCGGTTGTCGGCGAGGATCGCGACGTGCTCGCGCGGCTGCACGCCGAGCTCGATCAGCGCCGTGGCGAGATCGAGCCCGCGTTCATAGGCCTCGCGAAAACTCGTGGTGCCGTACGTGCCGTCGCCCTGGCGTGGACAGAACGCCGGACGATCGCGAAAGAGTTCAGCCGCCAACCGGTAGACCTCGACGAGCGATCGGGCCTCCCGGATGGCCTGGGGTGATACCATGGGTTGGGCGGGGATTGGAGAGTCGCTCACACAGATGGGCCGGGCGCCGGGCGACTGCAAGTCGGTCCGGTGTCGAAATCACCTGAGTCGGCGCGCGCGTTTGGGACTGGCCGATGCGACGCTCGCGCCGAGACTCCTCGATCACCGCCATGCCTTTTGATCGTCGCGACACGCTCCAGCGACTGCGCGCCGCGCCCGGGCCGCCCGTGCTGATCGTGGGCGGCGGCATCAATGGCGCGGGCGTGCTGCGCGAGCTCGCGCTCCAGGGCGTGGATGCGCTGCTGGTCGAGCGTGCGGATTTCGCCGCGGGAGCGACGGCCGCATCGTCGCGCATGATCCACGGCGGCCTGCGCTACCTGGAAAACGGCGAGTTCCGGCTCGTGCGTGAGGCGCTGCGCGAACGAAACCTCCTGCTCAAGAACGCCCCGCACGCGGTGCGTCCGCTACCGACCGTGATCCCGCTCTTCACGCTCGCGTCGGGCTTCGTCAACGCCGCGCTGCGCTTCGTCGGGCTGAGCGCGCGGCCGACGCGCCGCGGCGCCTGGCTCGTGCGCGCCGGCCTGCGCATGTACGAGCGCTTCGCCGGCGCCGACCACGCGCTGCCGCGCCACCGCCTCCAGCCGGGCGACGAGGCGCGGCGCGACCGTCCGCTGCTCCACCCCGGCGCGCTCGCGATCGCCACCTACTTCGACGCGTGGAATCCCCTCCCCGAGCGCCTCTGCCTCGAGGTGCTCGACGATGCCACGCGCCTGCACGCCGGCGCCCGCGCGCTCAACTACTGCTCCCTCGCCGCGACCGCGCCGGACGGCGCGATCCACCTGCGCGACGAGATCTCGGGCGGGACGCTCGTCGTCCGTCCCCGCGTCGTGATCAACGCGACCGGCGCCTGGATCGACGCCGCCCAGGCCACTCTCGGCTCGCCCACGACCTGGATCGGCGGCACGAAGGGCTCGCACCTCATCGTCGACCATCCCGAGCTCTTCGCCCAGCTCGGCGGGAGCGAGATCTTCTATGAAAACGCCGACGGCCGCATCTGCCTGATCCTTCCGGTCAACGGCCGCGTGCTGATCGGCGCGACCGACATCCGCGTGGACGACCCCGACCAGGCCCGCTGCGACGCCGACGAGGTCGCCTACCTCCTCGGCGCGGTGCAGCAGGTGTTTCCCTCGCTCCGGATCGAGCCGGGCCGGATCCTCGCGCGCGTCTGCGGCGTGCGCCCCCTCCCGCGTAGTGGCCGGGTGGCGACAGGCCGGATCCCGCGCGACCACACGCTGCGCGAAACGCCGCCGGCCGGCGGACGACCCTTCACCACGCTCGCGCTGGTCGGCGGCAAGTGGACCACCTTCCGCGCCTTCGCCGCGCAGGCCTGCGACCGTACGCTCGCTCTTCTCGGGCAGCCGCGCCGGGCCTCGTCGGAGGACCTGCCCATCGGCGGCGGCCGCGACTTTCCCCACGGCGCCTCGACGCAGGACATGTGGTTCGCCCGCCAGGCGGCGCGCACCGGCGCGGACCGCGCGGTCGTCGCGCGCCTCTTCGAGCGCCACGGCACCACGGCGGCGCGCATCGCCGCCCACCTCGCCGCGATGCCGCGCGAAGCCCGGGCGTTTGACTCCATCGGGCCGTGCTTCGCCGGCGAACTCGACTGGATCGCGCGCGAGGAGGCGGTCGTGCATCTCGACGACCTCGTGCTGCGCCGCACGCCGCTCGCGCTCTTCGGTTTCCTCGACACGGCACGGCTGGAACGCGCGGCGGGCATCGCCGCGGCCGCTCTCGGCTGGGACGCCGACCGCACGCGCGCCGAGGTGGAGCGTTGCGCCCACCTCCTGCGCGAGCGGCACGGGATCGACCTCGGCCGTCCGGTCGAGGCGCCGCGCCGGCACCGCTAGCGCCTGTCCTGCAGTTCGATGATCCAGGCCTCATGGGTCGGGCGGGTACTCCAAACCCGCCGCGAGGACGCATCGACGCACCCGGCGCGCTCGGAGCGCGCGCTCTGCCCACGAACCGGATCCCGAAGTGCATGACGGGCTCCAGGCGTTCGCGACCTTTGTGCAACGCCCGACTTTCGGCCTCGCCGCGCATCGGTCGCCGCGCCAGCCTCAACGCGTTTTCCTCACCCTCATGAAAAAATACATCGTCGAGTTCATCGGTGCGTTCTTCCTCATCCTCACCATCGGTTGCACGGTCATCGCTCCCGGCGCCGGCGACATGGCCCCGCTCGCCATCGGCTCCGCCCTCGCCGTCATGATCTTCGCAGGCGGCCACATCTCGGGCGCCCACTACAACCCCGCGGTCACGCTCGCCGTGACACTGCGCGGCAAGTGCACCTGGGCCGACGCGATCGGCTACTGGGCCGCGCAGATCCTCGCCGCTGTCGTCGCCGCCGTGTGCGTGAAGTTCCTGAAGGGCGCCACCGCCATGGCCGCGGTGTCCGCGATGACGCCGAACGTGCCGCAGGCGCTGCTCGCCGAGTTCCTCTACACCTTCGCCCTCTGCTTCATGGTCCTCAACGTCGCCACGGCCAAGGGCACCGCGGGCAACTCCTTCTATGGACTCGCCATCGGCTTCACCGTGCTGATCGGCGCCTACTCGGTCGGCGGCATCTCCGGCGGCGCCTTCAACCCCGCGGTCGCCGTCGGCATCTCGATCCTCGGCCTCTCCGCCTGGGCCAACATCTGGATCTTCCTCGTCGCCAACCTCGCGGCCGGCGTCGTGGCCGCGCTCGTCTTCAAGGCGACCAACGCCGCGGACGACGTCTGATCCGCCCGTCCCTTCACCCGGGGCCGGCGGATTCCGCCGGCCCTTTTTCTTTCCCAGGATGGACTGTCGCGCGGGCTGCGGTGCGTGCTGTATCGCACCGTCCATTACGTCGCCGATCCCCGGCATGCCGCACGGCAAGCCGGCCAACTTTCCCTGCGTGCAGCTGCTGCCGGACATGCGCTGCGCGCTCTTCGGCCGGCCGGAGCGGCCCGCGTTCTGCGCGAGCCTCCAGCCCTCCGCGGAGATGTGCGGGAGCGACGCCGGTGACGCCCTGCGGCGCCTGAGCCGGCTCGAGGAGCTCACGCGCCCGGGCGCGGGCTCCCCGGACTGACGCCTCACGCACGCGTGTCGAGCCGCGCCAGGCCTTCCCGCGCCCGCTCGAGCGCCGCCGCGTCGTAGATCGCGACCGCCGGGAGCTTCAGGCTGAGCTCCCACTGGGCGCGCGCCTCATCCCGGCGACCCAGCCGTTCGTAGGCGAGGCCAAGCTCCACGCGATGCGCCAGCGCGTCGGGCTCGAGTGCCGCGGCGCGCTCGAGCAGGCGCAGGCCCTCCTCGATCGACGCCTTGGGCAGCCCCCCGAAAAACACCGCGACGACGGCACGCCGCGCCGCGCCGAGTGCCGCCATCTCGAGA
>Ga0315910_10004919_pt1 | contig 11047 bp, 8 predicted proteins | sample EdamamesoilMG_FD_204470 | JGI IMG/M metagenome (GOLD analysis project Ga0315910, IMG submission 204470) | Garden soil microbial communities collected in Santa Monica, California, United States - Edamame soil | ecosystem: Environmental > Terrestrial > Soil > Garden | place: USA: California...
AAAGGCTGGGGCGTTCTCGAGGGCGCGAACCGGTATAGGAACTGATCGCGTGCTATCTCGCGCCGTAATGCCTCGAAATTCGATACTAAACTCGCCTGTTGAAATATACTGATCGGATCAAGATCACGCTCATAGGACCTGCAACCATGTCATCGACAGCTCAAGCGAAGTTAGGCATTGAACCCGCCATTTTGGTGGACATCTATCGACAGATGGCGCGGATTCGAGCGGTTGATAAAGCCGTACAAGCGGGGCTGTCTGCCGGCAAATTTCTATTCAGCTATTGGCCGATGACCGGACAAGAATCGATTCCAGCCACGATCTCAAAACTGATTAGCTCGCGCGACTACATGGTGACGACGTATCGAGGTATCCACGACCAGGTCGCCAAAGGCCTCGATCTGTATGGCCTGTTCGCCGAAGCGCTCGGCCGATTCGACGGTGTCAACAAAGGCAAGGGCGGCTCGCCGCACATTTCGGATCCAAAATCCGGCTCCATGCTCACAACGGCGATCGTCGGCGGCGGCGCTCCCATTGCCAACGGGCTTGCGTTGGCAACACAGATGCGCGGTGAAGATCGGGTCACCATCGTCAACTTCGGCGACGGTGCGACGAGCATCGGCGCGGTTCACGAAGCCATGAATATGGCCGGCGTGTGGAAGCTACCGGTCATCTTTCTATGCCAAAACAATTTAATCGGTGAATACACAAAAATCCCCGACTACACCGCGAGTAAGGATTTTGCCTCGCGCGCTGCGGGCTACGGCTTCAAAGGCGTCAAGCTGGACGCGAACGACGTGCCCGCCTTCTATCAAGGCATGAAGAAAATCATCGAGGAAGTCCGACGCGGCGAAGGCCCGGTGTTCGTTGAAGCCGTGACCAACCGACTGGGACCGCATGCCGGTATCGGCGATTCGCACGAACTTTCCAAAGAGGACCTCGCAGCAGCCAAGATAGCGTGGCCGGTACCTAAAGTACGCGCGCAACTACTGGAAGCGGGCGTCTGCACTGAACAACAACTGGCGGAGATCGACGAAGCGGCGCGTGTCGAAGTCGACCAGGCAATCACTAAGGCACTGGCTGCCAAGCCTACTCCGCTGGAAGAAATGCTCATCGACGTGTATGGCGATCCCACCGTACCCCCGCGACGCGGACATTATCCGCGACGCGACGCCGAAACGACGGCTATTCCCACCGGCGGCAAACCCACCTTCATGCTGGAGGCGATCCGTGACGCGCAAGATCTCGCGTTGACGATGGATAAGGGTGTATTTCTGTTGGGCGAGGATATTGCCGATCCACCCGGTGGCGTCTTTGCGACTTCGAAAGGTTTACAAGCCAAACACGGTGCAGCACGCGTGCGCCCCACTCCGATTGCCGAGACGGCAATCATCGGCGCGGGAATCGGCGCGGCGCTTGTCGGCATGCGCCCGGTGGCCGAAATCATGTTCAATGACTTTGCCGGCGTTTGCTTGGACCAAATATTCAACCACGCCGCCAAGCAGCGCTATATGTCCGGCTCCGCAACTCACGTACCGATGACGATCCGCATGATGGTGGGCGGCGGCACAGGCGGCTACGGAGCACAGCACTCGCAATCGCTCGAAGCCTGGCTGCTGCATACGCCCGGCTTGAAGGTGACGTTCCCCAGCACGCCATTCGATGCAAAAGGACTGCTGCTCAGCTGCATCTTCGATGAAGATCCGTGCGTGCAATTGGAGTCGATCATGTTGTTGCGAGGCGCGAAGGGTGAAGTGCCGGCCGGCGACTATCGAATCCCGTTGGGCGTCGCAAACGTTCGACGCGAAGGCACCGACATCACTATCGTCACTTACGGGTGGCAAGTGCAGCAATCGCTCACTGCCGCCGAAGAACTACAGAAAGAAGGCATCAGTGTCGAAGTCCTCGACCTTCGCACACTCGTACCACTCGATTATCATCGCGTGCTGGAATCCGTGAAGAAGACACGACGGGCGCTTGTCGTCCACGCAGCGACGGAATTTGGCGGCTTCGGCGGCGAATTGGCAAGCACCATTGGCGAAGAACTCTTCTCCACGCTAAAAGCACCGGTGGGTAGACTCGGCGCCGATTTCGCACCGATCGCCTACTGCCGCGATATCGAAATGAATCAGATCCCGCATGCCAAATCCATTGCTGCCCGCGTGCGTCAAGTAATGGCCTTTAAGTAATAGGAGCAAATCCACATGACAACGCAGCTCACCATTCCACGCCTTGAGATGTCCATGACGGAAGGCGTACTGTCCGAATGGCTCGTGCCTAACGGCGCGCAGGTAAACGAGGGAGACTTGATCTATTCCATTGAAACCGGCAAATCGGTGGTGGAAATTCAGGCGCCCGCTTCCGGCAAATTGACTCAAAGCGCGCAGCCCGGTGAGACCTACGCCGTCGGGACGGCCATCGGCGAGATTGCCTGATCGAGCGCACCGGAAAGCTCTCTATTTAAATTTGATCAATACTATCGACGGAGCGGCTTCTTTGAAGCCACTCCGTTTTTATTTTACGTACTCTGACGTCACGCGCAGAAAGCGTCATCCTGTACCGACGTCCTTGCTGGCTCGATAGCGCCGATATCGATTCGCAGCGGATGCTGCCGATGCTAAACCAGTAACTCCGTAATCGTGCGATTGGTATCCATCGACAATGCACCCCAACGATCCGTTTGCAAACCCATTGCTTGCTGCACCGTCAAACCAACCCGCGTGATGGGATCCGCTTTGCCGTCCAAATGAAATCCGGTACGAATTCGGCCGTTGGCGTTGCCGGCAAGCATAATAGGAATGCCCTCCACAGCGTGCGCTTTCGCAATCGAACAATCGGAGTGCGCAAGAATCAATGAGTGATCCAACAGTGTCGCATCGCCTTCCTTGATGCTTGCGATCTCATCAAGGAATTCTCGCCAAGCAACCATGCTACGCGTGGCGAACCAAGCGTGTTCTTTCTGATAGCCGAGTTTCGGATCGACCGGCTCTTCATGAGTCAGCGTGTGATGCGTCGTGGTCGTACCCGCGCGACGCAAGTTGGATGCGGTGTCTGAGAACAACACATTGAATATCCGAGTTTGGTTGCACTGCAACGCCTTAGCGAGCAATCCGGCCATAAGACGATGCGTAACCATTACATGATCGATCTCGGAATCTAATGCTCTGTCGCCGGGCGCTTTCGGCATCGTGAAATTTTCGACCGGCGCGGGCGGCTCAAGCTGCAGCGCCAATTGCCGCTCCAATTGTCGCAGTGACGAGAAATACTCGTCCAAACGATGACGATCTTCTGCGCCGACGTCGCGCATTAAGCGCTTGCGATCCTCTTGCACCGCCGACAACACGCTCTTACGCGCCATCGTTCGCGTATCGGGCTTGAACTCCGTCGCATTGGGATCCTGAAATCCATCGACAAAAATTCGTCGGTACAGGGCTTGCGGCGACACTTCGCTGGGATTCGGCGACCCCGCAGCTCGATACGAATACGATCGATCGATACCGGCCGTACTGACTTCGATGGACTGAAAGCGTGTGCCTTTGCCGACGACATCGCCGATCAACACATCTAGCGTGGGCGCCTTCACGACCTCGTTCGGCACGGGAATGCCGGTGCGCAGCCCTAAGCAGCCGGTGATGTGCGGCTTATTCGGCACACCGTCGAGCTTCACGTCGAAGCCGCTCAATATGGCGAGCTTACTTCGATATGGCTCCAATAGTTTGAGATCGTCCGGCAGCGAGTAATTCGACCCCGTCGCGGCGGGGATCCACTTTTCCGGAATGAATCCGCAGCCCCATATCCAGGTTCCGAAACGCGTTGGGATGCGTTGACCGGTGGCTGCAAGCGCTTGCCCGTTCGTGTTCAGAAAGCAATCGAGATACGGTAATGCAACCCCGACGGCAACGCCGCGAATAATGCCGCGCAATACGGTTCTGCGAGTAATCTTGCTCATAAGCCCTCACCTGTCCGGAGCGCGACCTGTTCATGCTCGGATTTCTCGCCCTGCGCAGAAATCGCAAAGAAGTTTTCGCTCAGTGCGATCGTGCGCATGAGCTCCGGCACACGAAAACCATGGGTCGCGAAAGAGTGAGTCAGATAGTCCATATACGATCGCTCCTCCATCTCGGTATCGCGTCCGACGGCATAGCGATACATTCGTTCGACCAGACAACGCGGTGTCTCGGGATGATCGTGTAGAGCTTGCCCCAATCCCTCGGGGGTTTTGAAATCGATACCGTCGAGAGATCCGCTTGCGTCGATTACTGTTTCGTTCTCCACCGTGCGATACGTGCCCAAGCCGTCGTAGTTCTCCAGCGTCAGGCCCAGTGGATCCATAATCTTGTGACAGCCGGCGCACGCCGGTTGCGTGCGATGTACTTCCAGCCGATCGCGAGCCGTGGGCATTTTGCTGTTTGCCGTTTCTTGGACTGCCGAGAAATCGACGTTCGGCGGGGGATCGGGAACTTCCTGGCACAAAAACACTTCGCGTATCGCCTTGCCCCGCAACGTGGCGGACGAGCGACCCGGATGCGAATACAAGGATAAAAACGCTACATGGGCCTGGATGCCCACTCGATGCCTGTTTACCGAAAATTCACTCTTCTCCCAACCATTCCGAGTTGGAACGGGTACGCGATAAACGATGCCGAGCGCGCGCGTGAGATTTGCCTGGCGAGTTGTAAAAAGATCGCGATAGTCGCCTTGCTGTTCGATCAGTAAATCGGTGATGGTGCGTAGCGTCTGCTCTTGCGCATCGGCAGCTACAGTTGAGCTGAATGCAGGATAGACCACCGAGTCTTTCGCGAGATCGCCGAACTTATCGAACTGCAGCATATCTGCGAAGAACGCGCGCACGGCGGGCTTAAAGAGCGGCGATCCGATCAGCCGGTCTACATGACGACGCAAGCCTTTTTTGCTGTCGAGTTCGCCAGCGCCGGCCGCGCGCAGTAGCTCTGCGTCCGGTGCCGCGTTGGTTAAGAAGAAACTCAGCCGCGTCGCTTTGGACCATGCATCGAGTTCGCGCAATTCCGACGGGTCCGTCTCGGGCTTGGTCCGTTCAATCCGCAGCAGAAATTCCGCCGAGACCATCATTCCCGCAAGCGTCACTTCCAGTCCCGCATAAAAATCGCCGAGCCGCTGCTGCCCCGCCTGCGCCATGCTCACGAAGCGTTGGCTTTCTTCGCTCGTCAGTGGCCGTCTGAATAACCGCAGCCCATACACCTCGACGAAGCGTTTCGCACAAGCGGCGTCGAACGCCATGTCCGTGTGTGGTTTGCACGGAACAAACTTATCGCGACCCTTCTCGCTCACGATCGCGGCGGCAACCCCCAGCGCGGCCGCGTCGTATTGCTCGATACTGAAGGGCGACATGCCGGCTTCGCTTGTGCCAACAGCAATCAAACCTTCCGCTCGAAGACCGCGTTCGAATCGTGCCGGTATCGCAACATCCGCTCCGAAGATCGATGCGATCGTGTCACGGTATTGAGACTCCGTTAGGCGACGCATCACCGCCGGTCCACCAACCGCCTCGGGTTCGCGAATGGAATCGCCACAGCCGCTGAGCACGATCAGCACCGACATCGCTGCAACACATCGCATGCGTAAGACCGTCTCATTTCTCACGACGATCTCCTTTGCCTTCCAGCTTGTCGTTAACGCTTTTGGTTTCCGCATCGACAACGAACGCGGGAATCGCCGAGAAGGAATACTGTGTCGAAATGGACGTACAGCGACCGTTTTGATCAGGATCGCCGTCCGCATGCTCGTATAACGCGAAATAAACTCCCGGGCAGGTGTAGCCGAGTACGCGCGCCGCGCCGTTGCCAGTTCCTAGCCGCAAACCCAGCGGCCCCAATTCTCCTTTTGCATTCTTGCCACTGCGATAGCCGAACTGATAGTCGTACATCGCCTCTACGGGCGTGTAACCAGCAAGATAGCCGGAAAGGGAGCCATCTTTAGAAATCGTCGCCTGTACGCGCGCATGCTGTAACGGGCGCTCGAACCGCAGACCGTTGGTGACACTATGAAACAGCATATTGACCGGCTCGGTCGTAAGGACGCCGTCTTTGATGCGTCCTTTCGTCTTAGCTCGAAAGCGGATGTCTTGATCGATGGCGTAGGTTGCATACGCCAATGGACTGCGGCTAGGGCTCAATTGAATCGGATCGGCATTGGCAAAGATGCCGACCTCGATACTGTCGTCATTGCGAATATCGTCGACGCCTTCCAGCGATAGCAGAATGCCCCAAGACCCCGTCAACATTTCCACGGCAAAACCATTTGCTTGCCCGGTCGGCTGATAAGCGCGCATACAGCCGACGACGCGAGAGTATTGGTTGTCGATCCCGCGTTCGCCGTGTTTACCGATCGAGTCTCGATGAGGACAACCGCGAGGCGTTGGCGCGTCCACTCGCGACTCGACACCGTCTATATCGATACCGTCGATGGCTGTGTTGGTAAAGCGCGCAGTACGGAAGTTGAGATCGGGCGCACCCGCTTCGGGATTCATACAGAGATTCTGGCCGTTGGGAGCGGTTGAGAGCTGCGTCCCGGCCTGCTGCAAACGTTTGGCATACGCGTCGTCGGTTTCACCTGTGCGCCGCTTACCCTGCGGCGTGGACGTGAATATCTCCTCCACGTTGCGCGTCATACCCTGTTGGCAAGCACCCGTTTTCTCGGCATCGCCCGCGAGTACATACTTAATGTCAGCAACGACAAATCCGGCTCTACCGTTCTCGATCCACGTCATTTCCGCACCGGAAGCCAACGGGGCAAGCAGCAGCGCCAACCAGCGCAAGTCTCTACAGCGTGAAAAGCTCACAAAGTGCGTCAAAACGGACAGCCGCATGCGTGCCTCTTGAATTTGAGGCGGCCGATTTCCTCGCATCGCAGCAAAGCGCGGCCGCCTGAGCAGATGGGATGGACATTACTAACACCCGTGTTAGCATGTCAACATTACTTTCTAGGGTGTGAGTAATCGAGACTTCCGCCCTGCCGCTAAACGTTGATACTCATAGGATTGTTATGGCCAGGCCTTTTACTGCATCGGACGATCAGATCCTGCAAGCCGCCCGAAAAGTGATTGGGTTGCGCGGCGCGGATGCATTCTCGATCGCGGAAGTGGCATCGGAAGTCGGACTTTCGCGAGCGGCCATCATCTTGCGATTTAAGAGCACGCATGCGCTTAAGGTGGCATCGCTGACGGATTTGGTTCGTGAGTTCGCCGATGCATTGGAGGCGCTACCCCAAGATCCGAGCGGCGACAATCTATTGCGAGTTGCGGCATTCATCGGCAGCTATGTGCGCAGCCGCGAGAGCTCGGCGAAGTTCTTCGAGAGATACAGCGCAAACGTAAAGTATCGCGAATTGATAGAACTGGAGATCCGCCGTAGCGAGGCGCTGCGCAAAGCCGTTTCGAACGTTATGCCACCCCTCTCCATTGATCATCAATCTGCAATCACAGCGTTCTGCGCGCATCTAACCGGAAGCATCCTGACCTGGATCGGTCTCGATGACTCCAACCCCCGCGGCTATCTCGTGTCTCGCACGTCCGAATGGCTCCGACTGGCGCGAATACCGTTTGACGAAGCGATCGCGCGCGAGCTATTGACGCCTCCCGCGGAAGCAACCCACATCACCGCGCTTTCGAAACCTCGACGTTCGAAGACACGTGCACGTTCGCGCCTGAAATCCAGCGCGAATCGCTGAACCAGTGTCGACCCGAGCTTCCTAGATGACCGTGAATCAATCCCGTCGATATGCGTCGGTTGTGACGGCACCGATCCTGCTGGCATGCGCGTTGGCCATTTACTTTCTCTGGCCGACGCCGACGCTCGCGCCCCCGGGGATAGAGACACTCGGTACGTCGGTGGAGCGCGGAAAATATCTGGCGACGGTAGGGAATTGTAAGACGTGTCACACAGTCGACGGCGGACCGGCGTTTGCAGGCGGCGTGCGCTTTCAATCTGACTTCGGCGTACTTTATTCGACCAATATTACGCAAGACAAAGATTATGGCATCGGCAATTGGTCGCTCGGTGACTTCCATCGCTCAATGAAGCATGGAGTCAGACCGGACGGTACGCATCTATATCCCGCGTTCCCCTATACGTCTTTCGCCAAAATGACCGATGCCGATATTGCGTCGATCTTCCTTTATATAAAGACGATCGCGCCCGCGAAGGTGCAGGCTAAAAAGAACGATTTGAATTTTCCATACAATTTTCGTTTCGGGCTCCGCGCCTGGAACAAGTTATTCCACTCGTCGCAGACGTATGCCGATGATCCCGCCCAGTCGGTGGAATGGAATCGCGGCGCCTACCTTGTGCAAGGCCCGGCTCACTGCGGCGCATGTCATACCCCACGAAACTTTCTCGGTGCCGAACGTACCGAGCAGGCAATGAGCGGCGGCATGGTCTATGACGAAGTAGTTTCCGGAAAATATCGGCTATGGTCGGCCGTTAATTTAACGCCAAGCGAGACCGGATTGGGCGCCTGGAACGCCGACGACATCGTGTCGTATCTGAAACAGGGTGAATGTGGGCGCGCGGTCGTGCACGGCCCGATGACCGAAGTCGTCGTCAACTCAACCGTCCATCTCGACGATGCTGATGCGCGCGCCATCGCGACCTATCTAAAGCGAATGCCTGCCGCCCCCGAGCGCAGTATTCGCGCGCCTAGCAGGGAACAACTCAAAGCCGGCGAAATTGTCTACACCGTGCATTGCGGTACATGCCATCTGCCTACCGGGCTCGGTGACGAAATCATGGGTGTGACGCTAGCGGGCAATGCGATCGTGCAGTCGCAAGATCCCGCTTCGCTGATCAACGTCGTGCTGTATGCACCGCACCTGCCGCCACCACCGTTTGTTTCGGATCGGACACGCATGAAGCCGTTCGGTAAACGCCTATCAGATGACGACATTGCCAACCTTACGACCTACGTTCGAAACAGTTTCGGCAACCAGGCCGGCAGCGTCTCTCCGCACCAGGTTAAAAGGCAGCGCTAACTACGCTTGCTCTGGTAAAGCCTGTGACTGAGTTGATTTTAGTTCCGGTCACCAGCGACTGACGGTAACGGGCATTGGCATACCTAAGACAGAATGAGTCCTTGAAGAGACACTGGCGCATAAAGGCACGAAGATTGAACGGATCGAGCTACTTCGAGCGATCTGCATAACCCTTTGTTTGTGTCGCGATGCGCCACGCCGAGCCACGACCGACGATGTATAGCGTCTTCTTGCCGGGGCCGGCAAATGCCAAGTTATTCGGCGGCTTCGGCAAAGCAATGATGCCGAGCACATTGCCCTTTTTGTCGAATACCTGCACACCCGCTGCAGAAGCAACGTACAAACGACCCTTGGCATCCACCGCAAGACCATCCGCACCGCTCGTCATGACACCCGCATCGTTCTTGCGAAACCCTTCCAGCTTGGCAAACTCACGGCGCGCCCTCAGCGTTCCATCCTTGTTTACATCATAGGCGAACACATACTCGCCCCAGGTGTTAGCCACATACAGTGTCTTTTCATCGGGAGAAAGTTGAATGCCATTGGGTCGTGGCACCGTGGTATCGAGCTGAAGTAACTCGCCCTTTGGATTGAGGTAGTACACGGCGGCAGCCGGCGGCGCAGCCGGAGCGGGTTGTCCTGCCGGCGTATTGATACCCATGTCAGTGAAATAAACACCGCCATGCTTATCAATCACCAGATCATTCAAACGTCCGAAGGGAATGCCGTGATAGCCGTCGACGACCATACGCGACTTGTTCTGTGGATACACCACGCTGATGCCCGGCTTGCCAACTCCTATCGCCAATAGCTCGCCTTGTTTATTAAAGGCCAGCGAATTAACGCCGTTGCCGACACCCAAATCAAGATAGGTCGACGTGGAGCCATCGACTGCGATGTGAATGATGCGAGTACCCTGAAACTCCGTGAATATCAAACCACCATCCGGCATGGGTAGCGGTCCTTCCGTACCCTGAAAGCCGTCCTTGATGAATTCAACGCGAGTGCCCGCCGCTACCACGCCCTTGACAGCCGGCGTCGTCAATTCCTGCGCCTGCAGTGACGCACTCGATAACAACAGTATTGATGTAGCAATCCACTTCATTAGCGGTTCTTCCTCAAGCCAGTAGCTGTTGCCGCCGTGATACGCGATTACATTGAGACGGTGCGCGTGGCTCGTGCCCTATATGGGGCTACTTGCTTTAGTTGAGGAACGGGTTGGACGCCAAGCCGCAAGGGTACGAAGAGTGAACTTCTTGCTATCGACTGCTTGAGCAGTCGACGTTGACACTACAGTACGTGTGTCCTGCGGACACTAGAAGAGTGGACCTCTTCTGGAACGCTGACGCTACGGTAGGTGTGCCAAAGGCACTAGAAGAACAACCTCTCCATGATCGCCTTCTTAAAGAAGGCGGATCATGGAGAGGTTGGTGGTGATGAGTGGAATCGAACCACCGACCTAGGGGTTATGAACCGGCTTTTCTGCGCAACGCCGCACCATGGCACTCAACCACCCACACCATAAGTTATTGATTCTACAAACCTCTGAACTCTCACGAGATGCGGGAGTTGGTGTGGCGATGTGTGCCGTGGAGCTAGCGAGTGCACTGGATTTGCACTGACCAAACCGGACGCGACGAATATGAGGCAATCGGAACAGCCCTCCGTCGAAGGAGTTGACTATGTTATTTCGCGTCTTCCCGCCGATCCTTTGCCTGCTGATACTTCCTCTTCACCTCTAATAAGCGCGCATCCAATGCCGGGTCGGATTGTTTATAGGTCGAAAAGTCTGACAATGCGGTTTCGATATGACGAAACGTAACTTCACTCTCTGCTACATCTATCCATTTATCGATTGCAGAAATTGCCCATTCGTCGCCCATACCGCCAACCCACTCCGCCATCAACCCCACTACCGCGCCCGCAGAGAATCTGTGGTAATTGTCCACAAGATATTGATCAAATACCTTCTTCAGTTCGTTCGACATTTTTCGTTGATTACTACCGAACCATTCCAGCAGGTAAAGCCCACATAAAGTGTCA
>Ga0315910_10004920_pt1 | contig 11046 bp, 6 predicted proteins | sample EdamamesoilMG_FD_204470 | JGI IMG/M metagenome (GOLD analysis project Ga0315910, IMG submission 204470) | Garden soil microbial communities collected in Santa Monica, California, United States - Edamame soil | ecosystem: Environmental > Terrestrial > Soil > Garden | place: USA: California...
GTGAGCGCGTACAGCGGGCCGACCTTCATCGGGCTGCGCAGGCCGAAGTAGAGGTGCTCGTCGTCGGCGGTGAACGAGGACGTGCCCGGCACCTCGACGCCGTCGGCGTGCCAGAGCTCCTTGCCCGTGGCCGGGTCGAGGCCCGCGAGCAGGCGCTGGTTGCAGGTCACGACCTCGACGCGCTTCGCGTTCTTCCACACCAGCGGCGTGACCCACGACGTGCCCTTGGGGCGCGTCGTGCGCCACAGCTCGCCGCCCTTGGCCGCGTCGAAGCACACGAGGTCGGCGCGCTCCTCGTCGTAGCACTGCACGTAGAGCTTGCCCTGGTGCAGGACGGGCGAGGCCGAGGTCCCGTAGCCGAAGGCGGTCGCGTGGGCGCCGAGCTCCTTCTTCCACAGCGCCTTCCCCGCGTGGTCGAAGGCGGCCAGCGTCCCGGTGGCGCCGAAGAAAACGTACACACCGGTGGCGTCGGCGCAGGCCGTCTCGGTGGCGTAGGTGTTCGACGGGTGGATGGGGAAGCCGGGCTTCGCGCGCGCGACGCTCTGCTCCCACTGCAGCGCGCCGGTGGCGAGGTCGTAGGCCAGCACGCGCCAGTCGATGGTCACGTCGGGCACCTTGCCCGGGCCGTTCGTGCGCTCGTCCTTGATCCCGGCATCCATGGCCATGGGGTGCTCGAGCCCGTCGCCCACGGCCGAGGTGACGTACACGCGCCCGCCCCAGACGACCGGCTGCGACCAGCCCTGGCCGGGCACGGCCGTCTTCCAGCCCAGGTGCTCGGTGCTCGACCAGGTGAGCGGGAAGTCGGCCGCGGCCGCGCAGCCGGTGCCGCGCTCGCCGCGGAACTGCGGCCAGTCGTCGCCGCCGGACGGGCCGGACGGGAGCGATGGGAGGGGGACGGACGCGAGGACGAGGGCGGAGACGAGCATGGCCGCGATTGTCGAGCTCGCGCAGGGAACCGTCAAACGCGCGCGCCGGCCGAGCCCCCCAGCAGGGCCAGCACCTCGTGGAACACGCGCCCGTGGGCCTCGCCGTAGCAGCAGAAGGTCACGGCCGGCAGGGGCCCGTGGTGCGCGTGCCAGTCCATCACCGTGCTGATCGCGATCGCCGCCGCGCGGCGCTTCGGGAAACGGTATACACCCGTCGACACCGCCGGGAAGGCCAGCGTGCGCGCCCCGACCTCGTGCGCGAGCTCGAGCGCGGCGCGGTGGCACGACTCCAGGAGCTCGTCCTCGCTCTCCTCGCCGCCGCTCCACACCGGCCCGACCGTGTGGATCACCCAGCGCGCGGGCAGACGGTAGGCGCGCGTGAGGCGCGCCTCGCCGGTCGGGCAGCCGCCCAGGGTGCGGCACTCGGCCAGGAGCTCGGGCCCGGCCGCGCGGTGGATGGCGCCGTCGACGCCGCCGCCGCCGAGCAGCGTCTCGTTGGCCGCGTTGACGATCGCGTCCACCTCCAGCGTCGTGATGTCGGCCACCACGACCGACAGCGTCGAGGCGAGCATGCCCCGATTCTACGCCGATCCCGCGATCGCGGCGGCCCCGAGCTGCGCCTGGCCTTGCCTTCCGGCGCCGGCCAGGGCAAGACAGGGAGCCATGGCGAAAACGCGTGGACCGCTGTTCGTGCTGGCCCTGTGCGCGGCCCTCGGCCTGGGGGCGCTCGCGGCCCTGCTGCTCGAGGGCGGGCCGCGCGAGCGCACGGAGCCGGCCGCGGACGAGACGCCGCCCGCGCGCGAGCCGGTTCCCGCGGTCCCCGCAGTCGAGGGGGCGGAAGCACCGGCACCCGAGGACGCGCCGGTGGAGCGCGAGCGCGTGGCCGACGCGGCCGCGGCCGCACCCGCGCAGGGCACAGCGCGGGAGGGCGAGCTCCGCGGGCGCGTCGTCGACGGGCGCGGCACACCCCTGCCGGGCGCGCGCGTCGAGCTCGCGCGCGGCGTCGCGCCCGACTACGACGTGCTCGACCTCGGCGCCACGCGCGCCCCGGCCGCGCTGGCGCACGCCCTGGCCGACGAGGCCGGCGCCTTCCGCTTCCCGCTCGCCCTGGGCGAGCCGGTCGACGTCCACGCCGCGCTGGAGGGCTACAGCGACGCGCTCGCGACCGACGCCTACGCGGGCCAGGAGCTCGAGCTCGTGCTCGCGGCGGGCGCGCTCGTGTACGGCACGGTCACGCGCGCGAGCGACGGCGCGCCGGTCGAGGGCGCGCGCGTGCGCGTGTTCCAGCTGGGCGGGCGGAGCGCGCTCACGAGCGAGACCAGCACGCGCGCCGACGGCGGCTACGAGCTCACGAGCCCGGTGCGCGAGGACGCGACGCTCGAGGTCGTGCCCGTCGACCTGCAGTGCTCGGACTGGATCGCGCTGGAGATCGGCCCCGACGACCGCTGCCGGCGCGACGTCGTGCTGCTCGACGGCCTGGTCGTCGCGGGCACGGTGCGCGACGCGGCCACGGGCACGCCCATCGCCGACGCGGAGGTGGGCGAGGGCTGGTGGTACCGGCGCACGGCGCGGAGCGACGCGCGCGGCGAGTTCCGCCTGCCGGGTTTCGGCGATCCGGGCGTGCCCGAGCTGTACGCGCGCGCGCACGGCTACGGCGAGGGCAAGGTCGACCACTTCCCCGCGCCGGTCGAGGGCGTGATGCGCGTCGATTTCGCGCTGACCCCCGCGCGCTCGGCCCGCGGGCGCCTGGTCGACGAGGGCGGCCGGCCCGTGGCCGACGCCTACGTGGCCGCCGTGGCGAGCGAGTTCGGCCCGGGCGGGCAGCGCACGGACTGGCGGGCGGCGCGCAGCGACGCCGAGGGCCGCTTCCGCATCGAGGACCTCGCGCGCGACCTCGGGCACGCGCTCCTGGTCACCAAGGCCGGCTTCGCGACGCTCGCCCTCGACTTCCCGAAGGAGGAGTTCGAGGCGGCCGAGCTCGAGCTCGGCGACATCGTCCTGCGCGCGCCGGCCCTGCTGGCCGGGCGCGTCGTCACGCCGGACGGGAGCGGCGTCGCCGGCGTGCGCGTCGAGCTCGTGGGCTGGAACGCCGACCGCTTCCGGCTGTCCCAGGACGAGGCCCATCCGCGCGGCCAGTTCTACGTCGACACGCGCTCGGCCACGAGCGACGCGCTCGGGCGCTTCTGGTTCGCCGGGGTCGCGGGCGGGAGCTACCGCATCTCGACCCACGTGGAGGGTCGCGTGGAGGGCGCGGGCGAGCCGCTCGAGGTTCGGCCCGGCGCGCGCAGGGACGAGATCGTGCTCGTGCTCGACACGGGCGGCCTGATCCGCGGGCAGGTGCTGGGTGACGCGGGCGAGCCGCTGGCGGGCGTGTTCGTCTCGGCGCGCGTCGAGCGCCTGCGCGATCCGGCGGCCGCGGCCCAGGCCGGGCACGTGAGCCAGGAGACCGAGGCCGACGGCCTGTTCGAGCTCTCGGGCCTGCCCGAGGGCGAGTACAGCGTGCACGCCTATCCGCTGCAGACGCCCGTCGCCGATGCGAGCGCGCCCTGGCTCGCGAGCGAGGTCGAGCACGTCGCCACGGGCTCGCAGCCGATCACGATCGCCCTCGCGCGCGGCGCCAGCATCCGCGGGCGGCTCGTGGATGCGCACGGGGCGCCGCTGTTCGGCTACGTCGTGGCCGCCGCCGGCGGCGGGACGCTGAGCGGCGAGTTCTCGACCACCGACGCCGAGGGCCGCTTCGCTCTCACCGTGACGCGCGCTTCGAGCTGGACCGTCGAGGTGCGCGGCTCGCCCCAGGGCAACGACTTCCAGACCGTGTACCTGAGGAAGGAAGGTGTCCCGGCCGGCACCCAGGACCTCGTGCTGGCGCTCGAGAAGTAGCGCGCGCCGGGCGGGGCTTTATCCTCGTCTCCATGATGAGGAAGCCTCTTGTTGCGCTCGCGATCGCCGCGGCGCTGGCCGGCTGCTCCCGTGACCCGGAGCCCGCGCCGGCGAGCCCGGCACCGGCACCGCCGGTGAGCGTCGAACCCGCGCCGGTCGCCGCGCCCGAACCCGCGCCCGAGTCGGCCAGCTGGCCCGAGGAGGAGCTGCGCGGCCTGGCGATGCGCGGGCGCCTGCTCTTCCCCGATGGCCGTCCGTGCGCGGACCTCGCGCTGCAGTTCGGCTTCGTCGTCCCCGGCTCCCCCATCACCCTCGACGCCACGACCGACGAGCAGGGGCGCTTCGGGTTCGTCACCACCATCCCCGACGCCTGCAATCGCCTGTGGCTCACGGCCGAGGCCGGCGGCGTGCCCGTGACCCGGGACGCGGCCCTCGCGCCCGACGAGAGCGCCCTCGACTGGGGCGACATCGTGGTCGTCCTCGGCGTCACCGTGCGCGGGCGGGTCGAGTGGGGTGCCTCCGCGCTCGATCCCGAGCCCTGGCGCGTGGTGCTCTTCCCCGCGGGCCCGGCCGTGCCCGGCGTCGTGCGCAGCTCGCTCCCGCCCTGCGCGCTGGATGAATCGGCACACTTCGAGCGCGGCGGCGTGCCGCCCGGCCCGCTGTCGGCCACGCTCGTCCATCCGCTGCTCGGCGCCGTGGACGAGGTGCGCGGCGAGGCCGCGGACGGCGGCGTGCTCGAGCTCGTGCTGCGCTACTCCGGCGCCGATCCGAGGACCTGCATCGTCGTCCTGGTGCGCCGCGACGAGCCCGTGCCGGAGAGCTGGATCACGCTCCTCGGCCCCGACGGCAGCACGCGTCCGCCGACGCGCGCGCACGGCAACACGTTCGTCTTCGAGGGCCTGCCCGACGGCCGCTACGGAGCGCGCATCGAGTTTCCGGGCGGCCAGCGCTTCGAGGAGACCGACATCGCCCGCGGCACGCGGCGCACGCTCCAGCTCACGAAGGAGGAGCAGCGCTAGAGGATGAAGACGAGGAGGGCTGGTCGCATCGCGCTGGCCGCGCTCCTCGTCGCTGGGGGCGTCGGCGCGTGGGTGCTGCTGCGCGAGCAGGGCCGAGCGGATGAGGCACGGGACTCCCTTCCGCTCGCCGAGCCCACGAGCCCACTCCGAGACGACCCGCCCTCGCCCGTCGTCGAGAAGCGCGAGTCCGCCGCCACGCTCGCGCCCCCGGCGCCCCGGCCGCAGCCGAGCCAGGACGGGCGACGGCCGGTGAAGGTCACGGGGAGCGTGGTCTTCGCCGACGGGAGTCCGAGCGCCGACACCGCCGTCACGCTCACTCTGCGGACGGAGTTCGGCTCCGAGGCGCCGCCGGACGAGCTCTCGACGGACGACGCGGGGCACTTCACCTTCGAGCGCAGGATCGAACGCGAGTACGTTTCGCTCCTCGTCGAAGTGCACCGCCCAGGCTGGCTCGCGCCGCGCCGCGATTTCGTCCTGAAGCAACGGCGCGTCGAGCTCGACGCCGGCGTCTTCCGCCTCGACCGCGGCGGGCTCGTGACGGGCCAGGTCGCGTGGGCCGTCCCGCCGACGGACCGCGCCTACTGGTACGCCCTCGTCTTCCCCGAGCACGCCAGCTCGCCCGGCTCGCCGAGCGCGGCCCTGCCCAAGTGCTCGATCGACGCCGCGGGCGCGTTCGCGGTCGCGCCCGTGCCGGCGGGCGAGGTCTCGGTCTCGCTCTGGCATCCGCTGCTCGGCGTCGTGGACGAAGAGCGCGGGCACGTCGCCGACGGCGGCGTGCTGCACGTGACGCTCGAGTCGCGCCACGCGGATCCGTCCACCTGTCTCGTCCTGGAGGTCTGGACGCTTGCCGAGCGCGGCGCGCCGCGCGTCTTCCTGGAGCTCGCCGACGGCACGAGCGTCGACCCCACCCGAGTGCAGGAGATGGAGCTCTCCTTCGATCGGGACCGAGAGCAGAGGCAGCTTCTCCTGTTCGAGGGCCTGACCGGGTCCGGCCTGCGCGCGCACGTCGTATTCCCGAGCGGCGAGGCGGTGGAGCGCGACGGCTTCGTGCCCGGGACGCGCGGCAGGATCGACCTCGCGCCGGAAATCTGGCGGGACATCCTGGAAGAAGACTGGAAGGGCGACTGACCCCGGCGGAATGGCGCCCGAGCCTCTACAATCCGAGGGCTCGCGCCCGCTCATCTCACCCCCAGGAGTCCCCGTGCGCATCGTCCCCCTTTCGCTGGCCCTCGCCGCCCTGGCCCTGCCCGCTTCCGCGCAACACGCCGCCGCGCGTCCGAAGCTCCACCCCGACCTCGCGCGCGTCATCGCCGAGCACGGGCCCACGACCAAGGCGTGGGTGTTCTTCGCCGACAAGGGCCTGGCCGGCCCCGGGGCGCACGCGCGCGCCCTCGACGAGGCGCGCGCGCACCTCTCGCCGCGCGCCCTCGAGCGCCGGCGCGCGCGGCGCGTGCTGCCCGGCCTCGTGGACGAGCGCGACGCACGCGTGAGCGCGGCCTACGTCGAGGCCGTGCGCGCGACGGGCGTCGAGTTCGTGCTCGAGAGCCGCTGGCTGAACGCGATCAGCGTGCGCGGGACGCTGGCCGAGCTCACGGCCGTGGGCGCGCTCGAGTGCGTGACGCGCGTCGAGCCCGTGCGCCGCGGCGCGCAGGAGGCGCTGGCGACGGCGCCGCTCCCGCCCGCGAAGCTGGGCACGTTCTACGGCGCCTCGGAGGCGCAGCTCCAGCAGATCGGCCTGACCGACCTGCACGCGCGCGGCTTCACCGGCCAGGGCGTCGTCGTGGGCATCCTCGACACGGGCTTCCACCGCGGGCACGAGGCCTTCCACCAGAGCGGCCACGTCGTGGACGTCGTCGCCGAGCACGACTTCGTCGACGCCGACAACAACACGGACATCGAGGGCGGCGACCCCTCGGGCCAGCACTCGCACGGCACCTACATCCTGGGCACGCTGGCGGCCTATCTGCCGACCGAGCTGGTGGGCGGCGCGTACGACGCCTCCTTCATCCTCTGCAAGACCGAGGACACGACCAACGAGTACCAGCAGGAGGAGGACTTCTACGCCGCGGGCCTCGAGTTCATCGAGAACAACGGGGGCGACATGTCGACCTCCTCGCTGGGCTACATCGACTGGTACACGCAGTCCGACCTCGACGGCCAGACGGCCGTGACGACGCTGGCCGTCAACGCGGCCACCGACAACGGCATGGTGTGCCTGACCGCGGCCGGCAACGAGACGCACGACTCCAATCCCGCGACCTCGCACCTGATCGCCCCGGCCGACGCGCTCTCCGTGATCACCTGCGGCGCGGTCGACTCGACCGGCGTGATCGCGAGCTTCTCCTCCGACGGCCCCTCGGCCGACGGGCGGCCGAAGCCCGAGCTCCTGGCGACGGGCGTCTCCACCGCGACGGTGTGCGCCTTCACGGACACGGATTGCCTGACGGGCGTGAGCGGCACCTCGCTCTCGACGCCGCTGATGGCGGGCGCGGTGGCGTGCCTCCTCAGCGCGCACCCCGACTTCACCGTGGGCCAGCTGCGCGCGCGCATGCTGCGCACGGGCAACTACTTCGAGGCCAACGCCACCTTCGATCCGCAGCACGTCCTGGGCTGGGGCATCCCCGACGTCGACCAGGCCGGCTTCGACTGCAACGGCAACAACGTCGACGACGCCACCGACATCGCCAACTCCACGAGCCAGGACTGCAACGGCAACGGCCTGCCGGACTCGTGCGACATCGCCGACGGCATCAGCGCCGATTCGAACTCGAACGGCCGCCCCGACGAATGCGAGGGCCCCAAGGCCGGCTCGGCCTCGACGCCCACCAAGACGGGCTCGGTCGGCGGCATCCTGCCGCTCGTGGCCCTGCCCCCGGGCCCGCGCCCGGGCGGCCGCATCCGCCTCTCGGCCGGCACGGGCGCGATCGCCTTCGTGGTCGTGCGCTGCGAGGAGCGCGTGCTCGGCGTCGCGCGCGGGAGCGCGCTCGACCTGCCCGATGCGGCCGCGCTGGGCGGCCGCAGGCTCGCGCTGCGCGCCTTCGTGCGCACGGCCGACGGCCGTACGGGCTGGAGCGACGAGCTCACGATCGCGGGCGAGTAGCGCTTCCGGGGCGAGCGCGGGCTCGCGGCGAGGCGGTCGGGGCGGTCCACCGGGACGGCGCCCGGCCGCACGGTCGCGGGCTCGCATGGAGGGGCGCTCGCGCGCGAGCGCGATCGGCGGAACCCGTTATGATCGGCGCCCGTCCATCCCGTCCCGTCCCCGAGGCCTCCCGCCATGCTGCGCCCCCTGCTGTCGTCGGCCCTCACGCTCTCGCTCGTCACCCCGGCCCTCGCCCAGGTGGCCACCACCTCGGCCGACTTCCACCAGCCGGGGACGCAACCGGGCGACCTCAACGTGCAGATCCGCTCCTACACGGAGTGCACCTTCTGCCACGGCGGCTTCGATCCCGATCAGGAGCCCTACACGCGCTGGTCGGGCGGGATGATGTCGAACTCGGTGCGCGATCCGATCTTCCACGCCGCGCTCACGATCGCGAACCAGGACATGACCGGCTCGGGCGAGCTGTGCCTGCGCTGCCACGCGCCGGGCGGTTTCCTGGCCGGGCACGCGACGCCGGCCGACGGCACGGCCCTGACGGCGCGCGAGTTCGAGGGCGTCAACTGCAACCTGTGCCACCGCCTGGTCGACCCGATCGCGGCGGCCGAGAACCCCGACGACGACGACGACATCCTGGCCGGCCTGGCCGAGGCGCCCGCGACGGCCGCCAGCGGGCAGATGGTGGTCGACCCCAACGACGTGCGGCGCGCGCCCTTCGACCTCGGGCCGGGCTTCCCCTACCACCAGTGGCTGCAGTCGCCCTTCCACCGCGAGTCGCTCCTGTGCGCGAACTGCCACGAGGTCTCCAACCCCGTGTTCCTGCGCAACGGCGGGCCCGTGCCGAGCGCGAGCGACAGCTACGACCTCGACACGCTGGCCGCCGACCACCCCACGCACGACAAGCGCGACGAGTACCCGCTCGAGCGCACGTTCACCGAGTGGGCCCTGTCCGACTTCGCCGACGGCCCGATCGACATGGGTGGGCGCTTCGGTGGCAACCTCACCGAGGTGAGCACCTGCCAGGACTGCCACATGCCCGACACGGACGGCACGGCCTGCCAGCCGTTCCTGGGCGGCGCGGTGCGCACCGACCTGCCGCTGCACGACTTCGCCGGCTCGAACTCGTGGGTGCCGCGCGCGATCTACAGCCTCGACCAGAGCCTCGACCTCTATCCCGAGAGCCACGCCAACGGCCAGACCCTGGACGTGTTCGAGGACGCCATCGCGCGCAACAAGGCCATGCTGCGCGCGGCCAGCGACCTCGAGCTCACGCAGTCGGGCAGCGATCTCGTCGTGCGCATCACCAACCAGACCGGCCACAAGCTGCCCACCGGCTACGGCGAGGGCCGGCGCATGTGGATCAACGTGCAGTTCTACCGCTACGGCGAGCTCCTGCTCGAGCACGGCCACTACGACCACGTCACGGCCGACCTGACCACGGGCGACACCGAGGTGTACGAGATCCTGCACGGCCTGGACGCGAACATGGCCACGACCACCGGCCTCTCCGAGGCGCCCTCGTTCCACTTCGCGCTCAACAACAAGATCTACAAGGACAACCGCATCCCGCCTCGCGGCTTCGACAACTCCGACTTCGAGGAGAACCAGGTCCAGCCCGTGGGCAAGAGCTACGCCGACGGCCAGCACTGGGACAGCACGAGCTACGCCATCCCCGCCAACGCCACGCGCGCGGTCGTCTCCGTGTACCACCAGACGACGTCCAAGGAGTACATCGAGTTCCTGCGCGACGAGAACACGACCGACGGCAAGGGCGACATCGCCTACGCCGAATGGCTCGCCGCCGGCAAGAGCGCGCCCGTGCTCATGGACCGCATGACCTACGTCTTCACCGCGCGCAAGGTGCTGCAGCGCGAGTCGCCGTAGACCCGGAGCGTTACTCGCCGAGCGCGCGCGCCACCAGGTGCTCCTGCTCGGCCGTGTGGCGGCGGTAGGAGCCGGTGGCGGGGCTGGAGGACTGGGGGCGGCCGGCGTAGCGCACGCGCCAGCCGAAATCGAGGAAGCGCTGCAGGACGAAGGACCAGGGGCCCATGTTGCGGGGCTCCTCCTGGCACCAGACGAGCTCGGCCCCGGGGTGCGCGGCGACGAGCGCCTCCAGGGCAGCCCTCGGGAACGGGTAGAGCTGCTCGACGCGCACGAGGGCGACGTCCTTGCGCTCGCCGCGCGCGGCGGCGAGGTCGTGGAACACCTTGCCGCTCGAGAGCACCAGGCGCTTCGTCTGCTGGCCGCGCCCGGGGTCGTCGACGACCTCCTGGAACGCGCCCCGGGAGAGGGCCTCGACGGGGCTGGCCGCGTGCGCGTCGCGCAGCAGCGACTTGGGCGTGAACACCACCAGCGGGCGCTTCTCGCCCGAGCCGCCCTGGCGGCGCAGCAGGTGGAAGTACTGGGCCGAGGTCGAGCAGTTGGCCACGGTCAGGTTGCCGTTCGAGCACAACGAGAGGAAGCGCTCGATGCGCGCGCTGGAGTGCTCGGGCCCCTGGCCGTCGTAGCCGTGCGGCAGCAGCAGCACGACGCCGCTGCGCTCCTTCCACTTGGCCTCGCCGGCGGCGACGAACTGGTCGATCTGCACCTGCGCGCCGTTGACGAAGTCGCCGAACTGCGCCTCCCACAGCACCAGCGCCTCCGGGCGCGCGATCGAGTAGCCGTACTCGAAGCCGAGCGCCGCCTCCTCCGAGAGCAGGGAGTCCCAGGCCTCGAAGCCCGCGCCCGCCGTCGCCACCGTGCGCAGCGGCACGTGGTCCTTCTCGGTCACCTGGTCGCGGATCACGGCGTGGCGCTGGCTGAACGTGCCGCGCCCGGAGTCCTGGCCGGCCAGGCGGATGGACACGCCTTCCGCAAGGAGCGTGGCGAAGGCCAGCGCCTCGGCGCAGCCCCAGTCGACGCCCGTCTCGCCGCGCACCATCTGCTCGCGCCGGCGCAGCTGGCGCAGGAGGTTGGGGTGCACGACGTGGCCGTCGGGCATGCGGTTCATGGCGTCGATCAGCGCCGTCAGCTTCTCGCGCGCCACGCCGGTCGTGGGCGAGGGCGTGCGCACGTAGTCGCCCGGGTCGTCGTCGTCGAGGTCGATCAGCTTGTCGAGCGGCACGTCCACCGGCGCCACGGCCGC
>Ga0315910_10004921_pt1 | contig 11046 bp, 7 predicted proteins | sample EdamamesoilMG_FD_204470 | JGI IMG/M metagenome (GOLD analysis project Ga0315910, IMG submission 204470) | Garden soil microbial communities collected in Santa Monica, California, United States - Edamame soil | ecosystem: Environmental > Terrestrial > Soil > Garden | place: USA: California...
CCCTGACTCGAAGCTCAGAAATCGCCCCGACACGAGTTCGGACTCGTAACAGAATCGGTGGCTTGCGTCGGCGGCGGCGCTTCTGTTCTCACGGTACTGAAGGATGACCCGCACACGGTTGCGCGCGCCCGGTGCATGGCGGGGGTCGTAGACGGCGAGGCAACAACCAGGGATGCCGAGCTCGCGCAGATGCAAGACGAGCATGCTGCCGAGCTGGAAATCATCCTCCGCGACGATGAGTGATTGTGCGACCTCACACAGCCTGCCGATGAGGCGCCGCTCTTGCAGCTGAAGGTGAGTCGCTCGCTGATGCACGACGTTCGCGAGCAACACTCGCGCCTCGTGCAGCATGGTCTCCGCGCGCAGCAGCATGCCCGGAAACTGGATCAGCGGGGGGACAGCCCCCCGGCGCAGCGCCGTGGTCACGGCCTGGTACTGCCTCGGGTCGACGTCGCGTGCGAGTGCCTCCCTCAGCACCGCATCCCAGCTTTCGACGAAAGCGGTGACGGACCTACCCATGAGCCCGGCGAAGAAGCCGTCGAGCAGCTGGTTCGCGTGCTCCTCCGAAAGCAGGTTCGGAGCGGCCGCGACCATCTGAAGGCAAAGCTCTGGACGCTTCTGGATCAGCGGGGGTTCTTGCTCGACGTGATCCGGACGCTTGGGAGCAGCGACGCTGAACTGGTCGCGCTCCAAGGGGCAGCCGCAGGACCTTCGCACCACGAGCTCCGTGCGGAGCAGGTGCCGCCGCTCGGAGATGTCGATGTCGATGCCAGTGAGCGCGAGCTTCACCGCCTCCCGCGCCAGCACCGTTACACGCTGGCGCATGGTGGTGAGCGACGGCAGCTCGTACTGCGCGGCAACATCGTCGTCGAAACCCGTCACCTTCACGTCCGTGGGGATGCGGAGGCCGCGCTGTTGCAGCTCGCGAATGGCGGCAACCGCCATCTCGTCGTTGCCCGCGACCAGGGCATCGAAGTGCACGCGACGCTCGTCGAGGAGCACGCGGATCGCCGCCACGCCGGACTCGGCATGGAAGTCTCCTTCGACCACGAGCTGCGGATCGGGGTCCAGGCCGGACTCCGCGAGTGCCCGCAGGTAGCCTTGATAGCGCTGCTCAGCTTCGATATTGCTCGCGGGACCCCGAATACACGCGACTCGCTCTGACCCGTGCTCGATGAGGTGCCGCGTGGCCTCGCGCATGCCATCAGCGTTGTCGAGCACGATCGAGGCGATGCCCTCCACCTCCGCACCCATGCTGACCACGGGCAGGCCGGGAAAACGTGCGACCTGCGCCATCAAGGCCGCGTGACCCATGGCACTGGTCAACGTTGGCGTGGACACCACCAGCGCGTCGATATTGTCGGGAGACGCCAGATGAAATGCGTGGTGACGTTCCGCGCCACCGCGGCGCTGTCCGCCCGGACCTGCACAAAAACAAATCAGCGAAGCACCGAGTTCGGCGGTAGCCGCCACCAGAGCCGCCAAAAGCTTGTGCTGATAGCTGTCGTCGATCCGATCGACCAGAAACCCGATCACGGGCGGTCCGACTCGTGCCGCTCCCGATGCTCCCTCACGATGACCCGTTCGAGTCATGCTGACCTTGCCGGAGGGGCCGAAATGCTTGGATGATTCGTCATTGCGCAGGCAGTGATCGCGCTGCAAGCCGGCCACGCTGCTGGCCTTGCTCGAGAGCAAGCTTAAATGTCCCACGAGAGGGGGCCTCCTGGCTAGTCGTCCAGCATCCTGTCCGAAAGCAGCGCGCGCGCATTCGTAACAACCATCCCCCTCGCGACGTTGCCTCACACTTCAACACACCGGGAACCTTTGGCGGCCTCTGTTGGAAACCCGCTGTGCGAACCTGCTCCAAACGGCGCGCGGGCAGTGGTTGAACCACGCCCTTTCGAGTCGCATGTACTCTTGGGTCGCATGCTCTGCCGGGTCGCTCTCCCGGTCGCGTCCTCGCCTCGCGCCCTCGCCTCGCGCCCTCGCCTCGCGCGTCAGCGTTGGACATCTGAGTGACCGAGCGACTTTTCGGGCGCGATGCGATCTCGGATCAGCTGCTTCAGCTCTTTCGGATCGGGAAAGCGTCCGACGACAGCGCGGTCGAACAGCATGTCGCCATCGAGCCGCACTTCGAAGACACCGGACTCGCCCGGAATCAGTGTCAGCTCGGCCAACTCTTCGGCGAAGGTCGTGAGCAACTCTTGTGCGATCCAGGCGGCACGCGGCAAAAACCGGCAGCGACGACAGTAGGTAATGCAGATGCGCGGCGCGCTCACTGCTCGAGCGTGCTCCCGCGGGCGGCGCGTTGCAAGCGCGACCGTGCACTCAACGCCACCGCGACCAGGATCCCCACGGGTTGCAGCAACAGTGCGACCAGCGCCGTAACGACACCGAAACGATCGGCGACGGAGCCCAAGACCAGTGGCACCGCGAGGTCGATGAAGCCGAGCGCCTGCGCGCCTGCGGCGACCAGGGTGGAGTCTTCGGGCAGGGCAGCGTAGGCGCGCGCACACGTCAGCGGGTAGTGCGCGCTGGTGAAGGCACCGGCGGTCAGCAAGAGCAGGCTAGCGAGTCCGAGCCTGGCGGGTGCCAGGACCAGGACCGTGATCCAGCCGGCAAAACACAGCGCGGACCCCACGCAAGCGACCACCAAGAGCGCACCCGAAGGCGCGCCCTTCAGACGGCGTTCGAGCAGCACCAAGCCGAAGCACCCGCCGAGGGTGAACGCCATCAACGACTGGGCGACGAGCGCGGCGTCCGAAGTCGCCCGGTACACGCTCAGACCGACCAACACCGCCAGCACCTCGTCCATGAAGGCGCACGCGGCGGTCGCGCACAACCACAAGAGCAAACCTGCGCGCCCGCGCGCGGCGCGAAGGCGCTTCCACGACGAGTCGAGCGCGGCGCGTAGCGCGCTCAGAGGTCGCCGCTCAACGCCGGCTCGCGGCGTGTCGTCGGCGCGGGACGGCGCCGCGCCTCCAGCTTTGAAGAGGGCGAAGCTCACCAGCGCCAGCAGTAATGCGGTGGCGCCGAGCGCAACGCGCCAACCCAACCCCAGGGCCGCGAGGCCCCACAACGAGAGCGGCGCCGCAAGATCGCCGAGCGCTGCCGCCAGCGTCCACTGGGTGAGCGCCCGCTCGCGTTCGGAGGCACGCTGGTCCATCAGCGCGGCCTCCGCCAACCCCAGGGCCACGCCGCTCGCAGGAGCATACAGCGCGAACGCCAAGCCAAAGCTCACCAGATCAGGAGCCAGCGCAGCCAGCGCCAGCGACAGCGCCATGCCGGCGAGTGCTAGCGCAAGCGCTGTCGAACGATGCCCGCGGCCTGCCCACAGCACGAGCGCGGGCTCGATCCCGAGCGAGAGCAGCTGCGGAGCTACCAAGACCGCCAATGTCAGAGCGCTGATGTCCGATCCGAACCCCTCGCGCACGGCGAAGGCCGCAGCTGCTGGCACTCCCGACGCAAACTCGTCGAAGAACGCGAAACTGACCAGAACCAGCGGAGCGACTCGCAGGGCCCACAAGCCGCGCAGCAGGAAGCGACCCCTGCAAGCGACGACACGCTCGAGCTGGCGTCAGATGCGTTCGGTGAAACTCGCCATGGGTTTCACTCTGCCTCCGGCGATCGGGTCTGTCAACCGCGGCGCTCGAGACGCCGCCCGAACCCGAAGTCAGCGCCGCAGCATGCCCTCGAAGAGTCGGTACAAGTGGTCGGCATGCGCCTGCCAGGTGTACTTCTCGAGCACGAGCGCGCGCCCGCGTCGAGCCATGGCCGCTGCTTCGTCAGGATGCTCGTGCACCCACTCGAGGCAGCGCAGGAGCTCTGGGACATCTCCCGGTGCGTACAGGCGCAGGTGTTCGCCATCCCGGAAAATGTTGAGCAGATTTTCAGCGCGAATCGTGACGGCTGGCTTTTCTTGCGCCAGGTACTCGAAGACTTTCAATGGATCCAACACGAAGCTGCCACGCTCACGGGAAGGGCCGTGCTGCGTTGGGTCGAAGGGTGCCACGCAAACGTCGGCTGCCATCATGCGGCTCGGCACCTCTTCGTAGGGCAGCGATCCAGCAAACACGAAACGATCCGCGAGCCCGCGCTGGCGGAGCTGCGCTTCGATTTCCACCCGACACGGACCGTCACCCACCATCAAGAAGCGCACCGCGGGGTCGCGCCAGCGATCGGCGACCTCGACGAGTGCTTCGAGCCCGTGCCAACGCTTGAACGAGCCCGAATACGCCACCACGAAATCGTCTTCCCTGAACCCAGCGCTGGCCCGGGCTGCGCCACGGTCGAGGGTCGCCGCAAACCGTTCGACGTTCGCGCCCCAATGCACGAGTTCGGCCTTCCCCCGTACGGCTCTCGGGATCAGATCGAGACGCGTGGCCACGAGCTTGGTCGCCCTGAGCAGCGAGAGCCAGCTGAACCTTTCGTCGAGTACCATGGTCAAGAGCGGGGCGCCGAACGCGGTGCTCAGCATGGCGCCGAGGCCGTAGGACGAGCAGCGTTCGTAGATCACGTCGGGGCGGAAGGCGCGCGCCTCGCGCCAGGCGCGTGGGAACAGCAGCGCCGGATCGACCTGGCGCAGCAGTTGGCGCTCGTGACGCAGCGGCTTACCCAAAGGCACGATCCGGTCGCCTTCGGAGTCGTCGCGCGCCAGAAGCAGCGTGTCGGCTCGTTTGCTGAGGCCCGCGAACAGTTCGATGACGTGCGTCGAGCCACCGTGGCTTCCGGGTACTTGCACGTCCGTGGCGACTAAGAGAATCCGCATACTGAGTGGCAAACCAGCTCGTGGTCTGAGGCTATTACCAGGCCGCACGCCCGGCAAGCAACCACTCGCGTGGTGGTGCAGGCGCCGCTGAGGGTAAGCCGTCTGGGAAGCTAGGCGCAGCTCGGCTCACATGTTAGAAGCGCTGTGCCCGCCGTTCGCGCGGCCCTCCGCGATGCGACTGCTCCTGGTGACACAAGACTTCCCGCCAGCCGTCGGGGGTATTCAGACGTACTCGAAGGCGCTCGCCGATCGCTTCGCAGAAGTAACGGAACACTTCGGCGTGCTGTGCCCACAGCAGCAGGGCTCGGCGGCGATCGACGCGGAGCTCGCGTACCCGGTTTTTCGCATCCCCGTGCCCTCCGATGGCATGCGCTACGCGCTGTTGCCCTACCTGAGCTACGCCTGCCTCAAAGGCGGCTTCCGCGTCGCCTTTCTGGCGCAGTGGTACAGCGGCGCTGCCGCCAGTATCGCCAAACGCTTGGGGCTGCTCGACCGCGTGTACGCCGCAGCCCATGGTCAAGAGCTGCTGCGCGTTCCGTCTGAAGGCAAGTGGCTGGGGCGCGCCTACGTTCAGCATCGCCAGCGCGTATTGCCCAAGCTCGACGGGTTCTTTCCGGTGAGCCGGTACACGGGCTCGCTGCTCGAAGGCTTGCAGGTGCCGCCAAGCAAGATCCACGTGGTGTACAACGGCACCGACGTCGACAGGTTCGCGCTCACGTCCGCTGAGCAGGCGCGGCTGCCGGCGTGGCGGCTCGAACGGGGACTGGGTAGCGGCCCGCTCTTGCTCACCGCCGCGCGCCTGGTGCGGCGCAAAGGCATCGACAGCGTGCTCGCCGCGTTGCCCGCGATCGCGCGCCGAGTCCCCAGCGTGCACTACGCGATCGTCGGCGGCGGACCCGAGCGCGAGCCACTCGAGCGCCTGGCGCACGAGCTTGGCGTGCGCGAACGTGTAAGCTTCCTGGGAAAAATTCCCGACCGCGACGTGGTCATGGCCTACAACGCGTGCGACGTATTCGTCATGCCCGCCCGCTTCGAGCACCCGAGCGTCGAGGGCTTCGGCCTCGTCTTTCGCGAAGCCAACGCGTGTGGCAAGCCGGTCGTAGGCAGCCGGACCGGCGGCATCCCCGACGCGATCGAGGACGGGCGCACGGGGCTCTTGATTGAACCCGACGCGGTCGAAGCGCTCACCGCGGCCGTGCTCCGATTGCTCGAAGACCCGGACTACGCCGCCAAGCTCGGCTCCCAAGGTCGCGCGCTCGTGACCGAGTCCGGCACCTGGCAACACGCCGCCGACGACATACTAAAGGTCATGCGCAGCGGCTGATCTGGCTTCCAAGAAGGTTCGACGCATGCGCATCGCCCTCACCTGCAACTTCTCGCCGTGGTCGCCCTACTCGGGGGGCGGGCAGCGTTCGACACACGCGCTCGCAACCGCGCTGGTGCAGGACGGACACGACGTCAGCGTCGTCTTCACACGCACGCCGTGGGAGCGGTTCCGCGTACCGGACGTCGCCTACCAGCTGCGCTGGGCGAGCTTCTTCGGACTACGCAGCCGGCGCGCGGCTCCGTTGCGACCGCTGAACGCCATCAGCGTGCTCGCGGTGCTGAAAGAGCTGCATCGAGAACGACCGCTCGACGTCGTGCACGGCAACGGCGAAGAGGTCGTGCTCGCGGCCAGCTGGGGCCGTGAGGCCGGAGTCAGGGTGGTCACCACGCCGCGCTACCCCAACTATCCAGCGGCGCTGCTCCAGCCGCGGGGCACGCATCGACTGGGGCGGCTCCGCGTCGCGGTCACCGATACCAAGTATTTACTCCTGGGCCGCGCGGCGCGCGCATCCACGTGGTGCTGCCCTACCAGCCAGCACGCAGCGCGCCTCGTCGAACGCGCGCTCGGCGTCCCGTCAGCGCAGATCAGTGTGATCCCGAACGGCGTGTCGCAGGTTTTCTTCGAGCACGCGTGGTCCGCCCCGAGCGCCGCACCCTGGCTGTTCTTCGGCCGCCTTGCCCACGACAAGGGCGTCGATACGCTGCTCCAAGCGCTCGCACAAGCCCCCGGCAAGCGCACCCTCACGGTGGTTGGACGCGGCGACCAGGGGCCCAGCCTGAAACGCATGGCGCACGACCTGCACCTGAGCGACCGCGTCGTGTGGCGGGACTGGCTCGACGAGTCCGAACTCGCTCGAGAGCTGAGCCGCGCGCAGCTCGCCGTCCTACCCTCGCGCCACGAGAGCTTCGGCAACGCCATGGCCGAAGCCATGGCGGTGGGCACCCCGCTCGTCTCGACGCGCGCTGGCTCAATCCCCGAGATCGTCGAGCACGAAGTCACCGGTCTGCTCGTAGCGCCCGACGATCCCGCGGCCTTGCACCAGGCGATCACCAGAATCGAACACGACACCGAACTCGCCCAGCGCCTGGGGGCTGCCGGACGCGAGCGCATGCGAGCAAACTACAGCTGGCAAGCCGTCGCTCGCCGCTATGCTCGACTTTACGCTGAGCGCCCCGCCCTGTCCTAGCCCTAGAACCGGCCCGACCAGCGCAGCCCCAGGCCGAGATCGTGCACGGGCTCTGCCTCCGAATGAGTGGGCGGGGGGGGCGCAAGCACGAGCAAGGTGACGCCACCGACCGCTAGCACGCCGGACACCGCTCCCAGGGTCACCGCCACTTTGCGCGCGCTGTGGAAGTCGTCCCAGAGCACGGCCATATCATCGCCTGCATTGTCGGGAGGCGTAGGATCACCGCGCAGGTCCTCGTAGTCCGACTGGGCCTGTTCGCCTTCGACGGCGAAGTAGACGGCGGTGCCAGCTGCGATCGCTGCGACCCCGACCGCGACCCAGCCCAGTGTTTGGAAAGGGAATGCCTCGGGCTGCGCCGTATCGGTCGGGGTGGCCGGCGGGGCTGGTCGAGGAGACTCACGCGACTCCGGAGGCTCGACGACGGTGATCGAGAACGGGGCTGGCACGGGCTCGACGGCGGGGGGTTCCGATGCCGGCACCGGACACTGTTGTTCGAGCTCACCGAGCTGCTGGGTCACATCTGCGCGGACCCGCTCCTGGTACTGCTGATACAGCGTGCGCGCCCGATCGCAGTGGCCCATGCGTTGGTGGGTCAACGCCAGGTTGAACAACACCTCGGGTTCCTGCCTGAGCTCGTAGGTTTGTTCGAAGAGGCGCAGTGCCTCGACGTAGTCGCCTTTCTCGAAGTACGAGTGCGCCTTCCAAAATAGCTCTCGCGCTGCTTCGAGCGTCGCGGGATCGTCCGCCGCGAGCAGCGTCGTGCTCCCCGATTGGGGGTCGGTAGCGGCGTCGGAACGCTGCGCCACCTGGGCGGCAGGCGGGGGTTCGTTGCTGGGCGCCGGCACGTTCTGGGCGAGCGCCGGAGACGCAGTGGTGGCGAGCAACACGCCGAGCTGGAGGCCGCGAAGACTGAAACGCATGGCGATCGAGGGAGCGTGCACGACAGAGGCTAGCCGCTCCCGACGAAGTCTACACCCAATCGCTGGGGTGCTCCATGGGGCTACCGCGGGCGACCACTGCGCTTGACAGGTCTCAGGCGAGCAGCGCCGTCCGGCTGCCTGCCGCTGGAGCCTCGGGCGGCACCTCGAGCGCGGCATTCCGAACTTCGGACGGAATTTCCTTGGGAACCAGCCCCAGGAGCTCAGCCAGATCTCCGCATTCGAGCAGGCCCAAGGCCCCGTCCGCGGTGCTGTTTTCGTCGAAATTCTCTTCGTCTTCGACGTCGGCTTGCCACGTGGCAAGCAAGAGCGGCACCGGATCGGGTAGGTGATCGCCCGTGATCGACGACGTGCCGTGGTCAGCGGAAACCACGACCCGTAGGCGGCCGCTCAAGGCGGGGTGGCTCTGCAAGAACTCGCCGAGCGCCCGGTCGACGCGCTCGATGAAATCTCGCTTTTCGAGCGGACGGCGATCGTGCGCCGCGACATCGGTGCCCTTGATGTGGACCACGACGAAGTCGTTCTCTTCGAGCAGCTCGCCAGCGCTGCGAAACTTCGCTGCGAGATCGGTGTCGAGGCTACCCGTCATGCTGGATGAGCGCGCCGTTTTCAGGCCAACGTAGCGGGCCACACCGAGCGCGGTATTGCAGCCCGCCACCATCGCGCCGACCCAGCGGTGTTCGGCTCGCGTCGCGGGCGGGCGTGCGGCTCCCCGAGTCAAGATTGCGTTCACGGGCACGAGGCCGCGCGCGAGGCGACCCTGACTCACGGGGTGGCGCGCGAGCTTCTGCGCAGCGATGGCCAAGAGCTCGCGCAAAGCCTGGGCGGTGCGCGCCGCCTCGGGGGACTTGTCGAGCGGACGCGGCGAGAGCACGCGCTCGACCGCAGCGTTACCTCCCGGATCGGTGTCAGACACCTGATCGGACAGGCCGCTACCGAGCAGCATGACCAACACGCGATGCTCGTGGGTCGGGTAGATGCGCCCGGTAATCCCCCCCGAAAGCTGAATGTTCTGCAGCTCCGCCAGCAGGTCTTGCACGCCCTCGCGAATGCGCCCAGCGCGCCGATCGAGGATCGCACCGTCGCTGCCTATGGTGGCGAGGTTGCCGCGCAACAGCACAGCTTCGGGGTGAACGGGGATGCCGAGCCCGAGGGCCTCGAACATGCCGCGTCCGAACTTGCCCGCGTCGCCGCGCGCGCCGAGCAGCGCCATGATGCCCTCGTCGGTCGACGGGGTGGTGTCGTTGCTGCGAGCAGTATGCACTCGCCCCTGGCCGCCTGAAGCCGCGAGGCGGCGCAAGGTGGGTGTGCGCGCGGCAGCGAGCGGGGTGAGCCCGTCCAAGACCGGGTTGGGCTCGTCGGCGAGCCCGTCGAGGATGAGAAACAAGGTGGGGATCGCCGTCGCTGGCGGCGCCGCGCTCGGGCGGGGGCCGAGACTCTCCGGCTCCTCGATGGGCAGCTCTCGGCTCAAGAAATCGACGGCGCTCGTCAACGTCTGGCGACGGTTGACGTTCTTCAATACAACCGCTTCGGCGTCTTCCGCCAAGCGCAGCAGGTCATCGTGGATCCAGCGCACGGACTGGAGCGCGTCGAGATAGGGTTCCGCGGGACGATCCACCTGTTGCTTGCTGCGTTGCGGGAAACGCGAGCGGTGCTCTTTCTCGTCGGGTACCGCCAAGATGAAACCGGCGACTGCGACCGTCGCGTCGGGCGGCACGTACTGCCAGAACGGAGGCGCGATGTGCGTACCCTCGATGATGATGTGCGCGTTCTCACGTAGAGCGCGCCGAATGACCGCACGCACGCCCACGGCCACTTGCGCGGCTTGCTGCTGGAAGCCCGCCAGCACGCGTTCGCGCGGATCGCTCAAGACCTGTCCGCCTTGCACCATGCCGCGGAACGAGTGATCGTGCAGACCTGGGACCAGATCGGGGGAAAGCACCGTGCGCATGGTCTCGCGCACGATATCCGTGCCGGTGACCCATACCACGCCGAGCGCCGCGGCCAGCTCCATGGCGAGCGTCGATTTGCCGGTTCCGGTAGCTCCCCCGATCAAGATGACCACGGGAGTTTCGGAGCGCCGCACCCAGTCGATCAGGCGATAGCGCCGCGCAAAGTCGCGCCCATGCAACTCCAGTAGCAGTCGGTTCACCTCGCGCGTGAGCGCCGCTTCCTGCAGCACGGATTCAGGCTGCTCTTGAATCCACGCCTCCAGCCTGAGGGCGAGATCGAATGCCACGTCGAGCTCCAGCCCGACTGTGCCGAGCTGGCTCAGAATTGCACCGCGCGAGAACGGCACCCGACCACGCGCGGACTCGATCATCGGCAACGTCGGTTGCTCCACCTCGCGGCGCCGCCGGTAGCGCTGTGCGGCATCGTCCCCCAGCCGTGCCTTGACCAAATCCAAGATGATCTCGCGCAGCTTGTCGGACGCGATCTCGCCGCGACCGACGACGCGATCCCGCACCTCGCGTGCGATACCCAACGCGTCGTTCATTTCGAGACCGCGGTTGAGCAGCTCGGCAGTGACCATGCCGGTCTGAAACCGGAAGCTTCCGTGCCGGCTGTGCACGATCGGCCGCTTCTTACGCTTCTCCTTGTCCTTCTCTTCTTTTCGGCGCGACACTGGCATGAACCATACCGTACCGCGGACACGCGGGTCAGCGGTGTTGTCACGCATCTGTCACTGTTTTGTCACATTGCGTGAATAGGGTCTGTCGTCCTCGGTAGACCTGCACAGGGGAGCAGCATGCGGAAGCGCCGCGCTGCTGCGGCTTCTGCGTCTAAACCGCTGAGAAAATTAGGCAAACGAACATGACTTGCACGA
>Ga0315910_10004924_pt1 | contig 11039 bp, 4 predicted proteins | sample EdamamesoilMG_FD_204470 | JGI IMG/M metagenome (GOLD analysis project Ga0315910, IMG submission 204470) | Garden soil microbial communities collected in Santa Monica, California, United States - Edamame soil | ecosystem: Environmental > Terrestrial > Soil > Garden | place: USA: California...
CGGCGCGGAGGTGCCGACCTTCGACGACGCGACATGGGGGCGCGTCGGCCTGCCGCATTCGTTCAGCACACCGTATTTCGCCGCGACGAATTCGTTCTACGTCGGCTACGGCTGGTATCGAAAAACCTTCGACGTGCCGGCGGCGTGGCAGGGCAGGCGGCTGTTTCTCCACTTTGACGGTGCCTTTCAGGAGACCGAGGTGTTCCTGAACGGAAGGAAGGTCGGCGCACACCTGGGCGGCTACACAGGCTTCGAGATCGAGATCACCGACACCGCGGTGACCGGCCGCAATCTCGTCGCCATTCGCCAGAACAACATCTGGAACCCTCGCCTCGCCCCGCGCGCCGGCGAGCACCAGTTCAACGGCGGCATCTATCGCAACGTCTGGCTCGTCGCCACCGACCCGCTGCACGTGGCGTGGTACGGCACCTTTGTCACGACACCGCGGGTTTCCGCAGCCGAGGGCGTCGTGAACGTGAAGACCGAAGTCGTGAACCAATCCTCCGCGCCGAAGGATTGCGCGGTGCACACCGACATCGTCGATCCCGCCGGCCGGATCGTCGCGACGATGGCCTCGCGCCAGCGCATCGCCGCGGGCACCACGGAGACATTCGATCAAACCAGCGCGCCGATCGCGTCGCCGCAGCTCTGGTCGCCCGAGCAGCCGGCCCTCTACTCGGCGAGAACCACGGTGCTCGATGATGAGCGCCCGGTGGACGACTTCGTTTCGCCCCTCGGTTTCCGCTGGTTCGAGTTCACCGCGGATCGCGGCTTCTTTCTCAACGGCGAGCACCGCTATTTCCGCGGCGCGAATGTCCACCAGGATCACGCCGGCTGGGGCGACGCCGTGACCGACAGCGGCCTGCAGCGCGACGTGCAGCTCATCAAGGACGCGGGGTTCGATTTCATCCGCGGCTCGCACTACCCGCACGCGCCGTCGTTTTCGGCGGCGTGCGATCACATCGGCATGTTGTTCTGGTCGGAGAATTGTCTCTGGGGCACCGGCGGCGCGGACAACGCGTGGGGCGGCAGCGCGTATCCGACCGATCCAGCCGACGAGGCGGAGTTCGAAGCCAGCGTGCGCGCCAGCCTGCGCGACATGATCCGCATCCATCGCAATCACCCGAGCATCGTCGTGTGGAGCATGTCCAACGAGCCGTTCTTCAGCGACCCGAAGGTGATGCCGCAGGTGCGCCGCTTCCTCAAAGAGCTGGTGGCGTATTCCCACGAACTTGATCCCACACGTCCCGCCGCCATCGGCGGATCGCAACGTGGCGAGATCGACAAACTCGGCGACATCGCCGGCTACAACGGCGACGGCGCGCGCCTGTTCCCCGATCCCGGCATCGCCAACGTCGTCTCCGAATACGGTTCGATGATGGTCGACCGCCCCGGCCTCTACGATCCGGGTTGGGGCGATCTGCCACTCACGCCCGGCGCCGATCCGAGCCAACCCGACGGTTGGCGTCTCCCGTGGCGCAGCGGCGAGATGATCTGGTGCGGCTTCGACCACGGCAGCATCGCCGGCCGCACCTTCGGCGGCATGGGCATGCTCGACTACTTCCGCCTGCCGAAGCGGCAGTGGTACTGGTATCGCCACGCCTATCGTGGCATCGCGCCTCCCGCGTGGCCACAGCCGGGCATCGCCGCCGCGCTCCGCCTCACCGCAGACAAGACCACGCTTCGTTGCGTCGACGGCACCGACGACGCGCACCTCGTCGTCAGCATCGTCGACAAGGACGGCACGCCGCTCAGCAACTGTCCGCCCGTCACGCTCTCGATCGAGTCCGGCCCCGGCGAGTTTCCCACCGGCCCGAACATCACGTTCGCCGCGGACTCCGACATCGCGATTCGCGACGGCACGGCGGCGATCGAGTTTCGCTCCTACCACGCCGGCGAAACGCTCATCCGCGCCACGTCGCCCGGCCTCGCCGACGCCACGATTCGCATCACCTCGCTCGGTGAGCCGATGTTTGTCGCCGGCACGACGCCGCCCGCGCCACCGCGGCCCTATCGCCGCTTCTCCAATGCTCCGACGAGCGGCACATGGCACAAGTTCGGCCTCGAGAATCCCACGCGTGCGAGCAGCGAAGCGCCCGGAAACTCGGGCCGAAATGGCAACGACGGCAGCCCGCTCACCGCCTGGCTGGCGGCCCCCGGCGACACGGCCCCGTGGCTGCGCATCGACCTCGAACGTGTGGTATCCATCACGTCGATCCGTCTGGCCTTTCCCGCAGCGGGCTTGTGGCGCTACCGCGTCGACATCTCCCCGGATGGTCACGGAGAGTGGCGGACCTTCATCGACAACCACCAAACCGAAGTCGCGAATCAGTGGACGTTCTACACGGTGGATGGGGCGCCGCTTGGTGGCCGCTATCTTCGGATTTCTCTGCTCGGCTGGCCCGACCAAACCACCCCGGGCCTCGGAGATGTGACCGCATCGGGAACATTCAGCACGGATTAACTCATGCCATCCTATCGCACCCTCATTCATACAGCCGCACTGGGGATCCTCGTCTCCGCGTCCTCCTTCTCCCAGGCCAGGGAGGAATCCGTCGCTTCACCGGACGGCCGGGTGGCGGTCGCGGTGAGCGACACCGACGGCCTGCGCTATCGCGTCACGTTCGACGGTCGGCCCGCTGTGGTTGAGTCACGCCTGGGCCTGGATTTCGCCGGAGGCTTCTCCCTCGGCCGCACCGCCCGGATCACCGCAGCGGCGACCCGCGAGCACGAGGGCTCCTGGGAAAATGCCTTCGGCCCGCGCCGCGTCGTGCCCGACCACTACCGCGAGCTGAGACTGGAAACGCAGGAGACTTCAGACACGCCGGGCCGCGTCACCCTCATCGTCCGCGTCTACGACAACGGGGTCGCGCTGCGCTACGAGATCCCCGCGCAACCCGGCCTCGAGTCGTTCATCCTCACCGACGAGCTCACCGAGTTCGTGTTCCCGTCGGACCTCCGCTGCTGGGCCGGCGACCACTCGGCCAGCGCCGAGAACCAGTATCCGGAAAAGCGCCTCACCCAGCTCGGCTCGAGAATCTCCGAGCCGCATGTGTTGCCGCTGCTCGTGGAGTTGAACCACGGATACGCCGCGATCGCGGAATCCGACCTGCTCGACTGGGCCGGCATGTTCCTCACAGCCGCCGGGCCGCGCGCCGACGGCACTCTGCGGCCCGGCGCCAGAGCCGCGCTCGCCTCGCGCCAGGATCGCAACGGCTTCGTCGTCGGCCGGGAGCGGCGCGTCAGCCCGTGGCGCGTCGTCATGCTCGCACGAAGCGCGACCGACCTCGTGACCAACGAACTGGTCGCCACCCTCGCCACGCCGTCGCAGGTCGCCGACACCTCGTGGATCAAACCGGGCGCCTCGGCCTGGGACGCATGGTGGACGGGCGTGAATCCCTCGCTCCCGCAGTTCACCGGCGTGGACGCGCGCGGCGACACGCGTTCACACCGTGAATACATCGACCTGGCCGCGGAGATGGGCTGGCCCTTCCAGCTCATGGACTGGTTCTGGTACGAACACATGACCAGCTGGGACAAGGGCCTGCACGCGCCGCCCAACAACCCATCCGGCGACTTCAGCCGTCCCCTCGCCCATATCGACGTGCCCGGCCTCGTGACCTACGCGCGCGAACGCGGCGTGGGCCTCTGGATCTGGGCGCATTCCCTCGACATCAAGACCTTCGGCATGGAGCGCGCGCTCGAGCACCTCGCCAGCCTGGGCGTGGTCGGCATCAAGGTGGATTTCTTCAACAGCGATGCACAGGAGACCGTGCAATGGGTCGTGGAGCTGCTCGAGTGCGCCGCGCGCCACCGCCTGATGGTGAATCTCCACGGATTCTACAAACCCACGGGGCTCGCGCGCACCTACCCGCACTTCCTCACGCAGGAGGGCGTGCTCGGCAACGAGTGGGCCAAGCTGCGCCCCGGCGCCTGCACGACCGCGCACGAGATCACGCTTCCATTCACGCGCGGCCTGCTCGGCCCGATGGACTTCACGCCCGGCGGCTTCCTCAACCGCACCGCGGCCGACTTCAAGGTCACGTCGCCCACCGAGGTGATCGGCACGCGCGCGCGGCAGCTCGCCATGACCGTGATCTACTCCAGCCCGCTGCTTGTGCTCTGCGACAGCCCGGCTCACTACCGCGGCCAGCCCGGCGTGGAGTTTTTCCGGAGCCTGCCCACGGTCTGGGACGACACCGTCGCCCTCTCCGCCGAGGTCGCCGGGCACGTCGTGCTCGCGCGTCGCTCCGGCTCGCGCTGGTATCTCGCGGCGATGAATGGCGAGGCGCCGCTCACGTTGAGCCTCCCGCTGAGTTTCCTCGGCGAAGGCCGCTGGCAGTTGCGCGCCTATGGCGACGCGCCCGATTCCGCGGTGCGGCCCGAATCGATTCTCGAGACGACGCGAACGATCGCTGCCACCGATACGCTCGAACTCACCCTTGTCGGCGCAGGCGGTTATGCGGCGATCCTGTCGCGCGAGTAGCAGGCAGGGCCCGCACTCGCGGCCGCGCGTTGCCATCCCCTGTACCATGTTCTGGTGACAGGCAGCCGCGCGCCGGCTCTGCTACATTCGTCGCCAGCCGTCGCCTCGTCACACGATGGCAACCCCGCGCTGTGTCCCCATCACCCCTCCCGTCCTCCTGATCGGTCGACCCTTTCCCGCACCATGACATCCTGCCTCGTCCTCCGGCGTGTCCTTGCCGCCCTCCGCGCCGCGCTTGGATTCGCCCTCGCCTGCGCCGGGCTTGTTGCACCGTCGAACGCCTCGGCCTCGGCGCGCACGACGTATTCACTCGATGATGACTGGCGCTTCCATCGGGGCGAGGCTCCGGACGCGGTTTTTCCGTCGTTCGATGACAGCGCGTGGCGTGTCGTCGATGTGCCGCACGACTATGTCGTCGAGGAGGCCTTCACCGAGAAAGACCCCGAGCCCCGGGCGGGAGCACTTCGCGGCGACTGGTACTGGCTGCACGGCTTTCTGCCGACGCGGCCCGCCGTCTATCGCAAGACGTTCACGCTCCCCGTCGAGACCTCCGGCCGTCGTCTGTGGCTGGAGTTCGACGGTGTGTTCAGCAACAGCTTCACCTGGCTGAACGGCACGCTCGTCGGCAGCCAGTACAGCGGCTACACGCGCTCGCGTTACGACGTGACCGCCGTCGCCCGGCCCGGCGGCGACAACACGATCGTCGTGCAGGTGGACCCGCGCTACGACGGCTGGTGGTACGAGGGCGGCGGCATCTATCGTCACGTACGCCTCATCGCCGTCGATCCGGTGCACTTCGCCCCGGATGGCATCTTTGTTGCGCCGACGGTCGCCGACCCGGGCGATGGCGTCGCGACCGACGCGGTCGTCGACGTGAAAGCCCGGCTAAGCAACACCAGCGCCCCGACGATCGAGGCGACGCTCGCGCACGAGATCCTCGACGCCGACGGTCGGGCGCTCGCGCGCGACACGGTTGTTCAAACGCTGGCCGCGGGCGCCTCCCTCGAGGTCGCACGGTCGATCGCGCTGCCACGGGCACGCCTCTGGTCACCAGAAACGCCCTACCTCTACCGGCTGCGCAGCACCATCACGGTCGCGGGCCGGGTGGTGGACGAGGTGACGACGCCATTCGGTGTGCGGCACATCCGCTTCGAGGCCGACCGCGGTTTCTTCCTCAACGGCCGGCGCGTGCAGTTTCGCGGCATCAACATGCATCAGGATCACGCCGGCGTCGGCGTGGCCATGCCCGACCGACTCTACACGTGGCGGCTCGAGCGGTTGAAGGAGGTCGGGTGCAACGCCATCCGCATGGCCCACAACCCCGTCCCGCCCTTCCTTCTCGATGAGTGCGACCGCCTCGGCTTCCTCGTCATCGCCGAGAACCGGCACTTCGGCGACACCCACGTGGACCAGGCGCCGGAGACCACCCCGGCCGTCGACCACCACGACCTGAGCGCCCTGATCCTGCGCGACCGCAACCACCCGAGCATCATCCTCTGGTCGATTTGCAACGAGCAGTGGATCGGCGGCTCGCCCGGCGCCGCGCGCATCGCTCGCGCGATGAAGCAGCGTATCCGCGAACTCGATCCGACGCGCCCGGTGACCGCCGCGATGAACGCGGGGTTCGACAGCCCTCACGGCATGATCGGCGAGCTCGATGTCGTGGGCGTCAACTACAACCCTTCGGTCTACGACCCGGTCCACACGCTCTTCCCGCACATCCCGATGATCGCCTCGGAGATCGCCAGCGAGATCAGCACGCGGGGTGTCTACACGACCGAGCGATGGGAAAACTACCACGGTGATCGCGCGCGCGGTCACGTCTCGGCCTACAGCATCTCGGCCGGGCCCGCCGGACAGACGGTCGAGAATGCGTGGCCGCCCGTCGTCGCACGCGAGTTCATTGGCGGCGGTTTCGTCTGGGCCGCATTCGACTACAAGGGCGAGCCGCGTCCGTTCGGCTGGCCGGTGATCAACTGCCACTACGGGTTCATGGACATCTGCGGTTTCCCCAAGGACAGCTACTACTACTACAAGTCCTGGTGGACCGACGAAGCGGTGCTGCACCTCTTCCCGCACTGGAACTGGGCCGGCAAGGAAGGCCAGGAGATCCCGGTCTGGGTGCACAGCAATTGCGACGAAGTGGAGCTCTTTCTCAACGGCGTCTCGCTCGGCCGCCAGAAGGTCACGCCGCTCCGCCACCTGGAGTGGAAAGTCAACTACGCGCCCGGCGCACTCGTCGCCCGTGGGGTGCGTCGCGGCGTGGCTCTCGAGTCCGTGCGCGAGACGACCGGTGCGGCCGCGGCGATCCGCCTCAGCGCCGACCGCACCGCGCTCACCGCTGACAACGCCGACCTGTCCGTGGTCACCGTGGAGGTGATCGACGAGCAGGGCCGTGTCGTACCGACCGCCGGCAACAAGATTACATTCAAACTCGCCGGCCCGGCGAAATTGATCGGCGTCGGCAATGGCGACCCGAGCTGCCACGAGCCGGACAAGGGCACCAGTCGCTCCGCTTTCCACGGCCTCGCGCAAGCCCTCGTGCAGACGACCCGCACCGCCGGCGAGATCATCCTCGAGGCCGACTCGCCCGGCCTGAAATCCGCGCGCCTGTCCCTGCAGAGTCGCTGAGATTCAGACCATCAGCCGGTGTTGCGTCCGCGAAACGACCCGGTCGTTCGCACGCCCGCGTAGCCGGCGACAACACGATTTCCGTCCTTGTCGCCCGGCCAAAAACGCACAACCGTCCCGTCTTCCGCTCACGTCTGGCCGGCATAGCACAGTGGTAGTGCAACGGTTTTGTAAACCGCTGCTGTGTCCAATGAACGCGTGAGTTTGTGGCGCTTGTATCGCGCGCAGGCGACACAGACGCAATCAGTCGTGGTCTCGCCGACGGGAATCGGTGAGACTATCAGATGGAGTGACCTGAACCCGAGCGGCTCCGGCCGCGGTGTTCGACATCGATCGCGCCCTCGCTCAGTCCATGCCCCGCTAGGCTCCGCCCTGGATTTCTGGAAAAGAGGCCGATCCATTTTCAGGCGTGATGCCCGCAGCGTATGGGAAGGAGGTGAAGTGTAGCCAGATGCCGTCCACATGACCTCCGTGCTCCCAACCGCGGTTTCCCGATGCGTCCTTTTGCGGCGTGAATCGGTCAACCTTGGCCAACTCCTTCCTACCGGCCCGCGAAAGCAGCCAGCCACGCCGGATACTCTGCGGTCAACTCAGCAGCACTAAGGCGCGTGACACAATGCCTCCGCTTGCCGCCACGTTCGCCAACGCATTTGCGGTCCTGACTGGGCCGCATGCGGACCTGTCATCGGCCGCGGTCGCTGTCCATGCGCTGATCACAAACGCAGCGGCGATGGGTCTGTCGGCCGCCGTGGCCCGCGCTTCTGGCGACGAAAATCTCGCTGTGGGCAGGTTTGAGAACTCCTTGGAGCTCCTTCGCCCCGCGACGCGTGACTCGAGTTTGCCGGAAGGAGCGTACGTGGAAGTCCTGCAACTCGCCTCTCGACTTGCCTTGGAAGCCGGGCGTGTCGCTGAAGCCCGGGAGTTTGCACGACGCGCCCTGCACCTGTGTCCCGAACTCGAACAGGACGAGGCGTGGTGCCTGCTGCGCACGGTTTCGCTCTGGCCAGACGCCTGGCTGGTGGCAGCGATCCGCCGCGAACCTCCGGACGAGGTGTGTCTGGACGAGCTCGCAGAACGACACTGGCAGCCGCTTTATGCCCGCTGCCGCATCCTCGCGGCAGATCCGCATCTGGCTTCCGACCTGGCCCAGGACACCTGGCGCCGGGTCTTGCGGGTCCGCCACCTCTTGAAGCCCGGAGGAAACTTCCCCGGCTATCTCTCAACCATCGCCTCAAACATCTGGCGAGATTGGCACCGTGCCCAGCGTCGGGCGGGAGCCCTGGGGAAAAACCAGATCTCGTCACTCGAGGAGGTGTACCCGTCTGCCTCCGGCGACGCGACGACGCTGGCCGATCGAGTGCCGGATCTCGCAGGCCTGGAATCGAGGGATCGCGATCAACTCCTACGCGCCGTCGATCACGCCCTGGCGCGGCTCGATCCGCTGCTCCGGGAGGTGGTTGTGTCGCGGTTTCTCGACGGCCAATCCTGCGCAGAAATCGGCCGACGCCATCATCGAACCGAGCAGACCGTCAGCGCGTGGGTGCGCCGCGCCGTCGCAGAACTCAGGGCGAGCCTGGAGGACTCCTGCCAGCGATCACGCCGAGGTGTTGTACCATGACATCCCATACATCGATTGAAGAACTCCTGCGTTGGCGCCTTGAATGCGCTTTGGCGGAAGCACCTCCGGCTCCACGAGCCGCACGGCTGCTGGCGCTCGCCCGACCTTGGTGGGAAACCGTGCCCGAACGCTTTCGCGATCTACTTGCGCAGGTCGAAGCCCTGCAGCCAGCCATCGGTCACGCCATGACCGATGCCCACCGCTCCGGAACGAGTCACCCCGTGCCTGTCGTGATCGCGCGCGGTAGCAACGACGACGACTTCGCGACGGTGGCGCATGTGCTGTTCATCCAGGTGCGAAACGGCATGGTGCGCTTGCGCTTTCAACTGCAAGGGGGCGCCGACTCCGGTGCCACTGCGTATGATGCCACGTTCGTTTCCAGCCTCGCCGGCCATGCTCCGTTCGAAGCCACCGCGATCCGGTCGGTCGACCATGAGTATCGGGTGGAATCGGAAATCTCGCCGGCATTGGAGCCGTCATGGTCACGTCTTCGCGTGACCGATCCGATGCCGTTCCGGCTGATTCTTCGCCCCCCGGTCGACGGATCCATGTCGCCCTCGCCTCATGGATGATCCATCGGCTGTTGCTTCCGCGACGACCTTCGGCACCCATGCGATTTCTCTGGTTTTGGACCTTCTGGCACTGGAGTCGCGAAGGATTTCGCGAAGGATCGCTCCTGCGCGGGCCCCTGCACGGAATCGCCAGCCACTGGGACGAATGGTGGCGTCACGAAGTGGGAGAACCGGATCGTCGCGAGATTCTTGCCATCGGTCGGAGTGAGGAAGCACAACGCGAGTTCATCTGCTGGATCGAGGAGGTCTGGGCCCAGGAACCGGAACGCCGGGACAACCCGGCCATCGCACGGTTCGTCCTGAGCCAGCTCTCACATCTCCCTCCGTTCGATCACTGGAAGGGCCTGAACCACCATCGCACCGGATACGGCGCCTCAAGAGTGACCGCCGTGATTCTTTCGGAGAACAGTCCGGGAACGCGCGCGGACATTCGGCACATCCAGGCGGTGCTGCTTCCACCCGATCCCGATGCAAGCGCACCGCGAGTGATCGCTGAGGGATTTCGCGTCCCGGAGGCGGAACTTGATGACGCCAGAAAGGCGGCGATCGGACTGCTCGGCGGACGCGGATTCTTGCTGCTGCTCGCGACGTGGCTCGTCGCGGGACATCGTCCCTACCCCAAACTTGTCCGCCGGCTGCTGGCGGTTGGCTGGATCACCGGGGCGGGTCTCACGTTGCGCCTGCTCCTGGGACCGGAGCCCGGCGACGATCTCCCGATCCTCGTCGCCACCTTGCTGACTCTGACGGGTGTACTGACCGTCGTGGGCACCCTCGGGCTTGGCACGCAATGCCTCGCCACCTGGCGCCAGGGACGCCGGCTCATGCACCAGTTGAGGAACGGTCAGGTTCGATTGCGCATGGCCGATGGACTCACGCTCAAAGGAGCGTCAGCCGGCCTGGCCTTCTGCCTCAACATCCTGGGCGCTGTCATACGCGCCACACCACGAAGCGAGTCACTGCCATGGGTGCTGCGTCGCTTTCTGCAGTTCGACCAGGGGACCGAACGACGCTGGGCTGCGACGGGAGTCGTCACGCCCTCGGGCAGGCTGCATCCCGTGATCCTGATCCCGAAGTACCGGGCCTGTGCGCAGCATCCTACGATCTCCGATCTGCTCACACCCTTTCAGAGAGCCGACCGTGGCGCCGAAACGGTCGGGGCGCGAGTCACCGATGTACCACCGAGCGCGGCTACTTCAAGTTCTCAGCCGCCTCCGGAGCATCTGGCACTTGGATACGCAGCCGAGGGAAAGACCCTGCGTATCCGTCGCTGCTGGCATGTGGCCCAGGCGGTGTTCGCGCTCGGAGAGGTCGGATCGCGATGGCAGGCTGTGACCAGCGCCATCGCCGTCGCCGTGCTCCTGACTGTGGTCGCGGCATTCCCGGACCTGCGCGCCATCGTCCAGCCGCCTCCATCGCCGTTGGTCGTTCCACCGGGTTCGCCATCACCGTACTACCTCTGGTTGAGCATTGACTCCGAGTCACCGCGCTACTTCCGCGCCGTCTTCGAATCCGAGTTCTGGTCCAACCGCCTTGCAGACTTCTCCGTCTACGGCGGCACCGACGGCTCGATTCGAGCCGAGATCCCACTGCGCCGACGAAGCCGGCTGGCGTTCGCCAATGAGGAGGACGGTGTCGTCTGGATCGAACGGAGACGGCGCATCCTCTCACGCGAGTACGTGTCCGGAGAACGCGTCGGCCGGTACCACTTTTCCTACCTGAGCAGGCTCAAGCA
>Ga0315910_10004925_pt1 | contig 11039 bp, 20 predicted proteins | sample EdamamesoilMG_FD_204470 | JGI IMG/M metagenome (GOLD analysis project Ga0315910, IMG submission 204470) | Garden soil microbial communities collected in Santa Monica, California, United States - Edamame soil | ecosystem: Environmental > Terrestrial > Soil > Garden | place: USA: California...
CGCAAAATGGGTCGAACGGAAGTTTGGATGGGGCGAGCGGACTCCCTCGCCCAGGCGCTGCGCAATATGTTGACGCACGGAGTCGAAGTGTTCGGCCGTGGTCATGATGTCGAGGTCTTTCGGATCCGCCTCGAGGCCGAGCTTCCACAGCAGCAGGCTCCCGCCAATGCCCCAGTGCAATTCCGTGAGCAGCGGAGCGAGTTCCTGCGCAAGAACGAATGGAGACGGCTCTCGCTCAGGCATCGAAGTCGTATCGAGATTGGAAGTCATCAGCGCCGTCGCAACTGCATTGCAAGATAGATCGCCAAGAAGAACAACAACGGAGCGGTCGCCACCCCGGGGGTGTAGCCGCCTTCACGCAGTGACCAGAGCGGGTGAACCAACCCGTTGATCGTCTCGATAGCGACCCAAAACCAGAGCAACGGGACGGCGATCGTCCATTGGCGACGCACGGGCCAGAAGAAGCACCACGCCGCGAAGGCAACGAGAACCAAATTTGCCAGGAGGAAGCCGCGCGCGTGATCCGTCGATACAAGGCCGGCAACAAAGCGCGCAGGCGGAAATGATTCCCAAAGCCTGTTCCAGCACTCCTCGGCCGAATGGGCAGCCTGGACCACCACGAGTACGCCGAAGGTTTGCTCGGTGCGCGACACTAGCCACCACGCGGGAACATCACGCCTGACAATGCTCGTCGAAATAGAGACCAAAGCCCGCTTGAAGGTATTCCGCGACCCTCAGTGCATCCGCCCTCGTTGCCACGGTGATATCGGTGAGCGACAGCAGGATTTCCTTACCCCCTGCAACCGGAGGGCTGACATGTTCCACCAGCAGGCGCGGCGTGAATCCGGAAATGTCGAGCGGCACAACAGGATTTCGGGGCTGGTTGAATTCAACCACTTGCCCTTCGTTCGGCACCACCTCGAGGTCCAGATAGCCGTTCACGACGCCCACTGATGCCAGGGGAGTAAAGACGGAAATGTCGACGTACACGCGAGTCACGTCGGCCCAGGCACTTCGATGAGTATCTCGTTGAATTGGATCTCGGGCGGAATGTTCGTGTAGCGCGGCATATCGCCCTGCAACTCCTCCGCATTCGGCATGAAAGCGGCAATGAAGGACTCGAGCGTATCAAAGGTGTAGAAGCAGGCTGCCGTGTATTTGGGCAGCGACCCCGGCTCGGAGCCACCGAGGCCGCGCTCAACGGTGACGCCGCGAAAGCCCGCGTGGGCACTGAGAAGCTCGATCGACCGGGGCATGTGCTTTGACAGGTAGTAGTCGAAGTCGAAGCGGCCGTCGGCGACATGGGGATAGATGATGCTGATCTTGATCATGGCTGCGCTCACTTGCCCGAGCGATCAATGGCCAAACCACATCTGGCGCAGCGCTTCTGCTCGCGGGAACAGGTATTGCAAATCTTCCACAGGGTGTTCCGGTAGTGATGATTCGACGTACCGCCTCGCCCATCCCACTGCTTGCCGCAGTCAGGGCAAACGCCGAATGACCTGGCTAACACAGCGCTTGCGCACGCGTCGCTGCAGAACAACTCACGACTTGTGTTCCCCACTCGAATGAAACCTCAGTTGTTCACGCGCACTATCCATCGATGAGACCGCGGACCCTTCACGGCACGTCGATGTACTTCGTCCAGTAACGCGCAAAGTACCCCAGTACGCCTCCCGCGACTACTGCAATTAGATAGCCCAGCGGACCTGCGTCGGCGTGAAACGCGATGAGGAGGCTTCCCAGGATCGCGAAGAACATCTGCCAGATGGCGGGGTGGCGAAACGCAGCCGGCTCGAGATCAGGGGCAGCGATGGCGCCAAGCAGTGCGCCAGCCAAGGCAAGCACGGTGACGGAGCGACGGGAGTATCCCGTCGAGAAGCCGCCAAAGATCACGAACAGGATTGCCAATGCACCCGAGGTGTAGAGCGCTACCTTCCAGCCGGCGGTGGGTTTGATGCGGGGCATGATCAGTCGCGCTTCACCAGGCGGGCAAACTCGCTTGCCTCGGCGTCGTGAATCGAGGGCACGTAGCCGTCTCGGCAATTGACGTGCGCCACCCCACCAAAACGCATCCCAAGATAGTCGAAGGAGTCGGTCAAGGAACCGATGAATGATTTCGGAACCACGTCGTAGATTGACGTGGTTACGACGAAGCCGGTCTTTCCGCGAAGTCGCCGGCCGTCGTCAATGAGGTCAGGAAGATCGAGAAGATCGGTGATTCGATCGAGAAACACTTTCAGTGGCGGGCTCACCGCGTACCAATACACCGGTGATGCCAGAATGATCTTGTCGAATGCAAGTACCCTCTTCATCAGCGGCTCGAAGTCATCGCTCCGGTTTCGGTGCTCGTAATCGTATTGCGACATGCGCATCGAACCGAGATCGACGATTTCGATGCTCAATTCCGCGGCAATTCGATCCAGGAAACGGCCGGTATTGCCGTTCCGGCGGGAGCTGGAGAACAAGGCGATTGCCTCAGGCATGGTGCCTTTGATGTCAGGCACGCGTTTCCACTTCCTTGAGGCTACCCGCCAACGCCAGCGTCGACAGCGTGAGGCCCACACCCTTGATTACCGCAACCCACGCAGAGGGGATCGGCGCGGGATCAACGACGTCGAGTGAAGTCACTTGAGCGAGAAAGCTTGGGTACGCCATGCCGCACGCGAAGCCCCAGGCTGCCGCAAGGTAGCGTCGATTTTCAAACCCGTTCAGGCGTGTGCGCCAAAAGGCATACAGCAGAAAGCCGCCGATGAGGAAATCGTCCAACCAGAATGGCCAGATGCTCAAGTCATCCAGCTGCCGCCAACGACGGATTGTCTCGGCAACGGGAAGGAGCAAACCGATGCCAAGGGCAAGACGACGACTGAACGAGAACGTCACTGAACAATGCTCATCGAAGTGCCGCACGTCCAGGCGAGACCTAACGGTTGAGGTGAGCGCCGCGCCGCCCGTCACGCAGGAGAAGCGCGACCACCAATCCGGCGGCCAGCAGTCCGTGCAACACGGCCGCACTCAATCTCAGTGTCCGACTCCCCGGATCAAGCTGAGCCAGGGCGAGCGTGACGCAGGCGACGACGTTGTATGCCAGAAGTGCGCCGGCAACCCCGAGCCCCACTCGATCATCGGGTGTCGAACGAGCGAACCAGCAAGCGATCCCCAGTCCCAGTAAAGCTCCTCCCGCGATACGTGCGACAACCAGTCCGGCGTCGGACAGTGATGCGCCGAGAAGCAGAGACGCGAGCGGCAAAGGCGCCACCAGAAGTCCCAGGCCGGCACCAATTTCAAGAATTGCGCCAATTGCCAGGAGGCGCGACAGCCAATTGGTCGTGTTCATTTGTGCAGCGTTCCTGAGTACGTCATGCGGGGGCGCATAGGGGTAACCAATGACTTACAGCAAGTCGGAATTGAGCTGCCACGTGGCGAATGTGAGTGCCGATGCAAAGGTTACCCAGGCAAGGTACGGAAGCAATAACGCGCCTGCAACGATGCTGAGCCTCCAGAACGCAGCCGTGGTGGCAGCGATGAGACACCACAGAAGCAAGATCTCCGCGAACGCGAGAGCACCCTGGTGCCACACAAAGAACACCCAGGTCCAGAGCGCGTTCGCACCCAACTGAATGACGAAGAGCGCAAGTGCCGTTCTGGCTTCTCTGAAGCCATGTTCTCGCCAAACGAGCCAGGCTGCGGTTCCCATCAATACATAGAGCACCGTCCACACAGGCGCAAATAGCCATCCCGGCGGTGCCCAACTCGGTCGGACGAGTTGCCCATAGAAGGCGCTTGCTTCCGAAGAGGCCACGGCGCCGATAGCGGCGGCAGCAAAGGATATGAACAACCAACCCAGCAGACCCACGACTTGGCGCGATGCGGATACCTTGGGCATGCGAATGACTATCTCCTCAAGTCGTTGCCAAAGCCGACATTGCGGCTTTTAGCACCATGAACCACAAAGCAACTGCAGAGATCACGTACAGCACGAACCTAAGCGGGATGAAGTTGAAGGTGCAATGCACCACGCTGTGCAGCGCCCGGAACAGAAAGAACCCCCAAGCCGCACCCACGAAAGCCGCATCGACCTGGTGGGTAACATAGACATACAAGACGACCGCATAGAAGACAGTGGGCAGCTCGAACAGGTTCTTCAAGTTGTCAGAGGGAGTGGATACCTGCGGCGGAGACAGGCGAACCAATTCAAGTGGTGTCATCTGTTTCGGGTCAAGGCCGCTTGAAAAGATGAATGAAAGGCGGCGTCCGTACATATAGACCCACACCACCAACGTCAGAATCATGGTCGCGACAAATGGTTGGAAGATGACTGCTTGGTTCATGCTCTTTTCCTCTCAGGCTGCGCCCAACCAGAATGACGCCTGACGGTTGAGCTGAGCGGCGCGGCTGCGGCGGAGTGTGCTTGGAACTTCATGTTCCACGCGTGCGCTCCAGCGATTTGTTAGGCGGCACGGAGCGCCAGCACGCACTCAGCGCCGAGGAATTCAGCACGTGACGATCGCCGTGTACGAGGAGGAAACAATCCACTCCTCGCCTTGCGGATGAAAAGTAATCCTGAACGGGCCGTCGCAAAATGCGCCGAGACTCAGTTCGACATCCTTCTCCGGCGTTTCGTACCAGCACACCAGCTGGTCCCGGTGATTGTCGAGCTCCTTCAGCAGGTATTTGTCCGCGGAAGCGGCGTGATCCACCAGCCCGAGGAGCCTGCGCTGCAAGCTAAGCGACAACACCGCCGTCTTCTTCATCACCGTGCCCTTCCTTCCTTCGAAGGAGTCGCAGCCGTAAACGGATTGGTCCGTGATGTAGTAGCCGGCAGGCTTCCACTCACTTTGGGGCGTGGCACAACCAACGACAAGCAGTGTGGCCGACGCCACTACCCAGCTTTTGAGCATGTTGATTTTCATATGAGGTGGAGGGTTGCGATGGTGTCAGGCGACCACTCGCTCACGCTGCAAGTCGGACTACCCAACGCGTCCACGCACCAACTATAAAGGCAAGCGCCAGGTACCAGGCGGCGTGTGCAGTAACGTATACCAAGGCCAGCGCCTTGGCTGAAAATGAAGCGTCCGACCGAACGACGGCCAGCTGTGGAGTTGGGAGCGCAATGCGGCATAAGGCGCTCCACATATTCAACACAACGAGCTTCGCGCCAGCGGCAAATGCCGTCAGAAACAGAGTGGCCCCAAGCAATTCGAGTAGTGCCGTCATCTCCATTGCCGCAAAGATTTCAGGCCCCGCGGCCAGCGCAATTGCAATGACGATGCATGCGTGGAGCGGCGCTATACGACGCTCCTGGCTGGCTGTCGGGTCGAAACGCGATGGCCAGAGGAGTTCGCGAAGGGCTTGCCACTGATGTCGCATGGCCACCTATGGGTTGAGCTGAGCGGCGCGAGCGCCGCGATATGAACTTGGCCATCTATCTTCCACGCGTCCGCTCCCGCGATTTGTCAGGCAACGACTTGGTCAGTATGCCCCACGACCACAGTGCTGGCTTCTCGCCAATAGTGGAATCGAAATACTTCGTGGGATCCGCAAAAACGTTTGCCACCTCGCGCATGTTGTCAGCGCCCAAAAGCCAATGAACTACAGCACCATCCTCGGTAAGGAGCCAGGACTTGGGATCCGAGGCGGCCAATTCGATTCGAAGCCTCTCCGGTGCCACGCATGGCGAGCGGCGATTGTTCGGGACGCTAAGCACTTCAGTGGTGGGCAGGGACACCACTACGGTGCGAGAACAAGGAGATTCGCTTTTGGCCATCGAGCGAAGTAAGGCTGCGATCGAAGCAGAGGCGGCACGATCGACCATGAAGTGCCAGCCGGGAAAGTCGCGAGTGTTTTCAGTGAAGCGCCAAAAGAACAGCCGACCTGCCTGCTTCCAGCTGTCTACGACACTTCGTGTGTACGCCACGTGAGTCGCCTAACTGTTGAGCTGCGCGGCGCGACCACCGACGTATGAGCTTGGCACTTTATCCATCACGCGCCCGTTCCAGTGATTTGTTAGGCATCAATGGTAGTCCCGTAGAACCGCGTTGCATCTCGCGCACCGCTCCGGATTCGTCGGCCAGCCGTCGTAGTCCGGGACTTCATTGCACCGCGGGCATCGATACAGCTTGTTGGTGCGAAGGATCACCACAAGCATTGCGATAAGCAGGACGCCGAAGCTTGAGAAGCCGGCGAGGACTTGCCAGCCGGGCATCTCAGATTCAGACGCTCCCGCCAGGTACCAGAACGCACCCGCAGAAATGAGTAGGACTGCTAGCGCAATTCTGATCGCTCGCCACGTAGTGGACCGGCGTCGCTTCCATTCCGCGATTACTTGCGCGTCAGTGAGCATTGATCCCTAACGATTGAGCTGAGCGGCGCGCACGCCGATGGATGAGCTTGGCACTTTACTCCTCACACGTCCGCTCCAGTGATTTGTTAGGCGACTGACGGATGATTCTACAACTACCGCTGCGGGGAGAATCGATAGAGCCCGGAGCGGGCTGTCCAGCCCTCTTCGAACAAGGTTTCAAACGCTGACGCCTCGTTGGGAATCGCAAAGGCGGCGGTGAAGATGCCGGTACCGGTCGCACGCCAGTCTCCCTTCGCGGCGCGGATGCGGTGACCCGCGTAGGTATACACGGAGAAGTACTCGGCACTATCACCGCTCATGGGAACCGACATGTATGCCGGTCCGCTGGCTTTGCGTGGGGTGCCAGGTGAAGTGGCTTGGATGTCCGCCTCGACGGTTTCTGAGGGCAAGATGAGACTGAGATGCCAAGCTTCTGGAGAGACCTGCTCGACTTCGATCTTTGTGAACTGCGCCATCGGATCGGTCTGGCGGATCTCCCCAACATGCCCCGAGTCTTTCGAGTACCAACTACCGATCTGGACCCAGCTAACCTTGCCGCGCATTTCAACATGCAATGGGCCCTCGGCCGCAACCCACCAGAATGCCGCCGGCATTGACCCCGAGGTGACCACGGACTTGCCGTCGACGACGAAAGTTGCAATCGACATGAGACAAAGGCTACCGAAGCCATAGCTATTCATCGCCGGATTGAGCCGGATCAACGCGGCAACGGCGGGGTCGGACGACGCGATTTCCTCTGCGCGCCGAAAGCGGTAACCGGCTGGCAGCTTAGCGTCGATTGAGGCTGCATCGAAGAGGTGATCTCGACAGATTTCGGCACTCACGCCGCTCGTCTCGGATGTGCTGATCGCACCGGCTGGGAGCGTCCCGAGGTTCGACTCTCCTGCGCTGGCAACTCCACACGAAAATGCTGCTCCCATAAGTGTCAGCTGCACTCGTCGAATTGCGTTTGCCGAATGAGCCATGGTGAGGATCCTCTTGATACTGAGCATTCGTCTTTCAAGACCAACAATGGCGGAAGGATCGACACCTGATGTGGGTTCCTGGGGCGGGCAAATCACCTTCGTCCGTCGTTTAACGGCTGAGCTGCGCGCCGCGATTTGAGCTTGGCACTTTACTTTCACGCGTCCGCTCCAGCGAGGAGTTAGGTTGCGACGTGATAGCCAATTTCATTGGCGTCAGCGACGAGGCCTTTCCAGTCGCGTTTCGTTGGAAACCGCGCGAGTAGTTGCTGCGATAACGGCGCATGCGAGAATATCTCCGTTACCGGCTCGAGATGTACCTCCAACTCAAAATAGTCCGCCGCAAACCTTAGATAGTCCAGAGCAGTACCCACCACAAGTGAAAGCATCCATTCGGAGCCGTCGGGATCATTTCCATCTGGGAAATCTACTAAGCCAACGTTCCAGTTTGCATCGTCGCGCAGGCGCCAGATGCAGAAGGTGGTGTCCTCCATGTGAAAGGCGGGCTCGCGTAGAGACGCAGACATTTGGGGCGGGACACGATCGAGCACGCCAGGCCACACCTTCTTGTGATGACTACTCCATGGAGACATCACAGATTCGTGATCAAAGCCGCGCATGAAGCAACCACTGCCGTCGAAGATCGCGAATAGATCGTCGCCCGAGCCATTGCGCATTGAGCCCAACTGCTCCGTTTGTGACCAATTGGCATCAAAGGAGAAATATCGATACTGCCATTCGGATTCAAGGATGGCGTCAAGCAAGGCCAAAGATTGCATGTTCTGCCGCAGCGCCTCAATGCTCGGCAGCGGCGACAAGTTTCGCGTTGATGCCGCCATCGCAACCTAACGGTTGAGCTGAGCGGCGCGCGCGCCGGCGTACGAGCTTGGCGCCTTATCTCGCACGCGTCCGCTCCAACGAAGTGTTAGGCAGCACTGCGCCACCTCCGCCAAACCAGTATGACTAGAAGGAGAACGACACTCCACAGTGCAAAAAGCAATACAAATGAAGGAATGAGGGTTACTAGCGGATCCACACTTGAGATTGTCGGCGCCCAGCGTATCAGCTCGAGCGGAGCGAGATATGCGACCCAGGCAGCATCGTGCAGGCTTCCAAAAGCTCGCGGCGTGGAAATGGCGAAGTACTGGTGGAGCGCGACGGGGAGAACGATCAGGACGAGCCACGCCAGTGAGAGACTGCACGCCAATAGGATGCACTTTTGGACTTGACGCACTCGCGGACCTTTCTCGTGCTGCCTAACGCCGCAGTTCAGCGGCGGCGCGCCTGCGTTGCGGTATCACCGTCCGCTGCAACTGCTTGTTATACGTCATTCGACCGCCAACACATACTTGGCCACGTTTCCGATGCGCCCAAGTACCTCCGGGCGCAGACGACCCGCGTGATCCACGGACGACTGCGCGTGCCGCGGGATGAAGTGCCCTTGAAGTGAACGCCTACGCCGCCGCGAACGATTTGCTGTGTGGCCGTGCCACACCGACCCGTTGAAAATGATCATGGAACCCGCAGAGCCACAAGCCAGAATTTGCCCGGCATGCACATTAGTCGGATCGCTCAGGAGCTCGCGTGGGTCGCGGAGCGTCAAGTGCGAACCAGGCACAAACCGGGTGGCTCCGTTTTCGGGGTCAAACGCATCAACCATCACGATGAACCCGACGATCGGCCAACCATCGGCTCTGGGCTTGACGTCCACGTGAAGACCCTCGACCGGCGCACCCGGCTCCAGGGTTCTTGCTCGTGTCCCGCTTAACTTGAATGGCTGACCAATAGTCAGACAGCATGCGGCAAGCAACGGCGGGAAGACATAGATACTGTCGAACTCCGGTCCGCGATCAACGAAGTCCGTAACGCGCGTGGAAGATGAGACGCGAATGTCAGCCGCATCCGCAGTTGCAACGGCGCGATCATAGGCCTCCGACAATCGCTCGATGCCTCCTGGTGTAACCGGACCGGGGATTACAACAACGCCGGCATCGCGCAGTTGCGCAGCAGCACTCGCGGGCAACTGCGATTGCGCGTCGATCACCTGATACATCGTGTCAGTTGCTGTCACGGCCAGAGCATGACGGATAACGGTTGACCTGAGCGGCGTGCACGCCGCCGTTTGAACTTGGCACTTTATCCCTCACGCGTCCGCTCCAGCGAGGTGTTAGGCGTAGGCCCTGATGGTGGGATAGGAATGGGTGTGAGCCACCCTGCCCGGCGAGCCCAAAACTCGAGAGGAATGCTCAGAACGACAGCACCAACTACGACAGCCAGCAGGCGTGGCCAGCCCGCAAGGCCTAAGTAGCCAGCGAAACCGAGAACTGCGGCGATGATTAGAACTCGTCCCCACCGAGCCGCCGACGGAATCGAGAACCAGGATTGGCCTTGGCACTTAGGACAGACGAACGGCTTGCGCCGCGAAGCGCGCGCTGCAACGACCGCTTCGACCGGAGAACCGCAATGAGGGCATTTGGCCACGCTTGCGCCTAACGGTTGAGCTGAGCGCCGCGCGCTCGGTCGTATGGCCTGGTCACTCTATCCTCCACGTGTGCGCTCCAGCGAGGTGTTAGGTTTCCACGACTAGCGTTGCTGCGCAAACCAGACCAATCGTGAGCAGCAATGCAATGAGCCTCTTCGAGAATTGTACCGAGCGATCCGCCAACAATGGCGCGTGCATATTCTCAAAGCGCAGATACTCGTCAATGTCCAGGTTGCTCCCCCAACGCGCTTGGAAGAGAACCCAAAGGAATGGAGGTCCCAACATTCCCAATAGCACCGCCCCGACTTGCAGCAACAACGGGCGCTCGTAGGCAAGTCCAAATGCCAATGGAAGCGCGATCATCATGCCACCGAACATGAGGGCCATTGTCGTCCGCGACGTTCGTTCATATTTGGCTCGCAACGTGTCGTAGTCATCTGGAGCGTTAGCCGGCGGATTGCGGAGCCCCTGAAGAAACCACATTGCCATGCCAAGGCCAAGGGCCAGCAAGATAACGAGGATTGGAGTAGGAATCGACGACAAGCGATGCGGCCCGGTGGAAACTTAACGGTTGAGCTGAGCGGCGCGCGCGCTGCAGTTTGGACTTGGCACTTTATCTCTCACGCGTGCACTCCAGCGATTTGTTAGGCGACATGTCGCCTTCGACGCCTCAAGCCTACTCGTCCGGCAATTCGCCGTTTTCCCACTCTTCAAGCAAGGTGGCAACCGTCTTCTCTGAAGTGACAACGAGCGGAATTCCCGAATCATCCATTACAACCCATGGCCCGGTGCGCTTAGCAAGATTCCACAAGAAGCAGACAATGACATCCGGCCATCCTCTCTCGAAATCAAATTCTGTCTCTAAGTCAAGCTCCAAACGTTTCGACACCCGCAGATCTGCCCATGACCCGATCGCCTCGTCCTTCGATCTGATTGCCATTTCGCGGGAATCACTGGATCTTTGCACTGTGAAGCCGTGCATCTCCTGCAAGGCTTCCAAGATTTCGCTGCCCTTTGCCAAGCGACCCGACGCCTTCTCCGTGCATTCGAATCCGTCGGACACAAGATCTCGTTTTTCCTCGGTGGTCAGGGGCCTGACGTAGTATGAGACTCCCACGCTACCTCCAATGTCGCCTAACGGTTGAGATGAGCGGCGCGCGCGTCGATGTCTGGGCTTGGCACTTTATCTCTCACGCGTCCGCTCCAGCGAGGTGTTAGACGCCGCCTCGAG
>Ga0315910_10004926_pt1 | contig 11038 bp, 11 predicted proteins | sample EdamamesoilMG_FD_204470 | JGI IMG/M metagenome (GOLD analysis project Ga0315910, IMG submission 204470) | Garden soil microbial communities collected in Santa Monica, California, United States - Edamame soil | ecosystem: Environmental > Terrestrial > Soil > Garden | place: USA: California...
AGGCGCCGGCGCCGAAGAACGCCGCGTGGCCGAGGGTCACGATGCCGGCGTAGCCCAGCACCAGGTCGAGCGACAACGCAAACAGGATCGTCACCAGCACCTGCGTGCCGAACGCGAGGTAGCTCGGAAAGAGGAAATATGCCGCGATGCCGGCGGCCCAGGGCAGCGCCTCCCACCACTGCAGGCGGTGACGTGCGGCGAGAGCGCGCGCGGCGGGCAAGGCGCTCATGTGCCGCGCTTGCCGAACATGCCCTGCGGCCGGGCCAGCAGGAACGCCAGCGTCAGCGCGTAGATGAACATCGTGCCGCCCTTGGGAAAGTAGATCTTCAGGGTGAAGTCGAGCACGCCGATGAGCAGCGCCGCGAAGAAGACGCCGGTGACGCGACCCAGGCCGCCGACGGCCACTACGATGAGGAAGTACGCGAGGTAGAGCAGCGGGTACTGCGGGTCGAGCCCGAGGATCTCGGCGCCCAGGCCGCCGCCCACGGCGGCGAGGCCGCTGCCCAGCGCAAAGGTGATGGTGAACAGGCGCCCCACGTCCACGCCCAGCGACTCCGCCATGCGGCGGTTGTCCACCGCCGCGCGGATGCGCGCGCCGATCCGCGTGCGCTCGAAACCCAGCCAGAGCGCGACCATCAGCAGCGTGCCGGCGGCGATCAGGGCCAGGCTGTAGGTGCGGTACTTGAGAAAGCCCAGGTCGGACTGCCCGTCGAGCCAGGCCGGCAGCACGACGCGCTGCGATTCGGGCCCGACGGCAAGCGTCACCGCCGCGATCATGACGAATACCAATCCGATCGTGAACAGGACCTGGTCGAGCTCGGTGGCGCGGTACAGGCGCGCGTAGAGCGTGCGTTCCAGCAACACCGACAGCAGGGCCACCACGGCAAAGCCAAAGGCCAGCGCCGCGGGAAACGGCAGCCCCCAGTGGCGCATGGAGAGCACGATGGCGTAGCCGCCCAGCATGGCAAAGCCGCCGTGCGCGAGGTTGACGAAGCCCATCAGGCCCATCGTGACCGACAGGCCCACCGACACGATGAACAGCACCATGCCGGCGGCCAGGCCGCCGAGGAGGATGCTGACGAAGTCCATCTAGAAAAAAAGCCGCCGCCCGGTGCGGGCGGCGGCGTGGTCGTGGGAGCGGGAGACGGCGTGCCGCGCTACTGCGCGCACTTCCCTTCCTTGAGCTCCTTGCACATGTCCTTCACGGCGTTGATGACGCCGATGTTCTTCTGCACCAGGCGATCGCCGACCTTGACCAGCTCGCTGATGTACTCGTTCATCACGATGTCGCGCGTCACCGGGTCGATCATGATCGGCCCGCGCGGGCTGTCGGCATACTTCCAGCCCTTGAGGGCCGCCTGCGCCTTGTCGGCGTCGATCTTGCCCTGCAGCGTGCGCACCACGTGCGCGATCGCCGCCATGCCGTCGTAGCCCTGCACGCCCATGAAGTCGGGCGTCGCGTTGGCACCGTAATCCTGCCTCCAGGCGGCCACCAGGCGCTTGTTGGCGGCGTTGTCGAGGTCCGCGTTGTAGTGGTGAACCGTAATGAGTCCCACCGCGTCGTCGCCCATGGTCTGCAGCTTGATGTCCTGGGTGATGTCGCCCGGCCCGATGAGCTTGATGCCGGCCTGGCGCATGCCGAGGGCGCCATAGGTCTTCACCACGCTGACCGCATGGTTGCCCGCCGGCACGAAGACGAAGAACACGTCGGGCTTCTTGTCCTTCGCGCGTTGGAAGAAGGGCGTGAAGTCCGGCACCGGCCCGGGGCTGCCCATCGGGATCGCATCCACCACCTGGCCGCCATTGGCCTCGAAGCCGCGCTTGAACGCGTCCAGGCTGTCCTTGCCCGGCGGGTAGTCGGTGTAGCCGACCACGGCGGTCTTGGCGCGCATCGTCTTTGCCGCCGCCTCGCCCATCGCGTGCCCGGCGTGCCACATCGAGAACGACACGCGCGAGATCATCGGCGACAGGTTGGTGATCCAGGCAGTGCCGGCGTTCATGATGACCATCGGCTTTTTCGCCTCGGTGGCCAGCGGCGCCGACGCGATGGCGTCCGGGGAATAGATGAAGCCGGTGAGGATGTCCACCTTCTCCTGCGTGATCAGCTCCTGCACCGCGGTCTTCGCCTCCGCGCCGCTCGGGTTCTTCGAGTCGCGCTTGACGATCTCGACCTTGTAGGGACCGAAGGCGCCCGGGTTGAGCTTCATGTACATCTGGATGCCGCGGTCCACCTGCTGGGCGAACTCCGCGCCGCCGCCGGTATAGGGCAGCACCACGCCGATCTTCACCGTCTGGGCGATGGCGCCCGTGGCGGCAAAGCAGCCGGCGGCAAGCGCCAGCGACAGCAAATTCCTGGATTTCATCGTTCCTCCTCCTTGGATGGCGGATTCTAATACCTGCGCGAGCCGCCGTAGCCCTCGTCGAACAGGGAAAACGGCGGGGTGCGCCCCACCAGGGCCTCGATCAGCGTCAGCTCGAGGTCGCTGTGGTTGATGAACGGCGCGGGCTGGATGCGCTTGGCGGCGCCGGCCTTGAGCACGTACCGCGGTGCATCATGGTGCTTGGACACGATGCGCTCGGTGACCTTGGGGTCGTCGGCGGCCGCGATCTCGATCTCGCCGTAGCAGTTGCAGACGTAGCTCAGGTCCGGCCGCGATTCCACGTACAGGCCGGTGCCGCGGATGCCGATGGTGGAAGTCGGCGTGGTAAAGCGCTTCGGCGTCCCCTTGCCGAATACCGACAGCAGGGCGCCGGTCGCGAGGCGCGCGGTACTCACCAGCACATTGGATCCGCCGAGCTCCAGGCGGCTGTTCTCGCGCAGGATGAAGGCATCCATCCCGACGACGAAGATGACCTGCGCGCCGGGGCCGGTTTCGATGCGGTCGCCGGCGGCAATGCGCGAGTTGGCGCCGGCCGCCTGCCCGTTCACGCTGACCGGCCCGCTCGATTCGTACACCGATTGTCCCGCCGGCAGCTTCTGCGGGCGGCGGCCGAAGAGCTGCGCCGCTGCGCTGGGAATGCCGCCCGCGCCGAGCAGCCCGGCCGCCAGCGCCTTCAGCAGGAACGCGCGCCGGGGGTCGTCGGCATCATCATTGCGCTTGGACATGGGCATATCCCTTACGCCGGGAGGGTTGGCGACGTATTATCACGCGCAAGCCCACCCCGGGGGAAGACGCATGAAGCGCCATTCAGCCATCGCCGCAGCCCTCCTGCTGGCTGCCACGCCCGCGCTTGCCGACTCGACGCGTTTCGGCCTGGACGCGGATTACCTCCACGACAGCAACGCCAGCCGCGGCCTGTACGACGCCGACCGCAAGGCCGACAACATCCTCTCCGTCGAGGGCTCGGTCACGCACAGCATGGTGACCGGGGCGCGCAGCGGGGCCGTGTTCCGCGCGGGCGCGCGCTACAGCCAGTTCACGACGTTCGACGACCTCAGCAATCTTGCGCTGGCGGGACGGGCAGCCTGGCGCATCCAGCCGGGAACGGAGTTCAGTTCGCCCATCTTCGAAGTCGCCGGCAACCTCGTCTGGCTGCAGCACGCCGACAGCGTGATCCGCGACGGCACCATCGCGACGCTGGAGGCGAGCATCGGCAGCCACCTCACCGACCGGGTGCGCCTGGGCGCTGGCGCCGCCTATGACCAGCGGGACGGGGGCGATCCCGGGCGCGCGGGCGAAGTGGCGATCTACGACATGAAGAATTCGCGGCTGTGGGCGACGCTGGACTATCGCCTCGGCACCAAGAGCACCGCCTACGGCCGGATCATGTACGTCGGCGGCGACCAGGTGTTCAACTCCGTCACCTCGAGCGGCTTCTCCGGCGCCTGGGCCACCGACCCGGCGCTCGCCGGGGAGCTGGGCGGCGTGGTGAACTCGTATCGCGTCGACTCGTCGACCTTCGTCTACGACCTCGGCCTGAACCTGCCGCTCGCCGGCGGCCACGCGCTCGACTTCCAGTTTTCCTACTACACGTCCAAAGCCGAGGAAGGCTCCCAGACGGGCAACAAGTACGACGGCATGCTGCTGCGCGCGAGCTACCTCTACCGCTTCCAGTAGGGGCGAAACCCCCGATCTAGGTTCCGGCGATGTAGCGCTGGAAGAACAGCGTGATGCCGAAGCCGGCCAGGGCCAGTCCCGCGAGCGCCAGCGAGCCGGTTCCCGCGATCAACATGGCATCCAGAAGCGAGATACCCGCGATCAGGCTGACCACAGCGCGCGGAATGTCGCCTTTCCTGCGCCGGCGCAGGAACCAAAGCGCTACCAGCAGCCAGCCGCTGAACAGCAGCCAGAACAGTCCGACCCAAGGCTGTGCCAGCGACAACCAGGCGCCGTAGGTCACCGGTGCCGCGAGGAAGGCGAGCGGCCAGAGATTCTCGACCGCGCCCAGGTTCTCCTGCTTGGCGACGTAGGTAAGGCCGATCAGGTAGCACCACATGAGCGCCGCACCGATCCACAGCGCCTCGGGCAGAGCGCTTGCGATGCACAGTCCCGCCGCCACATAGACGAGCACGCGGCACAGCCCCATCACCACCGGGCCGAACACATTGCCCTTGTGGTGCCAGTCGTAGAACGTGATCGCGGCTGCGAGCGCCACGCCGGCGAGGGCGCTCGCCACGCCGAACAGGGCCAGCAGCGCGGCGCCGAGCGCCAGCATGCCGTAGCCCCAGCCGAACACCGCGCGCCGGCTCACCGCGCCCGAGGGAATCGGCCGTTCGGGCCGCTGCGCGGCGTCGAACTGCGCGTCGAACGCGTCGTTGAGGAACATGCCGCCCGTGTAGAACAGCGAGAGCGCCAGCAGCATCACCGCGAATTGCGCGCCGAAGCCGCCCGCGCCCGCCAGCACCGCCGCGGCGAGGGTGTTGGTCCACACCGTCGGCAGGTTGGAGACGCGCCCCAGCGCGAGCGCAGTGCGCAGCCTCATTGCGCGAGCTGCCCCTTCACCCAGTTCAGCTCGCGTGCGATCGCCTCGCCCAGGCCGGCGGCGCGGTAGGGCGCAGGCAGCACGTCCCAGGTGTAGGTTTCCACTTCCAGGTGGCGGCTGATGGGCTCGGCGCGGTGCAGCGCGAGGATCTCGGCGAGGAAGGCCTGCGTGGTGCCGAAGTGCTCCATCTTCTCGAGGAACAGGGGCACGTGGAAGTGCACGCGCAGCTCGGCGCCGGCGGCGGCGCTGGCGAGCGCCTCGGGCAAGTCCGCGTAGCGGCGCAGCCGGTCGCCGGATCTTTCCACTGCCTGGTGCAGGTAGACGGGCTCGGCGAAGGCGGCCAGGGACTGCCTGCTCGCCGCGTCGAGCGACGCCACCCGCAGCGCCGAGCTCAACTGCAGCTTGCCGATGGCGATGCCCGCCGCGCGCAGGCTTGCCACGCTGGCCTTCGCGTCTTCGAACTCCACTGCGGCGTGGCACACGTCGTAGCACACGCCGACATGGCGGCGCATTGCGCCGTCCGCCGCCGCCGGCGTGAGCTGCGCCAGGGACGCAAGGCGCGCCACGCCATTGCGCGAGAACAGATGTCCTTCGAAGAACGCGACCGCCTCCTCGATGGTCTCGAGGTAGCAGAACGGCTCGGGCTCGAGCGCGAGCGCGATCGTCTGCCCGGTGCGCGCGCGCAGCGCGACGAGGTGCGCGACGTGGCGGATGAGGTGCTCGACGATCGCCTCCAGGCGCCCCGCCGCCCAGGGCTTGAAGGTGCCCGGCACGGTGCTGACGCTGCCCTCCTCGCCCGGCGGCAGCAGCTCGGCGAGCAGGTCGGCGGCATGGTTGGTGTAGGCGAGGCGCTCGGGCTCGCTCCAGTCGGGGCGGTAGGCATTCTCCTTCACTGCGCGCCCGTGGAACGCGCCGTAGGGAAACGCGTTGAGCGTGAAGACGTAGTAGCCGCCATCGGCGAGGAAGCGCTTGAGCGCCTCGAGCGCGGCGCGGTCGCGCAGGCCGTCGGCGGCGGCATGCCCGAGGCGCAGCCCGACGCCGAACGGCCGGTCCGGCGCGACGCCCGCCTTGATGCCGGGCAGGTAGCGCGCGAGCCCCGCCGTCACCTCCGGCAGCGTCTCGCCCGCATGGATGTTGGTGCAGTAGCTGAGGTGGCCGTGCGCGCCGCCCGCCGGGAGCCGCATCAGTCCGCCGCGCGCGCCTTGAGCCAATGCATGGCCGCGCGCATGCGCGCGACGTCGATCTCGTGCACTTCCACCCCGGTTCCAATGCCCGCGAGCAGCGTGATCGTCAGCTCGCCGCCGAGGTGCTCCTGGAAGTCCTTCAGGCCCTGCAGGATGGCCCACTCGCCGTCCGTGCCGGCGCGCTCGAGCGCCGGGTGCCAGAGGCTGAAGCCGAGGTACTCGAGCAGCGCGCAGATGCGCTCCTCCTCGCCCGCGGCGAGCAGCCCGGCGAGCACCGAGTAACGCGCATCGAGCGCCATGCCAATCGCCACCGCCTCGCCGTGGCGCACGTGATGCCGCGTGAGGCTCTCCAGCTTGTGCGCCGACCAGTGCCCGTAGTCGAGCGGCCGGGCGCTGCCCGTCTCGAACGGGTCGCCGCCCTGCCCGATCTGGCGCATGTGAAGCTCGGCGCAGCGCCGGATCATGTGCGCCATCGCGCCGCGCTCGAAGGTGGCCAGGTCGTCCATGTGGCGCTCGATCCAGCCGAAGAACTCCGCGTCGCGGATGAGCGAGACCTTCACCGCCTCCGCCATGCCGGCGACCTTGTCGCGCTCGGGCAGCGCGAGGACAAACTGCAAATCGTTCAGCACCGCGAACGGCGGCGCGAAAGTGCCGACGAAATTCTTCACTCCCTGCAGGTTGACGCCGTTCTTCACGCCGACGCCCGAGTCGTTCTGCGCCAGCACGGTGGTGGGGATGCGCACGTGGCGCACGCCGCGATGCGTGGTCGCCGCCACCAGGCCGACCGCGTCGAGCACGGCGCCGCCGCCGACGGCGATGACGTAGGAGTGCCGGTCGAGGTGAAGGTCGAACAGGGTCTGCTGCATGCTCTCGATGAAATGCAGCTCGGTCTTGATCTTCTCGCCGCCCGGCACCGCCACCGGGGCGCAGGCAAGTTCGATCGATCCGGCGTGGCGCTGCGCGTAGGCCTGGATTGCCGCGACGAGCGGTGGCTCGGACTTCAGGCCGTCATCGACGAAGAACACGGCGCGGTGGCGCTTGGCCGGCTCCAGGCGGCACAGCGCGTCGCGCAGCGCAGGGTTGTCCGGGTCGAACACGCCCTCGGTGAACACCACCGGGAACTCGTAGGGAACTGCAAAGCGCTGCCAGTGCGTGGCGGTGCGCGTCTGCGTAGAATGGTTCATATGCGCTACGTCCTGCTGCTGCCCGGATTGCTGATGGTGGCATTTGCTGCCGTCCAGTACAACGATCCCGACGCGCTGGTCTGGGCCACCATCTACCTCGTACCCGCCGCCTGGTGCTTTGCCGCCGTGTTCCGCCCGGCGCGCGTGCAGTCCCTCGCCGCGGAACGGCTGCTGTGGGCCAGTGTGGCGGTCGGCGCAGCGCTCACGGTGTTCTACTGGCCGACGGTGCCCAATTTCTGGGTGAAGGACGTGTGGTGGGTGGAGGAAACGGCGCGCGAAGGCATGGGCATGATGGTCGCCTTCGCGGTCCTGCTCCTCGTCCTCGCGACCGCCCTGCTGCGCAAGCGCGCACCCTGAACCGGCGTCACGGCGAGAAATCCCGGCTCTTGATGTAGGCGACGACGCTCTTTCTCTGCTCGACCGAGAACACGTCCTTCCAGCCCGGCATCTTGCCAAAGCCGTAGGTGACGCGGTCGTAGATGAAGTCCGGCGCCAGCTGCCCCGGGTTCAACTTGGGGGCCTTGCCGGGATAGGCCGCGGCGCCGTGGCAGTGGCGGCACTGGTTGTCCCATACGTCCTTGCCGGCGGCGACGTTTTTCTTGCTCGACAGGTAGGCCTTGTCGAACGCCGGCATCGGCTCCTTGACCGTCTTCTGCTCCTGAGCGAATGCTGTGCCGGCCGATAGCAGGCACAGCGCGGCGAGCGCGGCGCGAGCCTCCATGCATGCATCTTTCATGCTGGAAATCTACTCCGGATATGAAACCGCCGCCACGCGAGGCGTGGCGGCGGCGTTGAAACAGTTGCTTACTTCGACGGGACGATGCGGTAGATCGTGTCCAGCGACCCGTTCGGGCCGGTGGTGATCGACGTCAGCGCATACACCTCGCCACTGCGGTCCTGCGCGAAGGCCAGCACGTAGGGCAGCTTGCCCTTGCGGTTGGTCACTTCGGCGGTCTCCATGGTCCACTTGCCGTCGCCGCCCTTGGTGGCGATGAAGATCTGGCCATCCATCTCGCCGAAGGACTTGCTCCAGTCGCCGAAGATGTACTTGCCCTTCCAGGCCGCTTCCTTGCCCTGGTACACGTAGCCGCCGGTGATGGAGATCCCCTTGCAGCCCTGGGGCTTCGCCGTGCAGTTGTTGTACTCGATGATCGCGGGCGTGATGCCGGCCTTGTCGCAGTTGGCCGGATGGTCGTCGGGCTTGAGGTAGTCGAAGCAGCGCATCATGCCTTCCACGCGCCGCCAGCCCATGTTCTGGCCCTTGCCGACGACCTTGATCGTCTCGTAGCTGTTCTGCTGCACGTCGCCGCAGAACAGGTCGCCGCTTGCCGTGTCGAAGGAGCAGCGCCACGGATTGCGCAGGCCAAGCGCCCAGATCTCCGGCTTGGCGTTCTTGTCGCCGGTGAACGGGTTGTCCGCCGGGACGCCGTAGGGCTTGTCGCCCGTGCGCTTGTCGACGTCGATGCGCAGCATCTTGCCCAGGACGGTGGACATGTCCTGGCCATTGCCGATCGCCGGGTTGTGGCCGATACCCCAGTCGTTGGCGTAGCCGCCGTCGCCCATCGACACGTAGAGCATGCCGTCCTTGCCGAAGCCGATCCAGTGGCCGTTGTGGTTGAACTGCGGCCACGGCGTGGTCAGGATGCGCCGCGCCGAGCTCGGGTCCGCGGTGTTCGGATCGCTCTTCGATACCGTGTACTCCTCGACCACGTTGCTGTGCGAGTACCACAGCATCTGCCCGAGGTCGGCCTGGTAGTCCAGGTGCGCGCTGTAGGAAACGTAGAACTTGCCGTTGCTCTTGAAGCTCGGGTGGAACGCGATGCCGAGCAGGCCGCGCTCGTCGAAGTCGTGATGCAGCGCCGGAATCTTGCTGCGGATGTCGAGGAACGGCGTCGGACGCAGCTTGCCGCCCTCCAGGATCTTCACGCGGCCGTTCTGCTCGATGATGAACATGCGGCCGTCCCCGGGCGCCTGCACCATTGCCAGCGGCGTGTTGATGCCCGTGACCAGCGGCTCCAGCCTGATCTTCACCTGCGCCCATGCCCCGCCCGCAAGTGCGAGCAGCGCAGCCGCGGATAGTGCCCCACCAATCTTCGCGATGTTCATGTGATGTCTCCCTTGTATTCCCTGACTGCAGGAAAATTCAGTATACGGTTGGGTTTTACAATTTTCCACAACTGCTCGCGATGGGCAGGTGGGCAGGTTCCCGCGACTTCCGGCGCAAATGAAATCGCTTTGCGGCACTGCGCAACGCAGTGCATTTGTCCGACAACGCGCTACTCGATGATCAAATCGTCCATCGTGCGCCGGCTCTTTCCCTGCTCCACGCGCGGCTCGCGCCCGCCGCGCAGGATGGAATTGCCTTCAAACACAGCGCGCTGGTCGATGGCCTGCGGATTCATCCAGTCCTCTTCCTTCATCTGGCCGCTTTGCCCATAGGCGTCCAGCGCGTTCTGGTAGCACGCCAGCCGGACCTGCTCCTCCGCGATTCCTTGCTGCAGTGCAAGCTTGGCCGTCTTGGCGACGCCCAGCGGTTCGGAGATGCCCCAGTCGCAGGCGGAGTCGACGATGACCTGTTTCGCACCGTACTGCCGCAGGATCTCCACCATGCGCGCATTGCCCATCTTGGTGCTGGGGTAAATGGAGAACGCCGCCCAGTACCCCCGCTCGAGGGTCTCGCGCACCGTTTCCTCGTTGTTGTGGTCGACCACCACCTTGGACGGATCCAGGCCGTGCTCGTCGCACACGTCCATCGAGCGCGTGGTGCCCCGCTTCTTGTCGCGATGCGGGGTGTGGATCATCACCGGCAGGTCGAGCTTCTTCGCCAGCTCCAGCTGCAGGCGGAAATACTTGTCTTCGAGCGCCGACTGCTCGTCGTAGCCGATCTCGCCGATCGCCACCACGCCCTCCTTCAGCGCGAAGCGCGGGATCAGTTCCATCACGCCCTCGGCCAGCTCCTCGTTGTTGGCCTCCTTGGAGTTCAGCCCGATGGTGCAGTAGTGGCGGATGCCGAACTGGCTGGCGCGAAAACGCTCGAATCCGACGATCGAGGACAGGTAGTCGAGGTAGGAGCCGACGTTCGTCCTCGGCTGGCCGATCCAGAATGCCGGCTCGATGACCGCCACGACGCCCGAGGCCACCATCGCCTCGTAGTCATCCGTGGTTCGCGAAATCATGTGCGCGTGCGGATCAATGAACATCATGGCGGAATCCTCCCTGCGTCGAGTTTACTGCAGTGTCGCCCAGGTCAGTTGCCGGCGGGAAATGTCGCCCGCGAGCGACGGCACGTCCTGCAGCAGTTGCGCGGCCCTGCGGTCCGGGCTCGCGGCCAGCGCAAGTGCGGCGGCGCGCCGCTCGATCGCCTCGCCGCTGGCCAGCACCCGTGCCAAATCGTCGATCGCCTGGCCTTCGGCGAACGGCCCGACGCAGCGCCAGATCTCGAACGGCACCGTGCGGCCGGCGGCCCAGCGCTCGTGCGCGAAGTCGCACATGATGCGCGCGAGTTCCGGGTTGGCGCGCCGGTCCAGCCCCTGGATCGGCGCGAGCGGGCTGCCGATGAACAGCGCCTTGAGCACCATGTGGTTCCAGCGGTGGTCGTCGAAATGCGCCTTCGGATAGGGATTGCGGTGCGCGATCGCCTCGAACACGCCGCGCATGTTGCTGCGCAGGCCCTCGCCGACCTGGTCCTCCAGCGACGCTGGATCCGGATACAGCGGCAGGCCGCGGTACAGCGTGATCAGCTCCGCA
>Ga0315910_10004927_pt1 | contig 11037 bp, 11 predicted proteins | sample EdamamesoilMG_FD_204470 | JGI IMG/M metagenome (GOLD analysis project Ga0315910, IMG submission 204470) | Garden soil microbial communities collected in Santa Monica, California, United States - Edamame soil | ecosystem: Environmental > Terrestrial > Soil > Garden | place: USA: California...
GAAATGCAGCCATGCAAGTCATACTGATGGAGAAGCTGGCGAACCTCGGCGACCTCGGCGACGTGGTCAAGGTCAAGGACGGCTACGCCCGCAACTTCCTGATTCCGCAGGGCAAGGCCAAGCGCGCCACAGAAGAGAACCTGAAGGTCTTCGAGGCGCGGCGCGCGGAATTGGAAAAGGCGCAGGCGGCGGCGCTCGAGCAGGCGAAGGCGCGCGGCGCCAAGCTGGACGGCCTGGTGCTGAAGATCACGCAGAAGGCGGGCGTGGACGGCAAGCTGTTCGGATCGGTCACCAACCACGACATCGTGGACGCGCTCAAGACGCAGGGTCACGAAGTCGAGCGTGCGCAGATCCGCATGCCCGCCGGTGCGCTCAAGCAGGCGGGCGAGTACCCGCTGCAGATCGGGCTGCACACGGATGTGGTTGTCACCATTACGGTATCGGTGATCGGCGAGACCTGAAATTTTTTTCGTCGCAGGTGTAATAAAAAGGGCTGGCGACAGCCCTTTTTCTTTTCTAGAATGGGTCGACTCCCATGGCCCAACCTCAAGCGCGCCGCAGCGAGCCCGGCGATCCCCAGCTCCTCGCGCTGAAGGTGCCGCCGCACTCGGTCGAGGCTGAGCAATCGCTGCTGGGCGGCCTGCTGCTCGACAACCAGGCTTTCGACAGAATCGCCGACCTGGTGTCGGCGGAGGATTTCTACCGCGACGACCACCGTCGCCTCTACCGCCACCTTTCCAAGCTGATCGGCGAGGGCAAGCCGGCCGACGTCGTCACGGTCGCAGAATCCGTCGAAGCGAGCGAGGACAAGGACCGCACCGGTGGGCCGGCCTATCTCGGCTCGCTGGCGCAGAACACCCCCAGCGCGCTCAACATCCGGCGCTATGCCGAGTTGGTCCGGGAACGCGCGGTGCAGCGGCGCCTCGCGCAGGTCGCCACCGAGATCGCCGAGGCGGCCCTCAGTCCGCTGGGCCGCGACGTCCACCAGCTGCTGGACGAGGCCGAAACGCGCATCATGGAGGTCGGCGACAAGGGGCAGCGCGGCACCCAGGGCTTCGAACAGATCCAGCCGGTGCTCGCGCGCGTGTTCGAGCGCATCGACCACCTGTACCACCAGGACAACAAGTCGGATGTCACCGGCGTGCCGACGGGGTTTATCGACCTGGATGAGCGCACCGCGGGACTGCAGCCGGGTGAACTGATCATCGTCGCGGGCCGCCCGTCGATGGGCAAGACCGCGCTCGCGCTCAATTTCGCCGAGCACGTCGCCGTCAAGAACGGCATACCGGTGGCGGTCTTCAGCATGGAGATGGGCGCGACCCAGCTGGCGATGCGCCTGCTGGGCTCGATCGCCCGGGTGGACCAGCACAAGATGCGCACCGGGCGCTTGAACGACGAGGAATGGAGCCGGCTGTCGTCCGCGATGGGAGACCTGCACAATGCACCGATCTACATCGACGAGACCGGCGCGCTCAATTCGCTGGAACTACGCACGCGCGCGCGCCGGATGCACCGCCAATCGGGCAAGCTCGGCCTGGTGGTGGTCGACTACCTGCAGCTGATGTCGGCCGCCGGCGGGAGCCAGGGCGAGAACCGCGCCACCGAGATTTCCGAGATCTCGCGCTCGCTCAAAGCGCTCGCGAAGGAGCTCGCCTGCCCGGTGGTCGCGCTGTCGCAGCTGAACCGGGCGCTGGAGACGCGCAACGACAAGCGGCCGATGATGTCCGACCTGCGCGAGTCGGGCGCGATCGAGCAGGACGCCGATCTGATCCTGTTCATCTACCGCGACGAGGTGTATTTCCCGGAAAAGATGGAATCCCGCGGCATCGCCGAAGTCATCATCGGCAAGCAGCGCAACGGCCCGATCGGCAAGGTGGAGCTGACCTTCCTGGGCGAACACACGCGCTTCGAAAACCGCGCGCGCGAATTCCGTTAACGGACCAACACGAAGGGCGCGCCATGGCCGAGCCGTCGATGCCGCAGAAAGCCCCCTACGCAGTCGAACTCGCGCCCGGCGACTACTGGTGGTGCGCCTGCGGGCAGTCCAAGCGCCAGCCGTTTTGCGACGGCTCGCACAAGACCACCGAATTCACGCCGCTGAAGTTCACCGTGGCCGAGGCGCAGAAGGCCTGGCTGTGCGGCTGCAAGCGCAGCGCGGGCAAGCCGTTCTGCGACGGCTCGCACAAGAAGCTGCCCTAGCCCGGCAAAATTCAGAACAGCACGCGAACGGTGATCGTGTCGCTGTAGTTGCCGTCGCGCACCCGCTGGCTGGCGGGAATCTGGCCGTAGACGGGAATCGCCTGGGGCAAGCCCGTCGCGGTGACTTCGAGCGTATCCACGCCGGAGCGATCGCCCCAGTGGATCGTGCGTCCGGCATCCTGGTACAGGTCGTAACCCAGCCTGTCGGTGCCTGATTCCTGAGACATGCTGCGGCGGGACGTGGTGCCGCTGGGCGGCGTCGCACCGGCATCGAGGCTCAATTCCGCGACCGCTCCGGGAGAACACTGCAGCTGGATGGCTGTCTGGCCGTTCACGGCTGCGGCCGCGTTCGAGACGTAGGCGCCGAAGACCAGGTCGGACGCGCTCACGCGGCATTCCGCCACGAGTTCGACCCTGACCGGCATGATCGCGCTTACCGTCGTTTGGAATTGGCCGCGGACGGTCGCGGGCAATGCCGCGAACGCAAGGAGTGCGACGATCCACGGCCGCCAATTGTCCGTTTTAACGCGCATGGCCTATACTACCGCGCAACAATTGGTCGCTGAAATGGGAGGAAATATGACTCGACGCCTTGCAATGGTGCTGATGCTTGGAATGATGCCCTGGGCCGGGCTCCATGCCCAGTCGCTGACTGCGACCACGACCTTCCGGGTCACGGCGAAGGTGCAGGCCGTATGCGCGATCACGGCGAGCGATCTCGTATTTGGCAACTACACCTCCAGTACCGGCACGCCGCTCTTGGGCACGACGATACTGAGTGCGACCTGCACCCCGGGCACGACCTATAACTTGGGCCTCAACGCGGGCACGTCGCCCGGCGCGACCGTCAACCAGCGCAAAATGGTGTCGACGGGCGCGAGCGCCCTCAACTATCAACTATATTCGGACGCCTCGCGCACCACGATCTGGGGAAACACGGCCGGCACGGACACCGTGACCGGCGCGGGCACCGGCCTCGCGATCAGTCACACGGTCTACGGTGCGGTTCCCGCCGCCCAGGTCGTTCCGGCGGGCGACTACGCCGACACCATTACCGTCACCATCCTTTACTGAGGAAACCGCCATGATGCGCGCAGCCTTCCTGTGGGCGTTGTTGCTGGTCTGTGGCGGCGCGCAGGCGGGCGGCTTTGGCGTTGTGCCGCTGCGCGCCGAGCTCGGCAAGAACCGCGCCTCGTCCCTGACCGTCACCAATACCGAGGAGGCGAAGACCTTCGAGGTGCGGGCGGTGAGCTGGACGCAGAAAAACCGCGAGGACAACTACGCGAAGACCGACGACCTGCTGCTCTCGCCGACGACGTTCCGCCTGGAAAAAGGCGCGTCGCAGGTCGTGCGCATCCAGCTCAACCGGCCGCTGGACGCCGCCGAGCACGCCTACCGGGTGTTCGTCGACGAAGTTCCCGTCGCGCAGAATGTGCGCCCCAACGTGCTGCGGACCCTGGTGTCCATGGCGGTCCCCGTCTTTGTCGCGCCCGCGTCCGGGCCGGTCGCCAAGGGGCAGGTGGCGATGAGGGCATTGCTGGCGAAGGACGTGATCAACATCGAGTTGAGCAACACCGGCCAGGCCAACCTCAAGCTGAAGGAATGGGTATTGAGTTCCGCCAAGGCGGGCGAACTGCTCAAGGTGCCGTCGGCCGCCTACGTGCTGACCGGCAATACCCTGACGGGAAACTACCCCCTGAGAATCCAGGCTGACGGGCCCCTCAAGCTGACGCTCATCACCGACCGGGGCAGCTTCTCGGCGGACGTGAAGCGCTGAACTGGCGTGCGCTTCCCCTGACCCTGGCGGCGGCAGTCGCTGCCACCGCCGCGTCACTTGCCGTGCATGCGCAAACGCCGGAGTGCAGTGCCGGCGTAGCGCGCGCCGCGACCGTGGCGCCACTGCTGGTCCAGCCGATCGTCAATGGCGATGAGCGCGAAGTGATCCCGGTGCGCTTCATCGCGCCTCGCGGTCCGCTCTACATCGGCGAAGCCCAACTCAACGAGTGGGGCATTGCGCCCGGCAGGCTGAGCCTCGTGAGTTTTTCCGGCGCGCGCTGGCTGTGCGTGGAAGGGATCGGGCTCAAGTATCAGCTGGACGCGGCGCAGCTCACCCTCGCGCTCGATTTTCCGTCTGAGCTGTACGCGGTATCACGGATGTCGCTCACGACGCAAGACCGCCTTCCCGTGACCTACGCGCCAGGCGGCTTCTTAAACTACGACCTGCGTTTCGACTACAGCGCCGGGGTCCGGTCGCTGGGCGCCAACTGGGAGATCGGCGCGTTTGGCGGGGCGAATCTGTTTACCTCCAGCTTCCTCACCGGCAACCACAACGGCAGCACGCTCCGTCTCGATACCGTGTTCCGCCGCGACGATCCGGTAAACATCACCAGCACCATCGTCGGCGACACGATTTCCCGCGCCGGCAGCTACGGTGCGTCGGTGCGCATGGGCGGCCTGCAATACAAGACCGATTTCAGCACCGCACCCTTGCTGATCACCTACCCGTCGACCAACGTGGGTGGCACCGCTGTGGTGCCGTCGACGGTGGATGTCTTCATCGGCAACGCCAGGGCCTATTCCACGGAAGTCAGGCCCGGTGCGTTCTCGGTGCAGAACCTGCCCGTTCCGGTGGGCGCCGGCAACGTGCGGGTGGTCGTGCGCGACGTGTTCGGCAAGGAATCGACGGCGGTGGTGCCCTATGTGCGCTACGACTCGATGCTCAAGCAGGGCCTGCACGATTTTTCCTACGAAGCCGGCCTCCTGCGCCGCGATTACGCGCTCAGGAGCAACGCGTACAGCGACTTCGCCGCGGTCGCCACCCATCGCTATGGCGTCACCGACTGGCTGACGGTCGAGGGGCACGGCGAAGCCATGGCCGACAAGGGCAACCTGGGCGGCGTGGTCCAGGTCACGATGCCGGTGCTGGGTCTGGCGGGCGTAGGCGGGGCCGTGAGCCGCGGCGACGGCACCGGCAAGCTCGGCAAGGCGTTCTTCCAGCGCATCGAGCCGAACTGGTCCGTCGGCGCCGGCGCCCAGCAGCAATCCAAGAATTACGTGGACGTCGCCACGGAGCCCGGGCTGCTGCAACTGCGCACGCTCGGCACGCGCCAGGTCTCCGCGTCTGCGCGGGTCGGCGACCACCACTGGCTGAACGTGCTGGGACTGCGCACGAACGACGCGACGGGCACGTTCAACACCGCCACGCTTGGCTGGACGGTGTCTCTGCCGAATTCGGCGACGATCAGCGCGAACGTATCGCGTTTTTCGGGCGACCAGCCCAAGAGCCATGTGTTTTCGATCCTGCTGTCGGTGCCCCTCGGCGAGCGCGACAACGCCACGCTCTCGCTGGAGAAACGCAGCGACGTGCATAAAGGGGACTATCTTCTCAACCTGAGCCGCAACCTGCTGGAGACCGACAGCTTCGGCTACCGGGTGCTGGCCGGCGAGCAGTCCGATTTCGGGCGCCTGGAGCTCGGGGCGTTCCTGCGCACGGGCTTCGGGGAATTCGGCTATGAGGCGGCGAAGTCCTTCGGCGTCAGCGGCAGCCGGGCTTACGCGCGCGGCAGCATCGCGGGGGTGGACGGCGAAGTGCGGGTTTCGCGCTACCTCGAACAGAGCTTCGCGATGGTGAAAGTGGCCGACTTCCCGGACGTGCGGGTATACGCAAACGGCCAGCCGGTCGGCGAAACCGACGCTAGCGGGGTCGCGGTTCTGACGCGCCTGACCGGGTTCCTGCCCAACGCGATCTCGTTCGAAGCCGAGGACGTTCCGCTGGAGGGTTCCTTCGGGGAAAATACACGGCAGGTGAAAATCGCAACCCGCATGGGCGCGCTGGTGGACATGGGGGTGCTGCGCCGGCTCTCGGCCACGCTCACGCTGGCGGAGCCGAGCGGCAACCCGGTGCCGGCCGGGGCCTCCGCGCGCATAGGCGGCGCCGACGAAGAGTTCCCGGTGGCGCGGCAGGGACGCGTGTATGTCAGCGGCCTCGTGCGCGGCAAGCCGAATGCCCTGCACGTGCGCATCGGCGAGCGCGCCTGCCGCGCCACCATCGAGCTGCCGAAGGAGTTCGTGTCGGGGACCACGCTGGGGTCCTTCACGTGCCAATGACACGCTTCCTGCTGGCAGCGTGCTGCGCACTGTTCGCTCTCACTGCGTCGGCACAAGACAGGGACAGAGACAGAATATTGGAGCGACTGAAAGCCCGGGCCAAGCCGCCGGCGGGGTCCGAGTGTCCCCTGCAGCCGGCGGAGTGCCAGATCAACATGCCGGTATTCAATTTTGGCCGCGGGGTGATGAACGTGAACGCGCCACCGATCCTTGGCAACAGCACGGTCAGCGTCACCTGCACCCGGGCGCATCGGGACCACCTCAACGTGACGGTAGATTTCCTGCTGAGCGCGATTCCGCCCGACCCCGCCCGCCAGATGCGCGACAGCAGCCTGCTTTTTTTGGCTTATGACATGTTTCTCGATCCGGCGCGCACGCGTTACTGGGGCGACGGGTCCCAGGGCACGTTCCCGCTTGTGGGCCGGCTGTTCCTCGACGACCGCAATAGGGTCGGCACACTCTTCTACGTCATTTACGGCAAGGTGCACGGCGGGCAGACGCAGAGCCCGCCCGGCCAATGGCTGGGCGCCGTGCTCGGCAGGCTGGACTACCGGGCCTTCTGCACCTCAAACACAAATTAGCGCGGCGCGCGCGGCGCCCGGCTGGACAGCTACTTCTTGGTCGCGCTCCAGCGCCCTTCGGCGCCGCTGTCGGCGCGCCAGCTGCCTTCCATCTTGCCGCTGCTGATCACGCGGCCGCTGTAGTTGCGCAGCAGGCCGCCGTTGTCCACCCACGTGAAGCCGATGTTGAAGCCGTTCAGGCGCGCGTTGCGCAGTCCGGCCTGCGTGTGGCCGAGGCCGATGGTGCCTTCGATTTTCTGGAATTTCTGCTCGAACACGAGTTCGTTCTTCTCGGCGCCGGTCTCGAGCGCCCAGCCGCCGTTGACGTTCGCCGGCACCAGCCAGAAGTAGGCGCGCCGCCCGTCCATGCTGGAAGTCTCGTCGGGATCCCAGTCCTCCATGTTGAACGAGTGCGAGACCACGCGCGTGCCCGGCTTCATCGCCAGCAGCGTCGGCCGCAGCTTCATGTTCAGGCCAGGCAGCAGGTACATGGTCACGACGGTCGCCTGGCTGAAATCGGTGGCGAAGATGTCGCCCTGCACGATGCGCGCCTTTGCCGCCACGCCCGCTGCCACGACGTTGCCCTGCGCGTGCTTGGCCATGTTCGCGTCGTACTCGACGCCCACCGCGCGCGCGCCGAGTTTCGCCGCGGCGATCGCGATCTTGCCGTTGCCCGCGCCCAGGTCGTAGACCAGGTCGTTGGCGGTGACCTGGGCCATGCGCAGCATGCGGTCCACCACCTCGTCCGGCGTCGGCACCCAGATGACGTCCTTGCCGGCCTGGCCGACCTGCGGCTCGTAGGGCGCGGCGGGTTTCGGCTGCGCGGCGGCGGGCAGCGCCTGCAGGAAGAATGCCGCGCCGGCGGCGAGCAGGGGCAATACGAATCTGTTCAAACGCACGATTGCAGCTCCGGGACGGGGAAAAGGGGCGAAAAGGGTAGCAGAATTTACAGCGATTCTGCGGCGTAGTCCGCCAGGCGAGACCGCTCGCCGCGCGCCAGCGTGACGTGGCCCGCGTGCGCCCAACCTTTCATCCTGTCAACGACGAAAGAAAGCCCCGAACTGCCTTCGGTCAGGTAGGGCGTGTCGATCTGCGCGATGTTGCCCAGACAGATCACCTTGGTGCCGGGTCCGGCGCGCGTGACCAGGGTCTTCATCTGCTTGGGCGTCAGGTTCTGCGCCTCGTCGATCACCAGCCACTTGTTGACGAAGGTGCGGCCGCGCATGAAGTTGAGCGACTTGATCTTGATGCGCGAGCGCACGAGGTCGCGCGTGGCCGCGCGGCCCCACTCGCCGCCCGATTCGTCCGAGGCGTTGAGCACGTCGAGGTTGTCCTCGAGCGCGCCCATCCAGGGCTGCATCTTTTCTTCCTCGGTGCCTGGCAGGAAGCCGATGTCCTCGCCGATCGGCACCGTGACGCGCGTCATGATGATCTCTGAATAGCGCTTTTCGTCCAGCACCTGCGTAAGGCCCGCGGCGATGGTGAGTAGCGTCTTGCCGGTGCCGGCCTGGCCGAGCAGCGTGACGAAGTCGATCGCCGGGTTCATCAGCAGGTTGAGCGCGAAATTCTGCTCGCGGTTGCGCGCGTTGATGCCCCAGACCTGGTTCTTGGCGTGCGTGTAGTCCTTCAGCGTCTCGAACACCGCGACGCGGCCGTTCTTCTCCTTCACCAGCGCATGGATCGGGCGCTCGCCGGACTCGTCCCAGACGAACTCGTTCAGCTGCAGCTGCGGCACCAGGGGACCGCGCACCCGGTAATAGGTATGGCCGTCCTTTTTCCAGGACTCGAGGTCGCGCCCGTGGCTCTCCCAGAAGGCCGCATCCAGCCTGCGCACGCCGGTGTACAGGAGGTCGTTGTCCTCCAGCACCTTGTCGTTGGTGTAGTCCTCGGTGGCGAGGCCGAGCGCGCGCGCCTTGATGCGCATGTTGATGTCTTTCGACACCAGGATCACGCTGCGCGAGGGCTCCTTGGTCTGCAGGTGGCGCACCACCGACAGGATCTGGTTGTCGGTCTTGCCGGCCGGCAGCGTCGCGGGCAGGTCGCCGTTGATCGCCTCGGTCTGCAGGAACAGGCGCCCGGCGGCGTGCGGGCCGTTTTCGCGCGTTCGGATCGGCAGGCCACTGGCGATGTCGCCAACCTTGCCGCCGGCGCCCTTGGCGTAGACGATCTCGTCGAGGAAGCGGCTCGCCTGGCGCGCGTTGCGCGCCACATCGGACAGGCCCTTCTTGTTGCTGTCGAGCTCTTCCAGCGTGCCCATCGGCAGGTAGAGGTCGTGCTCTTCGAAGCGGAACAGGCTGGCCGGATCGTGCATCAGCACGTTCGTATCCAGCACGAACAGTTTTTTGACCTTGGCGGGGCGGGAATTGCGGGACTTCTTCGGCATTGCTTCGCTGGAAACGGAATCGGCTACGTCGGCCTGCTCGACATCATAGGGCTTTAACAAAGTTCAATACCTCCTCTGCGTGGTCGGGAACCTTCACCCCGCGCCATTCGCGCGCCAGCACCCCGTCCCTGTCGATGACGAAGGTGCTGCGTTCGATGCCGCGGACCTTTTTGCCGTACATGTTCTTCATCTTGATGACGCCGAACTGCGCACAGGCCTGCTCCCCGGCGTCCGAGAGCAGCTCGAAGGGAAATTTCATCTTGGCCTTGAAGCCCTCGTGCGATTTCAGCGAGTCGCGCGAGATGCCGAACACTTCGGCGCCGGCTTTGCGGAAGGCCGCATGACGGTCGCGAAAATCCGCACCCTCGACCGTGCAGCCGGGCGTGTTGTCCTTGGGGTAGAAGTAGACCACCAGCGTCTTGCCACGCTGCTCGGAGAGCCTGAACGTGCCGCCGCCGGTGGAGGGCAGGCTGAAATCCTCAACTGCCTTAGCCGGCATGCTCTGAGTCAGTTAGCAAACGGTCTCAGCTATGCGTTGCAACGCATTCATTGAACACGTTTTCCTGGGTCTCGGCAAATTTCGATGCAGAGGACTGAAAGCAAAGCATTTTTTGCCTTGGGCCGGTTCAGCGCAGCGGTTCCGCGCAGACCACATAGGTGAAGCCGACGCAAACCTCGCCCTGGCAGGCGCGGTTCGAGCCGATGACCCAGGTGCGCCCGGGACGGCTGAATTCCCACTGCAGCGCGCGGCCGTAGCCCTCGGTACGGCAGAAGGCGCGCGCGCCCGGTTCGCCGCAGTCGGTGCTCCAGCTCGCGCAGTTGTCGACCGCCATGCCGTTGGCGAGCGCCGGCTGGAAGCGGCGCGTCCCGGCCGCCGTCAGCGGCAGCGGCCCGGCGCACTCGATGAAACGGTAGCCGGTGCAGAAATCGCCCGTGCAATCGCGCGCCGAACCGATCACCCAGGTGCGGCCCGGCTTGCTGTGCTCCCAGCGCACGACGCGCTCGTAGCCGCGCAACCGGCAAAACGCTTTCGCGCCGCCGTCGCCGCAGTGGGTGGACCAGCTTTCGCACTGGTCGGCCACCAGGCCCTGTACTGTCGGCGGCTCGAAACGGCGCGCGCCGGCGGTCGCGGTGCCGGCTTGGGGTGGCGGCGTCGCCGCAGGCGGTTTGAGCGGCGGCGCCGGCGCGGCAGAGGGCGCTTTGACGGGCGGCGCCGGCGTCGCGTCCGGGCCATGCCAGGTCGTCTGGGCACTGGCTGCTGTCGCCAGCGCGCAGAGTGACATTGCGAAGCGGCTAAGCGTCCTGCGCAAGCGTGAACATCTCCTGCGGCCCGCTCACGCCGCGCAGGTCGAAGTGGCCGATCGAGCGCAAAGGACGGCGGATGTGCGCGGCGAACTCCCGCGAAAGCAGCAGCGGCTCGCCGGCCTGTTTGCTCATCGACTGCAGGCGCGCGGTCTTGTTCACCGCGGGGCCGATGACATTGAACGCGAGCCGGTTCGGCGCGCCGACGTTGGCGTGAGTCACGGTGCCGACGTGCAGCCCCAGGCCGAACTCGATCGGCGGCAGCCCGGCGCGGCGACGCCGGTGGTTCACCACCGCGATCGAGGCGAAGGCGTCGATGGCGGCGTCCAGCGCGGCGTCGCAGACGACGGCTTCATCCTCGGGACGCTTGATTTCGAACACGATCAGGATGGCGTCGCCGATGAACTGCAGGATCTCGCCGCCGCGCGCCGCCGCGGCGTCGGCGCAATTCTCGAAATAGTCGTTCAGCAGCTGCAGCAGCTGCTC
>Ga0315910_10004928_pt1 | contig 11037 bp, 9 predicted proteins | sample EdamamesoilMG_FD_204470 | JGI IMG/M metagenome (GOLD analysis project Ga0315910, IMG submission 204470) | Garden soil microbial communities collected in Santa Monica, California, United States - Edamame soil | ecosystem: Environmental > Terrestrial > Soil > Garden | place: USA: California...
GGCCTCGGGGCCAGGCCGGGCGAGCTCGCCTCGGTCGAAAAGGACCCCGCAGGCTGGTTGCGCCGGCAGCTCGAGGGCGCTCCTCCAGTGCTCAGCGGAGCAGGCCTCGAGTCCTCGGCCGACACGCTCGGCGACGTCCTGGCCCTGCGCAAGGACCTGGCCAGGGCCCGGCAGGCGAAGAAGCGGGGCGACGAAGATGCCGCCAAGGTCGCCGCGGCGCTCAAACTACCGGACCTCTACCGGCCGGTGTACATCGCCGAGGCGCACGCGCGCTTCGCGCACGCGGTGGGCACCGACCGGCCCTTCCTCGAACGTCTCACGCAGTTCTGGAGCAACCACTTCGCGGTGTCGGTCGACAAGATCGTGGTGCTGGGCGTCGCCGGCGCGATGGAGCGCGAGGCGATCCGCCCGCGCGTGACCGGTCGCTTCGTGGACCTGCTGATGGCGGTCGAGAAGCATCCCGCGATGATCCTGTACCTCGACAACCAGGCCTCGGTGGGGCCCCATTCGCGCGCGGCGGGATTCCTCGAGCGCCACGCGAGCGGGCCGGGCGCGGGCCGCAAGGCCGACATCAACGAGAACCTGGCGCGCGAAATCCTCGAGCTGCACACGCTGGGCGTCGACGGCGGCTACACGCAGGCCGACGTGACCACCTTCGCGCTGGCCATCTCCGGCTGGTCCATCGGAGGCGAGGGAGCGAATCGCCGCCTGCTGCGCTTCGGCGGCGGCAACGGCAAGCCGGGCGAGTTCCAATTCCGCGACGTGTTGCACGAGCCGGGCGCGAAGGAGTTGTTAGGCAGGCGCTACGCCGACGGCGGCGTCAAGCAGGGCGAGAGCATCCTGCAGGACCTCGCCATGCGGCCCGAGACCGCGCGGCACGTGTGCACCAAGCTCGCGCGGCATTTCATCGCCGACGATCCGCCACGGGCCGCGATCGAGCGCATGACGCAGGCGTGGCTCGCGAATCGCGGCAGCCTGGCGAAAGTGTACGCGGCGCTGCTGGAGTCTCCCGAGGCGTGGAGCGAGCCGCTGGCCAAGTTCAAGACACCGGCGGATTACATCTACTCGACCTATCGAGGCCTGGGCCTGCCGGTCGACGACCGGCGCCGCACACTGCAGGCCTTCGAAACGCTGGGTCAGCGCAGCCTCATGCCGGGCTCGCCCGCCGGATGGCCCGACACCAGTGCCGACTGGGACGGCTCGTCCGCGCTGCTCAAGCGCATCGCCTGGTCGGATGTGTTGGCGCAACGCATGGGTGACGGGCGAAACGCGCGCGAGCTCGCGCCGCAGTTGCTCGGTGCCACCTTGAGTGACGACACCGCCCGCGCCGTGGTGCGCGCGGAAAGCAGCGCGCAGGCGCTGACGCTGTTGCTGGCCTCGCCTGAATTCATGCGGCGCTGAAGGAGATGTCATGATCCGTCCACTCACGCGGCGCCGCTTTCTCGAAACCTCGCTGTTCGCCGGAGCCACGAGCCTCGTGTCCGCGCGACTCGCCTTCGCGGCCGCTCCCACCGACGCGCGCTTCGTTTTCGTGCTGCTGCGCGGCGCTCTGGATGGCCTGTCCGCGGTGCCGCCGGTGGGCGACCCGCACTACGCGGCGCTGCGCGGACAGATCGCGATACCGAAGGCAGGCGCGGACGCGGCGTTGCCGCTCGACACGACCTTCGGGCTGCATCCGGCCTTGAAGTTCATGCACGAATGTTTCGCGGCCAGGCAACTCGCGGTGCTGCATGCGGTGGCCACGCCGTATCGCGAGCGCTCGCATTTCGATGGACAGAACCTGCTGGAGTGCGGCGGCAATCGGCCGCACGAAATGCAGAGCGGCTGGCTGAACCGCGCCCTCGCGGCCTTGCCGAAATCCGGCGTTGGCACACGTGGGGTCGCGCTTGGCGCGAACGTACCGCTGGCGATGCGCGGGCCGGTCGAGGTGGCATCCTGGTCGCCAACCCGGATGGCGGCCCTGGACGATGACACGCTGTCACGTCTCACCGACCTCTACGCGCGCGACCCGCTGCTGTCGCGCCGGCTCGCCGACGCGCTCGAAAGCGACGCCATCGCAAGCGAGGCGCAGGCAGCCGCCGACGACGAGGGCGACAAGGCCGCGGAAGGCGTGCTGGCGCGCGACGCCGGCCAGCGCCGCAACTTCAATGCACGTTTCACCGCCACGGCGCGCGCGGCCGCGGGCTTCCTCGGCCGCGACGATGGACCTCGCGTGGCGATGTTCGATACCACCGGCTGGGATACGCACTCGAACGAAGGGGGTACGCAGGGCCAGCTCGCATTGCGCCTGCGTGCCCTCGACGCCTCGCTGGCCGCCTTCAAGGAATCCGTCGGTGTTGCGTGGCGTCACACGATCGTCATGGTCGCGACCGAGTTCGGGCGCACTGCCGCAATCAACGGTACACGTGGCACCGACCATGGCACCGGCACGGCCGCGTTCTTGTTAGGCGGCGCGGTGAATGGAGGCAGGGTGCTGGCCGACTGGCCCGGGCTTTCCTCCGCCAGCCTGTACGAGGGCCGCGACCTGCGGCCCACCGGCGACCTGCGCGGTGTGTTCAAGGGGATACTGCGTGATCACCTGGGCGTGAGCAGCGCGGCACTCGAACGTGACGTGTTTCCAGCGAGTGCCGCGGTGCGGCAGGCCAGCGGACTCGTCGTACAAACCTGACGAGCTCGCTGCCGGGGAAGCAGCGGAATGGGTCCAACGGCCCATATGGCACGGCGGTTTGCTGGGGTATATCCCTTCCTCCTTGTCAGGAGGACAACGATGCGCCCAGTCGTCGCCGCGCTGCTGGTGCTGGCCGCGCTGCAGCCAGTCGCGCCCGCGGCGCGGGCGGCCGACGTGCCGGCACTGCCTTCATGGAACGAGGGAGAGGCGAGAACCCGCATCGTCGAGTTCGTGCATGCCGTGACTGATCCGAAGGGGCGGGATTTCGTCGCTCCCGGCGACCGCATCGCGGTGTTCGACAACGACGGCACCCTGTGGGCCGAGCAGCCGCTGTACTTCCAGTTCCTCTTCATGCTGGACCAGGTGAAAGCCGCGGCGCCCAAGCACCCGGAATGGAAGACCAACCCCGCGTTCCAGGCGCTCATGTCGAAGGACACGGCCGCGCTCGAGAAGTTGGGGCACAAGCCGGTACTCGAGTTGCTCGCCGTCGCCAACAGCGGCATGACCGTGGCCGAATACGACAAGACCATCCGTGACTGGCTGGCCACGGCGCGGCATCCGAAGTTCAAGCGTCCGTACACGGAACTCACCTACCTGCCCATGCGCGAGCTGCTCGACTATCTGCGCGCCAATGGATTCCACACCTTCATCGTCTCGGGTGGTTCGGTCGAATTCATGCGGCCCTGGGCCGAGAAGGCCTATGGCATCCCGCCCGAGCAGGTCGTCGGCAGCCAGATGGAAGTGAAATTCGACATGAAAGACGGCAAGCCCGTGCTCACTCGCGAGGCCAAGATCGCGTTCGTCGACGACGGGCCCGGCAAGCCCGTTGGTATCTACCGGCACATCGGCAAGCGGCCCATCCTGGCCTTCGGCAATTCCGACGGCGACTTCCAGATGTTGCAGGTGACCACGGCGGGCGAGGGCCGGCGCCTCGCGCTCATCGTGCATCACGACGACGCACAGCGCGAGTACGCCTACGACCGTCCGTCGCACATCGGCAAGCTCGACAAGGCGCTCGATGCCGCGCCGGCCAACCACTGGATCGTCGTCAGCATGAAGAAGGATTGGAAGAAAGTTTTCGGGTTCTCGAATTGAAGGAGTCGAACATGAAGATCAGATTCACCACGCTGCTCATCGCATTGGCATTCGTGGGCGTTGCGCAGGCGCAGGACAAGAAACCCAACATCGTCGTCTTCTGGGGCGACGACATCGGTCAATCGAACGTCAGCGCGTATTCCATGGGTTTGATGGGATATCACACGCCCAACATCGACCGTGTGGCGAAGGAAGGCATGATCTTCACCGACTACTACGCGGAGCAGAGCTGCACGGCGGGTCGCGCTTCGTTCATCACGGGCCAGTCGGGCCTGCGCACCGGCATGACCAAGGTCGGTATCCCGGGTTCACCACTCGGAATCAGGAAGGAAGATCCGACTATCGCCGAAGTGCTGAAGCCACTCGGCTATGCCACCGGGCAGTTCGGCAAGAATCATCTCGGTGACCGAAATGAGACCTTGCCGACCGCGCACGGATTTGACGAGTTCTATGGGAATCTCTACCACCTCAACGCGGAGGAGGAACCGGAGAACATTGACTACCCGAAGGATCCTGAATTCAGGAAGAAGTTCGGCCCGCGTGGGGTTCTCGACTGCAAGGCGAGCGGCACGGACGACGCGACCACTGATCCACGCTTTGGCCGTGTCGGCCGGCAGACGTGTAAAGACACCGGTCCGCTCACCGCGAAGCGCATGGAGACGATCGACGACGACATCACTGCCCGCGCAGTGGACTTCATCCAGCGCCAGAAGGCCGCGGGCAAGCCGTTCTTCGTGTGGATCAACACAACCCACATGCATCTCTACACGCATACCAAGCCGGAGAGCGTGGGCCAGGCCGGGAAGTGGCAGAGCAACTACCACGACTCGATGATCGATCACGACAAGAACGTCGGCACGGTCCTGAAGGCGCTCGACGATCTCGGCATTGCGAATGACACCGTATTCTTCTACAGCACCGACAACGGCCCGCACATGAACTCCTGGCCGGACGGTGGCATGACGCCGTTCCGCAGCGAGAAAAACACCAACTGGGAAGGCGCCTACCGCGTGCCGGCCATGATCCGCTGGCCGGGGCACATCAAGGCCGGTTCGGTGTCGAACGAAATGGTCGCGCATCACGACTGGCTGCCGACCTTCGCCGCCATCGCCGGCGACCCGGACGTGGTCAACAAGTACGCGAAGGGCGTGAAGGGCGCCGGCCTCACTTACAAGGTGCATCTCGACGGGTATAACCTGGCGCCGTATCTCACCGGCCAGGTGGAGAAGAGTCCACGCGATTCGTTCATCTACGTGAACGACGATCAACAGGTCACCGCGTTGCGTTACGACAACTGGAAGATAGTTTTCCTGGAACAGAGAGCACCGGGAACGCTACGCGTTTGGGCCGAGCCGTTCACAGTGCTGCGTACGCCCAAGCTCTTCAACCTGCGCACGGATCCCTACGAGCGCGCGGACATCACGTCCAACACGTACTACGAATGGTTCATCCGACGTGCTTACGTGATGATGGGTGCGCAGGCCTACGTGGCCCAGTTCCTCGAGTCGTTCAAGGAGTTCCCGCAGCGACAGAAGGCGGCGTCCTTCAATCTCGATGAGGTCATGGAACAGATGAAGAAGCCGGGCGGAGGCTGAGATGTTGTGCCGGATCGTATTCATGTCGATTGTGCTGGCCGGGGCGGCTGCGTTCGCGCAGCAGCCGGCCACGCCCGTTCCCGTCACTGTCGACAACTTCGCGCGCGCGGAATCGGACCTGTACTTCGGCAATGCCGTGAAAGATGCCGGCGGCCTCGGCAAGCTCTTTCATCGACGCGAGATGATGTCGGTCGACAAGCAGATGGTGATCCGCTCGAATCGCGACACGTTGTACTCGTCCGCGGTGTTCGACCTCGATGCGGGGCCGGTGACGGTCGCGCTGCCGGAGTCAGGTTCGCGCTTCCGCTCGCTGATGGTGCTCAGCGAAGATCACTACATCGTGGGTGACATCCAGTACCGGGCAGGCAGCTATACCTACGATCGGCAGAAGGTGGGCACGCGCTACATGATGGTCGGTATTCGCACCTTCGTTGATCCCAACGACCCGAAGGACGTCGCGGCCGCTCAACGACTGCAGGACGCGATCACGGTGAGCCAGAAGGGCGCCGGGAAGTTCGAGGTGCCCAACTGGGACCCGGCGAGTCAGAAGAAGGTACGTGACGCATTGCTGGTGCTCAGCAGTACCAAGGGCGGCTTCGGTGGCGCCTTCGGCAACAAGGGCAAGGTCGACCCGGTCTATCACCTGATGGGCAGCGCGGCGGGTTGGGGCGGAAACCCCGACAGGGACGCGACGTACATGGGCGAGAATCCGCAGAAGAATGACGGCAAGACGATTCATCGCCTGACCGTCAAGGACGTGCCGGTGGACGGGTTCTGGTCCATCAGCGTCTACAACGCGCAGGGCTACTTCGTGAAGAACAGCCAAAACGCCTATTCGCTGAACAACGTGACCGCGAGGAAATCCTCGGACGGGACGTACACCATCCAGTTCGGTGGGTGCGACGGCAAGGTGCCTAACTGCCTGCCCATCGTCGCCGGTTGGAACTACACCGTGCGCCTGTACCGGCCACGGCCGGAGATCCTGGATGGGCGCTGGAAGTTCCCGAAGGCGCAGCCGGTGAGCTGAGTGATGCGGCATGCTCGCGTGCCCGCCGCGCCGCGTCGACCGCTGGCAGTAGTCAGGCCGGCTGCGCCGCGGCCTGCGGCTTCGACTCGCGGATCGGCAGGTTGATGAAGGCGGCGAACACCGCCAGCGCCATGTCGGCGTACCACATCCAGTTGTAGTCCCCGAACTTCACCAGCGCGATGCCGCCGAGCCAGGCGCCGAAGAACGCGCCGATCTGGTGAGTGAATACCGTGAGGCCGAACAACGTCGCGAGGTAGCGCACACCGAACAACTTGCCGATGAGTCCGGCGGTGGGAGGGACGGTGGCGAGCCAGGTGAAGCCGAGCGCGGCCGCCAGCAGGTAGAAGGTCACCGCCGTCTTCGGCGCGGCGAGATAGAGCGCAATGATCGCGGCGCGCGACAGATAGTTGAAGAACAGCAGGTACTTCATGCGGTACACGCCGCCCGCCCAGCCGGCCCACAGGCTGCCCGCCACGTTGGCCAGGCCGATGATGGAAATGGAGCTGGCGGCGACCGCGGCCGGCAGGCTGCAGAGTTTCACTTCGCCGGGAAGGTGCGTGACCAGGAATGCGATGTGGAACCCGCAGGTGAAGAATCCCGCGTGCAGGCACCAGTAACTCCTGTCGCGCGCCGCAATGGAGATCTGCTGGCGCAGGCTGAGGGTGCTGGCCACCTGGGCTGCGACACCGGGTGATTGCGGCTCGGGCGTACGCGTCATCGCGCGCGCCAGCGGAATGGTCGCGAGGGCCGCGACGGCCATCGACCACATCGCGCCCATCCAGCTGATGCTGGTGATCAGCCACTGGTTCAGCGGCGCGAATACGAACTGGCCGAGACTGCCGCCGGCGTTGACGAAACCCGAAGCCACGGACCGCCTGTGGGCCGGCACTCGATTCGCGACCACGCCGATGAGCACGCCGAAACTCCCGGCGCCGGCCCCGGCCGCGGTCAGCATGCCGATGGTGGCGATCAGCGCGTATTCATTGGTGGCGAACGGCGTGAGCGCCGAGCCGACGGCCATCATCAACGCGCCCGCGAGCAGCGTGCGATACGCACCGTAACGATCGGCCAGCGCGCCGAAGGTGGGTTGCGCCAGGCCCCACATCAGCTGGCCCACCGCCATGGCGAAGCTCATCGCGGCATACCCGACGTGGGTACTGTCGATGATGGGCGCGATATACAGGCCCATGGACTGGCGGATGCCCATGGTGATCATCAGGATCGCGGCGGCCGCGACCATGAGCAGGATCGCGCCGCGGCCTAACTTCTCGGACATGGATCGATGATCGCGGCAGCGGCGGAAATGCGCCAGTACAGTTGCATCGGGGTTTACGCCAAACTGGCCGGCCGCTTCTGCAGGATGGAGCACGCCGCCATTTCCATCTGCGCGGCTTCGGCCAGCGTGGCGGAGCCCGCGGAGTTGAGCGTGAATCCTTCCCGGGCACGCCGGAAGAGGGGATACCCGAGGATGGACTCGAGGTGATTGAGGCGCCGCTCGACCGCGCTGGGCTTGGTGTCGAGCGCGCGTGCGGTGGCGATGAGCGTGCGGTGGCGCGCGAGCGCGGTGAAGAAGCGGATGTCTTCCCAGTCGAGCTGGTTGTACTTCGGACTCAGGTAGGTGCTTTGCATGAGACGCGATTGGAGCGCGAATTCATGCCGCAGTGCATTCACGGTTTCTTGCCGATCATTAAGAGGATCCAATGCGGGCCGCGCGCGGTTCGCCGGGAAGCGTCGTACTCCGACAGATTTTCCCTTGTGAATCAGGTGACTCTGTATGCCCTCGCCACCGGGAGAAACCGGCGAGGCGAAGCGAAGAATCGCCAGGGGGTGAGATATTTGCCTTGACAAATATTGCATGGGCACGGAATGCTAACGGTATCACCGGCCCCGACCCCGAGACCCCATGACCGCCGCCGCACGAAAATCCCGCGAAGCCGACTCCGTACCCCTGCCGGAGAACGATCCGCATCGCATGATTTGCCGGCAGCTGAAGCTGGTGACCAATTCGCTGGTGCGGCGAGTGGACCGGCACATGCAGCCGCTCGAACTCACCGGCCTGCAGTGGGAACCGCTGCTGATGTTGTGGCTGGGCAGGGCGGACACGGTCGCGGGACTCGCGCGCGTCATCCAGATGGGTGATGCGTCGATGTCGCGCATGCTCGACCGGCTGGAGGAAAAGGACCTGGTGCGCCGCGAACGCAGCGACACCGACCGGCGCGTGGTCAACCTGCACCTCACGGCCAAGGGCCGCAAGGTCGCCAACCGCATCTGGCCCATCGTGGTGGACGGAATGTACGTGCACCTCGAGGGGTTCAAGAAAGATGAGCTCGCCCAGTTCAACGAATTCCTGACTCGCATGCTGACCAATGGAGCCCGCGATGCGGAACAAAAGTAGTTTCCCGGCTCGCACCGCGATCCTCGCCGCGGCCGTGCTGACGTTCGCCGCCTGCGGCAAGGACCAGGGCGGTGCACCGCCGCCACCGGAAGTGAGCGTGGTGACACTCAAGCCGCGCTCGGTGGAGATCACCGACCAGCTTCCGGGCCGTACCACCGCCTTCCGCGTCGCCGAGGTGCGCCCGCAGGTCACCGGCATCGTGCAGAAGCGCCTGTTCGCCGAAGGCACCGAGGTCAAGGCGGGGCAGCAGTTGTTCCAGATCGATTCCGGCAGCTATCGCGCCGCGTTGTCGTCGGCCGAGGCGGCGCTCAAGCGCGCCGAGGCCCAGGCGGTATCCGCAAAGCTGCTGGCGGAGCGTTATGAACCGCTGATCGCGGCCAATGCCGTGTCCAGGCAGGAAAACGACGAGGCCATCGCCGCGCGCGCCCGCGCCGAGGCGGACGTGGCCTCGGCGCGCGCGGCGGTCGATGCCGCGCGCATCAACGTGGTCTACACGCAGGTGCTGTCCCCCATCAACGGGCGGATCGGGCGCACGCTGGTGACCGAGGGAGCGCTGGTGACCAGCGGCCAGCAGGGCCCGCTCGCCACCGTTCAGCAGCTCGATCCCATCTACGTCGACATCGCGCAGTCGAGCACCGAGATGCTGCGGCTGCAGCGCCAGCTCGCGAATGGCGAGCTGGTCAAGGGCGCGAACAACGAAGCCGAAGTGCGCCTGACTCTCGAGGATGGCAGCGTCTATCCCGAACCCGGCCGCCTGAAAGTTTCCGAAGCGCAGGTGGATCCCAGCACCGGATCCGTGGTGCTGCGCGCCGTGTTCCCGAATCCGCGCCGTGAATTGTTGCCCGGCATGTTCGTGCGCGCGCAACTCGCGCAGGGCACGCGCTCGGCCGCCTTGCTCGTGCCGCAACGGGGTGTCGCCCACAATGCCAAGGGCGAAGCCACGGTGCTGCTGGTCGACAAGGAAGACAAGGTCGCCGAACGCGTGGTGACCGCGGATCGAGCCATCAACGGCGAGTGGCTGATCACCGCGGGCCTCGCGGCCGGTGATCGCGTGATCGTCGACGGCCTGCAGAAGGCCAAGCCCGGTTCGCCCGTGAAGGCGGTGCCGGCGGCCGAAGAGCTGGCCGCGGAAGCGCCCGGCGGCGCGGCACTGCACGCCGAAACCGCCAACGACGTCGCAAAGCGTTAACGATGCTTTCCCGTTTCTTCATCGACCGGCCGATTTTCGCGTGGGTGATCGCGATCATCACCATGATTACCGGGGCCCTCGCGGTGTTCACGCTGCCGGTGCGCCAGTACCCGGCGATCGCGCCGCCGACCATCGGCATCAACGTGAACTACCCGGGCTCGTCCGCGCAGACGCTGCAGGACACGGTGGTGCAGGTCATCGAGCAGCAGCTCAACGGCATCGACAACCTCGACTACATCAACGCGGACGCGCAGGCCGACGGCACCGCGACCATCACGCTCACCTTCTCGATCGGTACCGATCCGGACGTGGCGCAGGTGCAGGTGCAGAACAAGCTGCAGCTCGCCATGCCGAACCTTCCGCAGGAAGTGCAGCAGGCCGGCGTAAGGGTGAATAAACCGGCGCGCAACTTCCTCGTCGTGCTGGGGTTCATCTCCACCGACAACAGCATGAGCAACGAGGACCTGACCGACTACGTCGCCACCAACCTGCTCGATCCGCTCAACCGCACCAAGGGCGTGGGCGACGTCACCATCTTCGGCTCGCAGTTCGCCATGCGCATCTGGGTCGACCCGGCGCGCCTCAACAACTACGGCCTGACTACCGGCGACGTGGTCAACGCCATCCGCGCGCAGAACGTGCAGGTGTCGGTGGGCTCGATCGGCGGACTGCCGGCCGCGCCCGGCCAGGCCATCAATGCCAGCATCATCGGCCCGACGCGCCTGTCCACGCCCGAGCAGTTCAGGAACATCCTGCTGCGCGTGAACCCCGACGGTTCCCAGGTTCGCATCGGTGACGTGGCGCGCGTCGCGCTCAATTCCGAGAGCTACATCCGCGACACCAAGTACAACGGCAAGCCGGCGGCCGGCGTCGCCATCCGCCTCGCCGCCGGACAGAACGCGCTCGAGACGGTCAAGGGCATCCACGAGACGCTCGACCGGCTGTCGCCGTTCTTCCCGCGCAACTTCGAGGTGGTCTATCCACTCGACACCACGCCGTTCGTGCGCACCTCGATCAAGGAAGTGGTCAAGACGCTGGTCGAGGCCGTGGTGCTGGTATTCCTGGTGA
>Ga0315910_10004930_pt1 | contig 11034 bp, 5 predicted proteins | sample EdamamesoilMG_FD_204470 | JGI IMG/M metagenome (GOLD analysis project Ga0315910, IMG submission 204470) | Garden soil microbial communities collected in Santa Monica, California, United States - Edamame soil | ecosystem: Environmental > Terrestrial > Soil > Garden | place: USA: California...
CGGTGACGGCACAATCGACGAAGTCGCCGCGCTCGCCGCCGCCGACATCACCACCTTCGTGGTCGGCATTCCAGGCAGCGACCAAGCCGCCTACCAAGCCGTGCTCGACGAGCTGGCCGTGAAGGGTGGCGCACCCGCCTCGGATGAGTCCCCCAAGTACTACCAGGTAACCGACGCCGAAGAGCTCAGTGAAACGCTGGTGGCCCTCACCTCCGATCTCGTCCACTCGTGCGAGCTGCTCCTCGAGAGCGTCCCGCCCGATGAGGACAAGGTGAACGTGTTCGTGAACGGCGAAGTAGTGTACCAGCAGGGCGATGACGGCTGGGAGTACGACTACTCGACCACACCGCCAACGATCGTGATCAAGGGTGAAACTTGTGCAACCATCGAAAGCGAAGGCGCCGAGAGCGTGCTCGTCGAGTTCGGCTGCAAGACCTACGACATTCCCAAATAGTCCGCTCGCAAACCGGAAACAGGAGTGAGTTATGAGAACATCCACGCGTAGCGCGTTGAGCCTCGTCGTGTTGACTCTGCTCGCGGCGTGCGGCGAGGAAGATTCGTCGGTCGACGACGAGTACCCCTACGACCCGAACGAAACGCAGGTCATCGGCGGCGGTGACAAGAGCGGCCCCGTCGAGACGCCTGATGGGAACGACTGCCTCGACATCGACGGCGAGTGCGCGCGACCCCAAGACGACTGCGGCGACGACGGCACTGCCGACGTCATCGTCGATGACAAAGGCAATGTGGTCGACGTCATCTGCTACCCGACCAGTGGCGCGCCGGTCGCAGAGATCCCCGCGGAAAGCGTGCCCGTCGAGAAGACCCAGAACGGCTCGGTGGTCGTGCTCGATGCCGCCGACGACGGCCACGATATCGAAGGCGACCTGAGCGTCGACGCCAACAACGTCGTCATCTACGGCGAGAGCCCAGACGTCGCCGTGATCGGCGGCGACCTCAGCATCACCAAGAACAACACCACCATCCGCGGTGTTCGCATCACAGGCGACGTCAGCGTCGAGTACAACGACGCAAACCTCGTCTACTGCGTCATCGAAGGTGACCTGACGATCGTGGGCAACAACACCACGGTCGCCGGCTGCGAAGTGTGGGGAAGCGTGAACATCGCCGGTCAGAACACGGTGCTGGTGTCCAACAGCCTCGCCGACCCGGGACCGTTCGCCGCCCAGGGTCTCGTGTGCAACGACAACGCTCACTTCGACGACGCGAATGCCGACGGGGTCATCGACGAGGACGAAGTTGGCGCTGCGATCGAGTGCTCCGACAAGAGCGAATAGCTGACGCGGGGCGTTGCTACCTTCGTGGCAACAAAACGCCCCCGACATGTCACTGAACTAGGTTGGACCGCCGTGTTAGGGGGCCTGGTCCATGCCGACCAGATCCCGCCGCTTCCTCAAATCCCGAACCCTCGCCCCTGCCTGCCTACTCGCCGCCGCCTTTCTCAGCAGTTGTGGCGCACCGGAAGATTCCGCGCCTGACGTCGAGAGCGTCACCAGCGAGCTCGCGAGCGAGGACTGCGAGAAGCCCGCACGCATCCTGTCCACGAGCTTCCTCGGTCGCTATGCAACTGGCATCGTCGGTCTCGAATCCTCCGGTGAAACTGCAGCGCTCGAGTACGACCGACTCTACGTGACCAGCGCCGCAGCCGCCGCGCTCGATGTCGTGAACGTCGCCAACCCTGCGGCACCAGAGCTCATCACTCGAGTCGACCTCAGCGGTTACGGCCCCAAGATCCAGAGCGTCGCCGTCTCGTCGAAGTCACTCGTGGCGGTGGCGGTGCAAGGTGCCCTCAAAACCGACCCTGGCATGGTCGTCCTGATGGATCGGGAAGGCGCGATTCTCAAGGCAGTAACGGTGGGCGCACTGCCGGACATGCTGAAGTTCACACCGAACGGCCACAAGCTCGTCGTTGCGAACGAAGGCGAACCGGACTGCTATGGCGCTGGCTGTAGCGATCCATTGGGTTCGGTCAGCATCGTAACCGTACACCCGCTCAAGCCCAACCCGAAGGTCAAGACCGTCGACTTCAGCAACGTGACCCTGCCCCCCGGCGTGCGTGTGTTCGGCCCGGGCGCGACCCCGGCTCAAGACCTCGAACCGGAGTACGTGGCGATCTCGAAGGACAACAAAACCGCCTACGTCACGCTGCAGGAGAACAACGCGGTCGCGGTCATCGATCTCACGACCTCCGTGGTCAAGGAGGTCCGAGCGCTCGGCTACAAAGACCTCTCGACGGCGCCCACCACGACGACCTACGAAATCAGCGACCTACCTTCGATCGGTTCGACCGCGGCCGGGCAAGAGCTCTTGCTCGGCGGTTTCTCGGGCCTGTTCTTCGAAGGCCGCACGGCAAGCGGCAAGCTCAAGTTCGTGACCCACACCGATCGTGGGCCCAACGGCGAGCCGACGGGTATGCTGCGCCCCTTCGTGCTGCCGGAGTTCAGCCCGCGGATCGTGCGCCTCGAGCTCGATCCGGCGACGAGTAGCGTTGCCATCACCGAGCAGGTCACCCTCAAGCGCGGCGATGGTTCTCCGCTCACGGGCCTTGCCAACACCTCGGTACCAGGCGGCGATGCCAACAGCGCGCACAACGACGAGGTCCCGGTCGACCTGTTCGGCAACGTCCTTACGCTCGATCCCCTGGGCGGTGACGTCGAGGGCATCGTGGTGGCGGCCGACGGCTCGTTCTGGATGGCCGACGAATACCGCCCGGCCCTCTACCACTTCGACCCGAGCGGTGTGCTCTTGGCGCGCTTGGTCCCGGCGGGGAGCCATGCAGCCGCTGGCTTGCCCGTGCCCGCAGCCGGAACCGCAGGCGACCTCGGCGTCGAAGCCCTGCCCCAAGTGCTCGGGCAGCGCCGTCAGAATCGCGGCTTCGAAGGCCTGGCCTTTCAGAACGGCAAGCTCTACGCCATCGTGCAGAGCCCGCTCAGAAACCCCGTGACGCTCGCGAACAGCGCGCTCAACGCCATGAAGAACGTGCGGCTCGTCGAAGTGGACCCAACCACTCTCGCCACGCGCCAGTTCATCTACATCATGGACAATGCTGCCAGCGTGGGCGCAGACGATACTCGCGCCGACAAGATTGGCGACATGGCCGCACTGCCAGGCACGGGCTTCTTGGTCCTCGAACGCGACGACGACGCCCTGCCCGAAGACCCTGCCGAGACCATCGCGAAGAAGGTCTACGCCTTCAACCTGAACAACGCGACCGACATCACCAGCAAAGACATCTTGTATTCGGGCAAGTCACTCGACCAGATGACGAGCAGCGAACTCAGCGCCGCGGGCGTGCGGCCGCTGAGCAAGGTGCTGCATATCGATCTGGTCAAGGCCGGCTATGCCGCCTACGAGAAGGTCGAAGGGCTCACGGTCGTCGACGCCACGACCGTGGCCGTGGTCAACGACAACGATTTCCGCGTCGCAGGCATCGTCATCGACCAGGCTACGGGCACCTTCAGCTATCCGCCAACCTACGTCCCGGAACCCGAAGTGCTGGGGCTGATCACCACGTCCGGGATTGACGCCTCCGATCGCGACAACGTGATCAACATCCGAGACTGGCCGGTGTTCGGCATGTACCAGCCCGACGCCGTCGCGAGCTTCGAAGGCTGTGACGGCGACTACCTGATCACGGCCAACGAAGGCGACGCCCGAGACTACAGTGGCTTCGCCGAAGAGGCGCGCGCTCGCAGCAGGAGCGCGTCGTACCCGACGATCCCCGAAGTGCTCGATGACCAGCAACTCGGGCGACTGACGATCACCACCGCGCCACCCGACGGCGATCTGTCGCGGCCGTACGTCTTCGGTACGCGCTCGTTCTCGATCTGGAATGCCGAAACCGGTGCTCAGGTCTGGGACTCGGGCGCGGACTTCGAGCGCATCACCGCAGGCGCCTTTCCGCTCAACTTCAACGGCACCCACGACGCGAATGACTTCGACACACGCTCCGACAACAAGGGCGTCGAACCAGAAGGCGTAGCCGTGGGTAAAGTCGGCGGCCACAACTACGCGTTCGTCGGGTTCGAGCGCATCGGTGGCGTTGCCATCTACGACATCACGCTGCCGTACGCGCCCGTCTTCGTCGAGTACATCAACACCCGCACGTTCACTGGGTCGAACGTTGGCCCCGACAGCGGACCCGAAATCATCAGCTTCGTCACAGCGGCGAAGAGCCCGACGGGGGCTCCGCTGCTGGTGGCTTCGAACGAGATCACGGGCACCGTCGCGTTCTGGCAGCTCGAGTCGAAGAAGCCGCCGAAACCGCCTAAGAAGCCGAAACCCTAATCCTTTCGCACTGCGGCCCGGCCCCTCAGCGTGGGAGGGCGCTCGGGACGTGCTAGAGAGGCGGGGCCAAACCCGCCTCTCATGACCCGCGCCCTCACGACCTCGTCCGGCCCCGTGCGACCGGAAATTCTCGCACCGGCCGGGACGGAGGAGGCGTTCGCTGCCGCGCTCGCGAGCGGCGCAGATGCCGTCTACCTCGGGCTCTCCGAGGGGTTCAACGCGCGGGCGCGTTCTACCGCGTTCACGCTCGACGGGTTGCCCGAGCTCGTGCGACGCAGCCATGCGGCAGGCGCGAGGCTGTATCTGACGTTGAACACGCTGGTGTTCGAGAACGAGCTCGCCAACCTCGAACAGCTGCTCCGAAGCGTGATCGCGAGCGGCGTCGATGCACTCATCGTCCAAGACCCGGCGACGGCGTTCCTGGCGCGGCGGCTGTCTCCAGAGATTCGGCTGCATGCTAGCACTCAAATGACCGTCTCGAGTGCGGAAGGCGCGCTCTTCGCCGCCACGCTCGGCGTCCAGCGCGTGGTGCTGCCGCGCGAGCTCAGCACGGGCGAGATCGCCCGGTTCGTCCGCGACAGTCCGCTGGAGAGCGAGGTGTTCGTGCATGGCGCGCTCTGCATGTCGTGGAGCGGTCAGTGCCTCACGAGCGAGGCGTTCTCGGATCGTTCGGCCAATCGCGGTCAATGTTCACAGGCCTGTCGCATGCCCTACGACGCCATCGTCGACGGCGAGCGCCGCGAACTTGGCGACAAGCGTTACCTGCTCAGTCCCCAAGATCTGGCCGCCCACGATGCCCTGCCACAGCTGCTCGAGGCAGGCGTGCTCAGCCTCAAAATCGAGGGTCGCTACAAGGGGCCCGCCTACGTGAGCACGGCCGTCGACTCGTGGCGAAACTGGCGCGACGCGCTGCTCCGCGGCGCCACCGCTGCGGATCGATCGCGCCTCGCGCACGACGTCGAGCAGAGCCAGCTCGCGTTCTCGCGCGGCAACTCGCTTGGCTTTCTGCGCGGGGACAACCACCAAACGCTGGTCGTAGCCACCACCCCCAAACACCGTGGGCTTGCGCTGGGTGAGGTGCGCGAGGTGCGCAGGAATACCGTCGTGATCGTGCTCGCGGCCGCCGATGACCTGCTCGCGCGCGTGCGGCCCGGCGTGGGCGTGAAGTTCGAGCTCTGTGGCCGGAGCGCCCGCGAGCACGATCCGGAAAACGCCCCCGGCGGTCCGCTCTTCGGCGTGCGCGCGCTCGGCGGCGGGCGGGCAGAGTTGACGTTCGGGCAGCCCGGCCCGGACCTGTCGCGCGTCCGTCCCGGGGACGCAGTCCGCCTCACCGGTGACCCCGAGCTCACCCGCGAGGCTGAGCGGCGCGTTACCCGGTCGGTCGAGGGCCGCCTCGCGCTCGCGCTGCGCGTCTCGGGTCAGGCTGGCCAAAAGCTGCGGGTCGAAGGCCATGCGAGCTGCGCGGGGCGGCCGCTGGTTGCGTTCGCCGAGGGACGCGCCGTGCTCGAACCCGCGCGTCAGGGCGGGGGTCTCACGCGCGCGCTGCTTCACGACAAGCTCGGCGCGTTCGGCGGAACGCCGTTTCACCTCGCTGAGCTCGACCTCTCGGAGCTTGCCGAGGGGCTGCATCTGCCGGTGTCCGAACTGAAGCAACTCAGGCGGTCGCTCGTGGTCGGGCTCGAGGCAGAGCTCCGAGCGGCACCCAGCCCGACGTTCCCCGCCTCCCCGGTGTTGCCCGAACTCCGGAGCGAGCTCGCTGGCGACCTCAGCGCGCGGCTCGGCCCGCCCCAACTCGTGCCGCTCTGCCGCAGCGAAGAGCAGCTCGAAGCCGTCATCGCCAGCGGGTTCGGACCGGGCGCGGAGGTCGAACTCGACTGGATGGAGCTCGTGGGACTCGGGCGAGCCGTCGAACGCGCGCGGCGGGCAGGCCTCTCGGTAACCCTGGCGACCGTGCGCGTGCAAAAGCCGGGCGAAGAGGCCTACGATCGCCGCGTGGCCGCCCTCGCACCCGACGGGGTGCTGGTGCGGCACTGGGGAGCGCTGATGCACTTTGCCCGCGAGCAAGCCACGGGCGCTCGCGGCAAGCTCGCCGTCCACGGCGACTTCTCCCTGAACGTCACCAACTCGCTCACCGCTCAGCATTTGCTCGGGCTGGGGCTCGAGAGCGTCACCGCCTCGCACGACCTCAACCCCGCGCAACTCGTCCAGCTACTCGAGAGCGTCCCGCGCGGGCGCGTTGCGCTGACGCTGCATCACCACGTCCCCACGTTCCACAACTCCCACTGCGTGTACGCGCACCTCTTGAGCAGCGGCACCGATTACAAGAGCTGCGGACGCCCCTGTGAAGAGCACCGCATCGCCCTCCGCGACTACGCGGGCCACGACCACCCGGTGGTCGTCGACGTCGGCTGTCGCAACACGGTCTTCAACGCCTTCGCCCAGAGCGCTGCACCCCTCGTGCCGAAACTGCTCGAGCTGGGCGTCCGGCGCTTTCGGGTGGAGCTCGTTTGGGAGCGTGCCGACGAGGTGAAGCGCACGCTCACCGCCTATCGTCAGCTCCTCGCCGGTGAAATCACCCCCAGCGCCGCGCTCGAGGCGGCCTCGGTGCACGAACGTTACGGCGTCACCACGCTGCGCATCCGTAAGCGCTGAACGAGCTGGTCGGCCAATTCGAACGAAGAACGCCGCCAGTTTGTTTCCCGGTTGGCAAGTCGCTTGCAACGATTGGTCATCGAGCACGGCCCGCGCGTGCTCCGGGCGAACCTATGCCGAGACTGGAATTACGATCCGCTGCTTTCTTCTTGTTAGCTGTCGCTTATCTAATCACGCGGCAGGAGCGCTTCGAGACGGCCGAGCTACCCGCCGAGCCACCCGCTGCCGCTCGCGTTGCTGACGCTCCCTATGCCACGCCCGCTACGCTGGCCGCCCTTGCGGCCGCCGAGGGCGCTGCGGCCGAGCCCTGACAGCGGCACCCGGCCCGCCCCGCCTGCCGACGACCCTGCGGTGATCGCGCGCCATCCGGTTGGCGCGTGCGCACCGCGGCGGCTGGGAGGTCGCTCAAGGCAACAGGCCGGGAGTAAAGAGCGCGCGAAAGGCGCCGTCGACCTCTTCAGCGCTGAGCTCGTCGTGGCCATTCATCCACCAGGTAGCGACCGAGAGAAATGCGCCCACGATCGCTTCAGCCACCAACACCGTTGGTCGAGTCGTCGCGCCGTTATCGGCTTCCAGGGCTTCTCGCACCAGGTCCGCGAGCATGACGTGGAGCTGCGCGTGCACGGGAGCTCCCTGCTGTTTTCCGGCGAGCGCGCAGAACAGCTCTCGTACCTCTTGCACGTGGAGCAACATCGGCAGGCTGAACGCCAGGGCAGGATGCACGGGACCTTCGGTGTCTTTGCGGATCGGAGCAGCCGTGGTCAAGTGGTGCCGCAGGCCCTGTAGGCTTTCCTGCAGCAGATCTTCCTTGTCCGCGTAGTGCGCATAGAACGTCGAGCGCCCAACGTTGGCGCGTTCGGCGACATCCGCGACGCTGATCGCCTCGTAGCCCTTTTCGACCATGAGCTCGACGAGGGCCTCGAAGAGCGCACGTTTGGTCTTCTCGACGCGGCGGTCGGCTCTGCGAACGTTCGGGCGATCGGGTGCGGGACACATGCGGCTGATCCGTCTCGAACCAGGCAGGAGCTCTGGAGCTGTCGCTTGAGAGGTTGCTGCCGGCAGGCTACCGTAGTTCTAGACACTGTGTCTTGAAAAAGACGCGCCGTCCAGGAGATGCATATGCGCGCAAATTCTAGTCATTTAGGGGAGATACTGCAGCGCGGCGCCACGGTCCGCCTGCGTGGTGTGGGTCGCAGCTTTCCCACGGCAGCGGGAGCCTGCGTCGCGCTGGCGGAGGCGGATCTCGAGCTCGGACCGGGGCAGGTGGTGGCGGTCGTGGGAGCATCGGGTAGCGGGAAGTCGACCTTGTTGCACCTGATCGCGGGCATCGATCGGCCCACGTCCGGCGAGCTCTGGGTCGCTGGACGTGGCTTGAACGAGCTGAGTGAAGACGCGCTCACCACGTTCCGCGGCCGCCACGTCGGGATCGTGTTTCAAGCCTTTCAGCTGCTGCCCACGCTCACCTCGCTCGAAAACGTCGTGGTCGCCATGGATTTCGTGGGCGCGATTCGGCCCCGCGAGCGACGGGAGCGCGCGCTCGAGCTTCTGTCGCTCGTCGGCGTGCGCGACCAGGCCGACAAGCTTCCGGCCACGCTCTCGGGCGGACAACAGCAGCGCGTGGCGATCGCACGCGCACTCGCCAACGACCCACCGCTGGTCGTTGCCGACGAGCCCACGGGCAACCTGGATAGCCGCACCGCGGAGCAGGTGATGGCGCTGCTGGCGAGCCTCGGCGAACTCGGCAAGACCGTGCTGGTCGTCACGCACGAGCGCGAGCTCAGGCAGCACTTTCGCCGCATGATCGAGCTCGTCGATGGCCGGATCGTAGCCGACAATCTCCTCTCGCCCATGCCTGACACTCCCACGGAGGCTCGATGCACGGCTTGAGGAAGCTCGCGCGCGATCTGTGGCTAAGCCGCGGACGCACGCTGACGCTGGTGCTCGCCATCGCCGTGGGTCTGGTCGGCTTCGACGCTACCCTGGGCGCGTTCGGTGTGCTGCGCCGCGAGCTGCAGCGGAACTATTTGGAGAGCGTGCCGGCCTCGGCGACGATCGAGCTCGCCAGTGTGTCGGACAGCGTGCTTTCGGCGGCGCGGCACCGACCCGAAGTGGTCGCCGCCGCGCGCCGCAAGACCATCCACGCCCGCTTCCGCTCGGAGGATCGCGGTCCGTGGCAGCGAGCCTTGCTGTTCGTGGTCGATGATTTCGAAACGATGCCGGTCGCGAAAGTCTTTCGAAAACGCGGCCGCTGGCCACCGCCGCCAGGGACGGTGCTGCTGGAACAGAGCGGTCTTTCCGTGCTGGGCGCGGAGGTTGGCGAGAGCTTTTGGCTGCGACTTCCGGGAAAACCCGCGCGCCAGGTCGAGGTCAGCGGCATCGCCCACGAGCCAGCACTGGCGCCGGCCCAGACGGAGCAAGCGATCTACGCCTACCTCACGGCAGACACCGCACGCGGCTTGGGGATCGAGCCGGCCTTCGACGAACTCCGGGTGCTGTTCGATGTCGAGGAGCAGCCCGCCATCGAGCGAGCCACGCGCGGCCTCGGCGAGTGGATCGAGCGCGATGGGCTCGGCGAGCTCCGCGAGCTCCGCGTGCCACCGCCGCGCCATCACCCCCATCAGACCCAACTCACCGCTGTTCTGGCCGTGGTCTTGGTGTTTACGCTGTGCGTGCTGTTCATGAGCAGCTTTCTCGCCGCATCCCTGCTGTCGACGTTCATGGCGCGCCAAGTGCGTGAGATCGGCGTGATGAAGGCACTTGGCGCACGCACCCGTCAACTCGCGCTGATGTACACGCTCTTGGCTCTCGGATTGGCGTTCGCGGCCAGCGCCATGGCCTGGCTCCCGGGACGACTGGGCACGCGGGCTTTCGTCGACGCGGTGGCCAAGCTGCTCAACTTCGACATCGCGAGCTACCAAGAGCCCGGCTGGGTCGTCCTGGCCAAGCTCGCTGTCGGCATGGGCTTGCCGGCGATCGCCCTCTTGCCAGCCGTGTGGCGTGCCTCGACGCTGACGGTGCGTCAGGCCCTCGACGAGCACGGCGTGGCTCGAAACGCCTTCGGTCGAAGCCGACTCGAGGCTTGGGCAGCGCGCACCCGTCGACGGTCCATCGCGCTCACGTACGCGCTCAGGAGCGTCGTGCGCCAACGACGGCAAATGTTGCTTTCGTTGGCGCTGCTCGCCGCCGCCGGAAGCACCTTCGTGACCGCGGTCAGCGTGGCCAAGGCCTGGGACGCACTCACTGTTCAGCTGGTGCATACTCGCCACTACGACGTCGAAGCACGCTTCAGCGGGCCCGTCGCGCTCGAGTCGCTGCGCGAGCGCGCCGCGCGAACGCCGGGCGCTGGCGCGATCGAAGCCTGGAAGTCGGCGCCTACGGTCATCGCCGAGCCCGGCCAACTGCCGATTGCCCACACCTATCCGGATGATGCCCATGGAGCCTTTCACTTGCTGGCGCCACCCAACGGCGCCCGCATGCTCGACGTCGCGCTCAGCGCCGGACGTTGGCTCCGCGAAAACGACACCGGCTCGGTCGTCATCAATCAACTGGTGCCCGGCTACGATCAGCTGCGCATCGGCGACACGCTGACTCTGTCCGTAGCTGGTAGGCCGAGGGAGCTTTCGCTGGTGGGCAAGACCGAGCAAGTCGGCGTCGGCGCAGTCGCTTACGTCAGCTCCAGCACCTTCGACGCGATCGTGCCAGCCGATCGACGCAGCGGCAGCCTCTGGGTCCAACGCGCCGGCGGCTCCACGGCGGCGCTCGAGCACGCCCTGGAAGGCGTGCTCGATGATGCCGGCACGCCCGTCGAGGCCGTGCTGCCCCTCGGGGTCTTCAAGAACGCGCTCGTCGCACACTTCGAGGTCCTGATGCGGACGCTGCTCGCCCTGGCAATGCTCACCGCCGTGGTCGGCGGGCTCAGCCTGGGGTCTGCCATGAGCAACGCGGTTATCACGCGTACTCGCGAACTCGGCGTGCTGCGCGCCATCGGTGCGTCGCGCCGGCAGCTCAGGCGCGCGATCTTGGTCGAGGGATTCTTGGTAGCGACGCTCAGCGTCGTCTGCGCGGCCGCCTTCG
>Ga0315910_10004931_pt1 | contig 11032 bp, 9 predicted proteins | sample EdamamesoilMG_FD_204470 | JGI IMG/M metagenome (GOLD analysis project Ga0315910, IMG submission 204470) | Garden soil microbial communities collected in Santa Monica, California, United States - Edamame soil | ecosystem: Environmental > Terrestrial > Soil > Garden | place: USA: California...
CCGATCATAAAGGTACCATCAGTGGTACCATCGCTAATCCAAGGTTCGTTACCATTACTTCCATCGTTGAAAGCAAAGTACAGCTTGCCATTGCTTGAGGTAAAGGCTGTGGGTGGAAATGACACTGAACCGGATAACGCGTATACGATTGTTGTGCCGTTACTGGTGCCATCGGTTTTCCACAATCGCCACCCGATGGTATCAGCATAGGTGGTAAAGAATGCGATGTTCCCTACCGTTGTGAGCGATGAAATAGCGGAGCTGGAACCTGCCTTGCTAAGATTAATCACCAGTGAAGTTCCGGCTTCGGTGCCATCGGTTTGCCAGAGTTCATTTCCATGAACACCATCATTTGCGGCAAACAGAATTTTTGAAAGTAAGGTGGTGAATAAAGAGGGTGTGCTGCTACTGCCACCATCGTTAATATCTTTTAATAGGGATGTGCCGGTTGATGTTCCATCGGTAATCCAAAGTTCTTCTCCATGCGTGCCATCATCAGCACTGAAGATATATTGTGCATTCAATGTACTTCCTTTTATCGCAGCAATAGCGCTGGCTTCTCCGGGATAAATGTCTTTTAGTATAGTGGTGCCGGCTTGTGTTCCATCGGTTACCCAATACTCACCACCATACGATGACGGTCCGTTAAATGTGCCGAGATAGAATATCGAACGGTCAGCAAGGGCAATGGTGCTGCAATCCTTGAAACGAAATTCATTAATGTCGGCCGAAAAATCATTGACGATGGAAGTACTACCCGCAAGCCCTGTTGTTTTAAACAACTTGTTGCTTCCACTGAAATAGTACAACACATCCGGAGTTTTGCTGATTAAGTAAGGATTAGAATCGAAGTCATGGTAAAGACTGGTACCGGCATCTGTGCCATCGCTTTTCCAAAGATCAGTGTCAAAGAGTTGTGCCGATGGGGATGCCAGAAACAGCAATTGATTGTTGACTACATTCAACTGTGCGGTTGAAGAAAGTAGCGCATCGCCTGTGCCAGGTCTGCAATCTTTTAACAAAGTAGTTCCGCCTGGGCTACCGTCTGTAATCCAAAGTTCCATCCCATGGGTTCCGTCATCGGCAAGAAAAAGAATTTTGTTGTTCAGCATCGTCCAGGCTTTTGGTGCGGAGCCTGTTGTTCCGGGGCTGATGTCCTTTAGCAGCAAGGTTCCGCTTTGCAAACGATTCGAGATGCCAACCTCTTGTCCGTTTTCAGGCGTGTAGATTGGGAGTATGAATTGATCGGCAAGAACAGGGATAGATGAAGTAATGGTGATGTCGCTAGGCTGACCACCGAGGTCTACAATTTTTTCGGTGTTTCCGACCAGTCCATTTGTGCGCAGCAAGAAATTTGCGTTAGCCGAGAAATCGCTGCCAACCGCATAGAACAAATTACTGTAAACAACACTGGCGGTAATGTTGCCGGTTGCCAGGCTTGTTGTTCCGGCTTCTGTTCCATCGGAAATCCAAACCGCATTGGCACTGTTAAAAAGTACCTTGTCACCAAAGACAAACAAGTTCTGCAGACCAACGAATCCAAAATCCTTTACCACCAACGTTCCGGATAATGTTCCATCGGTTTTCCAAAGTTGTGAGCCGGCTGCGTTGGTGTTTATAAAAAAAAGTTGATCGCCCGCTTGCACCGGCTGATCAATAAGGTATGCCTCTTCTTTGAGTGCAATGGTTCCGGCTTCCGTTCCATCGCTTCGCCAAAGTTGAACTTCGGTAGTAATACCATCGGTGATTACGCAGGTGAAGTAGAAGTATTGCGCATCGCTCGCGGTGGTAATAATGGCTGTAGCCGATGGAATTTCAACAATGAATTGTGTGCTCGCATCGCTTCCGGTTGTCTCCCACAACGCCTGACCGGTTTCTGTCTGAACAAAGAAATAAACTTTTGAGCCGAGTGTTTTAAAGTGATGAGGCGATGAAGAAGCTGGGCCAGGGTTACTATCTTTTATCCGTTGCACAATGCCTGCCTGGCCGTTGGTTCTCCAAAGTTCTGTTCCGCTTTCGCCATTGTTGCCGGCATAGTATAACAAACCACTTAAGCATTCAAAATCGTTAGCACTTACACCATCCGGAAAGCCTTTGTTAAGATCGGCAATGCGTAGGGTTCCTCCCGAAGTTCCATCTGTTCGCCAGAGTTCGGCTCCTGCTTCATCGCGCACGATGAAGTATAAATAATTTCCGCAGTGGAAAAAGAAGGGGGCGTCACCCGTTGGTTGAACATGGCCAACGGTGGAGTTGATATCCTTGATCAACGTCTGCGGCAATGCGTGACGGTAAGCGAACAAGCAAAAAAGCAAACCAATCAGCCTGAAGGAATAGCGCATAACAAGGTCTTTGGTATGAATTTACTAAATCCGTAGCACACGATTGCAATGAGGTTGTAACCTTATTTTGAACTGTTAAACACACTCGTTTCCGCACAGATAATTTTTGTAGCATCTGTCGATGGTATTTGGTAAATCTGTTAGTAAAAAAATACTTGCATGGATCAGCGCATTATCAATCTCTTTGATGAGTACACGCACAAACCGTTGAAGCGTGAGGACTTCATTTCGAAACTTATTAAGCTTACCGGAAGTGCAGCGGCTGCCATGGCTGTTCTTCCTTTGCTGGAAGTAAACTATGCCAAGGCTGAAACAATTGCCGATCAGGACGACCGGTTGCTTACCGAACGCATCGTGTACAAAATTGATGGTGGCGAGATGAAAGCCTACGTGGCACGACCGAAGAAAAAAGATAAGTATGGTGCGGTAGTCGTGATTCACGAAAACCGCGGTTTGAATCCGCACATTGAGGACGTAACACGCAGGCTGGCGCTCGAAGGTTTTTTAGCCTTGGCTCCGGATGCGCTTTCGCCTGTAGGCGGAACACCGGCCGATGGTGATCAAGCACGGGAGATGTTCCAGAAGCTTGATGCAACAAAAACGGTTGGCGCTTTTGCAAAAGCATTTGAGTATTTAAAAGAGCGAAAAGATTGTAACGAAAAATTTGGTTGTATTGGATTTTGCTGGGGCGGAGCCATGGCCAACAACCTGGCGGTTAATGTTCCGGAGTTGTTAGTGGCGGTTCCGTTTTATGGCAGGCAACCCGAGGCAACGGAAGTTCCAAAAATCAAAGCCTTTCTTCAGCTTCATTATGCCGGTCAGGATGAACGTGTAAATGCCGGTATACCCGTGTATGAAGAGGCATTAAAGAAAGTCGGAGTTTCGTATGAATTGTTTATGTACGAAGGCGCACAGCATGCCTTTCACAACGATACGGCACCTACACGCTACAACGAAGCTGCCGCTAAATTAGCGTGGAGTCGGGCGGTGGAATTGTTTAACAAAAAACTTCGGTAAGAATCAATCTTGCCCCCTAATTTTTTTTGCGCTATGTTCAATCCATGATAGCATGGATTGATTTCAACGAGTTATCGCTTGACGAAAAAGTAACACGGCTGTACGAGCACGGAACGTTTGTAATGGCCATTCGATACTATGGATACAAAGTAAACTTGTACCTGTTGGGCAATTACTACCTCGAAGTTTTTATCAATCACAAAAATTCAGCGATAGAAAAGATAGAGCCACTCAACACGCGTCACACTCGAATGAAATTCTATTCCGATCAGATCAAGCTGCCTGTAGAGTGGTAGTATCCACAACTTAAATTTCAGGATCACCTAATCCTTGTCGAACGATAACGATTTCGTTGCCGGTGCAATCCACCACGGTAGACGGAATGTTTCCACCGGCACCACCATCAATTACAATGTCAACCTGGTGTTTGAAATCCTCGTAGATTTCTTCCGGATCAGTAGTATATTCTTTGATGAGATCATCATCCTTGATGGAGGTAGTAATTAACGGGTTGGCCAGTTGTTGGACAATCATTCGCGGAATGTTGTGATCGGGAATACGAATGCCAACGGTTTTCTTGTTTACATTTAAAATTTTAGGAACGCGTGTGCTCGATTCCAGAATGAATGTGTAAGGTCCGGGCAGCGATTTTTTTAACAGCTTGAAAACGGGTGTATCAATTCGATGTACAAATTCTGAAATGTGACTGAGGTCGTTGCAGATGAACGAAAGATCAAGTTTTTGTGGTTTGATGTTCATGATCTGGCAAAGCCGTTCGATAGATTTGCGATTCATCAGATCGCAACCAATGCCGTAAATGGTGTCGGTTGGATAAATCACAATGCCGCCACGTTTCAGCACCTCAACTACATGGTTGATTTTCCGGGCTTCCGGGTTTTGGGGATGAATTTTTAGTAATTCGGCTGTCATTTCGAAGCGAAATATAAGTAATGGTTGTTCGGGAATTTAAAAACCGAGTTTTGTTATTTTTGACAATTAGTTTTCAATATGAAACCAAGCAAGCGTTTAATTTTTTTCCTACTCATCGCCATTCTGGGCATCTCCTTTAGTTTTTATGCCTATCAGATTGTGTACACACCAAACATTTTAGTGCAGGGCGAAAACCGGTTGTTCATTGTAAAAGAAGGAGCCACCTTTAAAGATGTTCAGAAAGAACTGCATGAAGGCCGGTATGTAGACGATCTGATCTCGTTCAGTTTTCTGGCGCGTATCACCGGCTACGATGAGCAGATAAAGCCAGGTCGTTATGTGTTACGCAGCAACATGACCAACCTTCAGGCCTTGCGCATCTTGCGTTCGGGCAAACAAGAACCGGTCAGGATTACGTTTAATAATGTTCGGTTGATCAGCGAACTGGCTGAGCGCATCACCCGCAATATCGGCATGAAGCCCGAAGAATTTGAAGCCGCTGTTGTTAAGTTTACACTCAATAATCCGTATGGCTTTACAAAAGATAATGTGATGGCCATGTTCATTCCCAACACGTATGAAGTGTACTACAATGTTTCTCCCGATGCTCTTGTAAACCGCATGCACGATGAGTATGATAGTTTCTGGAACAGCGAGCGCAAGGAAAAAGCGAAGGCAGTAGGGTTAACACCGGTTGAAGTTTCCATTCTGGCTTCCATTGTGCAAGCGGAGACAATTAAAAAGGCAGAGGCGCCCATCATCGCGGGTTTATACCTGAACCGCCTGAAGAAGGGTATAGCATTGCAGGCAGATCCTACACTGAAATTTGCTATTGGTGATTTCACACTGAAAAGAATTTTGAACGTACACAAAGAAATCGATTCGCCTTACAACACATACATGTATCCGGGATTGCCCCCCGGTCCCATCGCGATGGCTGAACGTGGTTCGCTGGATGCCGTGCTTAACTACACACCCAGCAACTACTACTACATGTGTGCGAAGGAAGATTTTTCGGGCAATCATAATTTTACCAACAGTTACGAAGAGCACATGCGCAATGCTGCGCGCTATCAAAAAGCACTTACGATCGAACAACGCAAAGGCGCTGAAGCCGCCAAACAAAAGGGCAAGTAGCATGTATCGATCGGAAACAACAGTGCGCGTACGGTATGGCGAAACCGATCAGATGGGTTATGTTTACTATGGTGTTTACGCCATGTATTATGAAGTAGCCCGTGTTGAAAGCTTGCGGCAGCTTGGAATGACTTATAAAGAAATAGAAGACCTGGGTGTGATCATGCCGGTGCTGGAAAATCATTCGAAGTACCTTGCTCCAGGGCGATACGATGAATTGCTTCGCATAGTCACAACCATCCGGGAGAAACCGGGCGTGCGTATTAATTTTGATTACGAAATTTTTAATGAAGCCAATCAATTGATTCATCAGGGCGAAACACGGTTGGCCTTTGTCGATAAGGCAACCAACCGACCGTGTCGTCCGCCTGAGGCGATGGCAAAAGTATTGGAACCGTTTTTTACATGAGGTTTAAACACAAGCGTCTTCTGTTGCAATGGACTCCGGGCATGTTTCTCATTGCCTGGCTGAAGAAAGTACGCTTCAAAAAGTATGAGAATGTCTCGCTTTACAAAATCATAAAACTGTTTCTTAAAAACCTGATGGATGATGAAATCATGGATCGCGCCAACGGTGTGGCGTTCAATTTCATCCTGGCTATTTTTCCCGCCATCATTTTTTTATTTACGTTAATCCCGTACATCTCACCTTTTTTTCCGGAGATCAATACCTCAAGTATCATGAGCTTCCTTGGTGAGATGATGCCAGCCAGTATGTATGAAGTAATTTCGCCAACGGTTCTGGATATTGTGAGCAACCAACGAGGCGGACTGTTGTCGTTGGGTTTTTTGTTGTCCGTTTTTCTGTCGACCAATGGAACACTTGCCTTAATGCGAGCTTTCAATGCGTGTTACCGAACGATTGAACGGAGAAGCGGATGGAAGGCGCGATTAATTGCCACGGGTCTTACCATCAATTTGGCTTTTGTACTTTTCCTGGCCATCGTACTGTTGGTGGTGGGTCAGTTTGTGCTGGACTATGTGATGTCGCACTTATCTGAGTTGAACCTTGTTGACTTTAATCAGTTTACGGTTTCGCTGTTGCTGATCCTTCGGTTTGTCGTAATCTTCATCGTGTTTTTTCTGGCCATTTCTACCCTTTACTATTTTGGTCCGGCCATCCATTATAACTGGCGATTTTTTTCGATCGGCTCAGTAACGGCCACCGGGCTTAGCTTGTTGGTGTCGTATGGTTTTTCATACTACGTTACCAACTTTGGTACGTACAATAAGGTTTACGGATCTATCGGGGTATTGATCGCCATTATGATCTGGGTGCAGTTAGTTACCATTGTGTTGCTGATTGGCTATGAGATTAACGCCAGCATTCATAACGCTGCCCGCAAACAGGCTTTGTGGAACACGCGCATACAACGTGCGCTTGTAAAGCGACAACGGTAAAAAGTATAGCACATTAAAAAAAATGGGCTGCCTTATTCGGGCAGCCCATTTCATTTCTTTCTTGGAAAGACGTTGCCTTATTCCTTGGGCTTGTCGAAGTCTGCCACGATTGGCGCAGCCACAAAGATTGATGAGTATGTACCAATGCCAATACCAATCAGCAGTGCGAATGAAAATCCGCGAAGTACCTCTCCGCCAAAGATCAACAACGAAAGTACCACCAGGAGGGTAGTTCCTGAAGTGATCAACGTACGGTTCATGGTGCTGTTGATGGCGTCATTGAAGATTCGCTTGTTGTCGTGGCTGGTACCCATGCCCATAAACTCGCGAATTCGATCGAAGACAATAACGGTGTCGTTAATGGAGTAACCAATTACGGTTAGTATGGCCGCAACAAACACCTGATCAATTTCAAATTGAATGCCGACCACACGCGCAATGGCAAAGGCAGCAAACACAAACAAGGCATCGTGTGCAAGGGCCACGATAGCGCCTGTACTGAATTGCCATCTGCGGAAGCGCACCAGAATGTACAAGAAGATGATCACCAAGGCCAACAAGGCAGCTTTGAACGATGCACTCTTAATATCATCGGCAATCGTTGCACCAACTTTAGTTGAGCTTGAGATGGTAAAATGAGTTGCATCGAGTTGGGTATCATCAGCGATGTATTTTAAGCCACTGAATTTCTCTACACCGGAAATCAAGGCGGCTTTTACTTTTTCATCGGCTGCCTCAGAATCTTCATCAATCAGGTAAGAGGTTGTTACTTTCATAACATTGTTTCCGCCAAAGTTTTTCACTTCAGCACCGGCTCCTTCAAAGCTCTCGCTCAACGATACTTTCATATCCGTTGCCACCACTGGTTTGTCAAAGGCTACGATGTATGAGCGGCCGCCTTTAAAATCAACACCAAGGTTAAGACCTTGAATGGTGATCAAAATTACTCCGATACCAATCACGGTTGCCGAGAACAAGTAAGCCAGCTTGCGTTTGCCAATGAAATCGTAGTTGTATTTGGAGAGATCGAACTTCGAGAGAACCGTCTGGAAGGAAACATTGCTTTCATCACCTTTGCGCGCTACCATCCACTCGATAATAACCCTAGAGATATACACCGCAGTGAAGAATGTTGTAGCAATACCAACCATCAGGGTAATAGCAAAACCTTTTACTGGGCCCTGACCAAACAAGTAAAGCATCAACGCGGTTAAGAAGGTAGTAATGTTAGAGTCGAAGATGGTCCAGAATGAACGTTTGAAACCTAAGGTAATAGCTTCACGCAGACGCTTGCCATGACGTATTTCTTCACGAATGCGCTCGTAAATAATTACGTTGGCATCTACCGCCATACCCATTGTCAAAATAATACCGGCAATGCCCGATAAGGTTAAGGCAGCGTCTAATTGCGCCAGGATACCAAGAATAAAGAAGATGTTAAACACCAGTGCAGCGTTGGCAACAAATCCGCCTTTAGAGTAGTAAGCAATCATGAATACAACCAGAAGCGCCAATCCGCAGACAAAAGAAATGAATCCCTGATTGCGGGCTACATCGCCCAGGCTTGGTCCAACAATTTCTTCTTCTACGATTTTAGTAGGCGCAGGCAGCGAGCCGGCCTTCAATACGTTGGCCAGGTCTTTCGCTTCTTCCAGTGTAAAGTTTCCGGAAATCTGCGAGTTACCATTCGGGATTTCACCATTTACAGACGGTGCTGAGTACACGGTATTATCCAGCATGATAGCAATTCTTCCCTTCGGGCTTTTGCTTGATGCTTCGGCTGTCCACTTTGCCCAAACGCGTGTGCCAGCTGCATTCATGTTCATGCTTACGGCATATTGGCCTTCATCCATGTCGTTTCGGGCATCGGTAATCACTTCACCGGTAAGTCTTGACTTGCCATTGCGGCCAATGTCGAGAAAATACAATTCAAGCGATTCCTGCCCTGTAAGTTTATCGGCTTTGTTTGCCCAGAAAACACCAACGGTTTTCGGAAGCAGGTTTCGAACGGCAGGTTTTTTGAAAATGGCATTGATAGCAGCTGTGTCTTTAATCGCGTAGCGGAAAGTGCCTGGAGGAGAGCTTAACGCAAACAGCGGAGAGACATTCAGGTTTTGCAGGGAGTCAAGCCCTTGTGCTACCTTGGCAGAATCGGCTTCTGTTTTTGTGCTATCGCCCAACAACGCTGAAAGGTCTTGTTCATCAGAAGAACTTGTAGATTCTTCGGCCGCCCCTGCAGGCTTTGCAGCTTTTTGCTCTTTCACCAACACATCATTGATGGCCATGAGTGAAGCATTCAATGTGGATGGCTCTATTACATCCCAGAACTCAAGCCTGGCAACACCTTGTAAAAGTTTACGAACCCGCTGTGGATTATCCGCTCCGGGAATTTCAATTTGAATGCGGCTTGTGCCGGGAAGACGCTGAATTACGGGTTGCGAAGTACCGAATTGATCCAAACGATTATTCAAAATGGTGAACGAGCGATCGATGGCGCTTTCAATCTCTGTGTTTACAACACTGATAACGGCTGCGTCATCATCGGTAGTGGCAATTTTGCCGCGGGTTGATGCGTTGGCAAAAATGGATGCAAGGCGCTTATCAGGATTAGCTTCTCTATACGCGTTGAAGAAAAGGGTACCAAAATCTTTCTGACTTTCCTTTTGCATAACGCGGGCAGTTGCCAGTGCTTTTAAAAATGCCGAGTCCTGGCTGTTGGCGCTAAGTCCTTTGATAATATCAATAGGGGATACTTCCAGGGTAACGTGCATACCTCCTTGTAAGTCAAGACCGAGACTTAATTCGTTGTCTTTAACTTCTTTGTACGTGTATTCTGCTCCGAGCAGGTTATACACCGGCAAGCTCCAGACAGAATCGAGGTAACGTTGCTTTTTACCCAGATCCACAATACCTCCTTTGTCGGTGGCATAATCAATGGCTGCTTGTTGAACACTTCGAGATTTGTACGTAAATGAGAGGTAATACAGGCATAGTGCCGTGATGATTACCGTTAGTGCAATGACTAATCCTTTGTTTTGCATATACTGATTTGAAATAATTAAAAATTCGAAATAGAAAATTCAGAATGAGATATCATTCTGAGTAATAAATATCGATAAAGAAATGACTAAGGGGCGTTGGGTGAAATAATGGCCCCCAATAAGGTTTGAAAAAACTGGCTGACCGGAGGTGTGAAGTTGATGGTGTGATCTTCGTCTTCTTCCTCTTCACTGAATATTTCGAGCAAGCAAAAGCTTTGATCCAGTTCAATGTGAACAGATGTAGGCAGTGTGCTGGAGGGTAGTGTAATGTAGGCCTCGTCTCCGGAGTCTTCAGATTGCTGCTGTTCCGTTTTTACTTCCTTTTTAGAATGTGCTGCTGTCTGAAAGTAAAAAAGCTGCGAAATAACGACTACTAGCGCGGTGAGAATTCCGGCTATCAGCGTTCCAAGTCGTATTTTCGATTTCCGTGTCATGGATTTTCAGGGGCTACAAAAGTAGCCATTTACCGATAATCTGCAACCCCGCAGGTGATATTCTACAGGCGCGATCGCAGGCCGGCTGTGATGAATTCCAGCGCCCGTTCAACGTTGTGATTATTGGGTATAACGAGATCGGCCTGGTGTTTCAGGGGCTTGATTATGGCTTCGTAAACAGGCATAACATGATATTGGTACCGGTACAGCACATCGTCAAGATCATAGCCGCGTTCAGCATTGTCGCGTCTGATTCTGCGGCTTAGTTTAAGGTGGTCTTTGGCTTCGATATAGATTTTCAGGTCAAGCTCCTGTTCGATCTCCGGAAAATACTGAACAAATAAACCTTCGATTACTAAGATCGGAGCCGGTTTGAATTCCAATGTTTTTGGATTGGCATTGGCGTTGTTGAAGGTGTACTCTTTTTTGTAAAGTGTCTCACCATTCTTTAACCGGAGAATATCCTCATGAAATTTTTGGCGATCGATGGATTCGGGCAGATCGAAGTTTTCAACGCCACGTTCATCACGATGCTGCCGGTCGATAGACTTGTAGTAATGATCCTGCGAGATAAGACAAAGTTCTTCTGCCGAGAACTTCGATGCCAGGGTCTGGATGAAGTATGTTTTGCCTGAGCCACTGCCTCCGGTGATGCCGATGGTATATGGTTTCGTCATAAAGAAATCCGGTTATGGCCGGCAAATTACAAAGAGGAATTCAACGCGGAGGTATC
>Ga0315910_10004932_pt1 | contig 11032 bp, 11 predicted proteins | sample EdamamesoilMG_FD_204470 | JGI IMG/M metagenome (GOLD analysis project Ga0315910, IMG submission 204470) | Garden soil microbial communities collected in Santa Monica, California, United States - Edamame soil | ecosystem: Environmental > Terrestrial > Soil > Garden | place: USA: California...
ATCAGATCGTCTTCGCTGACCGCGACGTTCTCGACCTCGAAGCCGAACTCCGCAGCCAAGATGTTGGCCGTGTCGGCATCGAGCGTGGAGTTGATCATGACGCCGGTCATGCCCAGCTCCATGAGCTTCGCGAGCACGTCAGTCGCCTTGAGCGACATGCGCGCCGCGAGCACCTGCAATCCGATCTCGTCCTCGATGCGGATCACGCGCTTGGCTGCGCTGGGCGTGGTGATCTCGGTCTTCTGACCCTTCTTCCCAGGCGCCATCTTGCGCGCGCGACCTGGCCGGCCGCGCTGCTGCTGCTGCCGGCCCGTAGGACCGAGCGCCGAACGCACGAGTTCGCGACGGCGCGGCGGGGTACCCGGAGCGCCGCCGCCTTGGAGCTGCGCGGTTTTTGCAGCGTGCTCGGCGATGATGCGCGAACGCGCTGCCGCCGAGAGCGGTGCGGCCGAGCTGCCGACGATGCTGCCGCGCGCGACTACGCCCGGAGGCAAATCGCTCATGCCGAGGCGCTGCTCGACGGATAAGGCAGGCCCGCGCCGCGGTGGAGCCGCGGGAGTCGGCGCGTTCTGCGCAGAAGGACCCGAAGAAGCGGCCGCAGCGGACTGCGCGCCGGAACTGGGCGCTCCGGCAGACTCCGGACGACGCACATGCGGTTGGTGCGTATGACCCTGTCCATGATGAGCCGCAGCGTGACCTCCGCGCTGCGGTTCGAACGAGCGCTGGGGTGCAGTCTGCTGGGATCCACCCGACGCGTGGGTGGCATGTGAACCGTGGGCACCGGTCGCAGCACCTGGCCCAGCCGTGCGAGCTGGCGCAGAAGGCTGGCCCTGCGCAGGAGCCTGCCGCGCGGGAGGGCTCTGGCGCGCCGGCGCGGACTGCGCCGGAGCAGCACCCTGCGTGGGTGCTTGCGCTGCCGGGGCGGCAGGCGAACGCTGGGCTGGTGCAGCGGCAGCGGGCGCGCGCGGCGCCTCGGGCTGCGGAGGCTCTCTGCGCACGGGCTCTGCCGGCTTCGCGCTCGCGGCAGGCGCGGTCGGGGCAGCCGCGGGTGCGGGAGCAGCGGCTGCGGGCGCCGGCGATGCTGTCGCGGGCGCCGCGGCGGCGGGCTGTGCAGGCGCGGCCGCCGGTGCGCGACGCGGTTCTTCACCCGAACGCGTCGGCGTGGGTGCGGGCGGCGCACTGCGTTGGGGCGCCGTGGAGGCGGCGGCAGCCGGCGCAGGCTTGGCCTCGAGCTCTTCTTCATCGTCGCGCTTCACAGAACGTCGGCGCACTACGGTTGGCCGAATTCGCTCTTCGACGACGTTCTGCTGCTTTTCCTTGTCGATAGATCGCTTCACGCGTTCGATGTCGATTGGTTCTAGAGAGCTCATGTGATTTCGTACTTGGATCCCAAGCGTTGCAAGCTTGGTCATCAGCTCGCGATTGTCGAGCCCCATTTCCCGCGCCACTTCATAAACTCGGGTCTTGATCATGCTCATGCGTCCTCCACGAGCTCGGTGGCGCAACGGACAACGTGCCGTAGCTCGGTCGCGATCCCAGCGTCGAGAACGCCCGCGACGGACAGCACGGCCCGGCCGAACAATGAACCGAGTTCTTGACGATTGCTCCAAACGAGGCAGCTTCGATCCAGCCGAGCAGCGGCAGCGACCAGCTCCTCGCGGTTACCTTCCGCGTCGCGAGCGACGACCAGGAGCTGCACGCTGCGGGACGCGATCGCCGCCCGCACTGCTTCGCTCCCCAGCGCGAGTTTGCGGGCACGCTGCGCCGCCAGCAGCAAGCCGGACGCGCGGCGCGCGTACTGCTCGGCAGCGACCCGCGACAGCTCGCGCGCGCTCTGATCCGCGCCAGCACCGAGCCCGCGCTTGAGCGCACCAGTCCGCACCGCGGCTTCGACGCAGCCGAAGCGAGGGTGAACCGATACCCCTCGACCGGGCGCACGTCGCCGTATATCCGGCGCGAGACGCGGAGGATCGCCGTCCGCCACGAATCGCAGCAGCACATCGCGGGCATCAGTCTGTCGGCAACCTGCACAAGCGCGGCTGCCCCCTAACGCGGTTTCGTTCATCCCTCGTCCTAGTTTCGTACCTCGGCTTCACCTGCGCTGCCGGCAGATTCCGCCGTCAATGCGCTCTCATTCGCAAGCGTTTTCGCATCTCGCTCTGACGCTTCGACCTGCCGTGCATGTTCGTGCCGAGCATGCGCGGCTCGCTGACCTTCAACGACGCGCGGCGCGTCGTGCTCCAAGTAATAGAGCACGCCGTCGCGAATCTGCTGAGCTCGCTTACTACCGAGACCGGTGCGAATCGCCAACCGGTCGATGTCTTCCTCCGCGCTCAGGTCGCGCACACTGCGGTAGCCCGCGTGCAACAGCAGGTCCGAGATGCGCGGTGTGACGCCCTGCACGAGCAGCAGCTCATCGCGGTCGTTGAGCAAATCTTCGCCGGCGACAGCACGCTTGATGCGCGCGAGGCGCAGCTTGTCCATCGCGTTCTCTGCGCGACGCTTGAGCGACGCGGCGTTCTGCGGGCCACCGAGACCCTCGATCGCCCCGAGCTCCTCTTCGGCCGCCTCGGCCACCTCGTCCAAGCTACGGAAGCCCTGCTTGTAGAGCGTGAGCGCCAGGTTGCGGTCGAGGTTCTCGATCGATGCCAGCGCGGTGATGGCTTGCTCTTCCATCACCTTGAACTTCGACTCGCCGATCACGTCCAGGCGCCAGCCGGTGAGCTGCGACGCCAAGCGAACATTTTGGCCACGCCGGCCGATGGCCAGGGAAAGCTTGTCATCCGGGACCACCAGCTCCATCGCGCTGTTGGCCTCATCGATGATGACGCGCGCCACGTCGGCCGGGGCGATGGCGTTACAGACAAACCGCGCCGGGTCACGGTCGAACGGCACGATGTCGATCTTCTCGCCGCGCAGCTCCTGCACCACCGCCTGCACGCGCGAACCCTTCATGCCCACGCAAGCGCCCACGGGATCCACGTCTGGATCGCGGCTGCTCACGGCGATCTTGGAGCGCGCCCCCGGCTCGCGAGCCGCGGCCACGATGCGCACGATGCCCTCGTAAATCTCGGGCACCTCCATCTCGAACAGCTTCACGAGCAGGCCGACGTCGGTGCGCGACAAGATGATCTGCGGACCGCGTGCTTCGCGATCGATATCACTCAGGAACGCCACGATCCGGTCGCCGGGCCGGTAGGTCTCGCGGGGCGTCTGATGCTTCTGCGGCAGGATGCCTTCGGTGCGCCCGAGGTCGACCACGATGTTGCTGCCGCGCTCGAAGCGGCGCACCACGCCAGTGATGATCTCGCCGCGGCGGTCTTTGTACTCATTGAAGATGTTCTCGCGCTCCGCATCGCGGACGCGCTGGATGATGACCTGCTTGGCCGTCTGGGCAGCGATGCGGCCGAAGCCGTGGCGTGCCTGCGAGATCTGCAGCAGGTCGCCGAACTCCTTGTCCTGCTGGCGCGCTTTGTCCGCGTCTTCTTTCAAGTAGAAGATCTGGAAGCCGAGCTCCTCGCCGAGATCCGCCTCGAGGCCGTAACGCTTGGCGTCTTGCTCCGAGATCTCACGCTCCGGGTCCGAGACATCCTCGACCACCGTCATGTACTGAAACAGGTCGACCTGACCAATGTTGTCGTTGTAGCGAGCTTCCAACTCTCGGTTGGGTCCGAAGGTGCGCTTCGCCGCCGTGAGAATCGCTTGTTCCATGGTCTCCACGAGAATCTTGGGATCGATCCCCTTCTCGCGGCTCACCTGGTCGATGATGTGCTGTAGAGAAAGCGTGCCCTCTTGCATGGCTACCTCTCGACGCCCGAAGCGCCCATTCGTTTGCTTTTGCGATTCCATCAGAAGCGGTAGATGAGATTCGCCTTGGCGATCTCGGCGTGTGGGAGTGTGACGAGCTGTCCGTCCTGCTCGAGCTTGACCAGCTCTCCATCGGTCCCGAGCAGCTTGCCAGTAAAGCGCCGTCGGCCTGCGACCTTGGCGTGGGTTTGAACGCGAACGCTCTCGCCGGCGAAGCGTGTGAAATCCGCTAGTGAGAATAGCGGGCGGTCGAGCCCTGGCGAGCCGACCTCGAGTCTATAGGCTCCTTGTGGTGTGACACCCTCGGCGACGTCAAGAGCAGTCGAAAGATCTCGACTGACGTGTTGGCAATCGTCGAGCGAAACCTGCGCGCCCGTCTTTGCGTTCGCGCCAGGGCGCTCGATGAGCACCTTCAAAACCAGACCGTTGTCGTTCGAAAAACGCGCATCCACGAGAGCCAGGCCGTGCGCTGCACAGATCGGTTCGATGACTTGCCGCAGCCGCGACAAGGACTCAGAATCGTTGATATTTTCCGATTGAAAACCCATCCGGACGAACCCCGGCCAGCCCCACGAGACGTCCATTCGCGTCGGCCAGAGGAGACAAAAAAAGGTGGACCCACACGGGAGGCCACCTAGGCACGATCCCAAAACTTCGGCGCGGTGTGTAGCACACGCGCAACGACCCAGCAATCTCGGCGTGTTCCGCGCACAACGGTTACGCCGAAGTGCGAGTCGCTTGGCTCGCAAGACACGAGAGGTTACCGCCGCCGGAACCCGTGCGCCGCTCGCGCGGCGACCCGTCAGCTACGCGTACGTCACCGAAGCCGTCGCGTCGAGCCGACGTGGCACACACCGCAGCGCGGGCGATCTCTGCCGGCGGCGCAGGTGTGCGACGCGGCTGGTCAGGGAGCCTTCATCTTGTAGCCGACGCCACGCACGGTCTCGATGGGGTCGGCGACCGGGCCCAACTTCATACGTAGGCGCCGCACGTGGATGTCGACCGTACGACTGCCGCCGTAGTAGTTGACGCCCCACACGCGATTCAGCAGCTGCTCTCGACTGAAGACGCGGCCGCGGTTCTGACTCAGGAACTTGAGCAGCGCGAACTCTTGATGGGTCAAGTCGACCACGCGCCCGTCGACCGTGACCTCGTGGCCCGCGAGGTCGATGCACATCGCGCCGATCTTGATGCGTTCTTTGCCGGCGAATTCGCTGCGCCGCCACTCCGCGCGGCGAATGCGCATGTACAGCTCGGCGGGAACGTACGGGACCAACACGAAGTCATCGAAACCGTCGTTGCCGTCGAGCCGCTGGGCTTGGCCCACCGTGACGGCCACCAGGCTCGGCACTTCGGCCAATGTGGATACCGCGCGAATACGCATCAACGCCGCGCGGCCGGCGTCGAACTGATCGAGCGCCTCCACGAGGATCGCCGCAGGGGGCTGGTCGAGAAACGTCGGCTCGTCGAGGTCATCCCAGAGATCATGCGACTTCACACGACAGCCGAGCTCTCGCAGCACCGAAAGGCCACCGTCCTCGCGTTGCAATATCGCGCTGGAACCGATCACAAGCACCCACATAGAGTCTCTCGCCCGGGCGATTTGCTAATGTGTATCAAAGCGCGGTAGCCGCCCAACTCGTCGACCGCGCTCAGGTTTTGTTGCAGCCTAGATTGACAATATTTCGGTCTAGTTACCAGCTGCTTTCCTTGACCGCTCAAAGGCGACATTGATACAAGTTTCATTCGTATTGGTCGCACGCCGGCGTAACCACGCGTTACAGCGCGTATAACTATGGAATGTCCGTGACGGCGAAGAAGTGGCGCCTGTGCGTAACGGCGCTGAGCAGCAGCAGCGGCACCTCGCCGCTCCACCAGCTGGAAGTCGAAGCGACAAACTGGATGGGCGCGCTCCGGGAAGCGCGGCGTGAGCTCGGAGAAGAAGGTGGTTTGCCCACAGGGGCCAGTTGCGCGGTGGCGCCCGACGGCACGGTGACGATCCTCGATTCGGAGTCACGCCGCAAATTCTTGCTCACCCCGTCATCGGCTGGGTCGCGAACTTCACTTCCCGCTGTCACCAACGGCCAGCGCGCGATCGCAGAAAAGAAGCGCCATGAGTCTCAATCTCTCGAGGCCGTGCGCGATCTGCGACCGGAGCTGGAGCTGCTGTTCTCGCGCGACGAAGAGCCCAGCTCGGACAACCCCCTGACCTACCGCGAGCGCGCATACCTGATCCCCAAAGGCATGGGCGTGAGCGAGGCCGAGGCCCAGCTGCGGTTCGCGCTCGCGGATCTACAGCGGCAGTTGAGCCGAGTGCTGCGCGGCAAGCTCGTCAGCTTGGCTGCGTTCGATCATCGCTGGGCCGAACATCCAGAGCGTCCGCCTCTGGTCACGCTCGAATGGCGCGATTGGCGCGGCGAACCGTCCGTCGATTATCCCGCGGCCGAACAACGGCCGCGCAGCCCGTCGCGCATGAGCATGAATGCCGAGCCGGACGATCGCTTGGCGTCGATCTTCGAGGCGCTGCACGAGCTCGCGCACATCCAGACCGCACACGAAGCGCTGGCGTTCATCGTGAAGCTGCTGGAATCGACGGTGCCTTCCGCAGCCATCGGCGGCTTTCTCTACGACATCAACACCGACGAGCTGCGCTTCGTCGCCGGCTCCGGCCCCGGCGCCGAGGCCTTGCGCGGCACGGCGTTGCCCCGCAGCCGCGGCTTGTTCGGCCGCGCCGCACGCGCAGAACACAGCGCGCTCGTGGTAGCCAACCTGCACGAAGCTCCCGAGTACGATCCACAAGTCGATGGGCGCACAGGTCTCAACACCGAGAACCTGCTACTGCGCCCGGTGACGCATGACGGGCGCCTACTCGGCATGCTGCAGTTCATCAATCGAGCATCGGGCGCCTTCTCAGCGCCCGACGTGCATCTGATCAACTACACGGCAGACCGGCTCGCCGAGTTCCTGCAGCAAGCGCGCTCGCGCGCGCAGCACTAAAAAGCGCTGCGCGCCGCGACGACCGAGCTCACTGCGCGAGCAGCGCCTGGATCTCTTTTTCGAACTCGGCTGCGTCGCCCGCGCGGTAACCGCCGTGGACGTAGCGCACGATGCCCTTGCGATCGATGATGTACGACGACGGCATGCGCGGCGGCGAGTACTTGCCGGAGACCTGGTGCCCTGCGTCGTGAACGACCGGGAACGTCACCTTCAGCTTTTCCAGGAAGCCCTTGATGCCCGAGGCCTCCTTGTCGACGCTCACCCCCACGACGGCGAGGCCCTTGCTGGCGTACTTCTGGTGGAACTTCTCGAGCTGGGGCAGCTCTTCGCGGCAAGGCGCACACCAGGTCGCCCAGAAGTCCACGATGACCACCTTGCCGGCCAAACTCGCGAGATTGACCTGCTTACCCGTCAGGTCGGTGAGGCCGATCTCGGGCATCTTGGAGCCCGCGTCGAGCGCGTCCGCGTGCGGAACGAGCACCCAACCTGCGGACAACGCACACAGAAAGCCCCCGATTGCGAGTCTTACGCGTGAGTTTGCGAACACACTAACTCTCCTGTTTCGTCTAACGACGCGCGCCGCGTCGCGCGGATTCTATAGCTCGAGTTCTTCTTTCACATACGCAGACAAGCTGCGCGGCGACTCGCGAAACGGACGACCATCCACGAAGAAGCTGGGTGTCGCCTCGATGCCTACGCGTTGTCCCAATTGACGGTCCGCGTCGATGCGAGCGGCGACACTGGGCGAGTTCCAGTCGCGCTCGAAGCGCTCCATGTCCAGCCCGATCTGCGTGGCGTACTTGCGTATGTCGTCGTCCTCGAGCGCACCTTGGTGCTCGAACAGCTGATCGTGCATCTCCCAGAACTTACCCTGCACGCGAGCCGCTTCGGCCGCGCGCGCTGCGGGCAATGCGCGCGTGTGACTGCTGAGCGGGAAGTACTTGTAGACGAGGCGCACGCGCCCCTCGTACTCGCGCAGCAAACGCACGAGCTCCGGGTGTGCCGCGCCGCAGTGTGGGCACTGGAAATCGCTGAACTCGACGATGGTCACGCGCGCCATCGGCGCACCGCGCGACGGCGAGTCGTCGACGGGCAAGTTCGGTTTCTCCTTGGTGCCGAAGCGCTGGCGGTAGTGCTCAACCAAGGTTGAGCGATCGAAGCCCTCCATCACCAAGCGCGCCAAGTAGCGCGCGGCGGTCACGCACGCGCCGCAGCGCTGCTGCGTGGGCGCGGTTGCGGTCGCGCACTTCGCGACGCTGACCGGCTCGCCGCAAGGCGAGAGCTGATCGTTGACGAGATCGACCCACAGGTTCTTCTCCGCGTCGGTCAGCGCGGAGATGTCGACCTGAGGGATCCGGTCGATCGTCGGAGAACCGCGCGACTCACGGACGGCACTCGAAGTGTCGGCTGCGCCTGGCGCCGACCCGTTGCTACCACCGCAGCTCGACATCCAGACGATGAAGAACCACTCGAATCCGCGGAAACGACGACCGAATTCACGCATCGGCGCGGCAATCTAGCAGCGCACATCTTGAAAACCAAACGAAACCCAACTTGGCAGGGAGATGTCGTGGAACCAACGCTCGCTCGTCCGGAATCGGGAGCACGACTCCGACCTGCGCGGTGCGTGTGGGCGATACTCACGATTCGCTGTACGTGCTCAACTGTTCGCGGATGGTCTCCTCGGTAATGCCGACGCGAATGTGATCTTTGAGGCAGTCCGCGATGGTGATCAGCAGGTCATCCACACCCTTGTCGTCGATGAGCTTCGCCAACAGCGAGCGCGCTTCTCGGGTCTCGTCGTCGCGGAGCAACTCCCGTACTTTTTCCATGGAAAGGTCTCCTCCGAAGTCGATGTACGCGTTCTCCAGCAGGTAACGAACGAGCTCCCTCACGCGGAACCTCCGAGGTTGTGGGCCCTACCCAATCCTTGTAAGCCCCGCAAACAACGCGGTGCAAGGACAAAGCACGGTCCGGGACAGAGCGGAAATGTCCCACGCTGCGGCCCTCCCGACAAACAAAGCACGTCGACTGGCTGCAGATCAGGTGCGACCGCAGTCCCGCTGCACCGCGAGCCGCCCGTGAAACCGCATGCCCCGACGGAGCACAGGAGGCCTCACCGCAGCAGCTGACAGCGGCGATCGCGAGTCGCGACGACAACCACACGCTTACCCGAGGCATCTCCGGCGAATGCGGCGCACGCAGAGCGCGGGCGATTAAAAGCCTGAACCCCGCATCGTGACGATGCGGGGTTCAAGGTTGGAGGGACCGTAAGCCGAGTCCTGTTCTCGGTTCCGTCACCGGAACACGAGTGGCGATCATTCATCTAGCGTGCGCGTTGCCCCGCACGTCGAGCGACGCTACCCGGAGGCTCGGGCGGACAGCCCTCGAACGCCTCCCTATTTCGTCTTGCTCCGAATGGGGTTTGCCATGCGACCGACGTTACCGCCGGCCCGGTGAGCTCTTACCTCGCCTTTTCACCCTTACCGCTGCCGCTGCGAAACGCAGTGGGAACGGCGGTTCATTCTCTGCGGCACTTTCCTTGGGGTTACCCCCACCAGCCGTTAACTGGCATTCCGTCCTCTGGAGCTCGGACTTTCCTCCCGCTCAAAGAGCCGGCGATCACCTGGACCGCTCCAACCCGGTGTGAATAAGCCCTGAGCCCGCTGGGGGCAAGTTCCGCGAGGCACACCGAGGCGCTTTGCGGCGCCGTCTGCCCGACTCGGACAGACCGGCTGCCTAGGAGCTTGCGTCGCGAGCCGGCGCCGCGCGGTGTCGCCCGAGATTCCGCGACTCGCTCAGACTACGTAGTCGTGCAGGCGCGACACGTCTTCCATCTCCTGCAGACGCGCCAAGCCTTGGGTCTCGAGCTGTCGCACGCGTTCGCGCGTCAGGTTCATGATCTCCCCGACCTCTTCGAGCGTGATGCCGCCGCGATCGGCGATGTCGAGCGCACAGCTGTCGGTCATGTCCCAGACCTCCACGTCGGGGAAGTTGACCTTGATGGAGCCACGCACCGGGTGCACATCGATATACAGGTGGTACTTGCAGGAGACGAACGGGCAAGGCCGCTCCATCTCGGCGCAATCGCCGCGCGTCTGCGGGCGCCAGTAATCTTCCTCCGGGTAGAGCGCGCGACCACGATTGAGCTCGGCCTTGCTCAAGCGTCGTATGGAGATGGTGCGCGCACGGGCACGCGAGCGCCTACGGCGGCGGCCGAGGTCATCGACCTCCTCGTCAGGCGTGCTGAGCTCACCGCTCTGCAGCGCTGCTTCGAACGCTAGCGCCAGCGAACCTTGAACCTCGTGCTGTGCGCGATGCTCGTTCAGTTCGTTGCAGTGCTCAACCGTCGCTTGTGCCTGATCCGCCATTTGAAGCCTCCGTTCCCTGCCCTATGCCTGTGCCCCTGTTGCGCCAACTCGCCTGCGCCTGTCCCTCGATCGTGCTCTGCTGGTCTGCCGCTCTGCCGCTCTACCGCGTCACACCGCCGCCCTCGCCATGCGCGCGCGCATCGCCAAGCGTTGTTCGATCACACGCAGCTTCTCGATCAGCGCGTCTGCGCTCTGACTCGCGTCCGCGACCGAGCGTGAAAGCATGTCGTCTTGTTGTGCTGCGCCGCTGCGCTCCGCGGCAGCTTGCGAGAGCGTGCTGAGCAGCTGCGTCAGCAAGCGCGCGACTGCGTCGATGTCGCTGCGCACGCACAAGAACTCGCGCTGGATGTCTTGGATGGTGAAGCCCTGCGCCATCAACAAGCGCACAGCATCGATCTGCCGCACGACGCCGGCGGGATAGCGGCCCTGCGAGCCGCGGTGCTTGCCCTTGCGACCGACGCGCACGCTGCGAGGGAGCAGACCGAGCTGCACGTACTTGCGAAACGTGGCCTCGCTGAGGCGCTCACCTCGCGTCGAAAACAGCTCGACGATTTCCTGCGTCGACAGCCCGTCGGGATAACGCGCCTCGATCTCCGCCAGCTCGGACTCGCTGAACGTAGCCGCTGCGTGCGTGCTGTTCGTGGCAACAGTCGGCAGCAATATATCGACTCGTTTCATCCGATTCCCGTGAAAGAGTGACGGCGAATATATTCTTTTGAATAGATCCGGTCAATCAAACTAGCGCCGATCCGGTTCAACTGAAAACCGAATGCTCAATCCGCGCGAATACGTTCAAGTGTAACGAATGACCACAGTGTCAACGCCACGACACACTGCGCAGCTGTGCTCGCGTGTTC